>Ga0209536_100000998_pt1 | contig 46798 bp, 44 predicted proteins | sample DeeMarSeWOR28_12_FD_187461 | JGI IMG/M metagenome (GOLD analysis project Ga0209536, IMG submission 187461) | Marine sediment microbial communities from White Oak River estuary, North Carolina - WOR-2-8_12 (SPAdes) (version 2) | ecosystem: Environmental > Aquatic > Marine > Intertidal zone >...
CTGACACCTTTTATGTATCATCGATTGATTTCTGGCCGCCAATTAGCCGTTTAACCAATGCCAGGGCTTCCTGCTTGCTCATTTCGCTTTTTGACAAGCGTTCCTCTTCCACACCATCTAAAATTTTTTTAAACAACGGCGAAGGTTTCAGGCCGAATATATTTATCAGGTCATCACCGGTTATCAATGGCGGTAGTGACTTTCTGGGCTTAAAATCGGTTTCAAATTCAGCCAGTAATTGGTTTGCAAATTTTATAAATGCACGGCTGCGATCTTTTGGTTCTTTTTCTTTGGCCAGCATATCAGCTGCTGCACACATAAGAAGCGCGTCGGTATGTTCTGCGCATTTGATAAAAAATCGGGTGATCGCACGGGGATTTGCATCTTGTGTCTGCAAGGCCCTGAAAAGAGAAAGCGGGCGCGTGTGATGCCGCACAAGAAAACAAACACTGTCGGCATCCCGCGTTGAGCATTTTAGCCGCTTACAAATGGCTTCGGTCATTTGAGCGCCCTGGCGTTCATGGCCGTAAAAATGAAGATTCCCGTCCGGGTCGGTAGTTTGAACAGCCGGTTTTGCGATGTCATGTAGCAAAATCGAAAACTTCAGCAAAGGCCTCCGGGATTCGGGTATACGGTGCGCCAGAGGAGCGCTTTTTACCGTCAGCAGGGCCTGATCGGGGCCGGAATCCAGGAATTTTTCCAGATGGCAATAGGCGCGCAGCGTATGTGCAAAAACATCGAATTGATGGAATCGATTTTGGCGGCACTGCTTTAACGCTGAAAGTTCGGGCAGGATTACAAACAATAGACCGGTATGCGCCAGCTGGCCGAGGTAAGCGTGGGATTTGGCACTTTGGAGCATTTTGAAGAGCTCTTCTCGAACCCGTTCTCCCGCCGATTGCTGAATAAGCCCGGCATGTTTTTCAATCGCTGCTTTCGTATGAGATTCAATGCCAAACTGCAGGACGGCGGCCATGCGAAAAGCGCGGAGTAGACGAACGGGATCATCGATAAAAATCCTTTTTGAAACCATTCGAATTGTTTTTCGCGCCAGATCCGGTTGACCGCCGAATGGATCGATCAACTGGTTCGCAAACAAATCATAGGCCATGGCGTTGATAGAAAAATCTCTGGCCTGAAGATCATCTTCAATAGACGTTCCTTTTAATCTGGAGATATCGATAATGGTCTCTTTTGCAACCACGCGAATGATCTCCTGGCCGGCTTTGCCGATTTCAACCGGACGACCGCCTATATTATTTGCCAACCGAAGTGCAAAACCAGCCGGATCTGTCGCCACGGCTACATCATAATCGAGAGGTGCTCGACCGCAAAGAATATCTCTGATCGCCCCCCCGACAATATAGGCGCCGCGGCTTTTGGGAAAAATTTTCGGATCGATGTGAATCATTGTCTTTAACGCACAGGCACCTGCAGATTTTGATAAGTCAAGCGCATAGCATCGACTGAGCTTTATCATCCTTATGGTCGGTTAAAGACCCTAAAAATTGGGACAAACTGCTTGACATGATTAAAATAATGATATAATTTTATATTTATCTGATCTAGGGCATAACCCACCAGATTGTGAGGGTACCTAATATATTCTTCTAATTAAAAATCACTGAACACTCATAATCCTCCTTAGAAACCAACATGGATCCAATCCATAAGTCTGCTTTGTAGGGACGCCTATATTTTTTCAAATTTTTAAGGTTGCCAAGCGCGAATACCTTCCAAGCGGTTTCTTTGAAGGCTTAATCCGCCCTGAGCTTTAGCATAATGCTAAAGTATTGGAAAGCGTCTATTAATTAATTGAGCATCAGGCATGATTTCACAAGCCGATGACGAGCAGCTCAGGAATAATTGAGATCTTTGCAACTCTGCCGGCAGGGGCAGACGAAAACCTACCCGAATACTAACTTAAAGGGGAATATACTTAATGAATATAGTTGAATTGAAAGAGAAAAATATCAGCGAACTCACTCAGATGGCCAAACAATACAAAATTGAAGGCGCGGCCGGAATGCGCAAGCAAGAGTTGATGTTCGCACTGCTTCAGCATCAGATTGAAAAAAACGGTTTCATTTTCGGTGAAGGAACCCTGGAGATTTTGCCGGACGGGTTTGGATTTTTAAGATCACCGGATTCAAATTATTTGCCGGGTCCCGATGATATTTACGTATCGCCATCCCAGATCCGGCGGTTTAATCTAAGGACCGGCGACACTGTTTCGGGACAAATCCGCCAGCCGAAAGAATCTGAACGGTATTTCGCCCTGTTGAAGGTTGAGGCGGTTAATTTTGAAGACCCTGAGGTCGCCCGCGACAAGATTCTTTTTGATAATCTCACGCCGCTCTATCCCGATCGCAAGGTCAACCTTGAAACCGATCCTGAAAACTATTCCACCCGCATCATGGATATGATGATCCCCACCGGATTTGGCCAGAGAGGCCTGATTGTATCCCCACCCCGATCCGGCAAGACCATGCTCCTGCAAAGTATTGCCAACGCAATTATCAAAAGTCACAAAGATGTCGTGCCGTTCGTATTGCTGATTGATGAACGGCCGGAGGAAGTTACCGATATGCAGCGTACCGTGGCTGCGGAGGTCATCAGTTCAACTTTTGATGAGCCGGCCGAACGGCATGTTCAGGTAGCCGAGATGGTGATTGACAAAGCCAAGCGGCTGGTTGAACATAAAAAAGACGTGGTTATCCTGTTGGATAGTATTACGCGCCTGGCCCGCGCTTACAACTCCGTCGTTCCACCCAGCGGGAAGATTTTATCCGGTGGCGTGGATTCCAACGCATTGCAGCGTCCAAAGCGATTCTTTGGGGCTGCCCGAAACATCGAGGAGGGCGGCAGTTTGACCATAATTGCCACTGCACTGGTTGATACGGGAAGCCGCATGGATGAAGTTATTTTTGAAGAATTTAAAGGTACCGGCAATGCCGAGATTGCGCTGGATCGCCGACTCGCTGATAAACGGGTATATCCTTCATTTGACATCAAACGCTCCGGCACGCGCAAAGAGGAGCTGCTTTTGGATGAGGAAACCCTGAATCGGGTTTGGATATTGCGCAAGCTGCTGACATCTTTAAATACGGTTGACAGCATGGAATTTTTACTTGAAAAAATGAGCGGCACAAAGAGTAATAAGGAGTTTTTGAATTCTATGAATGCCTAGAAGTGGTCTCAAAACCCCAGCTAGTGTCCGATGGCTGTGTTACAAACCGACTCAAAATGCTCACATACTGCCGTGTATGCTCCGCTTTTGACTCGGCTTGCGCCTTGCCCTCGAACACAATCTGAGGCTTTGAAACCACTTCTATTAAAATTAAGGGTTGTCAAAAGGAATGCATTCGTATATACAAAAAAATTTTAAGAAAATTTTTTTGGGGGGGTTGAAATAAAATGAAAACTGATATTCATCCTGAGTATAATGAAACCATCATTCGGTGCGCTTGTGGAAGCGAGCTGGAGGCCGGATCCACAAAAAAGGATATCCGCGTTGAAATTTGCTCAAAATGCCACCCGTTTTTTACGGGAAAGCAAAAGTTGATTGATACGGCGGGTCGAATCGAGCGCTTCCGCAAAAAATATGAAAAGTTTCAGCAGAAAGAAAAACCAAATCAGTAGCCCCCTCGCCTGCAATTATGCTGCCCGGCTGGCAGCATCCGAAAACCGGTCCGCATCGGCTCAAAGGCCCAGGACGCTCTTTGTGGCCGCATGCGTGTAACAACAGACCGGGACATTTCCCATAAAATATTCACATTTCAGAATATTTAGATTGGTCCCGCCGATGGCGGGATTGATCTGGTTTAAATCGGAAAAATATCTGGCTTTATTTTCCCGTGCAAACGGGATAACGGGCCAACTGAACAATGCGCTTAACCTAAATCAGATAATGATCAGGTATTAAAACCAATGTTTGATAAATTAAAAGGGGTCGAGAAACGATTTTCCGAAATAGAGAGGCGTTTGGGTGACCCGCAGATTATAAAGGACCAGCAGGTTTATAAGGACCTTGTTCGCGAGCATGCCGACCTGAAAAAGATCGTGGCAGCTTACAGGGAATTCAAAAAGATTCTTCAGGGTATTGAAGAAAGTACCGAACTGTTGCAGGATCCTGATCCTGAAATAAAAAATTTGGCCCGGGACGAGCTTGCCGAGCTGAACCTGAAAAAAAATCGGCTGGAAGACGGTCTAAAAAAGCTGCTTTTGCCCGGGGATCCCAGTGATGAGAAGAATGTGATTGTTGAAATCCGTGCCGGTACCGGCGGAGAAGAGGCCGCTCTTTTTGCCAGCGATCTGTTTAGAATGTACAGCCGCTATGCAGAAAACCGCAATTGGAAAGTGGAAGTCATGGCGCATCACGCCACCGGTGTCGGTGGCATAAAAGAAATTATCGCCATGATTCATGGCAAAGGGGCCTACAGCGAATTTAAATATGAAAGCGGCATCCACCGCGTTCAAAGGGTTCCGACCACCGAGGCCCAGGGGAGAATCCATACATCGGCTGTTACGGTAGCCGTTTTGCCGGAAGCCGAAGAGGTAGACGTGCAAATTGATCCTTCCGAGCTTAAAATCGACGTCTATCGATCCACGGGTCCCGGAGGGCAGAGTGTTAATACGACCGATTCCGCCGTTCGTATTACGCACCTTCCGACCGGTCTGGTCGTAACCTGCCAGGACGAAAAGTCGCAATTGAAAAATAAAAGCAAGGCCCTGAGAGTGCTGCGTGCCCGATTGCTGGATAAAATAACCCAGGAACAAAACGAAAAACGGTCTGAAGAGCGTAAAAGCCAGGTGGGAAGCGGGGACCGTAGCGGGCGGATCCGGACATACAATTTCCCCCAGGGTAGAGTTACCGATCATCGCATCGGTCTTACCCTTTATAAACTAGATGGTATCCTGGAAGGAGATCTTTCCGAGTTAATTAATGAGTTGACCATCTTTTTCCAGGCGCAGGCGTTGCAAAATGCAGAAGCAAACCAGGCCCAGGTCTCCTGATTGGACCATTATTAAACTGGTTCAGTGGGCCACAACGTATTTTAGCAACCACGATGTCGACAGCCCCCGGGCGACAGCCGAAATTCTTTTGGCACATGTCTTAAATACCCGGCGTATTGATTTATATTTGCGTTATGATCAACCGTTGAATCCAGCGGAACTGGAACGTTTTAAAGCCCTGATCAAGCGCAGGCTGAAGCGCGAGCCGGTGGCCTACATTGTGGAGAACAAAGAATTTTGGTCGATGGATCTGTGCGTCACAAGGGACGTTCTGATACCGCGTCCGGAGACCGAATGTCTGGTTGAAAGAGCACTGGAATTGTTGGCGGCGGATTCAAAACCGGAGTCAAAGCTCATTTTGGAGCTGGGAACCGGCAGCGGAGCGGTAATTCTGGCCTTGGCATCAGAAAATCCTCGGCATTCCTATTGGGCCACAGATATTTCCGTAGATGCCATTAAGGTTGCCCGGCGAAATGCCGGGCAGAATCACCTCAATGGAAAGGTTCAATTTATTGCCGGCGATTGGTTTGCGCCGCTGCGCTCAAAACCGGGTATGTTTGATTTGATCGTTTCAAATCCACCGTATATCAAATCCGGCGATCTGATCCGGCTACAGCCGGAAATTCATGCCTATGAGCCCCTTTTGGCATTGGATGGCGCTGAAGACGGTTTGCACTACTTGCGGCATATTATTCAATCGGCGTATCTCTTTCTGAAACCCCGGGGGGCGATCATCCTGGAAATGGGAAATGATCAGAAAGCGCCTCTCGAGCAAATGATCGCCGAATGCGGTGAATATGAGGAGGTCTATTTTTATCAGGATTACAGCGGTTACGATCGCATCTTGCAGATGAAGAAAAAAGCCTGATACCGAATACGTAAGCATTAAAATTAAAAGAAAAAACTGTTGCGGAGCCAGATAGAATTTGTTATCTGAAGTGGATTTTTTATCACACACGTCGCCGGGTTTGCTTCCCGGTGCTTTCATTGAAAGTTAGAAGCAGGATGAACGGCGGCGGCGGAAAAACCGAGTAATGAAGGGAGAAAAAAATGGCTTATGTAACCATGAAAGAACTTCTTGAAGCCGGGGTTCACTTTGGTCATCAGACCAAACGCTGGAATCCCAAAATGAAACCCTATATTTTTGGGGCTCGAAACGGAATTTACATCATTGACCTTCAAAGGACCGTCTCCATGTTCAAAACTGCCTACGATTTTGTTCAGGATACGGTAACCGAGGGCAAATCGGTCCTTTTTGTCGGTACCAAAAAACAGGCCCGGGAGTCCATCTATGAAGAGGCCAATCGCTGCGAAATGTTTTACGTGCATAATCGTTGGCTGGGCGGCATGTTAACCAATTTCCAGACAATCCGGCAAAGTATCAATCGCTTGAATTATCTCAATGATATCCAAAATGACGCGTCCATTAACATGTTCCCCAAAAAAGAACGATTGAAACTGGGCAAGGAGCGCGTAAAGCTGGATAACAATTTAGGCGGTATTCGAACAATGAACGGTCTGCCCGGAGCAATATTTGTAGTGGACCCGAAAAATGAGGCGATCGCGGTTCGAGAAGGTCAACGACTCAATATACCAATTGTGGCGATTGTAGACACGAATTGTGACCCCGATGAGGTTGACTATATCATTCCGGGCAACGATGATGCGATTCGGGCCATTCGGCTGATTACGGCCAGAATTGCCGATGCCTGCATATCCGGAAGAGCACGTTATGAAGAAAAGATGCAGGCGGAAGCCGATAAAGAAGTTGAAGAGGAATCCGAGATTGCTGTCGCCAGCGCCGATCTGAAGCCGGGTGAGCGCAAAGTGATATCAGACGGAACCGAGGGGCCGGTTGTAGAAATTATCCGGAAGACGGATGCGGAAACGGAACCTGTATCGGAAGAAGATGCGTCTGCTGAGGAAATGGAGTCGGGGACCGAGGAACCAGAAGATCTTTCTAAAGAAGAGATAGCGGGAGAATAAAAATGGCAGAGATTAACGCGGCAATGGTAAAACAGCTTCGGGAAAAAACAGGCGCCGGAATGATGGATTGTAAAAAAGCCCTTTTGGAAGTAAAGGGCGATATGGATAAAGCGCTTGAGTTCCTCAGAAAGAAAGGTCTGGCGACCGCCCAAAAGAGAGCCGGTCGTGCCATGACAGAAGGAACGGTTCAATCTTACATCCACATGACGGGCAAGCTGGGTGTAATGGTCGAGGTAAATTGCGAGACGGACTTCGTGGCAAAAAACGAAGATTTTAAAGAATTTGTAAAAAATATTGCCATGCATATCGCCGCCAGCAATCCTCTGGGAATAAAACCGGAAGATATTCCTGAAGAAATTGTCGAGAATGAAAAAGATATCTACCGGGCGCAGGCTCTGGAGATGGGGAAACCTGAAAACGTCCTTGATAAAATTGTCCAGGGAAAACTCAAAAAATTTTATCAAGAAAATTGTTTGCTCGACCAGCCCTTTGTACGCGATCCTGACATTTCGATCGCGGATCTGATGAATGAATTGATCGCTAAAATCGGCGAAAATATTACCATAAAGCGATTTGTTCGTTACCAAATTGGAGAATCTTAAATCGTGAGTCAGCCGCAATACAAACGCGTTTTGCTAAAATTGAGCGGCGAAGCCTTAATGGGCGAGCAGGATTTCGGTATCAGTCCGGATATGATAAAGTACGTGGCCGGAGAGGTTCAATCCTGCGTTGACCTTGGCGTGCAGACCGCCATCGTGGTCGGTGGCGGCAATATTTTCAGGGGTATCGCCGCAAGTTCCTATGGGATGGACAGGGCATCGGCAGACCATATGGGTATGCTGGCGACGGTCATCAACAGTCTGGCCCTGCAGGATGCTCTGGAGAAAAATGGTCTTCAAACGCGGGTACAGACGGCAATCTCCATGCATGAGGTCGCTGAGCCGTATATTCTGCGCCGGGCAGCCCGTCATCTTGAAAGAGGGCGGGTGGTAATTTTTGGCGCGGGCACCGGCAATCCCTATTTTACAACCGATACGGCTGCAGTTTTGCGGGCCCAGGAGATTCACGCTGAGATCCTTCTTAAGGCCACCAAAGTCGATGGACTTTATGATTCCGATCCGGTTAAGACCAAGAATGCCAAAATGATTAAAGAAATCAAATATATGGAGGTTATAGAAAAGCGGCTCAAGGTTATGGATCTGACCGCAATCTCCCTTGCTATGGATAACCATCTTCCTCTGGCGGTGTTTAATTTAAAGCAAAAGGGGAATATAAGAAAGGTTATTTGCGGGGAGGACATCGGCACGCGTATTTTATAGAAAACATTACCCAGTATTGTATCCCGCAAAAATGCTACAGAAGTCTTGATGACGATGGTTTCAGGTTTCAGGTGTCAGTCTCCCGGTTTCAAGCTTCAGAGGTTAGATAACTGCAGAAAAAGGAGGAACATCAGACTGCCGAAACATCTAAACCCTGAACATCTGAACCCTGAACCCAAGAACTGCTACCTAAAGTGAAATCCTATTTTGTAAGTTAATTGCAGAGCGCAGTAATAGCGCATTTTTAGCATTTTAGTTGCTGAGCAACTTAAATTCTTGATATAATAATTTAATAAGATCAAGATCAATTGAAAAAAACACAGAAAAAGATCGAGGTGGATTGCTATGATTGACGATATATATCAAGAAGCCAGGGAAAGTATGGACAAAACGGTAGCGGCTCTGAAAAGAGAACTGCAGCGCATCCGAACAGGGAGGGCTTCTCTATCCGTTCTCGACGGTATTCGGGTGGACTATTACGGCACCCCGACGCCGCTCAATCAGATGGCTACCCTGGCGGTGCCGGAAAGTCGGCTGATTACGATTCAACCCTGGGATGCATCTGTGATCAAAGATATCGAAAAAGCGATTTTAAAATCCGATCTGGGACTTACACCTTCCAACGATGGCAAGATTTTGCGGATCTCCATTCCACCGCTCACCGAAGAGCGGCGCAAAGAGCTGGTTAAAGTTATCCATAAAATATGCGAGGACCACAAAATCACGGTTCGCAACATCCGACGCGATTCAAATGATCTGTTGAAAAGCTTAAAAAAGGATGGTGACATATCCGAGGACGAGGCTTTTCGATCCCAGGATGAGATTCAAAAAATAACCGATGAGCACATTAAGCTCATCGATGAATGCTATTCCGAAAAAGAGAAAGAAATCCTTGAATTCTAGTTCATCTTCCGCCGACCCAGAAGACCTTGATAAACACAAGCTGCCCAATCATGTTGCCATTATTATGGATGGCAACGGACGGTGGGCGAAAAAACACCTTTTATCCCGCATTAAAGGACATGAAAAGGGCTCGGAAGCGGTTCGAACGATCGTTCGGGCCTGCCGTGAATTCGAAATCGCCTATCTGACGTTATACGCTTTTTCGACGGAAAACTGGCAGCGGCCTCAAAGTGAGATTGATGCTCTGATGTCCCTCCTCATAAAATTCTTAAAATCCGAACAACAGGAACTTCTGGAGAATGACATCCGCCTAAATGGGATCGGTCAAATTGAGCGGTTGCCCCTGGCCGTGCAGGAGGCGCTGCACGAGACCATGGATCTTACCAAAAACAATTCAGCGCTACAGTTAAATCTGGCATTGAGCTATGGTGGTCGGGCAGAGCTTGTCCACATGGCCCGGGAAATCGCCAAAAAGTCCAGAGACGGCGTAATCGATCCGGACGCGATCACCCCTGAAATTGTAGAGGCGCATTTATATACAAAAGGCATCCCGGAGCCGGACCTGCTGATCCGAACCAGCGGGGAGATGCGAATCAGTAATTTTTTGCTATGGCAGATTGCCTATTGTGAAATTTATGTGACGCCGACTTATTGGCCGGATTTCGGCAAAGATGAGTTTTACCAGATCCTCAAGGACTATCAGCAGAGAGAGCGCAGGTTCGGCCGGGTTTAGGGTTTTGTCCAACACAAATGCTTCAAAAGTCTTAATAATAGTGGTTTCAGGTGTCAGGGTCTAAAAAAAAAGCGCATAGGCTGGGAAGCTGGAAGGCTTGAAAGCGCGAAAGCTCAATTATTTTCAAACCTTTCAGCCTGCTAGCTTCCAAGCTTCCCAGCCCATGAAGTCTTCAAGCTATGAGCTATGAGCTATCAGCTACGAGCCATTTTGCCTGACACCCGAAACCTGAAACAGAACCGTTTTTTTGTAAATTACTTGCGGGACGCAACGTTAGAGTGGTGGACCAAATTTAGGGGATATGAAAGAACTGCCGGATGCACCTTAAACGTTGGATAACCGGGCTTGCTGCCCTACCGTTTCTTATCTTTCTGGTTTACACAGGCGGGTTTCTTTTTACAATCCTGATCAGCCTCGCCGCTTTAGTTGCCCTGTGGGAGTATTATCGCATTGCATTCAACCGTGAAGCCAGACCGATATCCAGGATCATCTTTTTTTGGGGTTACGGGATCAGCTTTGCACTGATCTGGTCGACTTTTTTAGGGGGGCCGGATCTCACTTTGAGCCTTATCGGGTTAAATCTTCTGGTCGTCGCATTGCTTTCCCTTTTCCAGTTTAAAACGGATCCCACGGTTTTAGAAGTCGTCACCATACAGCTTCAGGGACTGATCTACATTCCGGTCTTGCTTTCATTTTTGATTCTCATCCGGGAAGGCAGTTCCGGCATGATCTGGATATTTCTTTTACTGGCGATTATTTTCGCCGGTGATACCAGTGCTTATTATGTCGGGTCTTATTTGGGACGACACAAGTTGAGTCCGGCGGTCAGCCCGGGAAAGACGATTGAGGGATCAATTGGCGGGCTGGGTGCCAATCTGGCTGTCGGAGCGATTGGAAAATATTTTTTTCTGCCGGAAATGCCCTGGGGCTTATGTCTTTTATTCTTTATCGTCGTCGGACTTGCCGGCCAGGCGGGTGACCTGTTTGAATCGGAATTGAAGCGATCTTCGGGGATAAAAGATTCCGGCGGAATTCTACCCGGCCATGGCGGCATCCTGGATCGGATCGATGCCCTTTTATTTGCTTCACCGGTGGCTTATATTTTTATAAGATACATCTTTTAGCGAATCCTCAGCAGAATCCCCCGCGGCTTGCCGCGGGGAGTTTCCCTTTTTAAGGCCTAAAATCCTTTGATAGTGCTCAAATGATAATGCAGCCTAAAATGAATATCGAAAATCGAACAAGGAATTTCGAATATCGAAGTATGGAATCACTTTGCTCTGTCTTTTATATAAATAAAAATGATAGAATGCCTTACTTCGACATTCATTATTCAATATTCAACATTCGATATTCAAATATCGCCGGCCGCAAAAAGCAAGAACTTTATCCCTAGGGAACTCTTAGATAGACATTTTGATGAAAAACCTCTCCATACTGGGATCTACCGGTTCCATCGGCTGTAATGCATTGAAAATTGTTGAAATGTTTCCGCAGCGATTTTGCATAAAGGCCCTGGCCGCTAAATCCAATATTACCTTGCTGGCCGAGCAGATTGAACAGTTTGTTCCCGACCTTGCAGTCGTTTATGATGCGGACAGTGCCAAACAATTGAAAAACGAGCTGGCCGCGGGGAAAAAAGTGGACATTCTTTACGGCGAGGATGGTTACCGGATAGCGGCTTCACACCCTGATGTTGATATGACGATTATCGCGGTGGTCGGTGCAGCAGGCCTGATGCCGACTCTGGCCGCCATTGAAGCCGGTAAAACCATCGCATTGGCGAACAAAGAAACTCTTGTTATGGCCGGCGAGATTGTGGTACAGAAGGCAGCCCAGAACGAGGTTCAAATTCTTCCAATCGACAGTGAACACAGTGCCATTTTTCAGTGTCTTCAGGGCCAGCGAAAAGAGGATTTAGCCAAAATTCTATTAACGGCCTCCGGCGGTCCCTTCCTAAACCGCCCTGCGGGCGAATTTTCTCAAATCACAAAAGCGCAGGCGTTAAACCACCCCAATTGGGAGATGGGACCGAAAATCACCATCGATTCGGCCACCCTCATGAACAAAGGACTGGAGGTCCTGGAAGCCAAATGCCTTTTTGACGTTTCCGAAGACATGATTGAAGTGGTCATCCATCCGCAAAGTGTAATTCATTCAATGGTGGCATACAAAGACGGCGCTGTCATTGCCCAGCTCGGCATACCCGAAATGAAAGGCGCTATCGCCTATGCCTTGTCGTATCCGGAGCGTCTCGCGCTGAATCAGCCGATCCCGGATTTTTCCGGGGCAAAAGACCTAACATTTCAAAAACCGGATTTGGAGAAGTTTCCTTGCCTGGCGCTGGCGTTTAAAGCCTGCAAAATCGGCAAAACCATGCCGGCGGTGTTAAATGCCGCCAATGAGGTAGCGGTACACGCATTTCTAACCGATAAAATTTCTTTTACCGATATCGCCGGGATTATCGACCAGGCAATGGAAGCACATACGGTCAACCCGAAACCGGCGCTTTCGGATATACTCGCGGCCGACCGGAAGGCGCGCAAAAAAGCCGCAGATTTGATTAAAAACATCCGGACCTAATTGTTTACAATTGGAATAATGGAATGTTGGGTTTGAAGCAATTCTTTCTATTCAAGATGGTTATTTCAGCCCCAGTTATCCATTATTCCAAGTGAACCAGGTCTATAAGGATTATAAAATCTTATAATTTAAATATATTGTAGAAATTCCAAGGTGTTTGAACTATGGGTACAACACTATTTTCCTTTGTCATTGTGCTGGGGGTTCTCATTTTTTTCCATGAATTCGGCCATTTTCTGATTGCCCGATTATTCGGGGTCGGCGTTGAAAAGTTTTCGCTCGGTTTTGGCCCGCGCTTACTCGGAAAGAAAATCGGCCGGACCGACTACCGTATCTCGGCCATTCCCCTTGGCGGTTACGTCAAGATGGTGGGCGAGGAACCGGATGCCGACGTTGATCCGGTTGATATTCCGATCTCTTTCACCCATAAGCATGTCGTCAAACGCATGTGTATCGTGGCCGCCGGTCCTTTTTTCAATATTCTTTTGGCGATCATTATTTTTTTCGGTATTTTTCTGATCTCAGGCACATTCATCTTAAAGCCTTCTGTTGGTACGGTCAGGGATGGGTCAGCGGCATTTACCGCCGGAATAAAAGAAGGGGATCTGATTACGATCATTGATGGCGTGCGCGTATCCAGCTGGGAGGATATGACCGAAATCATCGGCGCCAGTGACGGCAAAACCCTGGAAATAACCGTGCGCCGCGAAGGTTCGGATCGGGTTTTACGGGTTACCCCCGAATTAACTCCCGCTAAAAATGTCTTCGGCGAGGATATACAGCGGTTTATTATCGGCATCAGCGCGTCCGGCGACACCTATGCCGAAGATTTAAATCCTTTGCAGGCCTTTGCCGAAAGCCTCATACAGACTTACAGAATTACCGAGCTGATGGTGGTTATCATCGGCAAGCTCATCACCGGCGATATATCCACAGATACCATCGGCGGACCGATCATGATTGCCAAAATGGCAGGTGATCAGGCCAAAACGGGAATCGGGAACCTGATATTTTTTATCGCCCTGATCAGTGTCAACCTGGCGGTCATCAATCTGCTGCCCATACCCATCCTTGATGGCGGCCACTTACTCTTCTTCTTTATTGAGGCCGTTAAAGGGCATCCGGTTAGTCTGAAAGTACGTGAAGTCGCCCAGCAAGTCGGCTTATTTATCATTATTTTACTGGTTATCCTGGTTTTTTATAATGACATTTTCAGGTATAAAGATGATATTTTAAAATTTTTCCAGGGTATTTTCAGCTAGTACTTAGTATTTGGTGTTTAGTGTTTAGCATGGCAAACTGATAAAATTTCATCTGCGCTAAACAAAACGCAAAAAACCAAACACCAAACACTAAACAGCTGCCGAGTTCGACTCGTTAGCGGTTTATCCGCTCTAATCTCCATTAACCGTTTGCCAGCAAATATTAGACAAGAATTGAAAGCAAGCGTATGCCAGCCAGACTCGAAATTGCGTTGAAAGATCATTTGACGGACGCCGAAGGAGAGGGGATTCGCCAGAAAGCACGCGACTACTTCGGGATGAAACTGTCGCGGGTGCGATCAATTCACATCCTCACCATCGATGCCAAGCTGAGCCAAGCGAAGCTCAAGCAGATCCAGACCGAAATTTTTACCAATCCGGTCACCCAGCGCTCTTCATTTAAACCGCTTAACTTCCCTTTTGACTGGACCATTTGGGTCGGATACCGACCGGGCGTACGTGATAATCCGGGCAGCACTGCAATTGAGGCAGTAGAAGACCTGCTCGGAATCCGGCTGGCGCCGAACGAAGGCATTTATACCTCCAGACGCTATTGTATCGAAGGCGGCGAGCTGGTTGCAGCAGACCTTGATAAGATTGCCGGTGAATTGCTGGCAAACGATATCATCCAGCAATGGAAGATCGTTTCTGCAAAGGACTGGGACACGCAAAAGGGGATCGGACTTATCATTCCCAAGGTTCGGCTGGATCATGTTCCCATTGTCGGCACGATTCCGGTGGACAGTGATGAAACCTTAAAACAGATCAGCGATGAACGCAACCTGGCCTTAAACCCAAATGATATTCCGACCATCCGGGCATATTTTTTAGATAAAAAAGTACAGGCCGACCGCAGTGAGGTGGGGCTTACAGATCCGACCGACGTGGAACTGGAATTTATTTCCCAGGCACGCAGCGATCACTGTAACCATAATACGTTTCGCGGTTTGTTCCACTACCGAGATCTGGAAACCGGTCAGAACGAGATTGTCGACAACCTCTTTAAAACCTGCATCGAATCCCCCACACTGGCCCTTAAAGAAAAAAAACCATGGGTCGTCAGCGTATTGTGGGATAACGCCGGAAGCGGGCGTTTCGACGAGGACCACTACTATGTCATTACGGGTGAAACCCATAACTCTCCATCGAATATGGAAGCCTATGGCGGTGCAATAACCGGAATAGTGGGCGTTTATCGCGACCCGTTAGGAACCGGCAAGGGTTCCCGGTTGGTGATGGGGAGCTACGGTTTTTGTGTGGGGCCGCGGGATTACGATGGAAACCTTAGGCCACACCTGCACCCCCGCCGTCTCCTGGATGGGGTCATAGAAGGTGTGCGCGATGGGGGTAACAAGAGCGGTATCCCGACGACATTTGGCCAGGTCATATTTGATCCGGGGTATCTCGGTAAATGTTTGGTCTTTGTAACGGCCGTCGGCATCATGCCGGCGCGGATAAACGGAGAACCGGCTGAGGAAAAAAGGACATCGCCCGGTGAACTGGTCATTATGTGCGGTGGCCGGGTGGGCAAGGACGGTATTCACGGGGTCACCGCAGCTTCTGAGACCTTTTCAGAGAACACACCGGCGGGGCATGTTCAGATTGGAGACCCATACACCCAGAAAAAAATGCATGACTTTTTGCTGGAAGCCCGGGATAAGGGGCTGATACAGTTTATTACCGATAACGGCGGCGGCGGATTGTCATCGTCTGTTGGAGAGTCTGCACGATTTTCAAATGGATGTGAAGTCCAGCTTGAAAAGGTGCCTCTAAAATATGAAGGCCTTGATCAATGGGAGATCTGGGTTTCCGAATCCCAGGAACGCATGACGGTGGCCATTCGGCCCCGGGACCTCGATGAATTTATGCGCCTTTCGCAAAAACATGCCGTTGAAAGCACGGTTATCGGCCAGTATACGGATTCGGGTAAACTGCATATCACCTACGAGGGCAAAACCTGTGCCTATGTCGATATGAACCTGCTTCAATCCGGTTTCCCCCAATGGGAATTTGAAGCCGAGTGGACACCCCCCGGAAAAAGGGGGCTGGTCGAACCGGTCGTCGATGCACCGGATGATTATGGCAGGTTATTAAAGGAGCTGCTTGGGCGCCCCAATATTTGCTCCACGGAATGGATCATTCGCCAATATGACCATGAAGTCCAGGGGACCAGTGTGATCAAGCCGTTGGTGGGCGCCGAAAGGGATATCAACAGCGATGCGAGTGTTATCCGGCCGGTGCTGCCTTCTTTGAAAGGTCTGGCATTTACCCAGGCTTTACTGCCGGCGTATTCAGCTATCGATGCCTACCATATGGCCAGCTGCAGCATCGATGAAGCGGTCCGGCGCCTGGTGGCGGTGGGCGCCGATCTGGATCACATCGGCGGAGTGGATAATTTCTGCTGGCCCAATATTCAGTATCATCCCACGGATAACCCGGATGGCAAATTAAAGGCCGCCCAGCTGGTTCGGGCCTGCCGGGCCCTGCGAGACGTGTGTCAGGCTTATGCAATACCGTTGCTATCCGGCAAAGACAGTATGTATGTGGATGGCTATCTGTCGGACCCGGATGGAAAGGTCCACAAAGTCTCGGCTCTGGAGACGCTTCAATTCTCAGCGGTATCTGTAATTGACGATATTCGCCGGTGTGTCTCCATGGACAGTAAAGTTCCGGGGGATCTGGTCTACGTTTTGGGACCTACCCGCAACGAACTCGGCGCTTCGGAGTATTATGCCCATTTAGGTGAAGTCGGGTTGAATGTGCCCCGGGTTCGAACCGAAGCGTTTTTAGACGTCTACCGGAAATTGAGTCAGTCAATCGCGCAGGGCAATGTCGCTTCTGCCCACGGTATTTACCGTGGCGGTCTGGGGGTCCATCTGGCCATGGTGGCCATGGGGGGCAATCTGGGCATGCAGATCGAACTGGATCAGGTGCCGGTGGAGCAGGTGGATCGCGACGATTCGCTGATGTTTTCAGAGTCTGCCGGTCGTTTTATCGTGACGATTGATCCCAATATGCGAGAGGTCTTTGAAAAGCAGTTTAAGGGAATCGCCTGCGCCTGCATTGGAACGGTGACCGCTGCACCTCAATTTGAGGTCAAGGGGATCGATCAAAAAACAATCCTTTCGATTGCGGTTGATGAATTGAAAGCCGCCTGGAAAAAGCCTTTTGGAGACTTAATTTAAGCAGATGGCATGGGGCATGGTGCATGGGGCAATTAATCCCGAATGTTTTTTATATAACCCCATGCTCCGGGCCCCATGCACCAAGCTTTTAATCGGAGAACACCTATGCGTGATGTCAACGTGCTGATTATGTCCGGCTTTGGATTGAACTGCGATACGGAAACCGCCTATGCCTTTCAACTTGCCGGGGGAAAAACGCGGTCTGTCCACATCAATTCCCTGATTGACGGCAGCGCCCGCCTGCTGGACTTTCAGATTATGGTGTTTATCGGCGGTTTTAGCTGGGCCGACGATCATGGCGCCGGTGTGGTTCAGGCGGTACGACTTAAAACCAATATCGGCGATAAGATTCTTGAATTTGTCGATCGCGGCAACCTGGTTCTTGGCATTTGCAACGGATTTCAAGTCCTCGTCAACCTCGGTCTTTTGCCGGGTTTCAACCGGGATTATACCCGGAGATCCGTTGCGCTGACCATTAATGATTGCGGCAATTTCAGAAACCAATGGGTCCATTTAAAGTCGAATCGGGCGTCGCCCTGTGTGTTTACCAGTGGAATCGATACTGCCGAGTTTCCCGTGCGCCACGGGGAAGGTAAATTCTATGCTGATGATCATACGCTGGCCCGCTTGCAGGAAAATAACCAGATTACGCTTCAATATGCCGGGGCGGATGGACAACCGGCCCGGGGCCGCTTCCCTGCCAACCCGAATGGATCATTGTTCGACATCGCCGGGATCTGTGATCCCACCGGCCGTATCTTCGGTCTGATGCCCCACCCGGAAGCGGACAACCACTGGACCAATCATCCGGATTGGACCCGTCGACATGAAAAGGCCAGACGGCAGGGTCAGTCACCGGATTACGGACCCACCGTGGGCATCCGCATGCTGCAAAATGCGGTTGATTATATCCGCTCCCGCTAAGACCTCCACGATTCCCGGCACCTGCCTGTTAAATTTTTTAATTTCAAATGTGTAATTTAAATTTCGGTGAGCATCGACGACATCGGTGTCTCCGTTGTAAACATAGCGCCGATTATGATTGCTGTTACCCTAAGTTTTAGCTAATCAATTGAAATTAAATAATATTTTATATACCCGGCATTTATGACGAATATCCGAATAATTTGCTGCGATTGCCTCACTCTGGCGTTGTTAAAGTGGAAAAAGTGCTGAAATATAAAAACAATTAATAGGTATAAATTAATTTAATAATTTCAAGGCGGCGTATTTTAGGATAATTCTGGCTTAAATTAGCGTCGCTGATGGTTTCCATTGAAGTTTTTGCTTCTTTAAACTATTGAAAATACTTAACTTATAAATAAGCTTGTTAGACCCAAAAATTTCACCCGGTTTGTTTTCGAATTTGCCGCGCGGGCCCCACGCCAAACCACACCGCTGATCCCAGCGTCTAAAACCACCGTCTGAAAAAAGATTTATATTTTTCCGATCTTGGGGTTCCTTTTTATTTCAGTAGAAATTTCAGTATATTATAGAAATTCCCGTTGTCGGTTTTGAGCTTCTCCAATGCTGACGAATTCAATATGGCACAAGTTTTGAAACGATGTTGCTCAGCTTTGAGGAGGAGTTTGAGGATGCGACGCAGAGAATCAGGACTGACGGCATTTGAACTGGCGGTGACCCTTGCCATCATGGCCGTGATGGCGTCGGTGGCCATGCCACCGTATCTGAAGTGGTGGCAGAAAACGCAATTGCGTGGTGCGGTCTCCAATATGGCTTCAGATCTTGAGTTGGCCAAAACCCAGGCAATCCGGGCAAACGCCAATGTGGTGGTCGAATTTGAAACCGGCAATTACACATTGTTTTTTGATCTCGGAGATGGGGAAGGCGGTGATCCCGACTGGGAGCAGGATGACGGGGATCCCATTATACTCAAACGGGATTTGCCGCCCGGTGTGCAAATCGAGACCGACAGCCTCAGTTTTCCACATGAGGATACGAAGACCGGATTTAGCGGCCGCGGCATTTCGCTGGATATTACGACGCCGAAAACGATACCGCTCAAACAGGGTCCCAATAACCGCCAGATCACCATTAACCGTCTGGGGAATATTGATGTTCAATAAAAAATACAGAAAGCCGAATCCATGTGAATTTGATTAACGAGCGGATGAAATTTCGACAATCGGAGGCACAACGGGGGGTACAAAAATAGTTTGAATTTCAAGCCACACATTTTGATTTCGTCACGGTTTTGCGGAAGCCGGAAATTCAGGGGGCAAAAATCGATCCATTTTGATTCGAAGAGCGGGTTTTCACTGGTTGAGCTTGTCCTGGCGATGGGGATCTCGACGCTCATTTTAGTCGGCATTTATGGCGTGTTTATTATTACCAGCAAAAATTTTACCACCCAGAACGCAACCGCCAATGCCCAGCAAAGTCTGCGCGCTGCGATCGGCCTGATGGCAAGAGATATCCGGGCGGCGGGTCTCGATCCCATCGATACGGACAACTTCGGCTTTGAATACGCTGACAAAACCAAAATTAGCCTTACAGCCGACAGCATTGACAGTGGTACGGATGAATTCAACGGGACGGTAGACGATACCAACTTCGAACGGATTACCTATGAATTCAAAGACGGCCAAATTTTGCAAACGCTGTACGGGGACACGGCCAGTGAGGCGCCATTGATCAGCAATATCGACGCTGTCCAGTTTAGCTATTTTGATGCCGGCAATAATGATCTGATCGATTATGACTTGGAACCGGATCGGGTGCCGCCAGATGACCTTATCAATATCCGAACGGTTGAAATTCAAATTACGGTCAAGGAACCGGCCGGACGTGATGGATCCGTGAGCCGGACATTAATCCGCAGGGTGGAATGCCGCAATATGGCGTTTAATTAAAGGTCTGCGCTTATGTGTAATACGCAACTGGACAGATTTAAACTGCTGAGCGACGCACGTGGTTTTACTTTTGTTGAACTGCTCGTCGTGCTCGCCATTTTTGCCATCGCTGTTCTGGCGGTGGCCGCCATGCAGGTGACGTCGATCAATACCAATGCTTCGGCTCGCATGTCCGGTGAGGCCATCGCACTGGCCGCAAATCAGGTGGAGGCATTGATGGCCTTGCCATACACCGACGGCAATCTGAATCCGGGTTCCTACACGGTCACCGAGGGTGCTTACACCGTTAATTGGAATGTCACCGAATCCGATATTGACGGTGACGGCACCAACGACAGCAAGACCATAAATGTTACCGTGCAATGCGCAAATCCGAATGCAAGGGATGTCTCGATTCAATATATTAAACCGGAAGTATAAACACAGGAGGGCGGGGTATTATGGAGATGCAACTGGATAATGAAAACGGATATATGATCGTTGTCGTTATCATGATTCTATCTGTACTATCGGTTATTGCCACTGCAGGGACGAATACCTCGATTACCGAGCGCCGCTCGGCGACGAACGAACAAATTTATCAACTCTCATTTTATGCGGCTGACACCGGACGGACCTATGTGGTCAATCATCCCGATTTATATCATGAAGACAACATCTCCGTTGGTCACGCCCTCACCTTTCCGGATAAAGACAACGCGTCTGCTCAATTTACGATCGGATCCATGGAATCTGTTAACGGTGAGGTGGCATACAAGGGCCCGGAGAACCCGCCCAGAGGATCCGGATTTGAAGTCGGCAAGTTTCAGGCGCATCGCTATCAGATAACCAGTAAGGGATTTGGCCCGCGGGGTTCAAATTCCGAAGTTGAAGCCGGATTTTACCGGGTGGGCTTCTAAATCCTATAAAAATTTGATGATGGGCATTATGAAAAAAAATTATATTATCGCAGTCACCGGAATCGTATTTTGTTTGAGCGTCATTTTTACATATAACCAGGGCCACACCAGCGATACGTGTATGTTTGCCGTGACGGCGGATGACGTGCCGCCCAATATTGTTATTCTGATCGACAATGGCGCCGAAATGAAGCATCCGGTTCCGCATGGCGACTATGACAGCAGTATCGATTATACTCCCGGTGTGGGTACGCCGGTCGATGTGGTTCCCAACGGCGCTTCCGGCAACGGATTTTTTAATGAAAATGGTTACGGTATTTTTATTTCGGGAGGCAGGTATTATTTGGTGCCCGCTAAAAACGACCTGCAATTGAATACCGACGTCCGTCTGGAAGGCTTGCCATCTGAAGATAAGAAGACTTCCACCTGGACAATTAACGGGCAAACGGTTCATTTGCCTGCTGCAGCTTCAGCGGAAGTAGATGGCGACGGTATTAAAGACAATGCCGGAGCGTTTCGCTACTCCAAAAACTACCTGAACTGGTTGTATTTTTATACCTCAGCGGTGGATCTAAATGGAGATGGGGTGAATGAGCCGGTCTATGACGGGGCGGCCCTGCCCGCCAAAAGCCGCTTTTATTATGCTAAAAAAGCCCTGCTGACGGTGGGCCAACTTTCATCCAATAAAGCCAAATTTGCGATTTATAATTTTACCAGCACATCAGAGGGCTCCTCCAGCGTTCAACCGCTGGGTGATGTGGTCACCACTCTGGGCACAACCCCGGAAGATAATATTTTAGATCCAAATTATATAAATAATATCAATAATATGGGGACTGTCATCTATTCACCGCTGGCCGAGGGAATGGCGACCATGGGAAATTATATAGACTCGCCCTCATCCGGTAGTGTCGATTCGACCAACTACTGCCAGAAAAATTTCGTGATCGTGGTTTCACCCGGTCTCTCTTCCGAGGATAGAAGTGATTCAAATCAGGCCATTCCGGATCCGTTAAAGGATGACCATGATCAGGACGGAACCGACGGACATGGTGACAACGGTCCGGGCCAGGGAACGCTCACGGTGGATGGCAGCACTTACACGATTGTCACAAATTATAATGGATCGACCTATATGGATGATGTGGCGCAATTCTTTTATACTAACGACATGCGGATTTCCAATGATACCACCGGCGGCTTTCAGAACATTTCGACCTATACCGTCGGATTTATGGCCACCACCGAAAGCCGCTTATTGCTCATCAACACATCCAACAATGGCAACGGCCACCCCAATTTGACGAGCAGCACGGATCCGGAGTACGGCAAATACCATTTTGAGGCCGAATCGGCCGATGGTCTTTCCCAGGCGGTTCTGGATGCCGTCAACAGTATTATTTCGCGCACCAGCTCTTTTACGGCGCCGGTGGTTCCGGTAACCCGCACCACCAGCGGCAATCGAATCTACATGGCCTTTTTCAAGCCGCTGGAAGGCAATTTCTGGGAAGGCAATTTGACCAAATTCGGCCTGAGCATTGATAACGAAATTATCGGTAGCGACGGCAACCCGGCCACCTGGCCCAATGGGGCGATGCGCGAAGATGCCAAACCATACTGGGCCACCATCGACTGGGCCGATACGTCCAAAAGCAACGGGATCCATAACAACAGCCGTGATATTTACACCTACCTGGGATCGGTTGATGATTTAACCGATTCAGCCAACGAATTTTCCTCCGACAACACCAACTTGACCGCCATGATCCTGGGCAACCCGGCTGACGTGACGGTCAATGGCGATTCGGTGTCAGGCAGGGACAAGGTGATCCAATATATCCGCGGTGCGGATATCCTGGATCAGGATGAGGACGGTGACAGCGAGGAAAACCGTTCGATCATCACCGGTGACGTGCTTCATAGCGAGCCGATGGTCTTTACCTACCAGTATGACGACAATAGCGCCGAAACCATGGTTTTCTTCGGCGCCAATGACGGCATGCTGCATGCGGTTTTGGATATTACGGACCCGGACATTGACGTTGCAGGAGACGAAACCCATCATGGCACCGAGGCGTGGGCCTTCATCCCGCCGGATCAACTCAACCGCTTAAAGGACATTATCGAGGGTACCAGCCACCAGGATTATGTGGATTCCAGTCCTAAAGTATATTTCTACGACCTGGATGGGGATGGACGGGTGGATAGCACATATGGGGACAGGGTCATTCTGGTATGCGGTCTGCGCAAGGGCGGTTCCAGTTATTTTGCCCTGGATATTACGAGTCCCGATAGTCCGAAATATCTCTGGCGAATCGGCAGCGGCAACGATTCGGAGACCGGTACTGCCGAGCTGGCGTCGATCACCCGGCACGCCGGCGGCTTTTTTCAGAACGGCGATACTTTAAGACTTTGGGATCATACCGAAAGCGGTCAATGGCATGATGCCGCCGTGGTGGTGGGCGATGAATCCGGCAGCGTTTTTATTACCTACGATTCGCGAACGCTTTATTTCACCGAGGGCAACTGGCTGGGCAATCTGACAACCGCCATGTATCAGGACTATATGGCGGGCAGTCTTCCGGGGCCATTTGTCTGGGGCAAGATCGTTTCCATTACCAACACCGACCCGGATGTGGTCATACCGGAGCTGGGTCAGAGCTGGTCTGAGCCCGAATTCGGATTGGTTAAAACAACCGATTCGGATACCACCGGTACTGCGGTATTTTTTATCGGAGGTGGATACAGCGCGGACAACTCGACCGGCAAGGCGCTGCTGGCGATCAATGTATTTACAGGGGCGGTGGTCAAAAAATTCACGACCGGAATGAATTACAGCGTGGCCAGCAAAGTAAAACTTGTGGATGCAGACTACAACGGATTTGTGGATAAAGTCTATGTAGGCGATCTCGGGGGCCAGATGTGGCGTTTCGGCCAGGTCACAACCGATTTCGACGGTGTTCCGCTGAGTTTTCCCGAATGCGACGAGAATATTTACAACTGGACCGCTCAGATTTTATTTACGGCGCCCACATACACGGTTGATTCAACAACTTACACCCGCAAATTTTTCTATTCCCCCAGCGTGACCCTTGAAAAAGGCTATGATTTGATTTTCATGGGGACCGGGGACCGGGAAGACGCGTGCGATGCGACCTCGGCTGCGGATCGAATATACAGCATCAAGGATTCCCATGGTACGAACTCCTTTACCGAAACCGATCTCGTTGATGTGACCGATCCGGCGGCCGCCGTACCGAACTTAAATCAAACCAATGGTGATGTGGACTCAAACGGCTACTATGATCAGGGCTGGTTTATTCGCCTGGTCGATAGTTCGGGTGCGGAGGAAGTGGAGGAGGGTGAAAAGGTACTTGCACAGGGGGTTGTCTTTTATAAAGTCTATTATGTCACCACATTTACCCCCAATAACGATCCGTGCGTGCCGGGGGGAAATGCCAAGCTTTACGCCGTCAATTATTTAACCGGCGCCGCTGTGATTAAATTTACGGATACGGACGGCGATGGTGTCAAGGACCTCACCCGGAGCGTTGTTTTAGGCGGTGGCATACCTTCCAAGCCGGTAACCGTCATTACCGCCGCGGGCCAGAAACTTTTAATATCTCTGGGAAGCACCAATCCGGATGCCGACAGTAAGGCGGTCGGTGCCGGAATTGTCGGGATCGACCCGCTTTATCCAAAGCACAACTTTTTCTATCTATGGTGGCGGGAACTTTTTGATTAACCGAAACGTCGGCAAGTTTTTTTCTATCCTTTATTCGTACGAGACCCGCACGGGGCTGCCACGAGCCCCATGCGGGTCTGAACCTTTAGATGAAGCTAGTCGAACCCATCTCAAAAATGCGTCTAAAGGCCCAGGGCGGCATTGCAGATCAGCTCAAAATGATTCGGCATGCCGGTGTGGATGTTCGCATACACGAATGTTGAGCCGCCTCGCACCATTTGCACACCTGAATGTATTAAATCAAAATATGAAATCCCGCAACGTGCAGGGGCCCTGAATGAACCCTTTGTTTTTTCAAGAATTTTGGGAAAGATGGCATTAGACGTATCGAAATCTAATTGCAAAGATGAAACTGGGATTTCAATTTTGTAATTTAAAATTCAATTTTAGCCGCTGCACCTCATTCAGATTAAGGTAAGATTACCTTCGCAAAATTCATTCTCGGCTTTTTTTAGTGTTCAATTATCAAAACAAAATCCAATGCGGGTTTACCGGCTTATCTGATTTCTGTTCGCATTTTTCTATAATAACGCAGCGTATCCAAGCGCTGTGACTCGCCCCTACAATTCGCCAGGCGTGGGTAGTTATCCAAGCAATTAAAATAATAGAATTTAAATATCAGAATCCCAAAACTCTGAGGTCCTTCCCGACAACATATCCCTGTCAATTTTCATCACGCTTTAACCGTGTCTTCTTAGGCTTTTTTAATGTGACTTCTTATGGCGAAAGTTTATTTCCGGACAATTATTGGAGCTCCCCTAAAATTTGTCTACCTGACCAGCGGAGCGATTATGTGGCACAATTATTGTATTGAATCCGCTCCGGAGGAGATTCAAATGACTCGAAAAAATTCAGGAATTACCGCCCTCGAACTGGCAACTACCATTGCGATTGTTGCCGTTATCGCCGCTCTAATCATGCCCCCCTATCTGAAATGGAATCGCGCACGACGACTTGAAGGTGCCGTGATCAATCTAACGACGGACCTTGAAATGGCCAAAATGCGCGCGATACGCGAAAATTCATTTGTTGTGGTTGAATTCAATACCGACAGGTACACCATGTTCCTGGACACGGGAGATGGCATGGGCGGGCTGCCCAACTGGAACCAAGATGCTGATGAACAGCAGATTTTTAACCGCAAAATGCCGACGGGCGTGCAGATCGATACCGGCAATCTGAGTTTTCCGGTGGTCAACGTAAAAACGCGATTCAACAGCCGGGGGATTCCCCCGGATATTCTCGCACCTGAAATCATACCGGTGGCCAACGCCGCCAACGGCCGGCAGATCACCATCAACCGCTTGGGATTTATTGATATTCAATAGAGGGAAATAAAAATGGGGATCCAAAGAATTCAAAACACCCTTAAGAAGGAAAACGGTTTTTCATTGATTGAGATGCTGATTGCGATGTCCGTTTTGGCAATCGGTATGCTGGCGGCTGCTTCCCTGCAGTATTCGACAGTGCGCAACAACACGACCGGCAATACCGCCACTCAGGCCAATTCGCTGGCCAAAGCCCAGCTTGAGATGCTGAAAAACCAAGATATCAAGTCGACGGCATTGGCCGTGGGAGATTATGTTGATCCGACACCGATTGATGCAAACGGGAATCCCGGCGGGATTTATAACCGCTCCTGGAGAATCGACCAACTGGGGACCTCCGCGCGCCGAATCAGGGTAACCATAGAATGGACTAAATTCGGCAGGTCACGTCAGGTGATTGTGCGGTCCAACACAAAGGGAAGTGGGGTATGAAAACACATCTCCGTTGCGCGAAAAATCAGGCGCTTAAATCGGCCGGATTTACGCTGATCGAGGTGATGATCGTTATTGCCATTACTTCGATTGTATTTGGAACCATTTACCGCTCGTTTGATATTTTTAACCGATCCTGCACCACAGAAAATGTCAAAGCCGGCGTCCAGCAAAAAACACGTATCGGAATTGATCTGATGGCGCGCGATATCCGCCTGGCCGGATTGGACCCTTTGGGATCGGCCAGTGCCGGCTTTATATCAGGGGCCACGAATACATCCAGCATTCAATTTACCGCCGATCACAACTATGACGGTGATCTCGATGATCCCTTTGAAAATATCACCTATGCTTTAAATGGCAATGTCCTCGAGCAGACCAGTGATTTAGGATCCGGATCGGTTGCCGCCACCCTGCTCAGCAATGTTACCGATTTAACATTTATCTATCTGGATGCGACCGACACGCCTCTGGCCTTGCCGATACCGGTCGATGAGATTCGCACGGTTCTCATTTCGCTAACACTGCAACGGCCGGCGGGCCGGGAAGGGCCGGTCAGCCGGACCTATACGACCCGCATCCGATGCCGCAATCTATAGAGAAAAAGAGATGAAACTATGGATATGGGAAATTCACTGAAACGCACCATCGATAATGAAAACGGGTTTGTGCTGGGCGCATCCATTCTGATTTCGGCCCTTCTGCTGTTGACGGGGGCGCTGGCCATCTGGACCTCCAACACGGAAGTTAAAATTGTGCGCAATGAAAGCCAGATGGTCAGAGAGTTTTATAATGCCGAAGCCGGCGTGATCGATGCCATCGAAAATTATAACAGCGGCTCGACCAACTGGATGACCAATGATTTTCTGACTGCCGCTCCGACCGCTGCCGGCAGTACCGTTAATTCCAGTGACGAAGGCGGTAATGTAGTCGCCACGGTTGAAGTGCGTTGCATCGAAAGTACGGCAACCCCCGTGACCGGCCTGAGCAACTCGGCCAATACCATACCGCAGCAAAATCACATCGCTCCGCCGCCGGCGGGTTCGGGCTACAGCCTGAAGTATTTTGAAGTGCACCGTTACGGCATTACGGCCACCTCGACTAATGGCAACACCCAGATTCAGGTGGGCGCCTGGAAGGTATTTAACAAATTCTAAGCGGTCAAAACAGCCAGGCAAGCCAATGTTTCTGGTTTGATAAAAATAGGGAGATTCAGGCATGAAAAAATGCTTATGGGTTGCGCTAATGCTGATCGTGAGCACGGCAATTTCCAGCTGGGCCGATGATACCGAAATTTACGGCACGGTGACGAATCCGGATCTTGAACCCAATATCCTGATCATATTCGACTCGTCCGGCAGCATGTCTACGGTGGATGTGCCGGGTGACCCCTATGATCCGGCAATCACCTATGCAGGATCTTATCCCAGCAATGCAGTTTACCAGCGGTACTGGGATAAAGCGAACAAGGTTTATATCTGGGAATTATTTGCTTCAGATATAGATGACCTTAACTGTGATGCGGTTAAAAACGAATTGTTATCAGACGGAAATGCGCGTGCGAAGATCCGAGACACAAGCTACACGTGTGGCGGGAATGGTACGCGACGGCTCCGGCTCGGGAATTATATGAACTATGATGAATCCGGTGTCGGGACACCTCTCAGCAGGATCGATGTGGCCAAGCAGGTTGTCACAGACCTGATCAACAACACAACCGGCGTGCGCTTCGGCATCATGAAATTTAACGATAATCAGGGCGGACATATCGTTGACGAGGTCGGTACAGATAAAGCGACGATAATCACCGATGTCAATAATCTCACGGCCAACGGCTGGACGCCTCTGGCGGAAACCCTGGCCGAGGCCGGGCTCTATTTTGCCGGCATGAGCAGCTGGTACAACCCCGGTGTCATCTACACATCGCCCATGGTGGAGCGCTGCCAGAAAAATTACATCATTATTATGACCGACGGGCAGTCCACCCAGGATATCGACTCCAGATTGACGGATACCGATTATATCAATGGAGATAAAATCGGCGACTATGACAACGATCACAGCGGTCCTGAAAACGATTACGCCGATGGCGGTTCCGACTATTTGGATGATGTTGCCAAATACCTCTACGAAAATGACACCAATCTTGCCCTGGGTGATGGAACCTCATTTGATAAGCAGAATATCGTTACCTATACCATTGGCTTTAAGACCTCCCAGCAGCTTTTGCAGGATACGGCCACCAACGGCGGCGGAGAGTATTTTACAGCAGATAATATTTCTGACCTTGCGTTGGCCTTCGAGGAGATCATCGCAGCCATTTCTGAAGAAAATGCAGTCTTCGTGGCACCGGTGGTTCCGATCAGCCGCATGAACCGCACCTATGCCGGCGACAAAATCTATCTGGGGTTTTTCAAACCCCAGCCAAGCGGTCGCTGGATCGGCAATATCAAACGTTACACGCTGGACGCTGACGGCAACCTTTACGATGCCGTCGGGGCTGAAGCCTGCACCGCCGACGGATTGATTAAAGACAACGCGCTCTCTTTTTGGACCCTTTTGGGAAACGACGGGCCGGATGTGGAAAAAGGCGGAACAGCTGAAATCCTCGACTTGCTGATCGACAGCCCCACGGCACGCAATCTCTATACCTACACCGGGTCCATGGCGGACCTGACCGATACCGCCAATGCTTTTTTGGACTCAAATGCCAATATCACCGATACGGATCTGGGCGTGGGGTCAAGTGTGGAACGAACAGATCTGTTCACTTCGATGCATCAGGGCGGGCTAGGTGACATTATTCATTCCGAGCCGGCCGTGGTGCATTATCCGGATCCGGATGGCGACCCGGGCACCGATGATGCCAAAACCATAATTTACTCCGGCTCCAACGACGGTCTGCTGCATGCTTTTGATGATGCTGACGGCAGCGAAACCTGGGGATTTATTGCGCCGGACCAGCTGGGCCGTTTGAAGTTGCTCGACAATGCCGATCACGACTACTTAATGGACGGTTCCCCTTCGGTCTATTACGGATCGAGCCAGAAAATCCTGATAATCGGTGAGCGCCGCGGCGGGGAAAATTATGTCGCCCTGGATATCAGCACCTATGATGCGCCTGTCTGGCTTTACGCTATCGGGTCGGATTTTCTGAACCCGGGAAGCGGTGCTTATGAGCCACTGGGGCAATCCTGGGGCAGGCCCCAGGCGGTTACCGTGGCCACCAATGCCACCTGGAGTGAGGGCGGGACGCCCTGTAGTGTAACCATCAATACCCAGGTGGAAGACGTCTTTTTGCTACCCGGTGGCTATGACAACAATCAGGATCTGACGACCCCCAGTCCGACCGATGCCGTCGGCCGGGCGGTATTTGCCGTACGGATCACTGACGGGCAGTTGCTCACCGGATTGAACTTTAATGCCGTCGATCACACCTCCCTGGGCATGACCCATTCCATTGTGGATCTATCGGGCATCGATCATGACGGTGACGGTATCGTCAGCCGCATTTATGCCGGCGATCTGGGAGGGAACATCTTTGCTTTTAAAGACGATGAGGTCATGCCCTTTTGCGGGGGCAGCGTGTCAAAGTCGGTTGCAGATGGCAACTGGACGGCGCAGAAGCTGTTTTCGGCATCTGCGGTGGACAATGTTCAGCGTAAGATTCTTTATGCACCGGATGTCGTCGGTGAAACCTACGGCGAATATATCTTTTTTGGCACCGGGGATCGTACAAATCCCGGAGAAACCAACGTCGAAAACCGTTTTTACGCCATTAAAAACGACTGGTCCGTTGTCGGTACACTGGACGAAACGGACCTGGTCGATGTGACCGATAATCTGATTCAACTCGGTACCGAAGCACAGAAGCTGGCAACCAGAACGAGTCTTGAAAACGGGAACGGCTGGTTTATCCGACTGGAGAATCCGGGTGAAAAAGTGGTGTCATCTCCGCGGGTATACGGTGGTGTGGCTTATTTTACGACGTACACCCCCGATATCAGCGCCCCCAGCGGTGACCCATGCGCCGCTTCCACCGTCCGCGGGGTGGGCCGTCTTTACGCGGTGGAATATAAAACCGGTGCCTCGGTGAGTGAATTTAGTTCGGAACTCGAGTACGATGGCGACGGCAACGCCGTCAATCTGGGCAAAAAGGATCGTGTCATCGCCATCGGAACGGCGATTCCGTCTGCACCGGTGATTGCCATTCTGGAACGCGGTGCCCGAATTTTTATCGGGGTTGAAGGCGGCATCGTCAGCCTGCCGGCCATCACCACTCCGGATATGTACCGATATTACTGGCATCAAATGTTTTAGGGAAAGGAAGAAGGAATGAATTTTAAATATTCGAAATTAACGCGGCTGGTGTATGGTTGTCTGATGATCGGCTTTGGCCTGTTGATGCTCCCTGCAAATTCCGCTGCAGAAAAAAATATTCTGAAGCATTTTAGCTTTGACGATTGCGATCCATTCGAGGCCCACGCTTTAATTATGGAGGTTCATGGCAAAATGGCCCAATTTGTTGCTGCCGAGCAAACCATTTATGTCGTGAATTTGAGCTTTGGTGATCAACGCCTGATTACAGAGCTGACAGATGCGGATGGCAATCGCATGGACTTTGAATCATTTCGGCCGGGGGAATGGGTTTATGTCAAAGGGTTCAAGCACATTGACGGTGGTGTGGTGGCATCACTGGTTCAAAAAATCGATCCACCGGAAAGAAAAGAACCGCTATTAAGAAAAATCGTTAAAAAATCCCGCCGTCCTTAAGCAAACCCGGCCGACTTCTGCGCGGCTAAAAGAATAAAACTGTAAAATTAAGAGAATATATCGTTCTATTCAAATTTAAAGGTCGGTGCGGGCCTTCAGCATGTTTTGTAAAGCAAAATGAAAGGTTCCGTCCGGGATTTCAAAAGTTCTCTCCTTTCGCCTCTGCTTACCAGGAATAAAACCTGTTTTACACAAAATTAGACATTTTTGTTACCTAAATTACACATTTTCGGTCATAATTAAAATGGCAATTATTTACCTACTCTTTTAACTTATTGAAAAGGTGGGAAAATTTTTTCAAGTGATTTTTTGGTACAGATCTTGCGAACCTTATCACCCGGAAGCGTAACGGGGGCCCGGTTCCTTGTATCCTCTTTGGATATTTCTGACAAGATTCTTCTTCATTAAAAAGCGTGGTGGCTAAGGAAAAAACGGGCTTCAGCGGTTTAAAATAGAATTAGGTTATGATGGGGAAATTTAAATTTTCTTTTAATTCTTATAAGTTATATCAGATTTTGCGGTTCTTTATATTGACACTGTGATTGTTTTAATATAAGAGTTTTTCCGGAAGCTTGAGAATTCTATACGTATCGAATCTGTTGTCGCTAAATCAGCCATGCAAGCGATTTTTCAGAAAATTCGAAAATAAAGCCTTCGGGGAAACCGCAATATTTCTTTTGAGGGTTTTTCTTTTATCCCGTGATAAAGCCGAATCCCGAGTGATCGGGGGGCGGAAAGCTGCGGGTCCGGCTGTTTGAACGGCCGGATGGCCGGGTTGCCTTGGGTAAAGGGCGATCCGGTTTTTTTATTCCGCATGGAGAAGGGGGTCCATGAAAAAAGAACGGGGGGTATCATTTTTAGAACTGCTGGTGGTCCTTGCGGTCATTGCCGTGGTAGGGGCTATTGTCACCCCCAACTTTATCAGATGGCGAAACAATGCGAAGATGAGGGATGCGGTGGACAATCTGATGGCCGATCTGGAAATGGCCAAACTCAGCGCCGTAAAAGAAAATAATTTTGTGGCCGTTTTGTTTGATCCTGAAGGCTATCAGGTCTTTGTTGATAAAGCCAATTTTTGGGTGCGCGATGTCGATGAACGCCTTCTAAGAGATCGGAGATTACCTGCCGGTGTTACATTTGATTTCGGCCATGAGAATTGGGGATTCACAAATAATCGGACCCGATTCAACAGCAGAGGACGGGCCAATATAGCCGGTACTGCCGTCATCGTAAATTTGGAAGGCCAACAGAGGGATGTTAAAGTGAGCACGCTGGGCCGCATAAGGGTTGTGAAAACCAACTGATACCGCTTTACAGGTGAGGATTTATTATGGAAAAGCGCAACAACAATTTGATCCAATCGACGAATCAAAAAGGCTATATGATGATCGAAGCGCTGATCTCAATTGCCATTTTTTCCATCGGTTTTCTGGCGGTGGCAACTCTGGTGTTTTCGGCCACCCGCAACAATACCAGCGGAAATATTTTAACCCAGGCCAACATGCTGGCGCGGCAGGGTCTGGAGCAGATTAAAAATACACCGGATATAACGACCCTGCCATCAGATCTCACGACGACCACGGAGTCCGGCATAAATGCAAACGGCGATCCGGGGGGCATATATACGCGTATCACAGCGATTGAAGACACCCTGGGATTCAATACCTCACGGGCGGTTGAAGTAACCGTCAACTGGACGCGGCGGGGGCAGAATCGCAGCGTAGTTTTACGTACGATTACAAAAGGAAACGGAACATGATCTATTCAGCATCTACCCATAAGAAAACGACCCGAGTCCACAATCAGGCAGGCTTTACCCTGGTGGATATTCTGGTCGGGCTTGCTATCGCGTCGGTTTTGATGGTGGCCATGGTCAGCCTTTTTACCAGCATGGGACGGTCCTATACGACCCAAAACGTCGCGGCCGACGTGCAGCAGGTCGCCCGCGGCGGTGTTGAGCTGATGATCCAGGAAATACGGATGGCGGGGCTGGATCCTACTGGCAGCGCGGCTGCCGGAATTGTCGATAACTTTGATGAGGATAACGGTTTCCACGAGGATCATGATGACCAAATCGCACCGACCGATGCGAATAATTTTGCGTTCACAATGGATACCGATATGGATGGGCGCATCGATCACTGTGTCGATGCTGACTCGGATGCATGTACGGCCGAAGATGATAACGTCGAAAACGAATTGATTGCCTACCGCATAAACAATGGCGCGCTGGAAAAATACCGGGGCGGCAATGCGCAATGGGAAGACTTGACCGAAAGCAATGTCTCAAATCTCAGGTTCACCTATTACGATGAAACCGGAGCAGTGACCACCGCACGGAACGCCATCCGAACGGTGGAAATCTCGATGACCGTCCAGCTGCCGGCCGGACGCGGTAGAACCGTGAGCCGCACATATTCCACCCGGGTCAGATGTCGCAACATCGGATTGTAATGATAGAGCAGGTCACAAGGAATAAAAGGAAACACACCATGGAAAAATTCTTAAAACCGTTGAAAAATGAGCAGGGCTACTTTCTGATCTTAGCGACCATAATGCTTTTGGCCTTGCTGACTATCATCAGCATCGCCGCCTCCAATACCGCCAACACAGAATTGCAGATTGCAGGCAATGACATGTTGTATCAACGCAATTTGTATCTGGGTGAAGGCGCTGCGATGGAAGCCGTTGACTGGTTGCAAAACGACCCGAACCCCCGGGGGCTGCCTTTTGTGGAATCCGGCATTCAAACAATCGATGACGATAATTTCACGGATGATTGGGAGACGAAATCACAGGCGGTCACAACCCTGATGGATGACAGCGGCAAAACCCGCTTCCGGGCCGGCTACGAAGGAACGCCACCAGGGCATTCGCTGGGTGTCGGCAGGCCCAGGGTGCATGGATTTGCAGTTTACGGCCGCACCGAAAAACAGGGCGTAACCACCATCAAGATCGGCTACCGGAGAGTTTTTTAGCATGCATTGAACTGCAGGAGACTGCTTATGTTTAATCAGAACGACATTGATTCTTACTTGCAAAAATTCGGGTATAAACACTGGCTGCGTATACTCGCCATCGGATTTTGCATTTTGACCGCCGGAATTTTGTTTTTCGGGGCCATGCTGGCCCATGGGGAGGTTGATCTTGCGGATGTGCCCATGTTTACCCAGATAAATCCGCCGCCCCCCAATATCATGATATTAATGGATGATTCCGGAAGTATGACTTTTGAAGTCCTGGCCAAAGGCCAATTCGAAGGGCAGTTTATAACGGCTGAAGATAATTTTTGTTATGTTTTCGGCAACCTGGGTGATAATTACAATAACTCATCTTACTGCAGCAATTTCGATTCGGAAGACCGTAAATACTGGAAATCCCAGTTTCATGAAGAGAACTTCATGTACTACAACCCGGATTCTACCTACCAGCCCTGGCCTGAATACCCGAATCAGAGCTTTCCGCCTGCAGATACAAATAGACCCCTGGTTCACCCATTGAAAAATAGTAGACTTGACTTGGATACAATCGCTTTCACCGTCGTTACCGATACGGATGATGAGCATAATGTCCCCTGGGCCCATTATTTTGTGAGAGCAAATGATAATAAGGTTTATCTGGTTGAGATGGATGGCGTCCATAAATATTACACGTTTACGGTTAGCGGCAGCGGATTGGATGAAAAGATTGATGTCATAACGCAAGTCTCACCGCCGGCAGACATCCAAAGGGATTATGAGACAGACCGGCAGAACTTTGCCAACTGGTTTACCTACTACCGCCGGCGCGAATTTGTGGCCAAAGCAGCTATCACGAGAGCGCTGCGGGACCTGGAAGGGTTCAGGGTCGGCATTTACGGTATCAATGAAGAAATAATCGTTCCACTCAAACCGGTAAAGGCCATGATCGGCGGTGTACTCGTGGACGAAACAGATACCCTCATAAAAGAAATATTGAACTACGAATCAGATCGATATGGCGGAACCCCGTTAAAAGAAGGCCTGGAAACGATAGGTGAGTATTACAAAAATAATAGCCGCATGGGCGGTGCGGCCGGTGATGAGCCCTACACCGAAGATGAGGGAGCCTGCCAGCAGTCGTTTACGATCGTCATGACCGATGGATATTATAGTGATCAAAGTCATAAGCCTGTGTCTAATATAGACGGAGATACCGGTTCCCCCTATGGGGACTGGGGAGGGGGTGAACCTCCCTATGAGGACGGCTATGGCGGCACGATTGCAGACATCGCCATGTATTATTACGCCAATGACCTTTCAAACCTTGAAAATAAATTGCCGGTCAATAAGCTCGATGGCGCTTCTCATCAGCACATGGTTACTTTTGCCGTGGCCTTCGGGGTAACCGGCACTCTGGATCCGAATGATTATGAAGATGATCCCACCAGCCCCGACTACCTGAAATCAAAAAGCACCGGCGATTACGTGGTCTGGACGGAAGTGACCGGCGATCGCCAGCCGGAGTCCATCGATGACCTCTGGCATGCCACGGCGAACGGTAGGGGTAAATTCTTAAATGCCGGAACTCCCGGTAAACTGGGCGAAGCACTAGCGGAAGTGTTGCGCAATATAGGGGCCCGGAGGCAAGGGTCCGGCGCTTCGGTGGCGGTAAACGGCGATTGGCTTTATGCCCAGATCGGTGAGGATATCCTTATTTTCCAATCCAGTTACAGTAATGAGCAGGACGAGTGGACCGGGGATGTCAAGGCTTTTGAAATTCATCCGGTTAGCGGCGAAGTTCATACAGAGAACCCCAAATGGTCTGCCGCTGAGAGGCTGGAACTCAAGGATTGGTCCCTGCGGAATATCCTAACATATAACGGCACCGATTCAGGCTCGGTTTTTGATTACGATCGGCTGACATCCGACCAGCAAGCAGATTTGACAAACAATCCGGATGTAGTGGATTATATTATGGGCAAAGAAATCAGCGGATTCAGGGCACGCAGCCAGAAGTTGGCAGATATTGTGCATTCATCACCGGTATATGAAAATGATGTCGTCTATGTCGGTGCCAATGATGGCATGCTGCACGCGTTTGATGCAAATAACGGCAATGAACTTTTTGCGTATGTGCCCAACCTTGTGTTTGCAGATCTGATACGTCTTGCGGATCCAGGCTATGTCCATCAATTTTATGTGGATTTGACGCCCACAGTGCAAAAAGGCGAAAAGCTGCTTGGCGGTTCCGGAGACGAAACCATCCTGGTAGGCGGCCTGGGTAAGGGCGGTATGGGCTACTTTGCCCTCGATATAACGGATCCGCGCCACATGAGTGCCGCTGACGTTTTGTGGGAATTTCCCAGAGTAAATGCGGCGAATGCGGATAAGAGGGACGTGGGCTACTCTTTTAGCAAAACTGTTGTTGTGCGATCCCATGATTCTGCTAATCCCTGGATTGTCATTTTCGGCAACGGTTACAACAGCGAAAACGGCAACTCGGTTCTTTTTATCCTCAATGCAGCCGATGGCAAGCTCATTAAAAAAATCGTTGCCGGTAGCGGTCCGGATAATGGCCTCTCCAGCCCGATTGCCGTTGATGTGGACTTTGATGAGATCGTCGATTTTATTTATGCCGGCGATCTGAAGGGCAATTTATGGAAATTCGATCTGACCGGCCCTGCTGCCTCGGATTGGGAAGTGGCGTATGAAAAAGACAACGTTGGGGTGCCGCTGTTTCGAGCCCTTAATTCGGTCGGAAACCCACAACCGATCACGACTAAACCGGATGTAATGCTTCATCCCGAAAGGCATGGATACCTTGTCTGCTTCGGTACCGGAAAGTTTCTGGGCAGCAGTGATTTTGATGATGAGAGCCTGCAGACGATTTACGGCATCTGGGATTACGGAGACAGGGTTTTTGTACCACCGGCCATCTGGAGCGATGATGACAATGACGAGTATCTGGGCACATTCAGGGATCCAGCAGAGGCGACCCTGCTTTCAAATCAGCCGGGCACGGTCAAGCTGCTCAGGCAGGTAGCTTCTGAGGAGAAAGTCGACGCCGGTGAAAATGAAATCATCGTGCGGATTTTGACCAGTGAAGAACCAAAGTGGGCCACAATTCCTGATTCCGATGATAACCAACTGCCGGATCCTTCCGACCTGGCGAGCAATGATGCCGGCTGGTATCTGGATCTGAATGTTTATACCGGGGAACGGGTCATCAGTGATGTTATCTTGCGGGATGGGGTATTGATTGTTATCGGTTTTATCCCTGAACGAATCCGTTGTAGCTCGGGTGGTGACTCCGTATTTATGGAATTAAACGCCTTCACCGGCGGCCAGCTTGCCGGTGTCAACTTTGATATTCATGACGATGGCGGCGTTGGTGAGGATGATTATGTTCAAATTGTAGTGAATGGCCAGACGATAAATGTACCGCCGTCCGGTTTAAAACTGCCGGGCAATATTCAGCCGCCGGCGATTATCAAGCTAAATGAGACGACCGAGAAAAAATACCTGAGTTCTTCCAGTGGCGAAATTGTGGAGATAACCGAGAAGGCTGCGAAAATCGGTATCGCCTACTGGATGGAAATCTGGCAGTAAAACCCGATCGTTAGCAGATTCCTGTCGGATATATCATCCCTGAAAACGATCAGCGCCTTTCGGCCAAAGCCGAAAGGCGCTGTATTTTTACTCTCCGATTCTGTCTTGCAGTCCGGCGATCCGGCGCATTCCGAATTACGGATTGGGCGACTGGATGGTTGCCCCCGGTTCGAACTCTTTATCCGCGCTGGTCACAATCACGGTGGCGGTTGTGTTTTCGGTGTGAATTACGAGTAACTCTGCAAAATCAACCGGAAGAAGCAGTGTTTTCTCTCTGCCTTTTGGATCAATGCGCTCTCTCACTTGATCGTAAACGTTGTAGAATTGCCCGGGCTGAACGCCGTCTTTTCTGCCTTTATCGATAAAGGCGATCATGCTGTGGCCGATGAGTCTATTGTGCTCTTCCGAATCGATGATTCTGCCTTTGAGGCCCGCGGGGCTTTCTTTTATGATCACTTTTGGCAGGCGCCGGTAGTAGGGCATTAACATATCTTCAAGTTCTATGGGGCGGTAGGCCGCGATAATCGTCCCGATTGCATATTCGGGTCTTACCTGGGTAATTTCCACGACACCGGTCAGCAGATGCTGGATGCCAATGTAGGCGTTGGTTCTTCGATCTTTGATCGGATCCAAAGGGCGAAAGATAGTGTAGCGCTTACCGGGCACCAGAGGGGAATCGCCTTCGGGCCTGATATAGACGATGTCATCCATAGATATCATTTCTCTTGTTTCCTGCACCTTAAATATGGCGCCGTGCGGTGCCACCATCGTTTTGCGGATAAACCCCACCCGGTCCAGGGCGGTGTAATCGTAGTGGATCAGTTCATCCAGGGACGATTTTGTCAGAACGGGCTGTCCCAGTTTTTGCCCGGCGACTTTTTGGGAGCCCGTGCGCCGGTACAGCCGGATTCTCTCTCCGGGATAGATACGGTGAGGATTGGCGATCTGGCTGTTTTCCCGCCACATCTCCGGCCATAACCAGGCAGAGTCAGAGAATTTTTGGCTGAGATCCCAGAGCGTATCGCCTTTTTGAACAGTGTAGTAAAACCCGGTTTCATGCTCAAATGCTTTTTCGCCTTCGGCGGCCTCGAGTGAAAAGGCGACTGCCAGAAGCATCATCATATAGATGGATACACATATTTTAACTCGCAAGTTAGTTTTGTAATTCATCTGAAGCCCCGCTTCGGTTTAAGGTTGAAGTAATTTTAAAAAGTAATTTATTTATAATAAGATTACCTGTTTATGGCCGATTTGTCAAGTTTGGTAATCAAAGGGTGGCAGCGATAAAAAAGCCCTCATGGCATGTACGCAAGCCATGAGGGCTTTTTAGGGGTCATTTAAAGCTGAAATTTCCGATGGGTGCTTACATCATGCCACCCATTCCGCCCATTCCGCCCATTCCGGGAGCGCCGCCCCCGCCGGGCATGGGTTCAGGTTTATCTTCGGGTTTTTCGGCGACCATGGCCTGCGTCGTTAACATCAGAGAAGCCACACTGGCTGCGTTTTGCAGAGCAAGGCGCACCACTTTCGTGGGGTCAATGACGCCGGCCTTCATCAGATCTTCGTAGGTGTCGGTGTCGGCATTGTAGCCAAAAGAACCCTGACTGTTTTTGACTTTATCGATAACGACCGATCCTTCCAAACCGGCGTTGTTGGCGATTTGACGCAATGGTTCTTCGATGGCCCGCATGATGACTCTGACACCCAGCTTCTGGGCGGCTTTGATTTTCATTTTTTGGAGAGCTTCCAGACAACGCACCAGGGCCACCCCGCCGCCCGGAACGATACCTTCCTCTACAGCTGCACGGGTTGCGTTCAAGGCATCTTCAACGCGGGCCTTTTTTTCTTTCATTTCGGTCTCGGTTGCCGCGCCCACATTAATAACGGCCACACCACCGATGAGTTTGGCCAGCCGTTCTTGAAGTTTTTCACGGTCGTAATCGGAAGTGGTCTCTTCAATTTGGGCCCGAATTTGTTTGACGCGGCCTTCGAGCGCTGATCGTGAACCGGCGCCGTCCACGATGGTCGTATTGTCTTTATCGATCGTAATCCGTTTGGCGTTTCCCAGATCCGAAACAGCCAGGTTCTCCAGCTTGATTCCCAGATCTTCAGATACCACCTGGCCGCCGGTTAAAATGGCAATGTCTTCCAGCATGGCCTTGCGTCTGTCACCGAATCCAGGCGCCTTAACGGCTGCGACGTGCAGGGTGCCGCGTAACTTATTGACCACCAGTGTCGCCAGGGCTTCACCATCGACGTCTTCGGCAATAATCATAAGGGGTTTTCCCATTTTGGCAACCTGCTCGAGAATGGGCAACAGATCTTTCATATTGCTGATCTTTTTCTCATTGATCAAAATGTAAGGATCTTCCAAAGAAACCACCATCTTTTCAGGGTCGGTTACAAAATACGGTGACAGGTAACCGCGATCGAACTGCATGCCCTCCACCACTTCTAAAGTGGTTTCCATGCTCTTGGCTTCTTCAACCGTGATGACGCCTTCTTTGCCGACCTTGTTCATGGCTTCGGCGATGATATTTCCGATGGTTTCATCATTATTGGCTGAAATGGTACCGACCTGGGCGATTTCGCGTTGATCTTTTGTGGTTTTGCTCAGTTTCTGGAGTTCTTTTACGGTCACATCCACGGCCGCATCGACTCCCCTTTTAATATCCATGGGGTTGTTGCCGGCGGCAACAAGCTTTTGTCCTTCTTCGTAGATCGAGCGCGCCAAGACCGTCGCTGTCGTTGTCCCGTCACCGGCCATATCGCTCGTTTTGCTGGCAACCTCTTTTACCATCTGGGCGCCCATGTTTTCAAACTTGTCATCCAACTCGATCTCTTTGGCCACGGTGACACCATCTTTGGTGACCGTCGGTGAACCCCAAGCCTTATCCAATACGACGTTGCGGCCTTTGGGCCCCAAAGTAACAACCACAGCGTCTGCCAGCGTTCTAACTCCGTTAAGCATTAATTCACGGGCCTTCATGTCGTACTTAATTAATTTAGCAGTCATCTTCGTTTTACCTCCATCATATACTGAAATAGTGTTTTTTATTCGATAATACCAAGCACATCTTCTTCACGCATGATTAAATATTCTTCGCCTTCGATTTTTACTTCAGTGCCAGAATATTTGCCAAACAGAATTCGATCGCCTTTTTTGACCTCAGGGGTAATTCTTTTGCCATTCTCATCAAGTTTACCCTTACCGACGGAAACAATCTTACCTTCTGCTGGTTTTTCCTTGGCGGTATCCGGTATGATAATGCCACCTTTTGTTTTTTCCTCTTCTTCAACGCGTTGCACTAAAATGCGATCCTGTAATGGTCTCAGTTTCATGGTACAAATTCTCCTTTTGAATATAATTGATCTTTCTTTGAAGTGTTGGAAGCCTCACCAGATTAATACACGCCCCCATCTCAAAGATGGGGTCCCATCTCACCTCCCTTCAAACAGGTTTTGAATTCTAATAAATAGAATAAATCAATATTTTTAAGGAATTGGATCGAGATTTGTGTCGGAATTTTGTTGAAATTATAATCACCCTTTTTTGTTTGTAAAGAGAGATTCCCTGAATTTTTTCATGTTTTTTAACTATTTTTTTAATTACCCTGGCCTGGGTGGGGCTGCACTCAATGATGGATAACAAAATTATAGTTGCGGGATAGCATCACGGAAGGGAAGGGTCAGTGGATGGTTTCGATGTCTTTTTATCAGCCGAAGATGTCGAACTATCGGCAGCTTTGGTTTCATCTTTTTTCTTTGGCGCTGTAGTGCTGTTGGGCCTAGATTTGTTCGCATAATCGGTAACATACCACCCCGTGCCCTTCAGATGGAAGCTGCTGTGCGAAATTAGTTTGTGAAGTTTTCCCGAACACCGTTTGCATTTGGTCAACGGTTTATCCGAAAATTTCTGATAGACTTCTTCAATTTCGCCGCATTTTGTACATTCATATTCGTATATAGGCATTGAACCCAACTCCCGAAATTACCTGAAGCTTAAGCGCTTATAAACTTACATAATTATAATTATAGGTGTTTCCGCGATGTGATGTCAAGTTATAGGCGCTGGGCCATATACCTTCATAGTAGACCCGTTGTCAATAATAAACACATGGGCTTATCCTTGAACCTGTCTCAGCAATTCCGCATTCCCTCGAGGGGCTGGCGCCATTTGTTGTAGAATTTAAGGACCGCCGATATGCCCGAGATCTGGATCGGCCGCAAGATTTGATGGGTATTTTCATGAACGCGTTTCTCTTCGGTCAGCTTTTCCTGAGGGGATGCGTCAAAGCTTTGCAGAAATTTACTGAATCGGACGATATGGATCAATTCATGGGTGATGATATAAAGGCAAAAGGGAAAAAGCTTCATGTCAGACGCATCTTCCAGCGCGGCATGAATCGCATGGTCCTGAAGACATATCTTGTAATAGTCGAAGACGCCGGAACCCAATGCGGTATCTTTGCGTTGGCCTTCATAACGCACAATTTGGGCAAAGGGACCATGGACAATTTCCTCGGGTGCCAGATCAACAAGGGTTTTAACATCATATTTGGGGTGCAGCCACTGGCTGGCAGACATCTTGTAATGATTGCTGACAAGCTCTTCGGCCATCGACACCGTATTATTGACGACTCTAATCTGATGTGGCGAAAAAGACTTCAAGTTCTGCATTTTTCCAGCTCGGCCCGCATAAATTTAACCGGCATCCAAGCGGCAGCGCCGGTCGGGCTGTTCGCAACATGTCGCGGAAACCCGCGGTTTGATGACGCCTATTTTGGTTTGAAAAAGGTGAAGAACGGACTTAGATGGTCGTCCGTGTCTTAGCTTCTTTCAGGTGCATCGATATGGCCTTTTCGAGGTTGCGGCGGGCTTTGTTTGTGTTTTGAACAAATTTGACACCCATTCCTCGATTGATCACCTTTTCTTGCGGAACATTGGCATTTGACCAGACCACCTGCGCGTTTAGCAAAAGCTCCTCCTGGTCCGGTATTTTTATGCAGAGGCGGATTTTTTCCTGTAGCGGCGCCGGTTTGTCGCAGACCACAAATGCGCCCCCGAGGCTGATGTCTTTAAGCTGAACCTTAAGCTGTTCATGCGGCGGTTCCAGCACCGCCGACCAGGAAACGGACATCCGGGGGTGCTGGCGTTTTTCTTCCCAGTAAGACTTCTGGGAAGGTGCTGCCATGTGAGCCGGTTGATCTGCGCCCAACTTTCGTTTTACAAAGGCATTAAAAAACCAGAATATGACCAGGCCCGCAAATATGGCCACGCCAATTCCCAAACTCGTTACGATAATACTGCTGTCCATTATTACACTTTCTGTGCTTTAAACATTTGCAGGGTTTTTTCTCTGCCGACAATCTACTATAGCATAAGCCGTCTTTGTTTTCCAATTCCAAAAAAAAACATAGACATCAAACAGCCGGTTGTGTTAAGAAACGACTTAATTGCTGAGTATAATTTTGCTGAAGGGGGTGATCCGTTGGGTAGTGTTGTTAAAAAACGCAGAAAAAAAATGAGAAAGCATAAACACAGAAAGCTTTTGGCCAAGACACGTCATCAAAGAAGAAAAGGCAAGTAATAATCCCGGAAGTTTTTTCTGTAAAATTAGTAAGAAGCACCGCCTAAAAACGGTGCTTTTTTCATGCAGTTATTCTGAGTACCCTTTGAGGTATTTTAAAAATTCCGAATTAGTCGACAGGACAAGTGTATTGTCTTTCCCCAAGGCCTCACGGTAAATCTCCAGCGATTGAACAAAAGAGTAAAAATCAGGGTCCTTGCCATATGCTTCCGCGTAAATGATGGTTGCCTCGGCGTCGGCAGCGCCCTTAATTTTCTGAGCTCGCTTAAAGGCTTCGGATTCAATTTCCTGCAAATCCCTTTCCTTTTCACCTAGAATTTTTTGCGCCTCGCCTTTGCCCTCGGAACGAAATTTCTCCGCAATTTGGTTTCGCTCTGCAATCATGCGCCCGTACACAGACTTTCTGACTTCCTCCACATAGTTGATACGCTTGATTTTGACATCTACCAGTTCGATGCCAAAGGGGGTCAGTTTCGGCTGGGCCTGTTCCAGGATGCCCTGGGTAATTTTTTGGCGACCGACATCGATTTTGTAAGGAACCCGGGTTTTGCGATCCGATTCTTCTAGGCCGATCTCCGCGATGTTCAGTTCACGGTTGGATTTGCGAACCGCCTCAATCAGGTGGTGGGAGGTAATAAAGTTTCTAACCGCCGGGTCGATAATGTCATTGAGTTTTCCAATCGCATTAAATCGGTTGTTTACGGTCTGGAAGAATTTGACCGGATCTACAATTTTCCATCTGGCAAAGGCATCGACCCAGATAAAGGTCTTGTCCAGGGTGGGGATCTGTCCCGGGTCGCCGTCCCACTCCAGCAAGTTTTTATTGAAATAATTGGCTTTTTGGATAAACGGGACCTTGAATTTCAGACCCGGATCGGTTTTGGGCGTGCCCACAATTCGGCCAAACTGGGTGATCACCACCTGTTCGGTTTCGTCAACCATGTAAGCGGCGCTGTAAATGACAAAGGCGATAATGGCCAGAGGAATCAGAACGATGCTTTTATTTTTCATTTTTCACCACTGCCTTGCGGTCCGAGGTTTATCGATTGCCCCATGTTGAGTAACGGCAATAGATTTTTCTGGTCGGAGTCCACGATATATTTTTTCCCCAGATTGGGAAACGTCTGTTTGATGGTTTCAAGATAAAGTCGCCGTTTGGTGATATCTTTGGCTTTTGTATACTCATTATAAAGGGCCAGGAACCTGTCGGCATTACCCTTTGCCCGGTTTACGCGGTTTAAGGCATACCCTTCCGCGGCCCTGATGGTTCTCTCGGCTTCACCTCGGGCGGCCGGGATGGCTTTATTGTAATCTTCTTTGGCCTGATAAATCATTTGTTCCTTTTCCTGAACAGCCTGGTTGACCTCATTGAACGAGGGCTGTACCGGGGGGGGGACAGTGGTTTTTTTCATCTCGATGGTAACAATATGGATCCCGGTTTCAGCCTGGTCCAATTCGGTTTGCAACAGCCCTTTGGCCTCCACGGCAATTTCATCCCGTTTGCTGATGACTTCGTTAATACTGCGGTCACCGACCACCAGTCGCATTGTGGCTTCGGACATATCGCGCAGTAAGCGGCGGGCGTCTCTAACTCTGAAAAGATAATTAAAGGGGTTCTTAACCCGATATTGGACAATCCAGGGCACGATCGCCACGTTTAAATCTCCTGTGAGCATGAGGGATTCGCTTTGATTTTCACCGCCGGATCTGACGCGGGATCTGAAATTAGCCTGGGTTGTGCTGAACCCGAACTCGGCTGTCTGGATTTCACGAACATTGACTTTGGTCACTTTTTCGATACCCAGGGGCAGTTTGAAGTTGAGGCCCGGCTCGGTCGTCCGCACATAGCGGCCAAATAATTGAACCACGCCGACTTCATTTTGCTTGACGGTATAAAAGGTCGTCAGCGCCATAGCGACAAGGATCACAATGACAATAAACAAGGGCCCGCCCGGGAATTTGACCCGTTTGATTTTTTCAACAAACTCATCCATCTGCGGCGGAACGCCGCCCCTGCCTTGTTGCTGTTGTTTTAGCTTTTCCCAATCCCAACTCATTTTGTTTCCTTTATCTGCGTCATGTAAATATGAATAAATTATTGGAAGTTCCCTGTAAAATAAGTTACCCGGCCCGCCAAGTCAAGGAAAAAGCAAAACCGTAAAACCGTCCGGCGGTTTCCGGTTCAAGAAAGGCTAAAATTCTGGTATAGTACACTTTCATGGAAACAGACGATAAACAGCCCGGCTTTGTCCATATTGGAAACATCATCGATGGCGTGTTAAAAAATTATCGCTCCAAACCCGATTTTGAGCTTACCGAGATCTGGCGTCTGTGGGACGAAGTTGTGGGCGCAACGATCGCCCAAAACGCTCGACCGGCGGCATTTAAGGGTAAACTTCTCATTGTGCACGTCATCAGTTCGACCTGGATTCATCAGCTTCAATTTCTGAAAAACGATCTGACTGTTAAGATAAACGCTGCGCTCGGGAAACCGCTGATAGAAGAAATAAAGTTTAAGATCGGACCGTTATGAATCCACTGACCACAGATGCGTTTTTTGGCGGCCGGCTTCAGATAAGGCAGGGCGCTTCAGGCTACCGTTTTTCTATCGATGCCATCGTGCTGGCGCATCATACCGACATGCATGCCGGCGAAAGTGTGCTTGATTTAGGGACGGGCTGCGGCATCATACCGTTAATATTGGCATACCGTTATCCCGACATCCGCGCATACGGCATCGAAATACAGGAAGAATTAGCCGATCTGGCGGTTTCGAACGTCAGCGCAAACCATATGCAGAATCGTATAAAGGTTCTTTGTCGGGATATGCGAGACCTGAAGCCGCATATGATCGGTGGACCGGTAGATGTGATTGTTTGCAATCCACCATACCGCAGACCGAATTCCGGAAGACTCAATCCGGACCCGCAAAGAGCGGTAGCCCGGCATGAAATTAAAGTGAGTCTAATCGATGTGCTGCAGGCCGCCCGACAAATGCTGCGGACCGCCGGCCGATTTGTTACGATCTATACGGCGGAGCGCATCGTCGAATTGCTTTCCCAAATGCGCTCGGCGGGTATTGAACCCAAATCAATACGCTCGATTCATTCGCAGCTGGATACGGAAGCCAAACTCATTTTAGTCGATGGGGTAAAAGGTGCAAGGCCCGGTGCGCGACTCCACTCACCGTTGATCATCTATGATACGAACGGAGAATATACCCAAGAGGTTCAGGAGATGTTCATACCTTGACAGTGTGTTTTAAAGAGGTTATGGAGTACTACCCAAAACCACTTCTAATCAGTTGCCGGAAGGGTGGCCGAGCGGTTTAAGGCGGCGGCCTCGAAAGCCGTTGAGGGTCTTCAGGCTCTCCGTGAGTTCGAATCTCACCCCTTCCGCCAGCATTGTATCGTTATTTGTTATTGGTTTTCGGTTAATAGAAAATTCACAAAAAATCGGAAATTGGGCGAATAACCATCGTCTAATAACAAATAACTTAATCGTGCGGAGAGATGTCCGAGCTGGCTGAAGGAGCACGACTGGAAATCGTGTGTGCTGTCAAAAGCGGCACCGAGGGTTCGAATCCCTCTCTCTCCGCCATC
>Ga0209536_100000999_pt1 | contig 46798 bp, 31 predicted proteins | sample DeeMarSeWOR28_12_FD_187461 | JGI IMG/M metagenome (GOLD analysis project Ga0209536, IMG submission 187461) | Marine sediment microbial communities from White Oak River estuary, North Carolina - WOR-2-8_12 (SPAdes) (version 2) | ecosystem: Environmental > Aquatic > Marine > Intertidal zone >...
GAAACCTGGTGCCGAGGGAATCTTGCCGCGATACGAGAGGCCTTTTCAGCCAGCACTAAAAACATACCTCCGCGTATATCACCGGATTCGGTGCTTAATCCCTTTCTGCCGAGCCAGATGTAAATAATAATAATAATGCATATGGCAACCACACTGAAAATCGGATTGATTAAAATCATGATAAAAACGCTACCGGTTGCTCCGGTAAATGAGACAAATCGCGGGATCCTGAAGGATGGCCTGAAACTTATAATGCGCATACTCTGCTGAATAAATACAACGATGTTCAGCATACCATATGTGATCAGAAAAAACATTGTAATCAAGGCAGCCAAGGCATCCAGATTTCCAAGGAGCAGTGCGACCGCAATAATACTTCCGGTAAAGAGAATGGCATTTCGGGGTTCTCCACTTTCAGTTCGGTCGGCGAAAAACTTACTATAGGGAATGGTCTTCTGCTCCGCCAATGCCTGTAATATTCTCGGTGCACCAACCATGCTGCCCAGGGCGGACGAAAATGTAGCGGCCAGAATACCCATAATCACCAGCGGGCCCCAGATGGCGAAGTCTACCATTACCATCTGATTACCGCGTAATTCCTCTGCTGGAATATACTTTGCCGCCACAAAAGTAATGGCTACATATACCAGAAATGTGACACCTATGGCACTCAGGGTGCCCAGCGGTATGGATCTTCGTGGATTTTTCAGATCACCGGAGAGGTTGGCCCCGGCCATAATTCCGGTAACCGCTGGAAAGAATATGGCAAACACAGTCCAGAAATTTGCATCTTCAAAGCTTCCAACCAGGATGGTGGATCTATTCGGTTCAGCCGGAGTAAGAAAAAACGATAGCAGCGATAAGCCGATAATTGCCATGATCACGTACTGAATTTTAATCGCGAAATGCGTACTTATATATGAGATCACCAGCAGCGATATCCATACTAGGGCGGAAATAAGCAAAGCCGGGTGATTCGGAAATATCCAGATCCAGCCTTCCGTAAATCCTACGATATAGAGTGCTGTTGAAAGGGTCTGTGAAATATAAAAGGGAATTCCGACACTGCCGCCGGCTTCCAGACCTAAAGATTTGGAGATGATCGAATAGGCACCGCCTGCTCCGATCTTTATATTTGTAGTAATCGAAGACATTGACAATGCAGTGCAGATAGTAATCGTTTTGGCCAGCACGATGATCAGTATTGCACCCAGCAGTCCGGCATTACCAACCACCCATCCCAGGCGCAAATACATGATAACACCGAGGATGGTCAGCACATCCGGCGTAAAAACACCGCCGAATGTACCAAACTTCGTCCGATGTTGATCCGACGGATGAAACATTTCGGTGATCTTACCGGTTATATGTTTAAATTTTGAAATTAACATCTATCAATTCTCTGCTTTTTTAATAGTTTGAGCTGCGGACCGTAGGCAAATGGGGCAGATGTACGGATTCACACAGTGCTCTTTACATCCTCTTATTAAGCAGCTCAGATCCTTTTTCAGCTGTTCGTATATACGTGTACCTTTCTACGATTTACCTGTTAAATTCATAGCAACTTGGTAAGCATGATACTTGCCAGACTGAGGGTAAGAAAAAAACCGCACATGTCGGTTATTGTTGTCAGAATCGGACCGGATGCAAGCGCCGGATCCATTTTAATTTTGCGCAGCAGCAAGGGTACGGACCCGCCGATACATACAGCAATGATGGTATTCAAGCCAAGTGCCCCACCGATCACCAAACTGAGATATAAATTTCCCTTCCATAAATATCCGACAAGACCGACTAAAATACCAAGCGCCAGACCATTTATGATTCCCACCGCCGCTTCTTTAAAACAGACTTTGAATATTTCTGAAGGTCTTACAAGGCCAAGGGTAAGCTCGCGGATACTTACTGCCACTGCCTGATTGCCGGAACAGCCGCTCATATCTGATATGATCGGGAGGAAAACCGCCAGTGCTATAACCGCCGACAGTGTCTCCTGGTAAAAAGCAATCACGCTTGCTGCGATTATATTCAGAACAATATTGATACTGAGCCATGACAATCGGCGGGTGGAACGATGTAAAACAGGCATATACCGGAATTCTTCACCGCCGACGATTCCACTGACATGCAGAAATGAGGACTCAGCACGCTCCGCGGTGGATTCCATTACTCTCGCCCGGCGTATTACACCCACCAGATGTCCTTCCGAATCAACAACCGGTGCCCCGATGAAATTGTGCTCCTCAAAAAACCGGACCAGTTTATCCAGAGAGTCTTCAACCAACACCCACTGTGGATGCCTGATCATCAGTTCCTTTACCGGTACCGACGGCTTTGCCATGATCAGATCGCGCATACGCAAAACACCTATTAACGCACCGCTTTTTGCGGTAATATAGGCATACTGGACTTCATAGTCCGAGTATTCCTGCTGGTGTGTGCGCAGATCCTCAAATACCTCCCCTACAGTCATATTTTCAGAATAGGAAAGGTATTCAAGGGACATTATTCCGCCGGCCACATCCGATGGATACCTCATTATTTCACGTGCTTTGACGGCAGAAGCTTCCGGCATTGCACTGAGAATGGCTTCGACATTCTTGGTTTCTACCTCCGCCAGAATGTCAACCTGTTCATCGGTCGGCAGTTTATCCAGAATATTAGCGGCCTCATGTACATCGATGGTTTCAAGCAAGTCAGCTGCCTGATCCCCGGTGACATTGTGTAAAATGGATGCCGCCTCGGCCGGCGATAACAATTCAAGCAATTGAATACGCGCTTCCTCATCCAGGTTTGCTATGGCCCAGGCAATATCCGCGTGAGATAATTTTTTCAAATAGGCAAGCAGACCTGAGATATCACTCCTCGCAATCAATTTGCTTATTTGATCACCTGATTCAAGAAACTGATCATTCATGACACCAATCTCGCATGCTATTCAGAAATATATATACGGGCTCCAATCCTTATCTACCCATCGTGTTTTTTCACATTCTGAAGATTACACTATCTTCAACCCTATCACCCTGCCCCCAGGGAGGCTGTATCAGAGCGGTTAATTAACTGCAGATATAACTGAGTTTAAGTACAATTTTAAACTATTCCAATCATATCCACAATATCATTTAACTGAATCAGCCAACCAGGTGTTTACCAGTTTTAGAAAGATCGGATAACGAGCTGTAGGTTCAGGATGATATTGCCAAAGGCCACCATGCCCGGTCAACATACCCCATGCTGAACAGCTTGCCCGGTTTAATTTTTTTTAACTGGCGCGCCACCCATCATCAAACCCAGCGGTCGCAATTCATCAATGTTTTCAAATATGATCTTCACAATCACCGTAAGCGGAATAGCCAGGAACATGCCCATATAGCCAAGAATAAAACTCCAGAAAATAAGCGAAAATAATATGACGACCGGGCTGAGGTTTACCGTCCCGCCCATCAGTTTGGGTTCAAGTAGATTACCGATAATAAAGTGTGTCATGATCAGACATATCCCCAGCCAAATGATCAAGGTCCATGATTCGAACTGAATCGTTGCAAACAGGAGCGGCAGCAACGTAGCAACCATCGATCCGATATTAGGAATAAAATTGAACAAAAAGGTGAGAAGTCCCCATACCAGCGGAAATTCGACCCCGAACAGCATTAAAATAACAACCACCAATATCCCCGTTATCATACTGACCAGTGTTTTAATCAACAGATACTTTTGCGTCTGGATACTGATATTTTCAACAATACCGATCAATTTTTTGTGGGTTTCTGATGAAAAAATATTTTCTGATTTGATCATCAGCTGGTTTCTGCCTAAAAGTAAAAATATTAAGAATAAAAACATCAGAATTAATTTTGAAAAAAGATTATTCACTGCTGCAACGATTGATCCGATAAAACCGCTCAGAGAAAACGAACCGAACAGCTCCGCTGCCCGGGGATCATCAATGAGTCTTCTTTCTCCGCTCAGTACCTCCGGAGATATGCCGAGCTGCAGAACAAAGTTCTTGAGCAGAGCATCGAACCGGCTGCCATATGTTCTGTAGCCCTCAGTGAAGGCGCCTATACTTGACAGAAAAATTTCCGAGATGAACAGGATAACGATAACGGTTATTGTTAGTGTGATTAATATGCTAAACATCCTGGGAATATGCCATTTATCGAAAAGTTTTAGTAATGGATTCAGGAGAATTGTCAGAAAAATGGCAACAATAAATGGTATAAACAATGCCCTGCCTTCATAAACAAAACCGATAACCTGATTCAGTGCCAGCAGAGCCAGCAGGATTAACGCAAATTTAAAATAGCGTATGAGTAAATATTGATCATTCGGCACTGGTGCTGGAGTCTGATTCACGAAGCACCTCCTGCTTTATAAAATAAAAGAGTAAGGACATAATAAATTTTCGGCGGTAAGTTAAAATCTGGAGTGGCTTCAAACAACCCCTTTGTTCAACATTTCACCGCTATGAGGTGACGAGTACCTTATCCCGCTATTTTTAATCAAAAGTTTACGATTGATTTGATCTATGATTTTATTAATGTCAAGCTATAAAAATAGAGAAACTCCTGAAAAATAGACTTGTTACTGTCATTGCCCCGAAGGAGTGGCTTCGCCAAGATCCCGATTAATTCGGGAGATGGAATCTCTTAACTTCAATATTTACAAGAGATTACTTCTTCTCCCGAAGGGGCGGGATCCTCGTGGCAAGGCCACTCCTTCGGAGCAATGACAATAAAAACAATTTTTCAGAAGTCTCAATAGAATAAATGTATCGTGACTGGAGTTAAATTTCCCCACTGTCTCACAGGCTAATATTACGATGGTGGCCGGGCCGCATTGGTTTTTCTGACGGGTTCGATTCGACTGGTCAGATTATCCGGTTTGTTGATTCTTACCGGCTTTTAAAATGAAAAGTTGGATAAATGCTCAATAATAATACCAGATCGTACGATAGTCCCGCATGTTCTCTCCCCGCGCTGCCAGCTCTTCCAGATATTCATAGATTGGCACATCCACATAATTGTAAGGAGGAACCGGTGTAATATTCTTTTCCCACGGGTGAAATTCATAAATTCGTGATCCATCAGGCAAAATCATAACCAGCCGATGATCCTGCCAGGCCTGCAGATGATTTTTGCCGAGCTTCGGGACATTGAAAACGGGTTCATCGGTACGATCCAGGCCGGGCAGCAAACGGGCTTCTTCTTTTCTTTCCTGCAGAATACGTGCAATCGGCACCATATACCGCCGGGTTTCTTCCTTACCTTTCATATTGAAGGTATAATAAGGATCGATTCCAATGGAACGTAAATCACGCCTTAATTTTGCCAGCTCAAATCTGCGTGAATTCTCCATGGTAAAGACAACCTGATTATAAACGCCAATCCCTGCTTTACGGAGTTTTTGCACTGCCGCCATGGCTTCGGGTGTAATTTCATAGGAATGCTCAAAGTGGGTGACGATCGCGATCTCACGCACCGGAGGTTCATGAAATCTGCTCACTATGCCCAGCAGATGATCGGTCCAGCGCATCGGAAGTACAACCGGGGTCCGTGTGCCCAGCCGAATACGGTAAACATGTTTCATGGCGGACAGGGCCTCCAGAACATGCTCGATCTGCCCGTCTTTCATGATCAAGGGATCACCTCCCGTGATCAGTACATCGCCGATACTGCGATGACGGTCCAGCCATTTTATTGCTTTGTTTATTTTGTCCCGCGAGGCCATGGCCTTCGGATCGAGTACACGATCTATTTCCCAATTCCGCTGGCAGTAGACACAAATCTGTGCACATGTGTTATAGGGTTTAAGGATAGCTATCATCGGGTACCGCCGGGTAATCAAATCTGCTGGAGACGTGTCATGCTCACCCATAAAATCACAATGGTAACTCCGGTCGCTTTTTATATTGACCATATTGTCCACGTATTCTTCCGGGGGTAGAACCTGGGATCGTATAGCGTGATCATAACCAATGGTAAGACGCCGGTCCATCAGACTGAGAAAGTATGGTGTCACACCAAATGGCAGCTTATTCTGAACCGCCTTTTTAATTGCTGCCCGTCCCTGTGCACTCAATTCGATTAAATCCAGGATCGGTTCAGGATTATCAATGACATGGGTAAGTTGCCAGCGGTAATCGGACCAGTCGTTTTCGGTTCCGTTAAAATAGTTCAAGATACGGGCTTTGTTCTCCTGACGCCAATTGACGACTTCATCCTCCAGCCCGGATGGATAACGTTTAAAATATTTATGCATCATTTGTCCCAGGTCATCGAGTATTTCAGTCCGCAGTTCAGCGGCCATACGCCCTTTCCGACGCAGAAATTCCGGCACTCCCTTTTTAACCTGCTGATCTTCGATATAGATATTCGATTTTCCAAGTACGCCCCGGAACAAATGAATAAACTCAAGCATAAACCCAATGGATATTTCCGTAGTGATGGCAGCATCGGATTTACAGGCGAGTTCCCAGAGAATTTTGAGGGCTGAGACTCCCGTGCGATATTCATTTACCGGCCCGATAATACTTTTAAACACCCGCACACACTCACGCACCGTAGCTTTCTCAAGGATGTGCAGGCTGTTAGCTATATCGAATACAGCTCTTTCTTTTTGACTTAAATAGCTATACAGGTTGTCTCTGGCATTTTCCAGTGAATCAGCCTTCAGTAATATTTCGTATATCTCAGGATTAGCTTCCCATAACCGCTGCAGGTATGCACTATAATTTGCCTCAAAACGGGGTTGGAGAAGCGAAATCTCATCGGTAAATACATCATCTATTATGCGGGTACTCTTAAATGCGGGTCGCTTGTTTATCCTTACCGTTGATCGTTTTTTAAGGGATGTTTTCTCATTCATAAAACACCTCGCTTTGATCTTTTTTGATCTGTTGACCGATAATGCCCAGTAACAGAAAGATTTTAGTATGGTTCCCAATAACCAATGTCGGTCACTGATTCACGTATTGGGCTGTTATTCCTGGTATTCCGAAAGCCGGGAAAGGATATCCGGCCGGGTGATATCCGTTTTCATAGCAGCAATTCTACTGATTATCAGGCCGTCTGACGAATACCACGTTCTCGGGAACACACCTGTAAGAATAATAAAGAAATTAGTAATGAAATGTCAAGCTCAATTAAAAATTATTGCATATGGTTTGGTGCGGCAAATTTATTTTGGAGAAGAAATTTACGGTAATCGGTCCGCTATACTACGTACTTTTAAACCACAGGATAGACTATTTCAAGCTGTGTCAAACAGGTCCTGCCACTCTCATTCCCACCATCTGATATGATATCGACTATGTTATAAACCAAGATTTTTTTGAATTTGATCCAAATCGGAATCGGTAATTGCCCGCTCATCACCGATAGCAATCAGGATCCACCTTCGATAGTGTTTTACAATTACTTTCTCGGAATGATCACCTTTCATTTCAAATTGATTCTTTTGATCAATAAAATCAGTAAATGTGGCGCTGCTTTTCAATTTTTCCTTGGCATTCAAGTACCAGCGAAGCGCCTCCTCCTCAGAAGGGTACTGAAATAACATGAGAGTATGATCACTGTATTTACCAATCACACCTTCACGCAATCCGAAAATATTTTTCCGATCAAAAAGATACTGGTTGAACAGACCCAGGTTACCTTTGATATATGTAATTCCGTTGCGCATCAGATCTTCCCCAGGTATCAACCGGGTGAGCGCGGGTGGCGAAACCTGGCACGTTAAGCGATCACTTATATAATGTGCCATATTGAAGATTCCTTTGAGTACCATATCGCTGGAATCCATTCCGACGACAGTTATCAAATACTTATCTGCCCAAAAATTCAAATAATAGGATTCGAGCACACCCTGACATCCTAGTGCAACAGTCTTACCTTTATGACCACTTTTGAATGTATACATTCCGTATGCCGATGACGGTTCTGACATTTCATAGATTTCCAGATTAATTGATTTCCCGTTTTCAGCAATATAAGTCTGGTAAATCGCTTTAATAAATCCATATTCGTGATAGATCTCGGCACCACCATTGATCAAAAGAAACAGATCCTGACCTTCAGCGCATTCGGCAGGGCCTATTACCTGCCATTCACCATCGACATCAGCCGGGGGCAGCAGCATTTCCAGCGTATGATACGTATCCTGTGCCTGAAACGGACTGATTGCGCCGGTTACCAGCAGGATAAGACTGATAATTTTATATTTCATAGGATTCATATTGTTTGCCGGATTGAATCACAAAACATCACAGTTTATTTCAGAACTCAATTTCCTTTATATTGATTTTACTAAGATCCATTTCGCCCAGTCCGTGTGCATAGGCTCTTTTTACTGCGATCACATCCTGCGGATTAAGACCGAACAATGTTGCACAGTATGCATCTATGGCAACACGGTCGGTGCCGACAAGAACTTTTTGGGGCCGGCTGAGTTTTCCGGGACCCGAAGGTCCATTCGTTATAAGAAATTCGGTTGCATCAGCAATGCAAAGGTCGACGCGGATAACTGTATTCAGATCGGCAATACACTGTTCCAGAAATTCGATATCATCAGTATTGAAAACCCAGTTGCTGCGATGGAATGTCTGGCAGGATTTTGGTGAATTCATACCCATCATATTTTTCAAGGCACCTGAATATTTGTTGCCCGAATGCTCTTTGGTTATCGGCAGATCGATTAACCTGTCAAATTTAAAATGTGTTTTCAGAAGGCGGGCTTCCTTTATACCAACACCCTTTGGAACAGGAACCCGCATGAACTGGGATTCATCCCTCAGATCCGTAATGATCAGATCAATTCCTTCCTCATCGATTACCCTTTTCGAGCCGCATTTAATCCAATCCCGCATGGGCAGCCAGCCGATCACTGCGATCTGAGCTGCACCAGCTTCCTTGCACATTTGTATCGCAGCACGGAGAATTTCCGGTTTTGTATAGCTTCCCGGATTGCCACTGCCTGGATTCGGCAGAAGCGCCACCTTTGCATTCTCAGGTACATACATCTGTATTCCACCCATCAGCCTGACGGCTTCTCTTGCGGCATTAAAATAGTCTTTACTTTTAACGATTGCTATATCAATCTTTTCAGATCCGGAGCCAATCTCCGGGATCACCGTACTGCCCAGAAATGCATTAACGCCGATTGCGCCGCTTGTTTTGATGAATGAGCGTCGGGTAATTTTTTTTCCCATGACATTCTCCTTTATAAAGCATGGTTAACCTGATTTTTCCAGTTTTTATACAAATTCCGACGAAGAAGGATAACTCGATATTTATTTCCGTATTTCTTCTTGTGCACAGGTCCAGAGAAGTGTCGTCCCCTTCTAATACGCATCGAAAAGTGGTAAGTTGCCACTGATATGTTTGATATCCTGAGAGCTGAATATTTCGTTTTAAATGTCGCCGCATTAATGCTTAGCCTGATTTTTCCAGCCGCCCTGCCCGTAATCGGCTCAACGTGCGGCTTTCCTGTTTATATTGCCTATGGATTGCCGGCGGCTACTTGATTTCATCAGGCGCCAGATAGTTATATGTGTACTGGTGATCCTGCCATTCAGGGGGTATTCTTTATCAATACGGATATAAAAATTCAGAATTATCAACTGCCAACAGACCAAACGCCAAAAAGTACGAAAGACATCAGCACCAGTCTGAACGCTTGCCAGTAAGTGATTTTTTTCAGGTCGAATATCTCCGGCATGGTATTATTCCACAAAAGATGCAGGACTGCAGGTAAAAAAAAGACAAAGGTAATCGCAATAATTATCCAGGGTAATATGCTGATAATGTAATCTGACATAAAATAGACCCTCCTTATGTTCAGCGGTACCATTTGTGAAAAACGGATAAGAATATAAATGATATTGGAAAAATCAGGATTGCCACCAATTCCCGGCCGGTTCAGATCAGTATCAATGTCTAATTCAAAGTGGCCCTTAATTGCGGGACATTAGTTATGTGTAAATCGATTCTACGGATATTTCAGAATTACATCTCATTAACATATAATTCTTTTCAATACCCTCCTTTCGGTAGTGACGCCAAAATTTCAAAACGACTTCCATACTTAAAATAAAAATTAAGATTAAAAGGCTTCTTCGATATTAAAATATATTCCATCTGTGTCTTTTCCGCGGCCGTAGTCAACCCGTATGTTGATTCTTTCTTCCTCATCGAAAACGAACCGCAGACCAAAACCGTATGAAACTTTAAACGTTTTCAATCTAAAATCTCTGATTTTGTCTGCTACATCCCCGGTGGAAATAAATGCAATGCCGCCAATGCGCCACCAGAGTATTTTGCGATACTCTATCTGCCCGGTGATATATTGCAGGTCCCGGTAACGTCCTTCAAAATATCCGCGCATACGCATGGACCCGCCGAGAGCTGGCGTATCAAAAAAAGGTGGTTTTCCGGAAGTCAGCTCACCATAAATCTGAGCGGCGAGGATATGATCATTCTTTGAATAGTATCTTCTGATATCAAAAAGATACCGCCCGTATTCAAAGTCGCTTCCAAATGCCTGATTAAAATAGGTAAATGAAAATTTGTAGTATGCGCCCCGTGCAGGATAAAACAGGTTATCACGGGAATCAAAAAATCCCCCCAAACCAAAACCTGCTGTCCTGCCTCCCTCGCTCCCGGGTAACTCCCCGGAGATCAGGTTTGGGTTATTTTTCTGATCGATCATATCATTGTTTGAATACCGGTAGTTAAAACCGGTCTGAAGATCATCGAACAGGAACTTTTTTTTATATACTTCGACAATTAATTTGAAGACATCCATTTCATAATCAGCGTCATTAATATCGGGAGTCTGGTTTCCGATGCCGTAAAATTTTAGGATTTCCTTGCCGAATATGATATTGGCCTTGGCAAAAAACTCGTCGTCACCAGGAAAATATACCTCGGGCATAATTCCAATATAGTATTGTTTATTGGAAGTATAATAACCTGAAAAAACCACTTTCGAAGGCTGTATAAATGTACGGGTAGTTGTCCGGAAAAATACGATGCCGCCGGCACCAAAGGCCAATTGTGTCTCGGGAGAGTAAAAAACATATGGGTAGGCCAGAAAACCAAAGGATTTTAAGTCCAGTGTATCGCTTTTAATAACCGGTTTATCATCCTGCGCCAACAGACCTGACCTGCACAAGGTTATTGCGACAAGCACAAGAAAAATATATCTCTGACTACCGGTTGATCTGCGCTTCTTATTCATGATAATATTTAACTGAATTGCTAAAGTTTAACTTACGATTCTTTTAATTCAGATCAAATATTTTTGCCGAAGAGACTGGATTGTTGCTGTTCAGTGACTTTATGAATGAGCGGATAATCAGTAGATTGATTCAGCCGGGAGTGATTTATATGCATGCACAAGCCTGCCGATATATCAGCCACATTTAAACGGACCAAAAATGCCTGAAGTTATCCAGCCGCCATAAAACCTTCCTGGCTGGCACTTTACCGCTCCCCATTAATTCGGCATAAATCGATATACTGCGCATAAAAGGCAAGATGATTTTTAATCGGTTTGAAATCCGGAGATGGGTCGGGATATCTTACAATAAAACATTTATTTTATATTTATAGTTGTAACAGCCGTGAAGCTGGATTTTATTATGGACATGATACGTTTCCTATGAATCAGGCAAACTGCCCGGTTTTGAATATCTATTCCTATCCCGGCAATAAAAAATTCCTGTGCACAAAAACAGGAATTTATATTATCGGCAGCTATGGCATCTTTGGAGATTATAAAACCGGAGCCACATTGAAGGGCTTCCTGTTTATTTGTAATATATTCTGAATTGAAACTGCGTGGACAGTATTTTAATATATGGACATTACCTTCTGCTGTGAACAGAGATCTGACCAAATAAGAAAATGTGCTTGTTTCTATGATTTCCAACACACCCCTTCGGGAAGAATCTGGATAATTTTCAAACTGGTTCAGTTATAGATTGATGAAAACAGGCTTTATGATAATAATATAACCTGGGGTAATTCTAACACAGAAGATAACCTGAGCATTTACTCCGGATCTGGAGAATAGTATGACACCTCGCGATACACCTGAAAGACCCTCCTATGAACCAATCAGACATCTTATCAAACAATCCGAGATTATTCTCCCGATTCTGATTTCATTGTTTGCCTTTGTGGGTGAAGCATTGATTATGGGATTTATCAATATTTTACCCGGACTTTCCCCGTTGTCTGAAGCATTTCTTGATGCCGGAATGCTAATGGTTTTGCTGATACCTTTTCTGTATTTTCTGCTATTCCGGCCGTTGCTCCGGATTATTGAACAACAGGAGCAACTTCAGAACAGACTTGCATCACATATTGCCCAGAGAACAAATGAGCTGCAGACAAGTAACGCAATGCTGCAAACAGAAATTCAGCAACGACAAAAAATAGAAGAAGGGATCCGTCTTGAGCGGGAAAAACTATTTTCGGTTCTGGATGAACTTCCGGCTTCCGTACATCTGATCGGACCCGGTTACAAAATACGATTCGCCAATCGATATTTCCGTGAACATTTTGGTCCGGAGGATCGACCGTGTTATAAAATTCTGCATGATCTGGAGGAACCGTGCCCGGTATGCAACGCAATGGACGTACTTGAAGGTGGATGTCCGGGTGTTTTTGAAGAATTTCACTCCGACAGCAGACTTTACCGTGTCTACAACTATCCGTTTTTTGATACAGATGGTGAGAAATTGGTGCTGCAGATGGGTGTCGACATTACCGAACAGAAAGCAGCCGAAAATGCTTTGCGTACCAGCGAAAGTAGATTCCGTCTACTGATTAATTCCCTGAATGATTCAGTGTTCACGGTTGACCGGTCGATGTGCATCACCGGTGTTTACGGAGAACTGACCAAAAAACTTGGGATCAGTCCTGAGGTATATTTGGGTAAGTTCATCAGTGAAGTATTCGATCCCGGAACGACCAGATTACATCAGTATGAGATAGAAAAAGCATTATCAGGCCAGCATACAGTCTATGAGTGGGAAGGAAGTTTTCCGGAAGGACAACGTTATATGCAGAATTCGCTTGCACCGATTATTGGACTGGATGGCAAGATCGAAAGCGTTGTGGGTATTGCACGGGATATCACGGCAAAGAAAAAACTGGAAAATCAGATAATCGAAACTGAAAAACTAATGGCCGTTGCTCAAATGTCGGCCATGATCTCACACGAATTCCGAAACTCCCTCACTTCCGTGCGAATGATCCTGGAACTGCTACTCGAGGCAGAACCCGTCCAGAAATCGCTTGAGGTCGCGCTGAGCTCGGTAGGTCATATGGAACAGATTGTCGGTGAACTGCTGAGATTTGCCAGACCTGCACCAATATCATTAAAGCCGGAAAATCTGAATGAACTCCTTGAACAAGGTATTTTGTTTATAAAGGGACAAACAACCAAATATAAAATTGCGGTAAAGCGGTCCTTTGCCAGAAATATACCGTTACTGGCCGTCGATGCGCAGCATTTAAAAGAGGCCATTATCAACCTGTTGCTGAACTCGATCCAGTCGATCAACCTGTCCGGAAAACCCGTTTCCGGAAGAAAGATCAGAATTGTATCGAGAAGAAAACGGACAGCGGAGATTTCCTTTACTGATTCTGATTCTGACGGCTCATTTTCAGCGGATGCAACCGGCATTGACCCTAACATCACACACTATCAGGTTATTCAGATTTCCGACAGCGGAACTGGAATAATACCTGAACATCTTAATCAGATCTTTGATCCGTTTTTCACGACGAAAAAGACCGGAACCGGGCTCGGACTAGCGATGGTCAAACGTACAGTTGAGGCCCACGGGGGGATTATAAAGGTAAAAAGCCGGCCCGGACAGGGCACCTGTTTTGAGATTTATTTACCTCAGATTTGAGCGTTTAATGATGATACCGGACAAACTGAAAATTCTTGTTGTCGATGATGATCATAAAATTCTGTATGCCTTCCGCGAGGTTCTGAAGAAGGACGGTCACATATATCTGGAAGCCACCAATGGGGAAATTGCACTTGCCCGTGTTGATGACCAATCTCCTGACCTTGTGTTCATGGATATCAACATGCCCGGGATGGACGGGCTGTCGGCACTGGAAAAAATCAAAGCGATGAATCCTGGATTACCGGTTATTATCATCACCGGCGAGGGTACTATGGATACAGCCATCCAGGCGATACGCTACGGTGCATTCCAGTACCTGATAAAGCCGCTTTCGGTAGCCCAGATCCGTGAGGAAATCGCTAAAGCCAGGGTCGCACTTGCCGCAGGAACAGCTAATAATATCGAGATAGAGGTCGATCCTCTGAAGCGACGTCAGCTGATCGGTAACAGCCCCCAAATGCATGAGGTATATAAGCTGATCGGTTCTGTATGTACGACTGACAACCATACAACAGTATTGATCACTGGCGAGACCGGCACCGGAAAAGAGCTCGTGGCCCGTGCAATACACAATAACAGCGCATATCATGACGTACCGTTTGTAGCTATCAATTGCACAGCGATGCCGGAAACCCTGCTGGAGTCGGAACTGTTCGGACATGAAAAAGGGGCCTTCACCGGTGCGCTCCAGAAAAAGATCGGCAAGTTTGAAGTCGCCGGCAAGGGTACGATCTTTCTTGATGAGATCGGGGACCTTTCTCCGGTGCTGCAGCAAAAACTGCTGCGGGTCTTGCAGGAGCGCGAATTTGAACGGTTGGCCGGATCGGTGCCAATCCCGGTCGAAGCACGTTTTATTGCAGCGACCAATCAGGATCTTAAAAAAAACATCAGATCCGGCAATTTTCGCGAGGATCTTTTTTACCGGCTAAATGTCGTAAATATCCACATGTCGGCGCTACGCGAACGCCGTGAGGATATTCCCCTTCTGGCCCATTTTTTTCTGGCTCGTTTTAACCAGCGACTCAAAAAGAAGGTAACCGCGATTTCCGATGAGGCCATGCATATACTAAATACTTACGATTATCCCGGGAACACCCGGGAACTGGAGAATATCATCGAAAGGGCTGTAATGCTGAACCGTGGCACACTGATCCAGCCTGAAGATCTGGCGATCCGGACTGAGAACAGCCGGACATTTGAGGCAGATAAGATCCCGGTGATCAGCGAAGATTTTGGCCGGGCCCGGGATCATGTACTCGGCTTATTCGAAAGTGAATTTATTATCCGCCAGTTGAAAAAACATCACGGCAATATCAGTGAGGCGGCCCGGGCTTCAGGGATGTCACGCCAGAATTTCTACCGGTTGATGGAAAAACATGGTCTAAGAGGCGGTCTGCAGGGTGACTGAATCACGCCGATTCATGAATCGTATTTATCCAGAACCCTCGCCGGTTCACTGCTCAGAAGGAAACCTTCCCATCCTTAATGTATGCAGGGGGATAGAGAAATGGGTCAGCCGGATTTCCCGCGAACCTGCTTTATATTTTTGCTCTTAACGATTATCTATTATCGCCGATGGGCTTTCGATTGGTTGGTCTTTTATCTGTTCAATCATCCTCCCTTTCCCCGAACGGATCGGATCCTCCCCTCTCTAATGCGATAGGCAGGAGATACAGGGGCGAATCGCCGGCACGCGTCAAATATATTTGACAGCTGTAAACTATACGAGACATCTGCACCCTCCCGTGGCTGTGATCTTAATTTTATAAACATTTATTTATATTAAGTTTGTTTGATTTTATTCGGTTCGTATTTTTCTGGCATGTCATTTGAATATTAAACTGCACAGGCCCGCAGGCCCTTTTCCGTTGGTAATAATAATGACCAGCCCATTGGGATACTGCGTGGACGGTACTGATTTTCCGGAAATCCGATCTGAACATATTTTATAAATTGATTTTTCAGATGCATAAACAGATTTATGTCTTAATTAATCAGAATCATTCAAACAATCGTGTGGGGGGATAACATGCCTGTTTCACGCAAACCACCGTAATTTTTGCATCATAAATATTCAGTATTTGTTATAATTCATTATAATGGGAATTAAATTTTAATTTGGGAGTAACATATGAAGTACAGGAATTTAGTAGTATTTATCAGCATCCTGCTGATGATCAGCGTGGTATCTGTTCCGGGGCAGCTGACCGGCCAGTTACCGCTTGCGCCAAATGCTGTACCGCAATTTGTCGATCCTCTGCCGCATTTTGCAGGGCAACGGCTCGATGCCAGAGCTGGTGGTACATTGACAGTTACGATGGAACCTACACAGCAATATGCAGTATCGACTGGAACAGTTTTGGCTGGCGGAATAGTGAATGGTACTGGTACCGTAGGATTGGCAAAGTTTTGGGCTTATGCACTTCAATATGGATCTGATACAAGACCTGCATATTGGCCGGCTTTCACCATTGAAGCACAGCGGGATAAGGCATTGTATGTCACTTATGTAAATGCTCTTAATGGTGCGAAATATTCTGATGTTGGTCTCATTGTTGATGAGACACTGCATTGGGCCATGCCTATGAATTTTGATGGGTCGAATCCACCCGCCGTCGTTCATCTTCACGGAGGCGAAGTGGCACCGCTTTCTGATGGAGGACCTGATTCCTGGTTCACGCCCGGCAATGCCCAAACCGGACATGCGTTTAATCCAAATCCATTCGAATATTTGAACACTCAGGAAGCAGCAACGTTATGGTTCCATGACCACGCACTCGGCGCGACCCGTTTAAATGTTTACGCCGGTATGGCCGGATTTTATTTTCTGCGTGGCCCGGAGGAAGAAGCTGCAAAGCTTCCCGGCTGGTCGGGAGATGACCTGGTGCAAGAAGCGGCTGGTGGCTTTCAATCGGCCCCATACCTACCTGAGATTGAAATTGCAATTCAGGATCGCATGTTCGATACAAATGGCCAGCTATACTTTCCAAGTGTAGGAATTAATCCCGAACATCCCTACTGGATTCCTGAATTTATAGGAGATATTATTACAGTCAACGGTAAGACCTGGCCATATCTAAGTGTGGCACCAAGAAAGTACCGCTTCCGTTTTCTAAATGGTTCGAACGCAAGATTTTATGAGCTCTGGCTTCAGGATCTCGCTACCGGGGCCATGGGTCCTGTTATAAATCAGGTAGGTACCGATGGCGGTTTACTCGACTCCCCTGTTGCCATAGACCCGGCACTTGGCGGAAAATTAGTCCTTGGCCCAGGTGAACGGGCTGACGTGGTAATCGACTTTTCTGCAAATCCTGGTGCTGTCTGGACACTTAGAAATTCCGGCCGTACTCCTTATCCAAAAGGCGCACCTGCTCAAGGTTCTACAGTTGGTAGGATCATGCGGTTTATTGTCAATGGTACCATGGTGAGTGCTGCAGATCTGACACTTCCCGGTATTGATAAAAGTATCCTGCCAGCAACTCTGAGGACCCCGCTCGTTCAGTTGACCAGTAACTGGACTACAATTCCAAATCCGGTCATTCCTGGTCCGATAAAAATTCGTCAACTAACACTGAATGAGGTAATGGGGATGGGTGGCCCGTTGGAAGTTTTGGTTAACAATACAAAATGGGCAGGTCATTCTGTGGCACCGGAGTTTACCGATGGTATACGACCTGATTTTAATCCTGTGCCTAATGGTGACGGTACTTTTACCTATTACTCAGAAACCACGGAAGAAGGAAAAACGGAAGTCTGGAAAATTATTAATTTGACCGCTGATGCCCACCCAATTCACCTTCATTTAGTACAGTTTCAGTTACTAAGCCGGCAGAAGTTTAACATGAATAAATACAATAAGGCATACGACGCCTTATTCCCGGCCAGTGCTGCCATAGATCCGATGACTGGTTTACCCTATCCCGGCGGCGTGTTTATTGGTGGTTATGGTCCTCCAAAACCATATGACTTCTATTATAATGCAACAACAAATGCCGGTTGGCTGGGAGGTAATCCTGATGTAACACCTTATCTGCAAGGCGCGGCTCGGCCGGCGAATCTGAATGAACGCGGCTGGAAAGATACCTTTATCATGTACCCGGCTGAAGTTACAACCGTTATTGCCCGCTGGGCACCAACGGATAAAGCCGCAAATCTTAATCCAGCAGATCCAGTAAACAAAATGTGGTTCGCTTTTAATCCAAATGGCGGGCACGGTTATGTTTGGCATTGTCATATTATTGATCACGAAGATAATGAAATGATGCGACCATATAATGTGGCACTGAATCCAGCAAGATTCAATCTGGCAGGCGCACCAGTTCTGGCCAAAGCCGGCAATGCTGAAATGGGTGCCGATCTGGCTGAAGTCCAGATGCTGCCGACTGAATTCAGCCTGAGCCAGAATTATCCGAACCCGTTCAACCCGACTACGGAGATACCGTTTACGCTGCCACAGGACAGCTATATCCAGCTGAAGATCTACAACAGCCTCGGACAGGAAGTCGCAACCCTGATCGATGGCAACGCCCCGGCCGGTTTCCACAAAGTCAAACTCGATGCCGGAAACCTTGCCAGCGGTATCTATTTTTACCGGCTCAGCGCCGGTACCTTCACTCAGATGAAGAAAATGATGCTGATCAGATAATCTTGGTGCTCGAAAAGAGGGGTTGTGACTCACCCCTCTTTTTCTTTCATTATAAACAAATACATATTTAAAAGCATTTTTGCATAAATATTGAAATAGCCGTAAATAACACTGCTTATACAAACAAATACAATCAGATAGACTTTGTAGTGAGTAAAAGCACAGGATACGTGGGAAATGAAAAATCTCAAGGTGATGGTGGTCGATGACAATACCAAGATCATGTTTGCCTTTTATACCCTGCTGGAAAAGGAAAATTGTCTGCTAATCGAAGCTGCCAGCGGGGCCGAGGCGCTGAAAAAATTTTCCACCAAAAATCCAACGGCTGTCTTCCTGGATATCTCACTGCCCGATGCCAACGGCCTGGATATTCTCCAAAAGCTCCTCGCCAAAAACCCAGTAGTACCCGTTATTATCATCACCGGCATTGGTTCCACTGAATTGCGCACCCGCGCATTAAGCCTGGGAGCTTTCGATTATCTGGAAAAGCCCCTTTCGGTCACCCGCATCCGCGAGATTCTGGAGCGGATCAAAAAGTCACCCAAAACCTTGTCTAAGAAACCTTTCACGCAATAAAACAGGTCATCATGCGCAGAGTTATCTGCATCAAAATAATTTACCGCTTTTAGGGTCATACGTAAGAACACCACGAAGTTCGCAAAAATTTTAATACCTTGAATTATCCTGTCTTAATTACCTGTTTACACTATGTCATAATAATAACAAATATCCCACCGGGGCGGGATGATAAATAAAAGGCCCAATAATAAATATAAAAGTGTGACGCATGGTTGAGACAATACATTTTAAATTTACCTTCTGAACAATTTCTGTTCATTTGTGTATATTAGTATCTGCTTCGTACTCTTCGAGTTATCCGATATAATATTGACAGATATTTTTAGTATATTTCTTGATCTTAACAGATATATTTATGAATTTCCGGGGAAAAACACGAAAGGATCGGATCATGCTGGATCTGCGTAAACTGCTCTTGATGATTCAGGAACAAAAAGGGATGAAAGCCAATATGAGCCTGGAGTTCGACTGCGAGATCGAGACCGACGATCCGAAGCCGCTGGTAAAAGTGATCAATTACGTGATCAATTATCTGACCGCTCTTACCGATCAACCGCTGGAGATATCACTCAATCCACACCGCTCAGGGTACATGATGGGTTTTGCCGTGCACACCGATAAGACCGATCTGCCGCCGCTGAGCGATCAGGTCGACGAAGCGCTGCAGCTTTATAACGCCTCAATCGAACGGGCCAGCGACCCCGGTAAATATGTCCGGATTATCATCACGTTCGTCTGAGATTCAACCGATATCTAAAATAAACCTGAGATCTCTCGCCGGTTATATCAGGACTTTATAAGCTACTTATCCTGCACCTTCTCCACCACCAGCAGAAAATTTATCCGGTGTATCCAGAAAAACCATATCGTGACGTTGGGAATGATAGCTACCACATCACCGTTCAGGGAGTTTAAAAACTGTTCAAGCTTTTCCTGGTCTTTTGACATGTTAATTTCAAAACGATGAACTTTATGCATAGTTCATGCCTTCCAAGATATTTGTGGGATTCTTCAATGAATATATTTGATATAAGGGCACAGATCAATAATAAAACGGGTACCATCCTAAAAACTGGCGTTTAAGCTAAAACCAGATCATTAATCACGATAACTGCACCGGCATCTACTGGAGATAGGCCTATATGATAAATACAAGGGTAATCCAGACGAAAAGGGAGTTAATCAGGCCTGACGCTCGACTGCTTTAGGATATTATATTTTTAGCCGGGAATCATTGGTTTTCATCTTTAGCGTTTAATCTTTGATCTTTACTCTGCCTCCCGTCGCCAGACACGGTTTTTAATGCGTGATTTTGATGAACGGCTTTTGCGGCGTTCTTTTTGCGCCAGAATGAGCAGGTAAAAGACAATTATAGCAAGGATGGCAATAATTACGGTTGCAGACACAACAGCCCCGGAATGAAAATTGCGTTTCAGATATAGTGGAGACGCCGGGAATCGAACCCGGGTCCGGACAGGCACTTTTACAGACCTCTACTCCCATAGTCATCATTTAACTTTAACAGTGACGCAGGTATGATGACCGACCAACGGCACTGCGATCCGGAAAGTTACGCACTTCTGTAATCCGGCACCACAGGCGTGCGATCCGCCTTAAATGGCATCCTTTAAAGCCCCGGCAGATGAGAGCAATAAAGGATGTGACAGACCTAATTAGGCTGCCATTGCGTAATCATAGTCGGCACTTATCGTGCTTCCGGCTAATCACGGGATATCCGGAGAACCCGGGAAGCCATCCGTAACCGCATCCTACCCGTCGAATCCATTTCGTCCCCAATATCAAAGAACGGCACTTTTTTAAAAAGGTTCCAAAAAACAGCAGAGAATGACTGGCTGGTGTGAAGGCCGGGGGAGAACCTCAGACCAAGCTTCATCGCCATTCTCTGCAACAACATCGTGCACAGGTAGGGGGAGAACCTGCGCGTAGTGATGTTGCTCTGTGCCCCCGCAAGGACTCGAACCTTGAACCAACGGATTAAGAGTCCGCTGCTCTACCAATTGAGCTACGGAGGCAAAAGGCTCAATTCGTAGAATGATTAGACTGTTTAATATACATAACCAGGTAAATGCCTGCAAACAAAAAATTATATGGTCTACCGCGTATTAATATTACCATCATAATCTATATGCAAAAATCCAAAATTAAAAATCAAAAATCACCGTTTACTTTCTGTATGAATATAAAACGCAGTTAAAAACGAGTGACCTGATCTATTTACCATCTGCGGGAACGAGGCGTAAAATAATGAACTTGTTTAATTTAGAAATTTCGAGTATAGCAGGACTATGAATAAGTATTCATTCATATATTTTGTAACTATATGATATTATTATAATTATGCTAATTCTGTAACCTCTGCTTACCCCTGCCCGCCGGCCCGCCTGGCAGTCGGACAGGCAGGTGCGGCGCCGAAAGCATCGTGGTGAATTATCGGAATTAAAATTAATAGTGGAGTGAAAACATTTTGAACGTTGGATTTTATGCTGCGGTTTTAGGATAATCTGTCAATCAAACCGCCGCAGCAGGTTAAACATACATACCCACATCGATATGGATTATGTCGAATATTTCACGGGTAATCAGAGTAGAGGCGCCAAGACAGCCGGCACGATTGCCAAGTTCGGAGCATACAATTTTGGTATCCAGACCCAGTTCAACCAGAGAATGTCTTAAAGCCACCGTGCGGATCGGATGTAGGATAAACTCACCCGCCTCACTTCCCCGCCCGCCAAGTATGATCAACTCCGGATTGAACAGATTTATGATTTCACCGATACTGCGTCCGAGATGTTCCCCGGCTTGCTGTAAAACATCAATACACATCAGATCCCCTTTACGGGCATACCGGACAACGGTCTCTTCATCAATATCTTCAAGTGCTTTGATGTCACTCCTCAGACGGCTTTCTTCCCCTTTTTTCAATCGCTTCCGGGCAATTTCGCCAATCGCACGACCCGACGAAACGGTCTCAAGGCAGCCGCGTTTACCGCAGTGACACAGTGATCCATTATCGACGACCGTTATATGACCAAACTCACCGGCAAAACCGGATTTACCGTAATAAATCGACCCGTTCAGGATCAGGCCCATACCAATTCCCCAGCCCAGATTAATACATGCCACGTTTGTCAGATTTTTCGCCTGCCCGAACTCCAGTTCACCCAGAGCCATCGCTTTTACATCGTTTTCGATCTGAACGAACGTACCAAGAGCTTCTTCCAGAAATTCTCTTGTCGGCAGCTCATCTTTGTGCAGATAGGTGTAACTCCATCCGGTACCGCTGTTTACAAGGCCCGGAATGGCCACACCAGTGCCAAGAATCCGATCATTCTGAATTCCGGCATTTTGCAGCACCTGATTTTTTATCTTTATTAAATTCTTCAAAACAAGATCGCTGTTCTCAATATCCGTAGTGAGTATATTCTGCTCCACCACAATTTCCTGTAATAAATTCAGCAAAATGGCTTTGATATGGGTATGTCCGATATCGATTCCCAGAATATATCCGGCTTCCGGATTCAATCGCAGGGCATTTGGCGGACGCCCCACTTTCAATGGACCCGGGGCAACGGGAATGACGAACCGTTCATCAATCAGTTCCTGAATCAAATTCGACACCATAGGCAGACTGAATTGGGTAATATGGGCAATCTCAGTATATGACAAGGTTCCTTTCTGCTTCAGAGCCCTGAGGATTTGTGATTTCCTTATCCGCCGCTTGGTTGAAACTTTACCGCGTTTCTTCGGATCGATAATGATTCCTTTCATATCCTTACTGATCTGTCAATCGATACACAATCCCTGATCCACCTTTACAATATACGCCTTTCCACCTTCCAGTTCGATGGCCCTGGCAATTTTTTCCGGATCGGAAGGGGCATAGGCAAACATGCAACCGCCTCCTCCGGACCCATTAATTTTACCACCCGCTGCACCTGCCTTCATCGCCGCCGTCAGCATCCGGTCAATTTTTGGTGTACTGATGCGCAGATAGTCTCTTAACAGGTCCTGATGTTTTGCTAATAACCGGCCGACCGTCGCATCGTCGATCGATTCCGCACGAAGTATTTGCAGTGCCTGTCTGGTAAGATCCCGAATCCGGAGAGCGCCTTCAAGCACCTCTGCCTGATTTAAATTAAGCAGGCTGAGATACCGCTCCGCTCCACCTGCAGGTACCTTTGCCAGATCAAAATCCGGATCATGTGCCCTGATCATCGATACGGCATCCAAGATTCCCTGCTTTACACGTTTCAGAATACCCTTTGTATCTTTTGGTTCCTGCGAATCCCCTAATACAAAGGTGCCCAGATTTGCCGTCAGCCGCTCGATAGTGACCTGATCATTAAATTGCAGATATAAAACACCGCCAAGAGCCGTCGCATAATGATCCATCATGCCACCCGGTTCTCCAAATTCCTCCACCTCCGCCAGGTAAGCCAGACGGGCGATTCTTTCAGGATTATTCAGTATTTCCGGCGGTGCGGAGCTGTGAACAGCCAACAGGAAACGACACCAGGCCACATTCAGAGCAGATGATGAGGATGTTCCCGAATTTATCGGAATATTGCCTCTGACAGTACACTCACACCCTTTCATGATTTCCACTCCATGCTTTTTTAGGACATTGATAACACTCCGGTAATAATCTCGTTCCTCTTCATATGCCATTAAGCGGCCGTATGGCGGCAAACGCAGATGCTTTTCTTCCTTTAGGTCGGGCAGGTGCAGGGTGATATCCTTGCTATCAACACTTTTTCCGGTGATCCTAACCCGCAAATTTATCGCTGCCGTAATTACCGGTAATTTAAGATAATCCTGATGTTCACCGAACAGACATATTCTACCGGGTACACTGACAGTGATATTATCCTGCGCAGAAGTTCTTTGCTTTGACTTTATGTCAAGTATATCCTGCTTCATTTTTTATTCAAAACCGGTATCCCTGTACTACCCTTTTAAGATATTTGACAGGAATACAGGATTATAAAAATTATTTTCTAATGTATAATCTGATATCATTGATGTTAAACGAACCTATATATTCGTAGCATACTCAACCGGATACGTTTATTTTCTGCTTATCCTGTAAATCCTCTCAAAAAGCGTATTTCTTGTCTGGTAAAATCAATTTGCATTTACTTTCAGATATCCGCCAAGAAAGTAGATGACCATGCCAGCAACCGCCACCAGTGAAGCATATGGCCAGCCGGAACTTCCTGCAATCACTCCTGAAATGAAGAGCAGCACTCCAAAGATATAAACTCCAAGACTAAATCTTCCGCGTGCGGTTCTGGGAATTATACGGTAGATATCTCCTGCTCTTACCTCTTCTTCGCTGACGGATTTAGCGGACCAGATGGTATTTACTTTTTCCTCTGCGGTCCGTCGGGTTACAAGACTGATGACCGGGACAACGAGCAAGGCAACGCCGGCACTGAGAAAGGTCGTCAGATTAAAATCATACTGATACACGAATTTTCCGATTATTCCTGCAACCGCACCGGACAGATATCCGATGATGGCGGCAAAAGGTGTTGTGCGCTTCCAGAGTAATCCATAAAGAATCCCGACAATAAAGAGCGGCATGTCCATGATGCCGATAATGGTCAGATACGCTTCCACAGCCCCGCCCATCAGGGGAATGAAATAAGCGAAAACAATCATGAATATACCGATCAGTACTGTCATCGTACGGGCAATTATAAGGATCTCCTTATCGCTTGCCCGCCTTTTTCGAAGACTTTCATAAATATCATTGGTAAAAAGCGTGGCAACGCCGTTCAGGTTGCCTGAGATCGTCGATAATTGGGAGGAGATCAAGCCGCAGACGACCAGACCCAGAACTACCGGCGGTAATAAATTGGAGAGCAACATTGGTATGGCCTGATCGGGATTTTCAAGACCTGGATAGAGTACACTGGCAGCCATCCCTGGGAGGTTCCAGAGCAGTGCAAAAGGCGTAGTAATGATGCCAGCTAAAACAAGACCCTTTGCCACAGTCCTTGTACTTTCTGCCCCGAATGCGCGCTGCAACAGCCCCTGATCGACACTGGCCCACTCAATTCCGAGAAGAAAAATAGCCAGGATGAACTTCCAGTTATAGGTCCCCGATTCACGAACAAGTTGCATACTGAATTCGGGTAATTTCTCTACCAGTCCCGGCATCCAGCCGACAGCGGCCATCGATAAAGGCAAAACGATGAGAGCACCGCCCAGCATGAATATAAACTGCATAACATCGGTAAAGGCAACAGACCACATGCCTCCCAGCATAGTATAAATAATCGCCACTACGGCAAAGACAAATATCCAGAAAGTGTATGAATCAATCCCGGTTATCGCCTGAGCGGCAACCACAGCCGTATACAGAACAACCCCCAACCAGAAGGACAACCGGAAAACCCACAGAACTCCGACCAGCGTACGCACTCCTTTACTGTAGCGCATTTCAAGAAACTCCGGGATTGTCCGGATCCGTAACCGGCGCATGATCGGAATAATAAAAAGCCCTGAAAACACCAGCGCCATATTTCCTGTCCAGGTTTGCCACAGGATCGAAATGCCATGCTGATAGGCGATCCCCGCCTGTCCGACAAAGCTGTACAAATTCACATTTGTGGCCGTAATTACAGCGGCAAGAATGAATGGCGTCAGGCGCCTGCCGGCAACATAAAAATCATCGGGTTCACCAACCCATTTATAAAAAAACGATCCAACCAGAAACGTGATGATCAGGAAGATCAATACAATAAGAATATCAACCAGGGCCAAAGGTCATTCCTCCAGTTTACGCCTGCTCTGTTTTTTTCTTCCGGTCTGTCCATATTTTTTTAAATTCCTTGTATGGAACATAAATCCAGATGACCAGTATTATCAGTCCAATAAACCAAATGCTCCATGTGATCCAATCAAAGTACATAGATCCTCCGGCGAATATTAAACGCACTCACCTGATGAAATCGCATATTATTAATTGTCTGGTAAACCTCCGGTTGAATTGATCCAGAGGTATAATATGCCTGCGGAATTTTGTTTCCTGTGAAGATAAAACCATGCGCAGCATATGATACTGAGTCACGGGTTCAATTAATAAATTTCCGGACCAAATAATATTCCCCGTTATCCCGTCTGTGGAATTTTGTGTAAAAATTCGGGAAAAACCGGCCAGCAGGATCCTTACCTTTATCAGACTGCATTGGAAACTCATTTTGTCTTTTCGGCAATTAACAATAAGTGGTGACGGAAGTTTACGGATAGATTTGGATGTTTTGCGTCTATTTCCGCCAGCGGAATCTCCTCTTCATAATTTACAATGCGATACTGTCCCGACGGTAAACCCCGCAGCTCTATTTCACCGTCGTATTCGTCAGCATAAAAGGCATAGAAATATACGTCACCCCGGCGTATTACATGAGCTTCCGGACGATCAAAACCAAGATCATACAGATCACCCAGATATTCCCCCTCGGCCAGACGATATTGTTCATATATACCGACCCATTTTTTCCATACGACTTCTTTTTCAGGCGTTAGCAGGTATTTGGAGTTCGTGGGGCTGCCCCCCGGCCAGGTAAATTTTGTACCCACAACTGCACCAATCCCGATAGTGGATGCAAAATCATCACCGCTGTCACTCAATTCCACATGATCACCATAATATGGGGTTTGTGGGCCCATTAATGCTTTTATCGTTTTTCCTTTCAAACGTATCTGCCAGGAACTCAGCGGATCTGAACTGACCGGCTGATTCATAAACGGCATGTTAAAGAACGATGCGGCAGTCCCGCACGGACAAATTTCCACGACCGCATCGGGTACAATGGCGACCGCTGTTTGATAGATTTCTTCAAAAAATTTCGGCAGTTGCTCAACCGATTCTTCGGGATAGGCATGATTGTGGACAGGGTTGTAGCAGGGTGGAACGCCATTAAGATGCTGACCGTCGATTTTGAGCCCTTCAAATCCCCATGTTTGCATGATCTTTTCAACCAGCTTTTTCGTATAAATTCTGGTTTTTTCATATGCCGGGCACAGATAGTGGCTATCCCACCAGCTGATATCCTGCGGTTTCCCCTCTGCATTGATGAGCAGCATATCCGCATGATCGCGGTGCAAATCCGTACCGGGATCTGCAGCCAGTGGTGCCCACCAAAGTTTTGCCCGCAATCCAAATTGTTTTATTTTTTGCACCAGAGCCTGCATATCCCGATCCCCATTCGGGAATTTATCTGGCATCAGATACCAGTCACCTTCGGCCGTCTGCCAGCCATCGTCCAGCACCGCCCAGTGAAAACCGATTTCCTTTACTTTAGGCAACGTCTGCAGGATCTGATCCACGGTAAAATTGCGCTCATATCCCCAGGCGCACCAGACCGGCTCATAGGCACTTGCCGGTAACTCAGCAAATTCCAGCCCTTTTGCACGCATAAATTGACTGTAATTCCGTAAGGCGGGAAAGAAATCTCCCTGGTTGGTCGCCAGGAAGGTGATCAGAGTTTGGAGGGAATCGCCCGGTGCGATTTCGCTAATCATATCCTTTACGACTGCGACTGACACAGTATCCCCGGTTGCATTCGCCTGTATGGGTAATCGGATCAGCTGCGGAGCCAATTCAAGGTGTCCTACAGAGAATCCTTTTGTGCGATCCCAAATGACACTCACCGGAATCCCGCCGCCATAATCGGTGGCGTTCATTCCCAGATAATTCTCCTGTGCGAATCCTGCTATGACCGGCAAAATCCAATCACGGCGATCTTCGTAGGAGGCACCGTTGAAAGACCAGAAAACCGGATTTGTTTCACTGGCACCGCTCAGTTTCGTTGAATTATTCACCCATCCATTTACAGCGACAGTGTCGTTGCCCTGATTGATATAGCTCACTTTCAATATCAGCATGGCAGGAAACCGATCATATCTGCGCACGTACAGTTTTTTAACAAGCCCCATGGCCAGCTCTTTTCCCGAACCGGTAATGATATATTCCTCATAATTACCAATTTGATCCTGTCCGCTAATCGACTGATGCCCCTGATAATCAAACTTATCCAGTCTGCCTATATCCGAGGTGAGGTATTCACTGATCTCTGGCTCGGTGACGGTTTGTTTTCCCGCATCATCTAAAAAACGGTTTATTACACGGCTTCGTAAGTGGCTGTCATAGTGCAATGCGATATGTCGCTGTTCGATAATTACGGCCGGGTCTTCGTGCAGTCCACATCCTGTCAGATATACGATACCACTTACTGCAAGAATGAATCTTATCAAAATGTTTTTCCTTCAGATTTAAAGGATGATGATGAATTTGCCCGATTTCTCTCCCAGAGGTGAGGTAATATGATAGAAGTAAACGCCGGGTGCCGCCAGCTGATTGAACTCATTTTTCAGATCCCATGTGGCGATGCTGGGGGCTAGTGCTCCGAGGGCATTATGTTCCACAGTCTTTACAACTTCACCGGCGGCATTGAATATTTTGATCGTGGCACTTTGCGGCATGTTTACAAACTGTATCTGGTGATCCTTAATGCCCTGTTCCCAGATCTCAGCAACGATATATGGATTGGGAACCACGCGCACTTCATCCAGTGCGTTTGTGGCAAGAGGAGAATGCGGCACAACTTCCACCGTATTGTTCGTATCCGCCGGCTGGTTGCTGTAGGAATTCTCCAACGGTCCTACGATGCCGTTTCCGGAATCATAGGCTGCAATATAGTACCGATACCTGATGCCGTTGGTCACATCATTATCAAAGAATACATTAATCGAATCGCCAACTTTAAAATATTTAAAGGTATCTTCAGTTACCTGCTGTCTGAGATTGACCCAGTCATCATCACCCAGATAGTACCAGGCATACTCCGGCAACGTTCTGTAATATCCTGTTATACTGTTTTCCCTGTCAAACTGAGCAAGCGGGATGTAGTGAACGGCGCCTTCAAAATCCTTGAAAGTCTGGCTGCCCCAGGTGATACCGTTATCTTGTGAACGGTAAATTTTATACCCTTCAAACTGAGGATCTTTTTCACTTTCGGTGCCCCAAACCAGTTTCACCCTCCGGTTCGAAGGATATGCTTCGACCACCGGCGCCGGCGGTGCATCAACTATTTCCCAGTTATCGTTGTACAGCGTAATAGCTTTTTTTGCATTGGCTTTAATATCTTTCTCGCTGCTGCCGAAGACTGTGGCAAAGATCAACGTATCGCTTTCTCCGGGATTCAGCGTGAACGGCCCGGAACCGAGCGTTTGAACCCCGTCTGCGCCGGAACCGACATAATATCCAATGCCGCCTTCGATGGCGTCGGGTACGCCGTTTTCATCGAAATCGTCGTCGATCCCGTCCCCGTCACTGTCCTGCGGATCATCAACATTTTCCACATTCCAGAGGAAATACCAATCGGGTCGCGCACCATTACCCCTCTCCGTGGTGGCCTGCTCCCAAAAGTGAAAGGCATCATATGAAGCCACATTTTGGGTTGCCCCGGGCATTTCGAGTGCCACCACACCACCCCAGGCAATATCCTCAGTTGGGATCGTACCCCCGTTGGGGCTCTCTTCATATCCGTTGTCATCGGTACCATATGCCAGCTGCAATTTTGGATCATAATAATGGCGATCCGCATCATATCCGATCCCTGGATAAAAACTGGGGATAAAACTTAAATCACAATGGATAGCGGCACGCATGTCACGTATCGGGGCTGTCCCAATATTCCTGATGATATAGATCCATACAATAAAATCCTCATATAAGGTTCCTTTCCATGCCATACCGCGAACGATCATCTGGGTTTTCAGAAAATTCGGATGGGGATCTGCCGACGTCAGCTGGTCTGTTCCACCCCAGGCCTCGACGACGGAAAAACTCTCCTGATCCGCCAGTTGCCTGCCATCCTGCCCAAATCCTGGCCAGCCGGTCGTTAAATCAAATGCGATCGGATCATTCAGTACCGGATAAGTAGTTGGCCAGCTGGCCGGCCAGGTTCCCGGATCATCACTCATCAGTGCGCGATTACTGTTAACAAACTGGGGATAAGGGAAAAAATGCTCTTCATCCCAGAATGCTGCCGGCCCCTCATCCAGAGTCGCATCGCAGAAAGCGTAATAGTCGTCCTCAGCGCGGGGCCATCCTCCCACGGCACCATCTTCCTGTCTGACACCATCGATCTCGATCGGAGCACCAACGATTACGCCAACCCCGGTGCCATAACTGATACCGCTGCCAGCTGGAAATTCAAACGAGGGTTCACGGGCCAAAGCCGGGCTTTGCTGATTCCCATTGCAGAGCAGACCGGTATTGCTGAACTCGGTCCGAATCTTGTTGATATCAAAAATATTCCATCTTTGATAATCCATCCGATTCTGGGCACAGATATTTGCAATGATGGTAAGCGCTAAAAAGACAGTCTGAATGATGCGCATCCTGTTATCCTTCTCGAATCGTAATTAGAAGTTTAAGCCAAAAGAGAACTGATGCAAAGATTCGAATACACCGTAGTCCTGGAAGACATAATCCAGTTTCAGCTTGTAACCGATGACATCGGTCAAATCAAATCCTAGACCGGCCGTATAACTGACTTCATCGTAATTAAATTTATATCCGCCACGCAGGAAAAACGTTTGTCGGTAGCCGATTTCCGCACCCAGGTTATGACGGACATCATAGTCACGGCTATCGAGTATGTCATAGGCAGCCAGGAGTGAAAAATCCTCACTTTTCACAAAATAATTGGAGATACCGAAACGAAACAATAAAGGAATTTCCCAGGCAAACGTTTCAAGGTTCGCTGGTATTTGTTTGCTGCTCGGGCTGCCCGGAATGGTATAGGTGACAGCCAGGTCACGTCCGGAAAACTGCATTTTTGTGCCAAAATTGCTCAGAGCTGCAGCCAGCCGGAGGTTGTTATTAAAGAAGGAGGTCTGAAAATCAGCTCCAATATCAAAACCAAAGGCATCAGCCGTAACCCCGGCAAGCTTCTCTGCAATATATTTTACCTTTACGCCAAATGAAAAGCGTTCGGTCAGCTGCCTGGCATAGGCCAAGCCAACGGCCATATCACTGGCATCGACAAATCTGCCGGTCCCGTCCTGGTCATATACCGTGGTCTCCTCGATTTCACCGTAATCCAAAAACTGTAAATCCAGACCTAGATAACCAAACTCCTTCAAATTTATTACACCGGCAAGATAAGAGATGCGGGTATCAACAAGCCAGTTCATTGATGAGATGGAAACTGATCCAAGATCCTCTATACGCGTTGCGGCGGCAGGATTCCAGAACAACGCATTGGCGTCGCTGACCACCGCAATTGCGGCTTCACCCATCGCTACCTGTCTGGCACCAACACCGATTTTAAGAAAATTGGCGACGGAAGTACCGGAATAGTCAACTTCCTGTGCCTGCAGCGGGAAGCAAATCATAACGAATGCTGCCATTAATACAACTCTCATACTATACTCCTGTTAGAGAATCACAATAAACTTACCTTTGGTTTCTCCCACCGGGGATGTGATATAATAAAAATAAACGCCGGGTGCGACGAGCTGGCCGAATTCATTCTTCAGATCCCAGCTGGCAATACTGGATTGCCGGTCATGCAGCACTGTCCTGACCAGATCACCGCTGGCATTGAAAATCCGTATCGAGGCTGAAGCCGGAAGTCCGGTAAACTGCAGATTATGCTGTTTGAAACCAAGTTCCCATATTTCGGATACCTTATATGGATTGGGAACTACCCGCACTTTTTCCAAATCCGAAACGGCCATCGGGACTTCCGGAGTGGCAATTACCGAATTATTGAATTCAGCCGGATTTGTTGCGGCGGAATTTTCCAGCGGTCCGATGATCCGGTTGCCGGAATCATAGGCAGCCACATAATAAAGGTAGGATAAACCGTTGAGCACATCACGATCGATGAATACATTTACAGAATCACCTTCACTAAAATTCCGCAGTTTTTTGCCGGGTCCGAGATTCACTCCTTTGATCGTATCGGATTCCACCACCGATCGAACCGGAATCCATGAGTCCTCCCCCAGATAAAACCAGGCGTATTCGGGGAGGGTTTTATAATAACCGGTAATTCCGTTGACGAGATCATACTGGGCCAGTGGTACATAGTGAAGCCCTCCCTCGAAATCCGTAAAGCTTTCCGAGCCCCAGGTTTGTCCCTGATCCATTGACCGGTAGATCTTATAGCCCTCAAATTGTTCATCTGCTTCACTATTTGTATCCCACACCAAAACGGTTTTGCGGTCATCGATAAACGATTCCACGCCCGGCGCCGGAGGGGCATCGACAATTTGCCAGTTGCTTTCATAAAGGGATAACGCCCGTTGCGCATTGGTTTTCAGGTCTTTCTCGTTGGTACCGAAAACGGTAGCAAAGATCAATGTATCCATTGCGCCAGGTTCAAGCGTGAACTGAGCGGAACTGATGATCTGCAGACCATCAGCACCGGAGCCGATATAATATCCCTGCCCGCCTTCCTGATCATCGGGAACACCGTTCAGATCAAAATCATCATCAATACCATCCCCGTTACTGTCATGGGGATCATCCAGATTCAGCAGATTCCATTTGAAATACATTTCCGGTGCACCTCCGCTGCCGCTTTTGGAAGTCTGACCTTCCCAGAAGTGGCTGGCATCATAGGCGGCGACTTTTCCGGTCGGTCCGGGCAACTTCAGCATAATAATCCCGCCCCAGGCAATATTTTCAGCCTGCAATACACCGCCTACCGGACTTTCCTCAAAGCCGTCATCATCCCAGGCATATGCCAGCTGCAGCTCAGGATCATAGTAATGGCGGTCGGCATCATATCCGATCCCGGGAAGAAACGCCGGAAGAAAACTGAAATCCGCATGTACGCCCATTCCCAGTCCGGTTATCGGCTGGCTGGTCACATTGCGGACGATATAAACCCAGACGATAAAATCCTCGTAGAGACTGCCTTCCCATGCCATGCCGCGCATGATCAGCTGAGTGCGCAGCCAGCGCGTTTCGAAATTGCCGGAGCCGATCTGATCGGTCCCCCCCCAACCGAACATGACACTGAATGTCTCCTGATCAGATAGCTGTTTGCCATTTGGTCCAAATCCCGGCCATCCGGTTGCTGAATCAAACAGCACAGGCACCCTGGGAAGAACGGGATTCTCAACCCCCGTTTGATCGTTCAGATCGAGAAAGTAGTAATTTGGCAGTTCCGAAGGCCAGGACGACGGCCAGCTGGAAGGATCCGTGCTGACAGAGGCGACTGTCGGATTTACAAATTCCGGATAGGGCGCAAAATGTTCCTCATTCCAGAAATCGGCCGGTCCCTCGTCCATGGTGCCATCGAGATAATCGAGCTGTTCAGGATTGATGCCGCCAATAACCTCGACATGCTGACCGTAGGGCGCCCCGACAAAAACACCAACACAGGTTCCGTATTGTTTGCCGCTCCCCTGCGGGTATTCAAAAGACGGCGGCCGGGCAAGATTATAGTTCTGATTATTACCGTCACACAGCATCCCGACATTGTTGAATGTGGTTGCCAGCTTGTTGATATTCATCACATTCCAGCGCTTATAATCAATCGGGCTGGTCTGTGCTGGCAGGTCAATTCCGGGACTCGAAAAGATAACCAGAAAAATTATCAGAATAATCAAGTTACTTTCAGATTGACCGGTCTTTAATTGTTCCATAACTTGATTCCCAGCTGTATGGTCCGCCCGGGTCCCCACATCGTTGGATTATTGGTATAATCGTGTGAAGTCGCTTCACTCGCGTCATCACCGGGGATGCCGGAGTCAGCATACACCCACCACACATTTTTACGGTTGAAAAGATTGACGACCTGAACATAGAATTGCTGTTCAAAGCCGAAAAATTCGAAATTCTTGAAAATGTTGATATCAAAGGCACTGATCCACGGCGCCCTTTCGCCGTTCGGATCGAATTGCGACCGGGTATAAGGAAAACCGCTCGCAGCGCTGCCATATGCAGCAAATCCAAAACCGCTTGGAAATACAAAATATACATTGGCATTCAGTACATGCGGTTGATCCCAGTTGGCCGGGAACGTCAATGCTTCATCAATCGGCCGCTCAAAAAGCACCGAAGTGCTCACCAGTGTCTTCGATAAGGTATAATTTATATTCGCTGAGAAATTGTTTGAGAACCGTTTTTTCAGTGAGAATTCAATCCCTTTGACCGTCGCATAATCGAGATTCCCCATGACCTGAAAACGGCGGCCTTCTGTGGTTTCGCTGAGGATAACCCCGATCAGATTACTCGTCTTGCGATAAAAAGCGGTCACATCAAAGGCTATCTCCGGACTGAGTTTCGTCTGTACACCAAATTCGTAGTTTACAGTCTTTTCCGGCTTGATTTCAGTGGCCGAAATCGGGGTATTTTCCAGCTGCGGATTCGGTCTGTATTCACCTGTAGCTTCAACCAAATACGTACCCTGGAAGACCTTGAAGTAATCCGGATACTGGTAGTAGCGTCCAAACCCGAACCGCATGGCTGCTGTTTCCATGATCGGGAAACTTATCCCTAACCTGGGATTTATATAGGTTTCTATTTTCGCATCTTCCAGTTGTGCATTCAGATGCTGCAAACTATCCAGACTAACCAGAACTTTGCGGTTGGGATCGATACGGTCGATCCGGAGACCGACATTAATGATCAATCCCATATCTTCAAATTCCATCTTATCCGAGATGTATCCATAGAGCTCAACCGGACTGTATTCATACTGTTCAAGTGCCGAGAATCCATCAGGATTCCGGCGGGTTAAGCCGGTATACAGATCATTATATGTCATACCAAACTCAAGGCCGTGGATCCTGCTGACCTGCCAGAAATAACTTGCACTGAGTTCCATCCTTTCAAACCTGGTATCGAAGTAAACCCAATCCTCTCCTGTAGTCGAGAACTCCGCTGTGCCGTTCTGCGGCCTGATTTGATAATACGCATTATTATCATAAACACGTGAGACAAAGCCTCTTTTATAGCTGGCAAGATGCACCGAAAGATAACTCGTCGGTGAAGGTACAAATTTTACTTTGCCATAAATAAGAGTGTCTTCTAAGTTGACTCTCGGTGTACCATATGGATTGTATTTAAAATAATGATTATAAACACCCTGATTTGCTTTTGAAATATATCCCCCCAGTGTAAATTTTAACTTGGAAATCGGTTCGTACAGGAGTTTACCAAAAGTGAACTGGGTATCCAGATATTGCATCGGTATCTCTTCCGGTTCACCGGATTTATCCATGCCTTCGCTGTTGATATATTCGGGGTAGATATAGCCCATAATATAACCGTCGGTGCGGAACATCCGGTGCGCAACAATAATCCCGAGATTTTTTATAAACGGCAATGCAGCCGACCCGAAAAGTTCATAGCTGTACGTATTGTGTGATACCTCGTCCGCACCAAAGTTGTCGGTAAATGCTTTTACCCGGAATTTTGGTTTTATATCGATCTGGTCATACATGCCCATATTGAACACACCGGACATCGCATCCCCATAACGGGCCATAAACGTTCCGGTAAATATTTCCATTGAACTCAGCGAATATTCACCGATCGGCTCGATCGAGTACCCACCCCAGAGCGCATCGGTGACGTTGATCCCGTCCAGCAGGTATATGGTCTCATTCTCACGGCCGCCACGAAAATGCCATCCGTCGGTCGGAACGGTAGCGAACTGACCGAATACCGGAAGGCTTGAAATGGAAGTGGTATTGATCTTACGTGTGATGCCGGCCTGCTGTGCAACCACATCACCAAGCGTCGTAATCGGGATCCGATCCACTTCTTCAGACGTAACCGCCTGAACCTTGTAGGTCAAATCCTTCTGCACCAGCGGAATCTTGTAATCTTCCACTGTAATCGTTTCTCCGGTCAGGATCTCCTGCCGCGGATTAAATTCCAGCGTAACGGTAAGCGAAGACACGATCTTTACTGCCTGTTTTACATCTCTGACATATCCAACCATTTCCGCCGAGACGTCATACGTACCGGGCGGAATATCCAGAATCATAAAATATCCTTCCAGGTCCGTCGCAGCTCCGATCATGGTTCCCTCAACGATGATATTGCAGCCGGCAAGGGGTTCACCCGTGTCGCCATCATACACCTGACCGACAATTTTGCCCCCGCCGAGGGCCATGAGGCTCTGCCAGGATACCAAAACGAATAAAGGCAAAAAAAGGCTGAATTTCTTCATAGTATTATCCCATGCTTTCCAAAATATGCAGGCATGCATAGTTATTAATAATTTGAAACACTAACTGTGACACCGTTTAAGACACCTTCGACCCTGGCTTCGCTGATCTTCGTCAGTGTACTTGTCTCGATGATCTGGAGCGTTGAATCGGTTGGTGACACGACATATAACAGTTCTCCTTCGGCGGTTGCATCGGCCGAGACCAGAATCCGGTCAAGATATAATTCCCGGCTGAACGAAAGTGATCCATAATCGGCTTTATAAATTCCGCCGCCATTGGTGACCAGAAAGTAGGCTTCCTCCGTCGTTACGCCGTCAGACGTCCAAACATAATCCCCGACCAATGTTTTTACGACAGTTTCCGTCGCTGTATTCAGTACGACAACATTCAGAGTCTGCAATTCGGCAATAAAGATATAGGTTCCGTCCGGTGATATTTCCATATCCTGTGAGCGTTTTTCCGGAAGTATATTTTCGAGATCATAATAATTATTATAGTTGGCGGCGTCCACAACCCTGATTCTTGCGAAGTCGCTGGTCAGGTTGGATGAGATGTATATTTTGTCATTCTGCGCGTTATAGACGATATCACGGGGCCGGAATCCGTCCGAAAAGCTGAACGTCGTTTCCAGACTTAAGGTACTCAGGTTTACGACCGAAACGGTTCTGCCGGATACATCCGAGACATACGCTTTTTCATTGGTGGCATAAACATGTTCCGGCCCGGAACCCACGGCGATGCTGGTAATTTCCGTCATGGTGGACGGATCGATCACATTCAGGATCCCGGGGTTGACCTTATTCGTGACCAACAGCTTCGTGCCGTCGGGGGTCATGCGCATTTCGCGGCTGGCCTGGGTAAGGACCCCCTGCTTCTGGTACTTGTTTATCTCACCGACCTGAAAAATTATTTCACCCAGTTTATCGGCAACAAACACATGTGCGAAGCCATTCCGGGCGTATGCGCCGGTTACAAAAAAGTGGGTTGTTTCCGGAATATTATCATCATTCGGTGATAGTCGCGAGTTGCCATATACATCACGTACACCGCCCATGACATAAGTGGTATATACTTCAGCCGGCTGCATATCCGCCGCCGGGGTAAATATTACCACGCTGTCTGCATTTTCGGCTATACTGAACGTACCGCCGATCTCACCACTGATGCTTGATAATCTGAAATGATCCGGAAAGGTGGCAAGGTCCATTTTTTCATCAAAGATCATTGTCACCGGGTGCCTTAACGTAACATTGATGCTGCCGCTGTCAGCGGCGGCAAATCCCAGAAATTCCGGCCTGGTAACATCGGTCGGTACAGGCGCCATTCTGTCTGGTAAACACGCTGCCATCAGCGACAACAGAATGATTCCGACACCATAAAACGTAATTTTTTGTTCCATGCTAACTCAGCAGTTAAGTGGATTTCAGTAAAAATTACTTGCAAGAAAAAAGGCATGGGAAATCCCATGCCTTTTTATCATAGAAATTATTTCATCAGAATCATTTTTTTCGTAGCCGAATACTGGGAAGTGGCTATTTGATAAAAATACACGCCGGATCCCACCTGGTATCCCGCATCATTGAGGCCGTTCCATGTGACCACGTGCGTGCTGGCGCCGAACGGCTGATTATTTGCCAGAGTGGCGACCTGACGTCCCAGAACGTCAAATATTACAATATTCACGTTATCGGCGACCGGCAGGGTAAAACGGATATTGGTGGCCGGGTTGAACGGATTCGGATAATTCTGATCCAGACTGAATTCGGTCGGTGTCCGGCCCGCATCATGCGAACCGATGGCCTGCGGATCACCTGCCATTACCTGATAGGGTGCCGCACCGGTCATAAAATTGTAATTCAGCACATAGGCCGGACCCTCCTCGGCGATGATATCATCCGGAAAATATTCTTCAGCATCCCAGTTTTCGTTGCCAACCGAATAGATAAACGGCCGGACCTCGGACCCGTCTGCCTGGATCAAGGCACGTGGTACGGCAATTTCGATCTTGTTGTCATTCTCGTCAACCGCGGCAACACACACGCTTAACGAATCCCATGCTTCATCTTCATTACTGGTACCAGCATATTTCCATAGTGTAACCGTATTCTGGGGGCTGTCCGGATTATAAACATCAGTCAGATTTACTTTGTAGTCACCACCCATATGCCACCAGTTGCCCCAGCTCAGACCCACGCTGTCGCTCATGACCGTTTCAAATTGCAGTTCAAATACCGGTGCATTATCATATTTCGTATACTGTCCGGAAAACGTACCGGTCGGATCGATATCGATGCGGATATATACATTAGCGGAATCGCTGGCCATCCACCAGTCCATCACGTCGAAATCCGGCCCGGTTTCCATATCACCCAGTTCCTCGGCAACCACACCGACATCGACATTGGTCAGACCGGACCAGTCGAGCATATCTCCGTCGATCTCGATGGCATCTTCGATCCGGGTACCGCGGGCCAGATATTTTGTCGCTTGTTTTGTATGGAGATTGTAGTCGATCATGTAAGCGTCTTCCCACATATACTGGCCGTTCGGCATGCCGTCGGGATTATCCCAATCCCATGCACCGGTGATTTGTACAAACGGCCGGACACTATGCCAGGCATTTAAATACGAGAGCTCAATTCCCACCTCAACTTCGGTGCCCCCTTCATTCATCGCTACCTGAACCTGGCCCAAAGAGTCATAACCTGTCGGCCATGGCGGAGCATTCAGTTTGCTGTAGCGGATCGTACCTTCAAATTCACCGGCGGCTGCCGGCGTAACATCAATATAATAATCACCGCCAATCGTATACCAACCCCAGTTCACCCCTGAACTATTGGCAATGTCGGTATCCAGAAAAAGATCAAACGCCAGCCCGTTGGTATATCCGTTCACAAGTGATCCGGCAGGATCAATGGTAATTCTTAAAAACAGCATCGAATCATTACTGGTAATATACAGGCCGTTCAGGTCATAATCGGCACCTTTGAGCATATCCCCGATTGGCTCTTCGGTTTCCCCGACGTCAGCTCTGGGTATGCCATCCCAGTCCAGCATATCGCCGTCAATTTCGATCTGAGCCTGCACGAATCCCGCCAGACAAAAAATAAGTACAAACGGTAAAATAAACTGCTTCATTACGTCCTCCTGTGATGGAATTTTTGGTTATTTATAAGGAATGTGTATTCGAAATGGAAAAATGCACCTCCTTTCCAGATAAAATATTCATCGGTTTTAGATTAAACGGAAATGCAATTGGACACCAAAAGAATAAATGAATTTTATAATATTTATTATCAAATTGCAATTAATAAATAATTTTTTTTATTTATTCCTTTATCCAATCCACATTCCCGTATTTATTTAAGATAAATCGCCTTGCCTATTTGACTTGATTCACCATCGGACAGGCGGTAAAAATATGCTCCCGAACTGACCCCTCCCGGATTCCAGGTTACCGTGTGCTCGCCGGCTGGCATTGTCGTATCGAGCAGCCGGTCAATCAAAATACCCCGGATATTATATACCTCAAGCCGGATCTGTTCCCTTCTACGCAGATAAAAATGGATCCGTGTCGCATTATTGAACGGGTTGGGATAATTGCCCAATAATGCATATTCATCCACGATTGAAGTTGAATTTTGACCGATCCCGACCGGATGTTCCGCCGTAGGTTTAAAATACCGGTCACCTTCATATATCAACCCGTTAAAGGAAGGATCGATATGCAGGGTCTGAGACAAGTGATTGTATCCTGTGCTGTCCTCCCAGATGCCATCATTCGCCAGCCGGATGGCATATTCCACACGGTTATGCAGTTCCGGCTCCGGGTCCGCCAGGTGCACCATAACGGTATATAAACCGCTTGTCATATCGGGCGGTATACCCGCCTCGATATGCACGTCCACGGTATCACCGGACATCCAGAATCTTGGATCGGCATCACAGATCAGAAAAAACTTTGTGCCCTCCCCGCTCCTCAGGATGATCTCAAGATTGCGGGGATTATAGGGTGAAGCGAATCCCAGATTGGCCACCCGAAGATCAAGCGTAAAGGTACTGCCCGGTTTCAGGCTGTCGCTCATCACCGATTCCTGTAACTCGAACCGGTAGCCGAGCCGCCGCTTAATCTCATCCATGCATCCCTCGGTCACCCAGCCGTTTAATACCTCCCCGCGATAATCCTTATTCAGAACGGACCAGTGCATGCGGAGCAGGTCTTTCAGCGCATTCTCGCACCCTGAGTAAGCACTCGGGTTGCAGGTCTCGCCGCCCTGCGGAACATACCGGTTATCCAGATTAAGGAATGTCTTGTCCTGTTCAATATTGCCATAGGTGCCGTAATCGGTGGCACTGGCCAGGAAACAATCGTTGTGCGCGCCCGTTCGCGCCCGATAGGATCCGCTGAAGGCCGAATCGGGAGTGAGTGCTGTGTATACCTTGAAGATATCCCGCTTGTAGCTTGGTGTACGGACCACCACCGCCCGGCGTTCCGGCAGTACCGAAAGTTCCTTGAACAACACACTACGCCGGTCATTGGTGTTGTTCAATTTATGTGTAGAATAGTACCACTCGCCCCAGACGCCGATAAAACCGGCTTCAACATAGGCGATCACATCGGCATTTGATTGAAACAAAGGCTCCAATTGATCCAGATGCAACAATATCGTATCAAGTGCTGCATCCGGACCATAATTATTCTCATTTTGGAAGAAATTCGTATAAGAAAATCGTAATACCAGTTTTATACCCCCTTCACGGGCTGTATTAAAATCACTCCCGATCAGGTCCAGGTAATACTGGGATATCGAATCGCTGCGAAACTGCGGCATGGTATGGATCCTCTGAACAACAGTCACATTCTGGCCGCGCATCTGACTGCAAAATTCCGGTGTCAGCCAGGTGGAACGGTAGGCCGAAAAACCACGTTCCGGATTTGGAAATATCTCATCGGTAGGCTGATACATAACGGTTGTCTGAGCGGTAAGCAGATTTACACCAATTATGGTGAAGAACATTATAATCCGAACTAACAACATCATTCTTTCCTTATATTATTGGACTTACATGAAATACCGTATGATCGAAGTACAGTATGTATTGTCGTTATTATTAATACATTGCATCATAATTATCCGGTATCGCCTCATTCCGCAGGAATTTTCCCCGGCGTCTATCCGATATTTACACGAGGGAATATCCTTAACCGAGTGAATCCCTTCCGGGATATGGTGATGTAATAGGTGTCAACTTTACAGATTGCCCCTTATCCTCACCGATAAATCAGCCAGCATCAAGTTCAGAAATTACATTTAATATATATAAGCAGCAGCATGGTTTTTGTGACATTTGTCTACACCCCATCCGTATCACCCATCGCTGCCTTGTCCGGAATATTCTGTCTTCCAGACCTGCATCTCGCCGGTTTCCATGGCCATGTTAGCCATATGAACCGTGATAGCCGCATCCCGGCCGGTCTCCGCATTTGACTCGGGTTTCCCGCCGGTCCGGATGCATCCCATGAAATGATCAAGTGCGATGCGGCTGGTCACATCATCACTATCGGCCCGGCCCGGCACCGGTATCGGCACTCCTTCGCCGGCCTCCCAGGCCTTCTGGGTGGCACTGCTGACACCATCCACTGCCTCCCGTTTTTCTTCACGTCGCGAGGGTTCGGCAAAGATGAAAGCTTCCTGCCCCTGCTCACGGCGGATCTCAATGGCGGCCTCGGTTCCCAGAATCCGCATTACCACCCCCATCTGGGAATTGGTTGTGATGGAACTGAAAACCGCCTTTACTCCGCCCGGGTAAGCAAAAATGGTGCTGACATTGTCAAAGATCTCGCGACCGTCCAGCCAGAAATCGAGGCCGCCGATGCCGGTCACTTTTTCCGGAGGCTCCTCCAGAATCCAGTTGGCTACATCGATTTGATGAGAGCATAATTCGGTCATAAGGCCACCTGAATATTCCCGGTACATCCGCCAGTTGATGATCTTTTCAAGGGAGGGATCGCTGACCGGACGGCGCCAGCTTCCGTTCCGGTGATAGTGGGCGAAAATATGCGTGATCCGCCCAAGTTCGCCTTTCCGGATCAGGTCAACAACGGTCTTGTGTAACGGATTTGTGCGCCACTGATAGCCCACCTGAAACACACGATCACTTTTTTGAGCCTGCTTTGCCAGATCGATGGCCTCTTGAATTGAATAGGTCATTGTTTTTTCACAGTAGACATGTTTTCCGGATTTCAGCGCAGCAGCTGCCATTGGATAATGCAGATAAAGTGGCGTGGCAATGATCACCGCGTCGAGATCCCTGCGGGCAAGCAGTTCCCGGTAATCGCTGAAACCCTGAGCACCGGATCCCGCCTCCCGCAGGCCATCTTCCAGATGATCGGCAAGAATATCACAGCATGCGGTTACTTTTACGCCGGGCACCCCTCTGAGCAGCGCAACCTCATATGCGCCCCGGCTGCCGGTTCCTATTACTCCGATCTGAATCGTATCGTTAGCGGCAAAAAGCTTTCCGGATCCCACACCGGCAGCCAATCCCGATGTAGCCAGAGCGGTGTTGATAATAAATTTCCTGCGTCGCATGGTATCCCCTCCCAGCGATTAAACTAATCTTGCCGGGCACCGGCTCAATTATCGGCGTTATTTTCGATATAACGAACATGCACCCGGACCGGTTGTCGCAGTCTGTTCTGCCAGTATGTGATGGTTTCGAAACGATCTGATTCGCCGATGTCGAATATCAGATAGGCATTTTCCTCACAATACCGGCTGCCGGCCGGAACAAAGGTATCTTTTTCATGAATCAGGCGGCGATTCCAGTATTTGCCGCCGCCTGCACCATTGCTGATTTTGGTATGCGGCGAATACGTCGGTGAGGGCAGGCCGTGCCTGTTCACGACATCATATTGAATACGTATACTCCCAAAGGCATAGCCCTGCTCTCTGTGATAAAAGCATAACCAGGGATCCGAATTTGCAATCGGATCTGACTGCAGGATTTGCTCCCGGATTATAAAAGGGTAATCCTCGATGCGGCCGTCAGGACGGCAGAAAGCAACATGTGTAAAAAGACTGTCCATGGTCATTTCATCATTGCGCAGCAGGGATAACGAAATATCCTGCTGAATTTCCATTTCCGAATAGAACCTGAAGTAGGGCACTCCGGCAAAAAAATAATAAACCGCCGTCAATCTGATCTCCGGAAATTCCGGTGCGCTGCCTTCGCGGAGCAGTCTGATAAGGTAAGGTCCGATATCCAGTAGCGAAACATCAGGCGGATCCCAATGAGCGATGGTTGTATAGTCTTCATCTCCGCTCCGCCTGAAATTGGGAGCCCAGTGCATGCGATTGGATTTTCTTTTGAGAATCATATTATCATGGCTTTTAATGGTAAGCCTGTTTAATTGTCCGGAACGAAATTTCTGACCCGCTTCATTTTCATTTTGCCTCAAATCCGCCCGGTAGAATCTGTTTTCGACGATGAGATCGAGGCCCGCACCAGAAATGGTCAGATCATTTTCGGGTACTTTCTGCCTTTGGTCGCCGGTGTGCAAGAAAAACCGCCGTGTTTCTTGCGGTCCGAGATCGACCGGTGCAATGAGATAACAATTTTCAATCTGATTCAACGGGTCGGCTTTCCGGCCGAAAATTTGTGCATAAACCGTATCCTGATTTGTATAATCAATCAATACACAGTGATCCTCCAAAACACCACCGGGCAGCTGGAGTGACACGATTACCCATTCAGCGCTGCGTTCCAGATCGTGTACATTGGATACCTCAATTTCAGCAATTTTTGATGCGGCGGCTGGCAAGGTAAAAATTCCCAGAATTAGAACGAATAAGAGGAAGAATCTGCAAAAATTTTTCAACTTCGAAACTCCGTCAAAACTTTCATTTCTGCTCCTTCGAACACACAGCGCGGGGGAAAGGAATCCCATAATCCCGATAGAAATAACCGAGCGCTTTTTTATCGAAGCCGTGGCCGGTCTTAAAAAATATGGCATAAAACCGAATCTTTCAGACACTGCTAATTTCATGTGCACTTACAGATGCTTTACTTGAATTCAACTATCGCGCCGCGCAACAGCCACGGAACGACACAGACTAATTGCCCGTTCTCCATTTTAAGATCCAATGCCTGTGGCTCCTGCATGAACGGAATTAAATCTGCCTTTTCAGCTGTTCCCGCAGGCATTCTGATCGTTATTTTGCGCTGAAGAATCGGATCGCTGACCTCATCGGGAACCAGACCGGTAAAATTGGCCAGGAAAACCACCGTTTGGCCGGATATTTTGCAGACCTGGCTGACGACAAAGGGCGGAGCTTCAATTGCAACCTTTTCCGACACTTCAATCCATGCATCAACGATACCGGTAACTTCCTTATCGGTCATTTCACCGGAATGATCCATGAGTTCTTCGAAATAATCGATAAAAACGGCGTCGCTGATCCCCGTAAAATTATCTGCCATCGACATTTCAGGCGGAATTTCATCCTCGTCAAGTTCGTCCAGACCGGTCCACAATATTTTTTTCCCTTTTTTGAGATACTGTAAAAATCTATCCATCTCATTGCCGGTATATTCCCGCACCCCCGGCAGAATCAGCTGGCTGCCGCTGAACGTAGACCAGCCGCGCTCGGTTACAATCTGAAACTCGATATGTCTTTGCATCAGAAACAACAATATCCCCATATAACTCTGATAAAAATCATCGGGAAAATAATTGCGTGTTTTGACAGAGAAATATACACCTACCGGAGCTATCGGCTCTCTTACCCCATATAATATATCCTGATTGGCCTCGATCCAGTCAAAAACGCCGCGTCTCGTGCCCGAATCATTCGAGCCTGACATTACCTCACCCGCTGCATCCCAGCTGTTGGCCCCGGCCATTGCCTGAGCAACGAATAAATTCTGCATCGCATTGCCCGGTTTTATTCGTTCGTGACCATTCCATGAATAACTGAGCATCCAGCTCGGTTTTGCTCCGGCAAAAGCCCGGAAGGAAATTATTCCCGCCACATACCTTAACCAATCGATCGGGCTTCGGCTTGCTGCCATATATGCGCCTTCACTGAATTCATGGCAGATCGCGTCCACAACCGGATACAATTCGTATACATCTGCGCCAACCCTGACCGCGGATTCATCCAGCCCCGGGTATATTTCCGCGATGACTTTACAGTCAGGATTGGTGGCCTTGACTTCCGAATCTATTTCGGCCATAAATTCCGCAATCGTTGCTATTCTGAAATCAATCCATTTGCGGAATACGGGGTCGTAAAAATCGCCGATATCCATATCCTCCAGGGCATCATACCCGGTTCGTGCCTTAAAGGCTTCAAGTGTATACTGGTCAAAACTGGCCCAGGTATCCTCCCATCCTTCAAAATGGGTCATCCAGTACGGAATATCGACATATATGCCATCAATGCCGGTTCCGGCAATCTGCCGCACCCGTTCCATATAAATCTGACGCCATTCTGTTGCATAGGGACTGATCCAGACGTCTTCATCCCCTTCCCTGATCCAGAATGCAGTGCCTCCACCGAAAACCGCCGGCCGACCGTTCCGGTCCCGCTGTACCCATTCGGGATGATCTTTAAAAAACGTACTTTCACGTTCCGGTGCATCCGATGTGATGCATTCCAATCCGGCAATATAGACAAAGGAATAGTTCCCTATGGCATGGGCTGAATCAGCCATTTTTTTGAGAATTTTTAGTTTCTCAGTCGGATCCAGAAAACTGTCATAACGACCCGTAATATCATTGTCCACCTCAATACCGTAGACATTTGTCGCCTGGGCCGATTGAATGATCATTTCAACCGGATCTTCTGTCAGATCGTTGCCGGAAATCCGGACTTTATGGATCCAATCAGTGGCTGTTTGCCCAAAGAGAGTACCATAAAACATAATTAAACAGACGATCTTAAATATAAATCTCATCCTATTTCACCTTCCTGAAATTTGCAGGAGCCGGGCGGCATTTTTATAATATAGTTTTTCCAGTATCCCATCCTCAAGACCAAGACCGTAAAGCGGCCAATGATAATCGAATTGTTCGATCTCATAGAAATGCTCATCATGACTCTCAAGAATACGGAACGTGACGCGATACATCTCCGGTTCAAAACCCATATCGGTGCCATAGAGCAAACGGTCCTGATACTTATTATAAAAGGCTGCAGCGGTTCGTGGAATGGGAGCGGTCTCGGCATACCGCGCGGAAATATCCGTATACAGGTTCGGATATCGGTCCAGAATTTTCCCCAGACGGTCAAGATCGTAGGAAAGGTTCGCGAAATGGCAGGCAATGAATATTGTGCCAGGATGCTTCTTCACAACATTTTTGAGTGTGTGAATCATCTGATCATGCGTGCGGATAT
>Ga0209536_100001000_pt1 | contig 46795 bp, 35 predicted proteins | sample DeeMarSeWOR28_12_FD_187461 | JGI IMG/M metagenome (GOLD analysis project Ga0209536, IMG submission 187461) | Marine sediment microbial communities from White Oak River estuary, North Carolina - WOR-2-8_12 (SPAdes) (version 2) | ecosystem: Environmental > Aquatic > Marine > Intertidal zone >...
CAACAGATCAAAGGAGGTTCGAACGAAAATCGGCGCCGCCGGCGATGCGAGCTGTTCAAACCGCCAGCCCCTCTTCCCGAAGACGTAGTCATAAAAAAGACAGAGTGCCGAGTGGATTTGCGCTAGACCGTCAATTCACCCAGAAGGCGTCGGCACCTCCTGTAGCCAAATCGCCCAAGACGGCCGTGGCAGAAACGGCGCCCATTGAGACGCCAGCGTCCCCTGAATTGGATATGGCACGGCTTGAACCGCAAACCGTAACCGGAGACAACCACGGTTCCGCTGATCTTAAGAAGCGGCTGCAAAACTTTTTGCGCACCTACTGCCGGACGTACGAAGACAAAAACCTTGCTCAATTTGCCGCCTTCTTTACAACGGACGCCACCGAAAACGGCAAACCGTTTCATGATTGGCTCCCGAAATACCGCCAAAATTTTGATACCATTGATTTTATCAGTTACCGGATTAAACTACAAAAATTTATGCATCAGCTCGACTCAGGCATTATTGAAATTGAAGGTAAATTTTTCCTTGTGTGGCGCCCGCACGGCGCACAGTGGCGTAAAAATTCCGGTAAGATTTTCATGGAACTTTTAGAGCACGGAAGCGCTTACCGGATTCATCGGCTCAAATACTACGGTGAGAAGCAAATACTGCTTAACTAGCACCTGTTGAAACTCAAAAAAAGATTTATTCATGACGAAAGCAAGAAAGAACGAACACACGAAAAAAAAGGAGGACTTTGCATGCGTTGGATCACAAAAAACAAACTGGGATTAAAATTTTTCGCAGTCGGTTTGGCGGTTGCGCTCGCGATGCCGGGATTTTCATCCGAATTAAAATCGGCCAGGGTATATCCGACCGGCAAAATTACCATCTACCGCGGCGATCAAAAAATTGGCGAATACCATAACGAAGCCCCGTTTCCAGAAGGTTTTTTAATCGCCGCAGACGGCAGATGCGGCGTGAAAATGGATGACATGTATCTGGTGGCCGAAGATCAAAGCATTTTTGCCGTAGAGACCGCGATCACTCGAAGACAATTGTTGATTAGAAAAGGAACCGTATATTTTGCACTGCCCGAAAAGTCTCGCAAACTTAGCTTTGTGACACCTGGCGACACTGTGACCGTCCAAGGGATGATGCTGAATGCTGCCACAGGTAATCCCCTGCTCAAAGGGTATATATCCGTTAATCAAGATAGAAGCGAGATCGGAGTTGTCGAGGGTGGCGCCATGATGATTTCAACCCGGCAAGGAGATATGCTGATAAAAAGCGGCCAACGACTCATATTAGCGCAAGCGGAATTGGACGTCGGCCCTCCGGAAGAAGAGAAAGTTGCTGAAGAAGAGGAAATCGAAAAAGAACCCGGCTTGTCCCGAGGCCAAAAAATAACTATCGGTGCCGTTGGTGCAGGCGCAACGCTTGCCGCTTTCTTTGCCCTTCTGGGTGGCGGCAGTGGCGGAAGCAGTGGTGGTGATGGGGGTGGGGATGATGACGTCAGCCCTTCTTCTCCCTGACCTGAATGGAAAAGCTATACACTCCTAACCCGGATCCGGAGAACCATAAAGGTTAGAGATAGTCATTTATCTTCAACTCAGGCATCGAATACTTTTCCAATTGTCTAATTTCGCAAGTTCCAGTGTTCGGTGTTTAGCTTTCAGGTTTCTTGCCAAGATCTTGTCAAAAAAACGGCCCCAAGCGCCTATTTGAATTTAACCCATAACTCGAAATATCCGGAGAAGTTAAATGCGTATGAAACCATTTTTAAAGAGTAAATTCATGACTCAAAAGCGCCGGTCGGTGTTTCGGTATTTTTGCGCACATTCAGTTTTTATAGTCCTCCTTTTATTCGTGAACTTTTGGGGATGTGCTGCCAATCATGCCGATCAGCAGCAGAAGCAGCAAGAGATGGATTTCTCGCTCAACACCGATGAAATTGCCCAGCTCAATGAGCAAATATTCGCCAGAGCCAAAATGTACAACGATCCCAGTGACTATCTATTGGGGGCGGGAGATTTAATCCAGGTAAGCGTGTTCGAAGCCGAGGAACTCAATACCAAGGCGCGCGTTAGTTCACGCGGGTATATTACGCTGCCCCTTATCGGTCAGGTATCTGTCAAAGGCTTATCTGCGAGGCAAGCGGAACAGAAAATCGAGGAGCTCTATCGAAAGCGCTATATAAACAATCCGCATGTCAGCATTTTTGTTGAGGAGCATTATAGTCAGCGCGTCACCTTAGTCGGTCAGTTTAAAAATCCCGGAACCTATGATTATCTCTCGAAACAGAGACTTCTGGATGTCATTGCCCTGGGTGGGGGGCTGAGCGAAAAGGCCGGCCAAACCGTTCAGGTCCGCCGAACCGGCAGCATGCCGGACGAACCGGGCACGTTTATTGTCGATCTCGACCAGCTCATTAAAAAAGGAAGAGATGAATTTAATATCGAAATCAACGGCGGAGATGTTCTTTTCGTTCCTGAAGCCGGTGTTTTCTTCGTCGGCGGCGCCGTGCGGCGTCCCGGTGCCTACTCCATTAAACACACCACCATCGTTCAGGAAGCATTACTCGAGGCGGGTGGATTTGCCCCCTATGCCAAAAAAGATAGCATTAAACTGGTGCGCAGCATGGAGGGCGGTGATCGCAAGGTGATCGAGTTGGATCTAAAAAACCGGGAATCCAGAGAATTGGAGATAAAAGATCGCGATATCCTTATCGTGGACGCCAGCGCCGCCGCAAAGCTTATGCACGGATTGGGTATCAATATCGGCATTCCCGGAGTCGGTATTGGGTATAAGGATCCTGAACAATTATATTGATAACTAAAATTATTTGCAAACCGTGAGCAGTTGTGGCATCATTTGTGAATACTTTGCCGGAAGTACGGGCCAAAGGAACTTTTGATGATCAAACTCGGAAATTTTTTCTCCAAAGCGCTTGAAATGAACCGCCAATTCGAGGTATCCAACGTCACAGCCTGAGCACAGCGCCGCATTTATCGCATCACGCCGCCTTCTGGGGGAGCGTTCATGAATTTCGAAATACAAATGTCGCGTTTAAAAATGCCACTCTCATGCAAACATTTGTGAGAGGAGCCAAAAATGTATACTGCTTATTATAATTTAAAAGAAAGGCCATTTAGAGAGGCAGCAGATCCCAGATTTACCTGGCTGAGCAAAAAACATTTCGAAGCTCTGGCCTCGTTTAAATATGCTGCCCTTGAAAAAAAGGGATTCTATTTGCTGACGGGTGATGTCGGTACGGGAAAAACTTCCCTCATCAAACGTTTTTTAACCGAACTTGAATCGGATACCATCGTGGCGACGGTGACGGATCCTGATCTTGATAAGCTCGATTTTTTCAATTATTTGGCTGAAGAATTTGGGTTGAACATAATGTTTGACAGCAAAGGGGCTTTTTTGACGCGTTTCAAAAAATTCTTATTCGATGCGTATCAAAAAAATACACGCGTCATATTGATCATTGATGAAGCCCATCGGATTAATCAAGAGCTTCTGGAAGAAATAAGGGTGCTTTCAAACATCGAAAAGGCTGAAAGTAAACTGATTAATATTTTTTTCGTCGGGCAGCCCGAATTCAATAATATTTTGTTGCAGGACCCAAACAGACCATTGCGGCAAAGAATAAGTGTTCATTATCATCTGGAACCGTTATCAAAAGATGAAACCGTGCAACTTATCTTGTATCGTCTCAAGGTAGCGGGCGCAGCGAGTAAAATATTTAGTTCAAAGGCCTTTCATGAAATTTATCGATTCTCTGCCGGCTATCCGAGATTGGCGGTTACCATCTGCGATCGGGCAATGCTCAGCGCATACGCTAGAGCGACAGATTTTATTGACGAAGATATCATAAAAGAATGCGCTGAAGATTTGAACATTGCTAGGTTCGGGAGGGAAAAAGAGAGCAAAGCATATCTTAAAAAAACTCCTCGAGCATCGATACCTGAAGCAATACTGCCTGAAGCAAGTGATACGGCGCTTAAGAAATCTCCGATACGTTATTTCGTCAACAGGATAATTCCTGGCGCACAAAAAGCCCTATTGCCCGCACTGTCAGCCGTGCTGGTTGTCGTAGCGGGATACCTTATATACAACTTCAAGGTCGTTTTTATGCCGCAAACGAGCATCAACCTGGCACAAAAAAACTCGGCTGAGGTGCAAAGCGAACAGTCCGCACCAATTGTTATGCAAAAAAATGAAAGTGCATCTGAAACAAACATAGTGTTTGAGGCCAATGAGACGAACAATTCTATAGCCTCAGAAGAAAAACAGACTGAACGGCCGACTGACGAATCCGGCACAGATAATCTCGCCACGGATGAAGAAAAAATTTTTTCCTTGCAAGTCGACAAACTTGCGACGGATGAGGATTTCGAAACAACAACAGGTGACAGTGACGCTCGCGATGTGCGCGCCGAAAGTCAGTCTTTATCAAATATTTCAAATACAGAGGCAACACAAGCGCCGCAATCAAAAACAAACGCAGCGATGACACTTTCCGAGAACACGGACATTAAACCGGACAAGTCGCCTTCAGGGTTTTCCGAAAGTGAAACAAACACAAATTCGGCGAACAAAGATCTGACAAGCATGCAACGCAGTCTGGACTCGGATATAAAGCTTACGACAAAAGAGCAACCGCAAGCGGACACGCAGGTTGCCCGCCTGGAGCCTAAGACTGCCGAAGTAAAAGAGCAGCAACCAAAAAAGGTTGCATCATCAACAGCAGATGTTCAAGCCCGCCAAAAACCAAAGGCCGCTGAGGTCAAACGTGATCAACCCAAAAAAGTTACAGAATCGACAAAAAAGGTCCAACCGCGCAAAAAGACGGATACCGCTGTGGTCGAACGCGAGCAACCCAAAGCAGTGACAACAGCAACCGGAAATTCCCGACCCCGGCAATCAGTGAAAAAGAAGCCAGCACCTCAGCCCCCTGCATCGATGTCTGATTCAGATCTGAAGCCAAAAGCACAGCAGCAGCAGCCGGAAACCCGGGTTGCCCCTCTGGCACAAGTGACCGAGAAGAGCGATCAACCCGACGGTCTTAGCTTGCAAGAGCGATTACAGTCTTTTTTGCGCAACTATTGTCGCACCTACGAGGCCAAAGATCTGGATGAGTTTACCACGCTCTTTACGCCGGATGCCAGGGAAAATGAAAAACCTTTCTACAGCCTGCTGCCGAAATATCAGCGCAATTTCAAAGCGCTTGACACCATAAAATACCGTATTGAATTGCAGAAATACATATATGATGACGAATATGGCACCGTAAAAATCGAGGGAAGATTTTTTTTAAAATGGCTTCCTCACGGTGCCGAATGGCGGCAGAATTCAGGTAAAATTTTTATGGAGCTTGAGGAGTACGGTAAATCCTACAGGGTCAATCGACTTGATTATTACGGCGAGCGCAGAAAGAAAACCAAATAAAACCGAATTGAGTTTGACTCAATTCGGTTTTATAACCTCACCTTCATCGAGCGGGCGTGGGCATCCAGGCCTTCAATTTCAGCCAGACGGATGACATCCTGCGCCTCCCGCCTGAATGCTCTCACAGAATACTGAACAATGCTGGTTTTTTTTATGAAATGATCCACTGAAAGCGCGGACGAAAATCTTGCACTGCCGGCTGTGGGAAGCACGTGGCTGGGGCCGGCGATATAATCTCCCACAGGCTCCGGCGTGTAGTGGCCTAAAAATACCGCACCGGCATTGCGAATCCGCCCTAGATATTCAAATGGATCATTTATTTGAAGTTCGAGATGCTCCGGCGCAATGCGGTTGGCCAGTTCTAGGGCGGCATCCAGATCTTCAACGACCAGTATGGCCCCGAACCTGGCTAACGCTTCTTGGGCAATCTCTTTCCTGGCCAACAATTGAAGTTGTTTTTGCACCTCACCGGCAACTGCCTGAGCGGTGTTTTTCGAATTTGTCACCAGGATGGCAGACGCCAGTGCGTCATGTTCAGCCTGGGATAGAAGATCGGACGCAGCATATTCAGGAATCGCCGTGTCATCTGCGATCACCAGAATTTCACTGGGTCCGGCAACCATATCTATCCCAACCTCACCGGACACCATCTTCTTGGCCAAGGTGACGTAAATATTTCCCGGCCCTGCAATAACGTCAACCCTTGGAATCGTTTCAGTGCCATAGGCCAGTGCCGCAATGGCCCAGGCGCTACCCACCTTGTAAATTTCTTTGATCCCAACCTTTTTAGCTGCCACCAATAGATAAGGATTGATCCCACCCGCTTTGGTCGACGGGGTGACCATCACGATTTTTTGAACACCGGCAATTTTAGCCGGCACAGCGGTCATCAGGACGGTGGATACCAAAGGCGTTTGGCCGCCCTTTGCGCCCGGCACGTAAATCCCGGCCGCATCCACAGGATTAATCAGCTGCCCTAAAACAGTACCCTGTCTTTGAGAACTCATCCATGACCTGCGCACCTGTAGTCTATGAAAATCCGCTATCTGCATAACTGCCCGATTCAGCGCCCTCATAAAGGCCCGATCCACCTTTTTTGAAGCCGCATCCATCTCCTTTGGCGTCACCTTCAGCGAGGCAATCCTCAATTTTGGGGAATCAAAGCGGTTGGCATATCTGATAACCGCCGAATCGCCGTTGCGCCTGACATCTTCAAGGATGCGTGAAACCCTCTGATAGTCTTTTTTCTCATATGATCGTCCGCGGTTTACAATCCTTGCGACTCTTTGCTCAGCCGCTTTGGAGGGATAATGATAAATTTTCATTGCTGACACTTTCCTTATTTTGGATTCACAATGGTGTTTTGTATTTGGTGTTAGAAAGCAAAATCTTATCCTTCAGGCGCTTGAAGAACCTGAATGGACCCCCATTCACAGATGCCGGGGCTGTTTACCAGTTTCAGCCCCGTAAATTCCTCTTTGTAAAATAATTCTACTGTATTCAATAAATGTGAAATAGAGTGTTTTGTCAATAAATTAAGGGGGCATCACAATGTCAATTTACTGATTGACATGGGTATTGGTATCTGCACATATAAAAGTTTCGATGCGAAAAAAAGATAATAGAGGAAAAACCTTATCCAGTCATGTATGGAGGGAAAAATGAAAACCAAAAGAATCTTCAACTTCAATCCCGGACCGGCTGCCCTGCCCCTTGCGGTGCTCGAAGAAATCCGGGGATCATTTTTGAATTTTATGGAAACGGGCATGTCGATAATGGAGATCAGTCATCGATCTAAAGAATTTGATGACGTCATCAATGACGCGGTTGCCAGAACAAAACGACTGTTAAATTTGAACGACAAATATCATGTGCTCTTTTGCCAGGGCGGAGCCAGTTTGCAGTTTCATATGATTCCCTTAAGTTTTCTTGGGGATGGAAAATCCGCAGACTACATCAATACCGGAACATGGTCGACGAAAGCCATTAAAGAGGCTCAAATTCTCGGCCGGTCAATCCAAGTGGCGGCTTCCTCCGAAGATAAAAACTTTTCGTACATTCCGAAGCTTATTCAGTTCAGCAAAGATGCTGTGTTTGTACATATCACTTCCAACAACACGATTAAAGGCACCCAGTGGGCCGCGTTTCCCGATACCGGTAACATTCCTATTTTTTCAGATATGTCCTCGGATATTATGAGCCGACCGTTGGATATCGGGAAGTTTGGCCTGATCTATGCCGGCGCACAAAAAAATATCGGGCCCGCCGGCGTGTGCCTGGTGATTATTCGCAATGATATGCTGGAAATGATACCCGATAACTTGCCATCCATGCTCAATTACAAGACCTATGTGTCCAAGAACTCGTTGTTTAATACTCCGCCCTGTTTTGCGGTGTATACGGTTCAACTTGTTTTAAAGTGGCTGGAAGAAACAATCGGCGGTCTTGAAAAGATGGAGGATTTGAACCGCAAAAAGGCAAACGTCCTTTATGACATTATTGATTCCGGTGATTTTTATCGCGGAACAGCCGCGCCGGACAGCCGTTCGTTGATGAATGCGACCTTTCGCTTACCCAATGAAGAACTCGAAAAACAATTTGTCCAGGAGGCGCTCGCCAACGAGTTTGGGGGTCTCAAGGGACATCGGTCTATAGGCGGTTGCCGGGCGTCGATTTACAATGCAACCACCATCGAAGCCGTCGAATCATTGGTGGACTTTATGAAGACGTTTGAAAAACAATACGGTTAACCGAATGGTCATTTTTAGTTTTACTTGACATTACTGATCAATACGAATAATGACAATATTTATACCCCAATTGTGCTAAAAACCAATAGGGAGTGATAAAGTCTCATCCGTATCAGACGACGATTACCGGTTTCAGATCTAGTTACCTTTTTTATAACTTTCACGACAAAAGGAGGTGTTTTATGGACAAAATTTTACGACTTAACATGGGGGCAGACGGCGGCCCGGAGGTAAAGGTAGATTCACTGGGTGACTATGCCGGTTTGGGGGGTCGCGCCCTGACTTCGACAATTGTTGCCAAGGAAGTTCCACCGACATGCCATCCGCTCAGCGAAGACAATAAACTTGTCATCGCCCCGGGGCTGCTCAGCGGTTCCACCGCTGCGATGTCCGGCCGTATTTCGGTGGGCTGCAAAAGCCCGCTGACCGGCGGTATCAAAGAAGCCAACGCCGGCGGACAGCCATCCCAAATGCTTGGCAGGTTGGGCTATGCCGCCATCGTTTTGGAGGGAAAACCTAAAGAAAACAACCTCTATAAAGTATTCATCAACAAAGATGGGGTCGACATCAAGGAAGACAACAGCCTGTGCATGCTTGGAAATTACGACCTGGTCGATAAAATGAAAGCCGAATACGGTGAAAAAATCGGTTGTATTTCAATCGGACAGGCCGGCGAAATGAAACTTGCAGGCGCCTCAATAGCTTTCACGGATATGGAATTACGACCGACCCGGCATGCAGGTCGCGGGGGTGTGGGTGCCGTAATGGGATCAAAAGGCGTCAAAGTCATCGTAGTCGACGATGCCGGTATGAAAGCCAGAAGCCCGGCAGATCCCGATAAATTCAGAGATGCCAATAAGGAGTTTGTGGCCGGTCTTAGGAAAAATCCGACCACCGGTGAGGGACTTCCCGCATACGGGACCAACGTGTTAACCAATGTCATCAACGAAGCCGGTGCCTATCCGACCAAAAATTTCCAGCTTGGCCAGTTTGACAACTGCCAGAAAATCAGCGGCGAGACCCAGGCCGAAACCGAAAATGCCCGGGGCGGTGAAGGCTCTGCCACCCACGGTTGTCACCGCGGCTGCATCATTCGATGCTCGGGAACCTTTTATGACAAAGACGGCAATTATGTGACCAAACAGGTCGAGTACGAAACCGTCTGGGCGCACGGTGGCAACTGCGGCATCGATGACCTGGACGCCATTGCCCAGATCGACCGCCTGGACGATGATTACGGGCTGGATACCATTGAAATGGGTGCCACCATTGCCGTAGCCATGGAAGGCGGGCTGGCCGAGTTTGGCGATGGCCAAGCCGCCATTAACCTGGTCAAAGAAGTCGGAAAAGGTTCACATTTGGGACGTATCCTTGGCAGTGGGGCCGCCATCACCGGCAAAGTGTTAGGCGTGGAACGCGTGCCGGTCGTCAAGGGGCAGGCCATGCCGGCCTACGATCCCCGTGGGATTCAGGGAATCGGCGTAACCTATGCCACCACCACAATGGGTGCGGACCACACAGCAGGGTACGCAGTGATGACCAATATCATGAACGTTGGCGGGCAAGTAGATCCCATGAAACCGGAAGGCCAAGTCGAATTGTCCAGAAACCTGCAAATCACCACAGCCGCTCTTGATTCTACTGGCATGTGTCTATTTATTGCCTTTGCAATCGCTGACCAGCCGGATACAATGCAAGCCTATATGGATTTAATAAGTTCTTTGACCGGTGAAGAGATGACTGCCGAAAAGTTTACAGAATTAGGCAAAACTATTCTAAAGAGGGAGCGAGAGTTCAATGCGAAGGCCGGTCTAACCGCAGAACATGACCGATTGCCCGATTACTTCAAAAAAGAGAAACTACCACCACACGACATCACCTTTCTGGTAAAGGATGAGGATCTGGATCAGGTCCATAACTATTAATTTTACCAACGCATGTTAATGAACAAATGGGGAGACCTTTATCGGGCCTCCCCATTTTACTATAACCTGGAAAATTGCCAATTTAAAAAGATGGTTTTTCAATGAAAAAAACAAACCAACCGATGACTAAAACAACGGCCGAATTAATATTGGGCAAGCAAATTTTGTTTCTTGTAAAGCCTGCTCTGATACCTGTTTTCTTTCAACTATTGGGTCAAGGTTTCACGGTGAATGTCCGTACTGGAGTCAGTGTCAAGGACCTGGTTTGCGGACAATTAGGAATAAATGAGTCTTATTTCGAAGAAAGAATTCAAACCATCTTACTGAACGCAAGGGCTGTAGATGATGTAAATTCTTCAATTGTTAGTGAGGGATCGACATTAGCCCTATCCGGAGCAATGCCCGGCCTGGTTGGAGTTACCCTTCGGCGTGGAGGCTTCTATGCAGCTATGCGAAGTGAGATATCTCATGATAAAATCAAATTTAGCGCTCAACAGGGCAAGGGACCCGTCATCATCAAGCTGTTCAACCTTGTTGTAAAGCAATTGGGTCCAAACTTTCTTCAACAAGGTGTGTGGTTGAAAGCAAAACAGCTTCATGATTTTGTAGCTTCCAACTTAGAAATATTAGAGAGAGGATGTAAGTCAGCAAAATTAGATGGTCAGGATATAAAAGTAAATCAGATCTTGGGTATCGATTTTGGTGATAATTTGGTGAATCTAAAACTTAAGACCGAATCGAAATCTTAAAAGGATGATTTGCGACCAGGCAGGCGTGCGGTTATACCTGCACGGCATGGATGGGTTGTGCGATAAGTTCTATCTCTTCTTTCAGTCTTTCATCATGGATTCGCTTGAATTCATTTTCAAGAATTAAAAAGGCATCTACAACTTGCGGGTCGAAATGACTGCCCTTTAAGTTCACAATAATTTGCTTGGATTTTTCGTGGGTATAGGCCTCTTTGTAAAATCGCTTTGTGGTGAGGGCATCATACACATCCGCCAAGGCAACGATCCGGGCCGACAATGGAATCTCCTCACCCTTGATGCCTCTCGGATAGCCGCTTCCATCCCACTTTTCATGGTGGTTATAAGCGATTTCTTTTCCCATAAGCAGAAATGACCTTCCCTTAATACGGGATTCAATAGCTTGAATCGCATCCCCTCCTAGGATGGTGTGACGTTTAATATCCTCAAACTCCTCGGCTGTAAGTTTGCCTGATTTTAATAAAATGGCATCGGGAACGCCAACTTTTCCAATATCATGCAGAATAGAGGACTGAAAAATATCATCGATATATTCCTGGGTAATATAATGTGAATACTTTGGAAGTTTTGCCATTTCTTCAGCTAGTCGTTTGGCATATTCGCGAATTCTTTCCAAATGGCTGCCGGTGCCTTCATCCCTGTATTCTGCAAGTTTGGCAAGACCCAGGATCGTCGCTGACCTGGCTTCTTGAAGTTCCCTGTAAGATTCCATTAAATTCATTTCCAATTTTTTCTTTTCCGTTCTATCTCGGATAATACCTCGGAATCCGATGGGCGTATTCGTTGAATCCTTTAAAAGCGAAACAGAGGCTTCGACAAACACTGCCAAACCATTGCTGCTGAGTTCACAATCAAAGGCTTTTACGGGTTGACCGGTACGGCGACACGCATTGAAATTCTCGGCCACAATATGGGCATTTTTTTCATCCATAAATTGCCGGTAATTTACCTTTAAAATTTCTTTTTTGGGATAATCGAGGATGTGACTCATGGAATCATTAACAAACTTGAAGTTGTTTTCAAAATCCACTTCATAATAGCCTTCCTCAATGTTTTCCAAAATCGTGCGATATTTCTCTTCACTCTCCTTTAAAGCCTGCTCGGCTTTCTTGCGCTTGTTGATCGTAAACTGAACATGGGAACCAAAAATCAGAAACAAACATAATACGATTAATCGTCCCCAAACTTCGCTGGCATACGCGCCGAAGATCTGGCGATAGAAATTGATCTCCCCCGGAGAAAAAACATTTAAAAGCGATTCAAGGCCCCAGTATAAAAAAGCCAGAAATATGCTAACCACCACCATTGAATCCGCAAAGTCTATCCGCTGATCGAACATGTTTTTTAAGTTCTTCATAGGGAGTCTTCCCAGTCCCAAGGGCAAAGATAGGAGTTAAGACAGGGGGTTTTTCAAGATCATTAAGCGATCATTAATGATTCAATGTCTAATAAATATAAGTATATACTATTTTAGGAAGTTGTAAAGATATTTTACTTACCTTGAATAAGGCGCTGCATCCCATTTCGGTTGCCTGGGCGGGTATTTGAGAATGTTTGAAATTATTTATAATTTTAGACAGTTATCTAATAGAATCAATGTACGAACATTGACGAATACATGCGCAGCTGGTAAAATAAATACTAATCCAATTGATTGGAAACGATCAATTGGATAGTTAATCGATATCCGTGACTGGTTTATTGATCCGTGAAATCTGCGGATAAAAAACCAATTATTAAAATCAGGTATGAAAGGATCACGTGATGAAAACCAGACTCAAACAGTACCTTTTAATTGCTATCGTAATGGCTGCAGGCTATTTTCTGCTGAGCAATCACTTTATATTTGAAGGAATGCAGGTATATCTGCTGAAAAAAAACGGGCTAAATCTGCATTATACATTTTACAGCATTACACAGAAAAATCCGGAGACAATCATAATGGTAGATAAACTGCGGGAGGCCGGCATCGGAGATCTTCTTGTTGAATTGGGGAAAATAACCGAGGAAGAAAGATTCCAATTAGAGAGTCAATTCGGTTATGAATATTGAATCAGTGCTTTAGTCTGCGGTGTTTGCCAGCGCATTTAATTCAAGGGTAATGGGTCTTTCCTCCTCACTTTTTCCAGAAAACCGAATGGGCCCCGGTCGCCTAAAGTTATCTTCGCCCGGTGTTACTGCAAGCCAATTAACCCTGTTGGCCGCCACGACTTTAAAGGCAATGGAATTCACATCCACAATACTTTTTTCCAGTACCAACGCCAGCTTGCCTTTTCGTTCTTCAAGATGCATCAGCGGTGCAATCGGTATACCGATCGGTTCCCACTCGGAAAAATCCTTTTCCAAATTCCGTATGGCCGCCATCTGACCGGTAGCTCCGTTGGCAATCAGGCTAAAAACGGTTAAACCAAGATTATAGGTATAGATACAGTCAAAGCGGGTGGGGTCATTTCCGCGACCATCATATCCGTAAAAATGAACCTGAGTTTTGAAGTTCGGCACCGATTTTTTAAATATCTTCTCAACCGCCGCCGGTATTTCGTCGGTGGGCGTGATGACTTGCGCCTTTTCCAAGGCCTGCTTGAGCGTTTTGACAGAAATAATCGAAGGTCTAACCAATAGGTATTCTGCTTCGCCATAGTTTTTGAATAAGACGGAACCATAGCGATCCGGATCATGTCCGGCATTTTCTAATGTCTTGCGGTAATAGTCTTTAAGGATTCCGATCTTATATGCGCCTTCTTCCTTCAATATGTTCAAATAATCTTTAACCAGCCCCATTATTACCTTTTCGGTTTCAACTTGAGAAAACGGAAAATTACCGTGGCTGTCACGTTCCATCAAAAGCCCTTCCTGGAAGAAAGCGGGAACATCGTTAAAAAGGTCATCATCTCGGGTATTCCAAAGCTTAAAGGATGCATCTTCTCTGGAACGTTGAGCCAATCGCCTTAGGTGATCCAGCTTGTCCTCCAGACGCTGAAAAGCGGAATGAAAGCCTTTGTCATGGGTTTGATTGTACTCGGCAATAATCGTGTTGAGTTTGATGATAAAAACCTGGATTTCATTGATGAATTCCAGAACACCCTCGGGAATAACAATTACACCGTAGTTTTTACCGACCGCAGCGCGTCGAACTATTCCGTCACAGATAACCCGCGATAAGTGACGCAGGGTCATGCCATAGGCATGATAATCGGCTTTGCCTTGCTGTTTGGCCTTCTCAAGTCTGTTCATATCGACATAGTTGGCAAGATCCTCTCCGATCAGAGTCATATTCGCATGGGTCTGCAGGGCCACTTCAAGTGCCAGATGACTGGCAACCCTTCCCATGACTTTGCAGATATGCCAATATTTAACGTCTGAACTGCTATCGGTGCACAGGTTACTGATGGAGCCGGCAAACGCCCTGGCAGCCGTATGAAAACCAAATGACATGGCACATAAAACATGACCCTCATTGTCTCTGACCTGGATGTCTCCGTCAATCGTTTTAGGTACACCGATCACCTGAACACCATCTGCAATCATTGCTTGCGCCAAAAAGGCTGCATTGGTGTTGGAATCATCCCCTCCAACGATGACCAATGCGTCCAAATTAAGCCTTCTGCAGGTCTCCTTTGACAGTTTCATCTTTTCTTGCGTATCTATTTTCGTTCGGCCGGTCTTAATCATCGTGAAACCACCGAGGTTGCGATAGGCGTCAACCAAATCGTCGCTCAGCTCAATGGCTTCATTTTCAATGATACCGTCAGGCCCCACTAAAAACCCAAATATTTTGGATTCTGCATTGGCTCTTTTGGCCGCGTCATAAAGACCTGCAATCACATTATGACCGCCCGGCGCAGGTCCCCCGGAAAAGACAATGCCGATATTACGTTTTTTAAGATACTGTTGAACGAACGATTGATCTGCTTTATCCAATCCTTCGATCATTTGCACCTTGTTTTCAATGAGGTCGGGCAGCTGTCTTCTGGCCTCTTGATCCAAGGTAAATTTATAAAGATCCGTTTCTTTTAATACGGTATATTTCCTGCCAAAGGCATCACAGGCCGGCGAAGAGTAATTTCTTCTTTCCATCAATTCGGCGTTGATATTGTCCGTGACCCGCTGCACCGTTGGGTGATTTAAAATATCTTCTGTATTTATAGCTTTTTTACCTGACATCGTATCCTCCCAATTATCACTCGGGCTTGCCTAAGATGAATCCAATCCAAGGGCCTTGATCTTTGACTCGGTCGGTCGGCCCTCACCATCCCAGCCGCGTATTTCATAGTACAGAGGCAGCATCTTATCCAACTCGCATATCTGCCCCTTTGCAGGTCCGTCAGGCAGCGGCTCTTTAACGATCCGAGGAGGCAGTGAATCATCTTTAGCACTGAATCCGGCTCGAACCAGAAAAAGCCTTTGCGCGGCTCCTGTCCAGGGACTCAAACTCGGCGTTTCCTGTATCCGAATTTACCCTTAGAATTTTGCCCATGAAACCCACGATCATTTACTCCTTGATTAAAGATCGCGCTGAGCGCTTTAATCAATCTATTTTCTGTTTGTAATCTAGTCCCTGTCAATGGCCGCCACCAATCTCACGATTACATTCTCCAGCCCGGAGATTCACTGGTGTTCTTTCCGCCAATAGAGGGCGGATAAAAACACTACCTGCGCCCAAACCAGAAAAGCGTGAACGGAGTATACGGAATATAGGGTAACAAGTCAATAATCCGGTATGCGTTGACAGGTTCAGAGTTCACCCCGTTGAATTTTTCGAAGGGAACCCTATTTAACCGGGTTCACCGTTAATTGTTATTCCGCCCCGCCGGGTTCGTTATTCGACGCGGATTCAACTCGTCCTCGCCCTCGTTTTCGTAATCGAGAAACGAGCGTCAGTGGAGCACTATTCGACATACCGACGAGGACGAGTACGATAACGATTAATTGCCCAAATGAGCGATTTTCGCTCAAGGGTATAATTAGACCGACAAACCTTCAATCTATATAAACCCAATGCCGGACTGCGTTTAGCTTCAGCCAGCCGCCTCTTTTAGAACGCGCTGAAAGATCTCAAGGCTGATTTCGATTTCTTCAGAGTTTACAAGCAACGGGGGGCAAAACCGAATTGTGCTCTCACCGCAGCTTAGCAGCATGAGGCCTTTAGTAAAACAGCTCTGCAAAAGTTGGTCCCGGATTTGCTTGTCTGCTTCCTTTGTTTTTCTATCCTTGACCAATTCGACCGCCTGCATCAGTCCTAAGCCCCGCACATCACCTATACATTCGAAGTCATTGCCCAATGTATCAAGACCGCGTCTTAGCTGCCGGCCCCTCTTGTCGGCGTTTTCAACTAGACCTGACCGAATGACATCCAGGGTGGCCAAGCCAGCAGCACAGGAGATAGGGTTGCCGCCATAGGTTGACCCGTGGGCACCACGGGTCCAGTTCATGATTTTTTTAGAAGCGATCAATGCGCTTAATGGCAGACCCGAAGCGATTCCCTTGGCCAATGCCATCATATCCGGTTCGACACCAAAGTGCTCAATGGCGAACATTTTGCCGGTACGACCCATGCCGGTCTGGATTTCGTCCACGAAGTAAAGTATCTTGTATTTTTCGGCTAGTGCCTTGAACCGACGATGATAATCCAACGGCGGAACAATATACCCTCCCTCGCCCTGGATGGGTTCGATTACGATCACAGCTACTTCTTCCGGGGGTAAAACAGTTTTGAAGAGAACCTCTTCGAGGTAACGGACACATTCCAGGTCGCAAGAAGGGTAGGACAGATTGTAAGCGCATCGGTAGCAATAGCCGTATGGGATGTGGGTCACACCCGGAACATATGGACTGAAACCCCTTTTTTGACCCACTTTGGAGGCACTCAAAGTCAGCGCGCCCATGGTCCGGCCGTGAAAAGCGCCTAAAAAGGCCACTGCCTTTTCTCGGCCAGTGTGCCAGCGGGCCAGCTTGAAACCGGATTCAACGGCTTCGGCGCCAGAATTGGCAAAAAATACCCGCTTTGCTTCCGCAGCCGGGGCGATTTCGGCCAGTTTTTCGGCTAATTCAACCATGGGGGTATGGTAGAAATCAGCCGCGCAGGTGTGGATGAGCCGGCCCAGCTGCGTCTGAGCTGCCGCCACTACCTCGGGATGACAGTGACCGGTGTTACAAACCGCAATGCCCGAGGTAAAATCGAGAAAAACATTACCATCAGCATCCTCCAGCCACACACCGTCTCCTTTCACCGCAACGAGGCCATACTCTCTTGGAAGGGAAGGGGACGAAATCCGTCTGTCCCTTGCAATCCATTCGGTCGATTTGGGACCGGGAATCGGCGCCTTTACTTGGGGTTGACGCATGGGAATCCTCCTTTGCAGATGGTTTTTTCACAACTGCTGTCATACCAGAACAATTCGATCCAACACAACCCTATAGTGTATAACGCTGAGGCTGCGTCATTTAAACTGGTAATTGCCTGGAATTAAATAAAGTTGCTCGCTTAATGAAAATCATGAAAATCTAAATTTGTTCATTCATACAAGCTGTTCGAAAAGGCCCCTGCCCCCACATCTTGTATCTATAAGCGAAAATAATACCTCACCTTGTGTTTTTCCCTTTACAATTGGGTTTCTTGCTGATATTGTTTTTTAATTAAACGCAAATTGTTTTTTCCTTTACCAAAAAAAATTTTGCCTTACATATTATGAAATTAAAAAAACTTGAAATAATTGGATTTAAATCATTCTGTGACAAAGCCATCATAGAGTTTCCCCCGGGCATCTCAGCCGTGGTAGGCCCCAACGGCTGCGGCAAAAGCAACATTATTGATGCGCTGAGATGGGTGATGGGAGAACAAAGCGTTAAGCAGCTGCGGGGCAAGGCTATGGAGGATGTTATTTTTTCAGGCGCAAATGGGAAACAACCTCTGAACATGGCCGAAGTTTCCCTTACCCTCTCAAATGAAAACGGTGATGCGCCGGAGGAACTCAAAGACTTTACCGAAGTTATGCTCACCCGGCGTCTTTATCGTTCCGGTGAGAGCGCCTATTTTCTGAACAAACAGCCCTGCCGCTTAAAAGATATTCATAACATTTTTTTGGGCAGCGGACTTGGATCAAGATCTTATGCAGTGATTCAGCAGGGTAACATCGGAGCCATTACCGAAGCGAATCCCGAAGAAAGACGCCTCTTCATTGAAGAAGCTGCCGGCGTGACACGATATAAGAGTCGTAAAAATGAAGCGTTGCGCAAAGTTGAAACAACCCAACAGAATCTTTTGCGGGTTTCAGATATCCTGGTTGAAATAAAAAGGCAAATGAACAGCCTCAAACGACAAGCCCGCAAGGCCGAAATTTACAACAATTTTCAGAAACGAATTAGAATTCTCGATATACGGCTGGCTCTGCACTACTATGACGACTACACGCGCCAAATCGAAAAAACCGATGCCTTGTTGAACGATCTCAAAGACGTTGACATCGGACATACATCGGAGCTCAAAAAACTTGATGCCGCCGTAGAAAAAATAAAGCTAAACCGGCAACGAAAAACTGAAGAGATAGCGGAACAAAAAGCCCAAAAATTTGATACCCAGCGCAATGTCGACCGAATCGAAAATGACCTTGCCCACCTGCGCAACGATATCGAAAGACTATCTCAAGAATACGCCGACCTCCAAGCCACTTTTGCAAACCTTGAGCAAAAGAATGTCGAAATGGTTTCCGAAATTTCCAGCGCTGAAAACGACAATGCTCACATCACTGAAGAGATCAGCCAGGTAAGAGATCAACTCGAAAAGGAGCGATCGGCCGCTCAAAAAATTAGCGACCAATTCACCCAATTAAACCAACAACTCGACTCGCATAAAATGCAATTGATGGATTGGGTGGCTCAGGAAGCCCAATACAAAAATATTTATCAGAATGCCGCCAATAACAAAGAAAGTCTTCAAAGACGTCTAAAACATGCCGATGAAGAAGAAGCGTTAGCCCAAAAGCGTATCGCCGAGATTCAAAAAAAAGAGGCTGAAATCAAGAGCCTCTTGAGTTCAACAAAACAAGAAAATGCTGATCTGGACCACCGCATCACCGCTATGCGTGAAAAACTGGAAGAAAAGACCAACTTGTTATCGCGTCAAGTCAAGCTGGCCCAGACACTGGATTTGGAACGAAATACAGTACGATCAAATTTAAATACGTTGCAGAAAATGGAGGATAACTTCGAGTGGTACAAAGACGGAGTTCGGGCTATCATGAAAGCACAATCCGCAAGGCCGGAAACCCAAGCAGCTGAAGGAAAGCAAGAGAGCGGCGTGTCTCCAGCTTTCAACCAGGCGTTATCGGATAATATCCTGGGATTGATGGCCGATATTATTGAAGCTAAGCCCTCCTTTGAAACCGCAGTTGAAGCCGTATTCGGCGAATCATTGCAGTACATAATCGTAAAAGACCAAGAAACAGGCGTAAAAGCAATTGACTATCTTCAATCCCAAAAAGCCGGCCGCAGCGGATTTATTCCGATCTCATCGCTTAAACAATTTGCTGAAGACCCACCGCAAATACCCGAGGGGTCTCAGAAACTTTTAGATCATGTGAAGGTAAAACCCGGCTTTGAAAAAATGACCCGAACCTTTTTGGGCCATGTTATTGTTGCAAAGAATCTTAAAGAAGCGATTAAAATATTTAACCGAAACGGCGCTTTGCAGACCATTGTGACTCAAAACGGCGACCTTATTTCCCCTCGGGGGATCATGACCGGGGGTAGCGAAGATCAATTAAATGGTATATTGGCCAAAAAACAGGAACTAAAAGACCTGCACCATCAAAGTAAAAGATGTGATCAAAAGCTCGAAAAGGCCAGGAATGACCAATTGGAACTGGAATCCGAGGTTCGAGAGCTTGAGAATCAACTCCAGAAACTGATCGAACAAAAAAATAAGGTGACCCAAAATGAAATCGAAACTGAAAAAGCCCTTTATAAGGTCACTGAAGATTTAAAGAATGCTCGCCGACATTTAGAAATCGTCAGCCTTGAACAGGAACAGCTGCTTGGCGAATCCAACGATATCGATGCAGAAATCACAAAGTATAACCAGGCGCTGGCCGATCTATCGGCTGAGATCAATACATTACAAAAGAAGGTTGAACAATTAACTGAAAATATCCGCAACGTTTCAGGCGAAATGGAAGACTCCAACCAAAAGGTGGTTGACCTCAAGCTTAAATTGACTGCCCTAAATGCCAAGCTGGAAAACAATATTACCAGTTTGCGGCGTCTAAAAGACTTTTATGCAGACGGTCAAAAAAGACTCGCGCAGCTTACCCGGGAGATTCGTCTAAAGCACGAAAAAGAAAAATCCTCCAAACAAAAGATCGACGACTACGAGCAGATGCTTTCAGAGATTTACCGCAAGATGGATCATCTCGACCAGGCTTTGCAAGACAATGAGACAGATTACCTGGTCATCGACGCCAAGCTCAAAGATAGCGACAGCTTAATATCCAACATTCAAAGCAAGCGCGAAAAAATATCGGAAAAATTCCGTTTGTTGGAGCTTGAGCTGTCCCAGCTTCAAATCAAACGGGACAATCTGGCCAACCGGTTGGAGGAACGCTACCAAAGTCCGTTTTCTGTTCTCAAGACGGCGTTTCATGAAAATTCCCAAGACGACGAGATATCACCGGAGATGACAATTGATGAAATGGAAGTCGAATTGTCCCGCTGCAGAGAAAAAATTGCAAAAATCTTGGACGTCAATCTGGGCGCTATTCGGGAGTATGAACAGTTGAAAGATCGTTACGAGTTTCTTAAAGCGCAACGTGATGATCTGGTTCAGGCCATCGAAGATCTGCACAAAGTCATTGATAAAATAATTAAAATCACCCAAGAACGTTTCATGCAAACGTTCAGCTTAATTAATGAAAAATTAAAGGAAGTATTTCCGCGTCTTTTTGAAGGGGGTTCGGCAAAACTGGTTTTAACGGAACCTGCCAAGCCTTTAGAAACAGGCGTAGAATTGATGATTCATCTACCCGGCAAAAAGCTTACGCGATTGAGCCTGCTTTCAGGCGGAGAGAAGGCCCTGTCCGCCATTGCCTTTATATTTTCCATTTTCTTAATTAAACCGGCCTCCTTCTGTCTGCTGGATGAAATCGACGCCCCCCTGGATGATGCCAATATTTTTCGCTTTAATGATTTGCTAAAAATCATCGGCAATAATTCTCAGATCATTATGATCACCCACAACAAGCGAACCATGGAATTTGCCGATACCTTATTCGGCATCACGATGGCAGAAAAAGGCATTTCCAAAATGATCTCCGTGAGATTTGATCGTTCCGCACAAGCCGCTTAAATTCAAAAAAGGTATGCCATGGCGTTTGATTTGAAACGGTTGAAAAACCGTCTGGCCAAAACGCGCAAAAACCTCGCTGAGGGTTTCGACCAAATATTTGTCGGTAAAAAAAGTATCGATGCTGAGATACTGGAAGATCTTGAAGAGCTTCTCATCACTGCGGACCTCGGCGTTCAAACGGCAATAGAACTAATTGAGCGCATTTCATCAGCGAAAGTATCTGATCCCGACCAGATCAAAAAGCTGTTACGCGAACAGATTCTATCGCTGCTAAGTGACCACGTAACACCAGCTGATATAACCCCTTGCTCTCCGCATGTTATAATGGTCGTAGGGGTAAATGGCGTAGGCAAAACCACCACTATTGGAAAAATCGCGGCCAACGCATCGGCTTTGGGAAAAAGCGTTTTAATCGCTGCCAGCGACACCTTTCGTGCGGCCGCCATCGAACAGCTGATGATCTGGGCCGAAAGGGCCGGCGCCGATATTGTGAAGCACAAGGAACATGCAGATCCAGCGGCGGTGGCTTTTGATGCCGTTGCCGCGGCGGCTGCGCGAAAAGCGGATATCGTGCTTATCGACACAGCCGGCAGGCTGCATACGAAAATAAATTTAATGCAAGAGCTTAAAAAAATTAAGCGCTCTGTTGCCAAACAAATTCCGGATGCCCCCCATGAGATTTTATTGGTATTAGACGCGACAACGGGTCAAAACGCCATATCACAGGCAAAATTATTCAATGAAGCATTAGGTGTCACCGGCTTAGCACTAACCAAATTGGACGGTACCGCCAAAGGCGGGATTGTGGTCGGTATTTGCAGCACGTTGAAGATTCCTCTGCAATATATCGGCATCGGAGAGCAAATCGAAGATCTGCGAAAGTTTGATCCTGAACAATTTGTAAATGCTCTTTTTTAAAAAGTGTTGAAAAATGTAGTTTTCTGTTGACATAGAAAAATAGTTACTATATGGACACTTGAAAATAGACAATCGGCAAAGGCAAACCAACATAAACCAAAAACAAAGGGGGTAAAGGACTATGACAAAAGCAGAATTGGTAGAAAAAGCGGCTAAAGACGCGAAAATATCAAAAGTAGCGGCTGCCGCGGCACTCAACTCATTTATGGAGGGGATCACCAAAGCACTGAAGAAAAAGGAAGGCAAGGTCACACTGGTCGGCTTCGGCACGTTTTCCAAAGTTCGTCGTAAAGCTCGCAAAGGCCGTAATCCGCAGACCGGCGCACCCATCAAAATCAAGGCCACCAATGTCGTCAAATTCCGTCCTGGCAAAAAATTAAAAGACGCCGTATAAAAACAAAAAACGTGAAGGCGGTCTTGCTCCGGAGAGATCGCCTTTTTTTTAATATTCTATAAATTGCAATCGGCGGGCAATCCCGCTAACAGCGGGACCATCGAGCCTCAGACGGGGTTTTGAAACTGCTTCTAATAGGTTACATCAAATCTATTAAACTCGCCGGTATAGTCTTCCCATCTCAGCTTGACATCATCAACTCGGGCATGATCCGGGCCGCTCCAGCACCAATCAAGGATTGCATCGACCTGCTGCTTGTCTCCTTCGAATACGGCCTCCACAGTGCCATCGTGCCGATTTCGCACCCATCCGCAAACACCAATTCTTTCTGCTGCCCGCAGGGTTTCCATGCGATAAAAAACGCCCTGCACCCTGCCGCTGATTGTTACATGGGCTCTGACTTTAGTTTGCATGACCACCTCACATGAATAGTACTCCAATCCAGTTAAGAGTCAATTGAGAGTTATTTGACAACGGAATCGTTTAAGATAGCATATCTTTCAAAGTTTCCTCATCAATGATTTTAATACCCAATTGCTGGGCCTTGTCCAACTTAGACCCTGCAGATGCACCGGCCACGACATAATCTGTGTTGCGACTGACCGATCCGCTGACCTTGCCGCCGGCGGCTTCAATCATTTCTTTGGCCTGACGCCTTGTAAGGCCGGCCAGGGTGCCGGTCAGCACAAAGGCTTTTCCATCAAGCACTTCGGCAGCTCGCGGCGTCCCAGCCTCGATTTGCACGCCGCTTTTTAAGATCCGTTTAATTGTTTTCAAATTTTTTTTCTGGGCGAAAAAACCGACGATGCTTTCAGCCACCGTGGGACCTATGCCTTCGATACTTTCGAGATCCTCTCTGGCGCATCGTACCAAATCCTCAACGCTGTTAAAATGATTTGCAAGTAAAGCGGCCACATGCTCACCGACGTGACGGATGCCCAAGGCATACAGGAATCTGGCAAATGTAACGGTCTTGCTGCTTTCAACGGCGTTTGTCAAATTGCGGGCGGATTTGGGTCCCATGCGCTCCAGATTTGCAAGCGTTTCCTCATCCAGTTTGAAAAGATCCGCATAAGACTGCAACACATCTCTGTCAACAAGCTGATCAACCAGTTTGTCTCCTAAACCGTCGATATCAAAGGCACCCTTTGAGGCGAAATGTTTAATTCTTTCTTTCACCTGAGCAGAACAGCTTGTATTAAAGCAACGGGTGGCGGCTTCGCCTTTTATTCGCATAACCGGTGATCCGCAAACCGGACAGGTTTTGGGCATTTGAAATTTTATCTGGCTTCCGTCCCGATTCGATGCAAAAACCTTTACCACTTCGGGTATAACATCCCCGGCTCTTTGCACCAGCACCGTGTCGCCGATGCGAATATCTTTTTTTTCGATCTCATCTTCATTGTGAAGGGTTGCACGGCTGACCATCACTCCCCCAACATTAACGGGCTTGAGATGGGCTACCGGGGTCAACACCCCGGTGCGGCCGACCTGAACCTCTATAGTTTCCAATAAAGTCGTCTCCTGCACGGCTTCGAATTTATATGCAATCGCCCACCTTGGACTTCTGGTCGTTGCACCCAATTGACGCTGCAATGATATACTGTCTACTTTGATAACCATTCCATCCATATCATAATGAAGCTGATGCCGCTTTTCGCGTAATCGCTTATAATAGTCTAGGACTTCGTGGATCTTTACCCGCGGGCGAATCAACGGATTAATTCTAAAGCCAAGACGCATAAGGGTTTGCAACATGCGCCAGTGAGATTCAAATATTACATCTTCAACGATTCCAACTCCGTAAAAAAAGATTTCCAAGGGCCGTTGAGCGGTAATTTTGGAATCCAGCTGCCTTAAAGAACCAGCGGCCGCGTTTCTGGGGTTGGCAAACGGCGCCAGCTCCTGATCAATACGCTCTTGATTTAATTTTTTGAAGGCCTCAATCCCGATAAAAACTTCCCCTCTAATCTCCAACCGAGATGGAATCACAGATTGCGCCTGCGGTTGCATAACCAATGGGACGGATTGGATTGTTTTGACGTTAGCCGTGATCACCTCACCGCTGAACCCGTCGCCGCGGGTTGACGCCGTCTTCAGGCGTCCGCTTTCATATATCAGTTCCACCGCCACGCCATCTATCTTCGGTTCGGCTGTATAAAGGATTGTTTCATCTGTTTTTAGAAATCTGCGAACACGCTCGTCAAAAGCGATGATGTCTTCATCGTTAAAACCGTTATCCAGGCTCAACATCGGAATGGTGTGCGAAATGGTATCGAATTTGTCCAGAGGGGAAGCACCGACGCGTGCACTGGGTGAATCCGGGATGGCAAGCTCCGGATATGTTTGCTCGAGTGCGATAAGCTCCTGCATCATGCGGTCATAAGCCGCATCCGAAACCTCAGGATCGTCTAAAACATAGTAGCGATAGTTATGACGATGAAGCGCATTTCGCAGATTTTCAACTTTTTCAACAATAATTGGATCTATAGCATTTGGCATATTTTCATCACTACCTTGCATGCCGCACGACGCGCTTGCTTAAAATTTTTGGTTTTAAAACCGGGCTGCCAGTGAAAATCTGAAAGTTCATCGGAGACAACGAGTATGCCGCCGACCTGAACGTCACGAAATCTTGCCACCGTAAAGATCGAGGATGTTTCCATCTCAACGGCCAGCGCATCCTTTTTTTGAAAATAGGCGACCCTGTCACGCGTCTCGCGGTAAACCGCATCCGTTGACCAGACAATCCCTTGATGGAACTTGAGCCCGGCGGTCCGAAGCATTTGTCGGCTTTGTGCGACAATTCCTTCTGAAGGTACGGATTCGGCCCTATCTGAAATATAGTGCCTTGAGGTACCTTCATCAACAATTGCCGAAGTGGGTAAGATGATATCGCCGATTTTGACTTTCTCTGAAATGGATCCGCACCAACCTAAGAAAAGTATTTTGCGGCCTCCCCATGCGATAAGGGTTTCAAGAAGCATGGTGGCATAGGGAGCACCAATCATGGGACCGATTAGCGAAATATCCGGGGTTGATTGTTTGGCAACGTAAAGTCTGCTGATAAAAATTTTTTGAAACGTTTCCGGGTTCAGATTTAGCAAGGAGCAAAGTATTGCAAGATCCGGCTCGGTGGCCACCATCACCGCCACCGGTCCTAATTGCGGAGAGCGTTTTCCTTCTCCCGGATTTATGATGGCATCTTCGTCGGTCACAGTTACCACCCATTTTTATGAATAAAGTATTACATTCGTGGTTTCAGGGCCTTACGATTTCGGAATGCGGAATGTGGAATGCGGAAAATCAAAGAACAAAGACGAAACACCAAATACTAAATACCAAACATGAAACACTAAAAACCAACCCTGAATTTTGAACCCTGAACCTTTGAATGCTGAAACCTGATTTTATGCAGGCTTGGCCAATTTAGCGAGTTCATCCTTAACGTCATCAATAATATCATAAAACCACATTACGTCTTCGATGGTCAGCCGACCGGCTTTTACGGGGGCTCTTTCGGTGCCGTCCGCTTTCAACAGAATCCGCGGTCCAATTTGTACTTTGGCTTCGCCATCACCATATCGATTGATCGATATTACCAACCCGGTTTGTTCGCATTTCCACTTTCTCAAAATCTTATCTTTTTCAGGATCGTAGGCCATATTCACCTCCGGTTCAATTAAAACGGTCGCAAAGCTTCATAAATCAATAATGAACACCCGGTACTGCCGCCGCGTGAAGCAGACACACCCGACAACGATCTAAATGCAACACATATTAGGCGGAAATCTTGGAAAAATCCGCAATTTTTTCAAATAGCGCAGCAATGTAACCCAATAACGCAAGCCGGTTTTGGCGAACCTTTGTATTATCCGTCATGACCATGACGGCTTCAAAGAAGGCGTCGACCGGCTCTCGCAATGCAGCGATCTCACGCAACGCTTGATCAAAAAAATCGCGCCGAACAGCTTCAGATACGTTTTCTTCAACTTTTCGGAAAGCAGCATACATGGCGGCTTCACTGTCATCTTCAAAGAGTTTTTCATTCACACCCTTCAAGCCGCGCGTCTTTTCCAATTCACCCGACTTTTTGATAATATTCACCACCCGTTTAAAGGCAATGGCCAATGGCTTAAAATCAGGCTCAGCTCGAAGGGTTTGCAGGGCGCTTGCCCTGTGCCAGACATTGGGAACATTATCAATCGAAACACTGACGACAGCGGCGATAACATCTTTTGAAAATCCCTCTTCAATCAAAAGATGAGAGATGCGGTTTTGTAAAAACAGGTATACCTTGTCGGTCAGCGCTTCTAATTCTTCTGTACCTTTGCCTTTGAACAGGCTGATGCTTTTTTTAATCGCCTCTCTGAGCGAAAAAGAAAAACCTTTGTCATTCATAATCTGAACAATACCGGTACCCTGACGCCGAAGTGCATATGGATCTGAGGCACCCGTCGGCGTAAGCCCCACACTAAAACAGCCGCAAATCGAATCCAATTTGTCCGCTATACTGAGAATGGCTCCCGCAAGGGTACCGGGCAGCGGTGCGCCGGAGTATATCGGGCGGTAATGTTCTTCTATGGCAGCCGCTACCGTAGGAATTTCACCGGATAGGGTTGCATACACCCTTCCCATAATGCCTTGCAGTTTGGGAAACTCTACAACCACTTGGCTGACAAGATCAGCCTTACACAGCCTGGCCGCCCGTGCCACCTGAGTCTTCAGCGCTTTTGCCTGTTCATTGCCATCCAGGCCGGGGTCCACCTTTCCCGCCACATATTGGGCAATTTTGCTTATCCGCTCAGATTTTGCATAAATCGTTCCCAAATCGGCCTGAAATAAAACGCCTTTGAGCTTTTCGACCCGATCTTCATCGGAGATTTCCAAATCGCTTCGATAGAAAAATTGCGCATCGGCAAGACGGGCCCTCAGAACCCGCTCATGGCCTTTGGCCACCAGACTCATATCCCTGGCGACGGTATTATTTACCGCAATGAAATAGGGCATCAGTTTCTTTTTCTTATTCACCACCGCAAAATACTTTTGATGCTCACGCATGGCGTTGATTAATATTTCAGCGGGAATCTCAAGGAATTCTTTATCAAATTTGCCGGCCACTGCAATCGGATATTCAACCAGGTTATTGACGATATCCACCAGTTCATCATCGGCCAAAACACTGCCGCCTACTTTCTTGGCGGCTTTGGTAATTTCGTCTAGAACACATTTCTTACGCGCCTGCATGTCAACATAGACATCTACATTGCGCAAGTTAGCAATGTAGTCATCGGCAGAAGATATCTTTATCTTTTCGGGATGCATAAAGCTGTGACCGTAAGTGTATCTTGCGCTTTTGAGATTGCCCAATGCAAATGCGATAACGTCGCTGCCGAATAGCGCCAGAATGGAATGAATCGGCCTGGCAAAAGCAATCTCAAAATCCGCCCAGCGCATTGTTTTGGGAAAAGGTGTCGAAAGAATGACATCGGGAAGCATCTCTTTAAGCAGCGTGCGGGTAGCTGTTCCCCGTTCAAGTTTTTGGGCACATATATAGGTACCTTTTTCAGTATCTTTGACGGTGAGTCTGCTGACAGCGATGCCCGCCTTTTCGGCGAACTTTTTGGCCGCCACGGAGGGATTTCCGTGCGCATCAAAGCCCACCTTGGCGGGGGGTCCGATTAACTCAGTTTTCAATGGCTTCTGCTTGGCAGCGACATCTTTAACAATTACGGCAAGTCGCCTGGGGGTGCCTAAAATTTTCGTGGCGCCGCAGTCGATACGTGCGCCGGACATCTTGTGCAGCAGGGTTGCTGAAAGCGCCTTTAAGGCCGGTTGAATATATCCGGCTGGAATTTCTTCGGTCCGAATCTCAAGTAACAAAGTGTTCATGATCGCCTCAATATTATTATTTTTTCCTTTTGTTTTTCATCAACGGAAAGCCCATTTCTTCACGCTGTTTCACGTAGGCCTCGGCACAATCGCGTGCAAGATTCCGAATCCGTGCGATATAACCTGTTCGCTCGGTAACGCTAAGGGCTCCTCGCGCATCGAGAAGATTAAAGGTGTGTGAGCATTTGAGACAATACTCGTAGGCCGGAAGAACAAGACCATATTTTATTTGTTCTTGAGACTCTGCTTCGTACTTGATGAACAAGTCAAACAAAACGGGAACGTTCGCTTTTTCAAAATTATAGGTTGACTGCTCGACCTCCTGCCGGTGATGAACATCACCGTAAGTGACATGGTCGTTCCATTTCAGATCGTAGACATTATCGACACACTGCAGATACATGGCAATCCGTTCCAAGCCATACGTTAGCTCGACGGATATCGGGTGAAGTTCGATGCTGCCGGCCAGCTGAAAGTAGGTAAATTGAGTAATTTCCATGCCATCCAGCCATACTTCCCATCCCAGACCGGAAGCACCCAACGTGGGGGATTCCCAATCATCTTCAACAAATCGGATGTCGTGATCAAGCGGATCCACACCTAATATTTTCAGACTATCCAGATATTGTTTTTGAACATCAATCGGGGAAGGCTTTAGGATTACCTGATACTGATAGTAATGTTGAAGCCGGTTTGGATTATCACCGTAACGGCCATCGGTCGGTCTGCGGGAAGGCTGAACATAGGCGACATTCCATGGCTCAGGACCGAGCGCCTTCAAAAGCGTGGTAGGATGAAATGTTCCCGCCCCAACTTCCATATCATAGGGTTGCACCATCACACAGCCCTTGCGTGCCCAAAATTTGTGCAACGCCAAGATAACATCTTGAAAATTCATTTGATTGTCCCTTTCCCTTTTTCCATTTCAACATATGAAAATAAATTATCTGAATCCTTTAATCCCTCAATCCCCCAATTTCCCAATCCCTCAATTCCTAAATCCCTGAATCCCTGAATTTCATCCTTGCCTTATCTGCCGTAAAAATTTCAGGCTTCGCGGTTGTTTTCCAAGATGATAGGGTACAAATGCCTCCAGAAAGGTTAATCCCTCTTCTATCGCTTGCGAAGTGAATCTGATTCTGGCGGCTTTGGCATAATCACCACTGCCAACCCAAAGAAGCTGTTTAACTGTCCCTTTCGAGAGATTTACTCCACCAGTGGGATCCGGTGCGCATTTTCGACAGGTGATGCCGCCTTTAACGATGTCAAAAACAAGTTTTTCGTGAACTATCAATTCCATAGCTGTTCGGCAGCGACAACAGTGACCGAAATTCGGACGATGACCCGAGAGGGCGAGCAATCGGATTTGAAATAAAATACTTAAAACCTCATCGGGTGTATCACTGCCGTCCAGCTCGCTGAGAACATGTTTGAAGAGATAATAAAGCTCGGTTTGTCTTTCATTTTCTTCCATCCAATCATATATCAACTCCGCCCAATAGCTGGCATACGCCGTCTTGCGTATATCAGCCCTAATCTTGCTGAAAGGATGCTTTAAGGCTGCTTCCTGCAAAATAGGCAGGCCCTTGCCCCGACCCGAGCTGCCGACCACGTCCAGCACAGAAAAAAGTTCCAATATACCGGCAAATCTCCTGGTGCTTTTTTTGGCAGCTTTCGCAATCATTGATATTTTACCGCGCTGCAAACTGAAAAAGGTAACAATAAGATCATAATCTCCGAAATCAAGACGTCGCAGCATAATGGCAGGCGTTGAAAAAACCGGCATGCGTGTTATATACCAAGCAGAGAAGTGGCGATCATAAAATAAAAAAATACGCTTATGATGTCGATGGCAGTAGTTACAAGTGGCCCCGTGGCGACAGCAGGATCGATATTGATTTTGGCAAAACTCATGGGGACCAAAGAACCGACTAGGGCTGCAATAGACATAGAACTTATAACCGCAAGTGCAACAGATATGGCAAGTTTCTCAATACTGTATCGAAACTGAGCTACACTACCGATGAGAAGGCCATATATCAGACCCAAAACAAATCCGATGGCCAACTCCTTAATCACAACCGACCAAAAATCTCTTATATTTAATCGTCCCGTGGCTAATCCGCGGACAACGATAGTTGAAGATTGCGTACCGATATTGCCGCCCATACCCATAATCACAGGAATAAATGCTGCAAGATATGCAATTTTGTAAAGACTGCTTTCGAAAACGCCAATGATAAAAAATGCAATGATCCCACCAATGCAGCTGGCAAATAGCCAAGGTAGCCGGATTCTTGTGCTCTTCAGAACGGATTTGGTTTCGATATATTCCTCTCCGGCGCCGGCCATTTTCAAAATATCTTCCGTGGCCTCCCGTCGCATAATATCGATGACGTCATCCACCGTTACGATACCGACCAGGCTATGGGATCCGTCGACAACCGGCACCGCCAAAATATCATAACGGGCAACAATCTTGGCCACCTCTTCCTGATCCATATCCGTCTGAACGGAGAACACATCGGTTGTCATAAATTCTTTGAGCGGTGTTTCGGGTGGTACAACCACCAACTGTCTTAAAGAACTGACCCCCACCAGCTTACCATAATCATCGATCACATAAAGATAAAACGGCATCTCCACTTCAAGGTGCTCTTTTTGCAAAGACTCAATGGCTTCTTGGGCGGTAATATTTTCTTTAAGTGCAATAAAATCAGGAACCATGATACCGCCTGCCGAATCATCTTCATAACGGAGCAGGTCTTCAACTTCTGCAGACTCATCTTTTTTCATCTTCTCGAGGATCGCTTGAGACATATCCTCGGGCAGCCTGCCGAGTAAATCGGCAACATCATCATTGGGCATGCTTTCGAGGATCTCGACAATATCCTCGATTTTCATATCCTCAATGAGATCGATAGCCGTATCTTCATCGAGCTCGCCCAGCAGCACTCCCTTTTGCTCGGTATCCCGGATCATATTAAACAGCGTCTGCTGTTGAGACTGGGACAATGAGCGGAATACATTCGACAGATCAGCCGCATGGGTCTTGTTGACAATTTTGGCCAGATGACTTGTTGCCCCACGCCGCAATAGTCGCCGAATGCTGTCAATCAGTACTCTGGTGCGATCAGATTGCATCAACTTACCTCATTGAATTATAAAAAGCGCTATAAACGGAATTTATCGCTTGCGCCAGAATTATGGGAGATTGAGATTTAACATCTCGCCGCTTTTTGCTAAAATCGGTATGGATTTATCATTCAACCGAATTCTTACACCCCCGGCATTGCCGATAAGAAGGTTAAAATTAGAAGAAGCTTCAAGCTCCAGGTGATCACCTGATCCTAGCTCATACTCTCTGGGATCCCCATTATCGATAATAATTTTCAGCCATGTATCTTCATGGGCGGTTATGCGTAAAACGAATTTATCGGCATAAGTCTTCTCAGACGCCTTATCGGATTCTTGTTTTTGTGCAGATTGGGAAGGGGAGGTGTGCGGCCGTTCACCGGATACCTGTTTTTCAGACGACGCTTGATCGGTTAAATACCCTTCAAGGTAAGCCATCCCAAGTATTGACAAATAAATAAGCGCAAAATAGACCGCCGCAACCAACAACAATTTTCGCCACAACTTGGGTGCTGAATTACCTGAACCGGTTTCGGAATCATCTAGTTTGTGTACAACATTGAGCCTTAATTCATAACGACGAACCGCCTCTTCCCCATCGGCGGCGATGGCGCGGGCATAAGCCCGTAGGAAGCCCTTTACAAATACCTCGGCAGGAAGATTTTCATGATCTTCCTTCTCAATTAGCTTAAGTATATCGAGTCCAATACGGGTTTCTTCTGAGACCTTCTCCAGGCTGATTTTCTTCTCCAGCCTGACAGCTTGGAGATACTGCCCAAAAGATAGAGATTCCTTAACGGGTTTCATGATGTTAGTTATTTGTTATTTGTTAAACGAAATTGGTTGCTGATTAATTGATTATTTTAATGTGTGACCGCATACGCAGGTCCTCCAGCCATTTTTGATATTTATTGTCAACCAACTCTCGGTAGAGGGTCTCATGTATTTCATTTCTAACCTCCGCGATGGTTTTGGCCGGAGTCTCAATTATGTTCTGAACGTATATGATCTGGTATGCGACGTCGGTATTAAGAATCGCAGAAAATTCGCCGGCTGCCATTGTCGGGACCACTTCCTGCAGTTGAGGAGAAAGCTCCTTAAGGAGAAACAATCCTAAATCGCCTCCCTTGGCTTGCAATGAAGAAAGAAAATCATCATTCGTCAACGATTCAAATGACTGTCCCTGCTGTAATTTTGCCAGGATGGCTTCCATTTTTCTGTAAGCTGAGCGTTTTTCGGAATCAGCGGCATAAGGAGAGATATTCATAAATATATTCCAGAGGTGATATTTTTTTTCGCCGGCGAACTTTTCAGGATGATTTTCATAATACGCTTTGATATTTTCTTCGGTGATTACTATTTTGGATTGTACCTCGAGGTTAACCAGTCTCCTGCGGAGCAGCTGCTCCTTTAATTCCTTACGATAATCCTCCATGGTTAATCCTTGCTCGGCCAGACCGGCTCTAAAATCCTCGTCCGTATAATGACGGGCAGCTTTAATTTGCTCAACGGCACGATCGATCTCGGTTTCCGTCACCGTAAGTTTATACTTTTTTATTTCTTGATCGGCAAGCATGCGGTCAATGAGTTCGTTGATCAAATCCGATCGAAGCTTAAAAAGCATTTTGCGCTCTTTGTCCGCTGAATATCCAAGTGCTTTGATATTCTTGGCATAGGGCTCAAGCGTCTGGTTCAAATCATAGAGCGTAATGAGTTCATCATTGACCACCGCTACGATTCGATCCACAACCATGCTATCCTGCGCCAGCCCTAAACCGACCACAATGATTGTGCTGAAAAATGTGATAATAAAAAACAAAAGCCTTAAAAAAAAAGATTTGCCTTTTTCATAAAAGAATTTTTTGGTCATTCTTGTGAATCTTTGTCGACCATATAATCAGATCCTATGATCTTTTCCCATTGAACACTGTTAATTTCAATTTCATATTTCGTCTTTAATTCATTTATCCAAGCGTTGTAGGCTTGCTCTGTCTTTTTGCGACGCAAATTTCTGACAATCGCCTCATTAATATCGTTGGCATTTTCATCGAAATTAGAATCAAATTTTTGCCCTTTATAATTTTCTTCATAATAGCGAGAAATATCCTCAGGGCTTATTTTAATTTGATCTTTCAGTTCTTTATCGATGACTTTTTCGATGATCAAGCGAGTCCTTAGTCGATCTTCCCAGGTTTTGTAAGATACAGCAAATTCAAGCAGCGTTTCCTCAAAAACACCCTCGGGATAATCGCTTTTTATCCCGGCAACAGCTTTTTCAACTTCTGCTTCAGAAATCTCTATTCCCAGTTCTTTGGCCCTTTCGAGCAATAGTATCTCTACGGTAATCTGGTTTAAGAGACGCAATTTCGCTTTTTGCAAATCCTCACGATTATGCCGAACGTGATGCGGGAATGCTGTTTTGGCTATTTCAAAAGCCTCATTGAATTCAAGCACGGTCACAATCCTATCGCCGACACGAATTAAAACTTGATTCTCATTGTCTGAATCAGAGTCTGCACAACCGGCCAATGCAAAAATCATCAGCAGACATCCGGCCAATTGATATAACTTATACCACCATTTAGTCATAAACAATTATCTCAAATTGATTGTCACGACGCCGATCAAAGCGTCTTATTGATTGATTTTAGGCATTAAAATAACGGATAAACTTTTATTCGCTAACACGTTGTGCTATTTCTTTCAAGAGATTTTTGGTCTGGCTCAATTGCCCGCCTTTATGCAGCTTGGCTTTCAGTATATTGCCCGGTTTCAGATCAAACCGTTTGGGTGCAGACATGACCATTTCAATCAGCCTGTGCGGGTTATGTTGGTGAGATTGGGCAAATTTGAGAATAAGATGCTGATCTTTGAAATCAAGCCGGGCTATGCCGGCCTTTCTTGCGAGTATCTTCAGCGCAATTTTCAAAAAAAGGTTATGTGCCGCTTCCGGCAGTTTTCCATAACGATCAACCAGTTCTGCTTTAAACTCGCCAATTTCTGTCAGCTCGGTCATTTTCGCCAAACGGCGATAAGCAAATAATCGCTGGTTTAAATCGGGAATATAGGATTCAGGAAAAAAGGCAGAGATGCTCAAGATGATATCGGGTTCTAAATTTTCAGCAAGCGGCTCACCTTTGAGCTCTGCAATAGCATGCTCCATTAATTTAAGAAACATGTCATAACCCACCGCTGCAATATGGCCTGATTGAGAAGCGCCCAGAATAGTGCCGCCGCCTCGTATTTTTAAATCATTCATGGCAATTTGAAAACCGGAACCTAGGTCACTGTGCTCCATCAAAACCTTTAAACGTTTCTTCGCATCCGTCGTCAGAGAACTCTCATGCGGAATGATAAGATATGCGTAAGCCTGCTCATCCGCCCGTCCGACACGTCCTCGTAACTGATAAATTTGAGCCAGACCGAATCGATCGGCGCGATTGACGATGATGGTGTTGGCCGAAGGAATGTCCAAGCCGGATTCAATAATGGACGTGCATACCAACATGTCAATTTCTTTGTTCATGAACAGATACATTGTGCGCTCTAATTCGTCCTCGCCCAAGCGCGCATGCGCAATATCAAGTTTGACCTCGGGAACTAACTGCTTCAATTTTGCCGCCATATTCCCGATGCTATAAATATTGTTATGGACAAAAAAGATCTGTCCGTTTCGATTAAGCTCTTTTCGGATAGCTTCGGCAATCACGGCATCATCAAATTCGGTAATATAGGTAATAATCGATTGACGATATTCAGGTGGTGTTGCCATCATGCTGATATCGCGAATACCCATCAACGACATATGCAACGTCCGGGGAATCGGGGTTGCCGTTAAGGTTAAAACATCCACCGTGCTTCGCAGTTTTTTCAACTTTTCCTTGTGCCGCACACCAAAGCGCTGCTCTTCGTCCAAGATGACGAGTCCAAGATCTTTAAACACGATATCTTTTTGCAGTAGCCGGTGAGTTCCGATAGCAATATCGATCTTTCCAGCTTTGAGATCCGCTATGATATTGCGTTGCTCCGTCGATGATCGAAACCGGCTTAAACAGGCAATGTTGACCGGATAGCGCTCAAAACGCTGGCTAAATGTCGCATAGTGTTGTTCGGCAAGAATGGTTGTCGGAACAAGCATAGCTGCCTGTTTGCCGTTATACACGCATAAAAACGATGCTCTGAGTGCCACTTCAGTTTTTCCGTATCCCACATCTCCGCAGACAAGGCGATCCATCGGTACGGATCGCTGCATATCATAGAGAACATCTTCAATCGCTTTTATTTGATCGGTTGTTTCTTCATATTCAAAACCTGCTTCAAAATCCTGAAAATCTGCATCACGCGTAAGAAAGGCAAATCCTGTTTCAATTTTTCGGCGCGCATAAAGCTTGAGAAGTTCTCCGGCAATTTTTTGCGCTGAGCGTTTTACCCGGGCCTTTACCCGCTCCCAAGATTTGCCGCCCATTTTATCAAGCGCAGGTTCGATACCCTCCACGCCCATGTATTTTTGCACCATGCTCATCCGGTCGACCGGAAGATAAAGTTTGTCACCCCCTCTATAAGAAAGAGCTAAAAAATCACCGGTGAGGCTGTTAATCGTCAATTTGACCAAACCATCATATCGGCCGATTCCATGATCGTCATGAACGATGAGATCGTCTTTTTTTAGATCCTGGAGATCAAGTAACTGAGAGCGGGTCTGCTGGGGTCTAGATTTTCTGCGCCGACGTTTACCACCAAATATTTCTTCTTCCGTAATAATAGCAAGAGACTCGGCCTGCCAGACAAAGCCGGATGAAACTCGACCAATGGATATGTAGAATGTGTCGGGATCAGGTGTCATCGAAGGGAAACCATCGCTTACTGTAAAGCGAATGCCATAAACCGAAAGCAGCGATTTTATTCGTTCTGCCTGCGCATACGTTTGACAGACGATAAAGCTGGCACATCCCGCATGCATTTGTTCTGTCAGCCACTCGGCAAGTGGTCTGAAAAGATGTTGTGTGTTTTTTGTACGCTTAAGGGTTGTGCTAATGTCGGTATTATTGGTAACAGAAAATTTTATCTGAACGGGATTTGGGTTCTTAGATCCTTCGGCTGTTAAGACCTCCAGGGTTCTAAAGGTCAGAGGCTTTTTGACTGTAATCAGCTCTTTTGCCCGGTGCCACTTCAGATACAGACTGCCGGGTTCAACACACAGTCTTTGTGTCGCACATGATGCCTTGTAATTTTTGCTAATTTGCGCTTCAAATTGTTCGGCGGCCTTTTCGAGCTCGTCAGGGTCGGATACAATAAAATGAACATCTTCCGGCATATAGTCGAATAAGGTATCAAGCTGCGGATATATGAGCGAAATGAGGCTTTCGATTCCCGGAAATCCCTCACCGCTTTTGATGTGATCGACAATTGTCCGCACGTGAGTTGCCGAGAGGCCTATTTCGTTCGCGCGGATTCGAATTCGGCTGATGATCTGGGCCAAGAGATTTTTATTCAATACAACTTCCCTGGCCGGAAGTATAACCGCTTCATTTACATCCTTAACCTTTCGTTGACTTGCAGCCGAAAAAAAGCGGATAGAGTCAACAATATCTCCAAAAAACTCAATTCGTAATGGATCCGGATATAGGGGTGCAAAAATATCCAAGATGCCGCCCCTGACAGAAAAATCACCTGGTTCTTCAACAATCGGAGAACGAATATAACCGCCGCAGATCAGCTTTTCGATCAAATCGTCTCGCTCGATTGCTTCATCTTTAAGAATAAGTTCTGCATACTGACTGATGACCTGGCGGGGTATGATTTTTTGTATAAGGGCATCCATTGCGGTAACCACCATCGGATGCTTGTTGTTTTCCATCAGTCGGTAAAGGACACTTATTCGTTTGGCAGCCGTTTCATTATGATAGGAAAGAAATTTAAACGGCAAAATATTATAGGGCGCAAAATAGAGGATAGGGCAATTCGTTTTTGAGGCAAAGAAACACAGGTCCTCGAAAAAACGCTCTGCTTCTTTCACCGACGGAAGAATGATCAACATGGGCATTGGGTGTTGATCATACACTTTGGAAATGAAATAGGCCCTTTCAGCCCCTATTAGTCCAATGCATTCAATGCCGCGGTCACCTCGAGGAAGTTGTTCAATCAGCGGTTTAGGATAATTTATTTCTTGATTTTGGCCCATAAAAGAAGTAAAGAAGAGAAAAATTTTTGCCGACGTAGCTCAGCTGGTAGAGCAGCTGATTCGTAATCAGCAGGCCAGCGGTTCAAATCCGCTCGTCGGCTCCAATAATTACAAGCACTTATGTTTCATATGAAACTAAGTGCTTTTTTATGGTGTCGAGTAATGGTGTCGGTTTTGTCCAAATCCAGGTAAAAAACAACCAAAGAATAGCATAAATTAGATCTTTTATCCAGTTCGGACCATTTTCCAATCCTGAGTACCCGAAAACGGTACCCCAAAAATCGACAAACGAGTCGGTCCGGGCGGCCATGGACGTGCAGGATTTGCTTGACTTGACAACCCCCAATTATGATACTGTAATTTTTAGCAGGATTGTGATTACATCTACAAATCTGCACGTGTTTGGTGCAATTTGTGATATTAGATATCATTTGAATTTATAAAAGAGATCACTCATGACATTAAAACCCGAAGCATTTTACTTCACTATTAATTCAATAAAGAATACACCCCTTTCTCCTAATGGATTCGCCGAAGTTGGCCAGGGAGATTCCTAAATGCCCAATTTTAAGATGCCATCGGTTTCTCTCAAAAGCAGATTGAACAGACGAAATTTTTTTAAGTTCACGCTGGGGGCTGTGCTAAGCAGCTATGCATCGAAATCTACCTTCGCTGTCATTGATGATATGCCCTTCGAGGAGAGGTCTCTTTCATTGTTTAATCCTCGTACGAAAGAGGATTTTGATGGGATTTATTGGAGAAATGGGGATTATGTCGCGGCTGCTCTGGAAAATGTAAATCACCTCATGCGCGATATCCGCACAGGTGATGTCAAACAAATTGACACTGATTTGTTGGATCTAATTTATAAAATCTCGTTAAAACTTGAAACCGAAAAGCCTTTTCACATACTTTCTGGATACCGAAGCCCCAAAACCAACTCTATGTTGCTTAAGCATTACGAAAACGTTGCCATGAACAGTTATCATTTAACAGGTCGGGCTGTAGATATTCGTCTACCAGGGCTGCGGATTTCCGGATTGAGACGAGTCGCATATGAATTAAAGGAGGGCGGGATTGGATATTATCCACGACAAAGATTTGTGCATATTGACGTTGGCCCAGTCCGGTACTGGTATGGATAGAAAATAGCTGGAACGATTTTCTGTATACTGTCATCGGTCAGATAACGATGCAATGAGGCTTGAAGGACCATACCACAGAAGGTTGTGATATCATAATGTCAATGGATGTTTTGGCGTGAACCCTTCCGATTGCACAAAAAATAACTGATCAGCTATCCTCTCATACCGTAAAGAAAATCTGCCCGTGATACTTGCTTGTCTACCCCCTCATCATGGAACTCGGTCGGCAACCATCTTCCAGAGTATACAACAAGTATTGCGGTTTGAGCCTGGGGAAAAGTGGCATGTTGAAACTCCCCTCTCCAGGCTGTTCTTTTTGCGCATTAAATCGATTCAGATATCCTGGCAAAGCTCGGGCAAGGGTTTTCTTTATGATTTAAATAATATTGCAGCATGGCATCTGCTGTTGTGGTGCCGTCAAGCCGGTATAATTCGAGCATGATGGTATCAAAATCGGATAAAGTTGGATAACCTGGTAGAGCAGGTAACTGAAGCGTTCCTTGATTGCCAATTACGGTAACAATGCTCCATGGAAAATATATTTCCCAACTTATGGTTGGGGGGCCGGTTTTAATGAGTCTAAGCATGCCATAATGAATCGGATCTGTGCCGGGATATCCAAGTCTCGACGGCACTGACACCGTGAAGGTACCCAGAGTCGAATCGACGACCATGCTGGTGTCATCGATCTAACGATCAAAAGGTTTCAATGTTACCGGTGCAGTCGTTGCAGGATCAAATTCGGCGACTACATCAGGAATAATGGAACCGGTTGCCAGGTACCAGTGATCGGCGGGAAATTGATCGGCAAGACCGAATGTGCCCTGAATGCCGCTGCCGTCGTCTACGCTATCACCTACCCATGCGAACATCGCTCCCTTTCGTTGGGCCATAACAAATGGCAAATCATTTGAATAAATTTTTATCACCAATACTAAAAAATATAGCGTGCAAATATGAAAATGTACATATTAATGAAATAGTATCTTGACACAATTTTTTTTTCCGTATATTTTAGATAGTTACAGATCATAGCCTTAAATAATAGCCGATTTTTTTAGGAGGACCTCAGCTCCAATCATCGAAATGCGCAACAGTACGGGCCCCAATACGATCTCTTTAGACTGCGAACGAACGAGAAAGAAACAGCATTTTTTTATGGAGAAATCTGAATGGATGATATCGATGATATTCAATTGAAGAATGAAATTAACGAAATCATGCAACATGTTGATAACATTATGAAAAAAATCGAGGGCATTATCCCACAGAAACAGGAGGAGTCTGCTCAGGAAGAAAACTTAATGGAATAAGTCCGTTTTAGGAGGCGCTATGGCATTAACTAAAAGTGATATTGTTGCAAGGATACATGAACTCGGATTTACCAAGAAAAAATCAGTCGATATCATCGAAACATTACTGGAAATTATTAAAAACACCCTGGAAAGAAATGAAGATGTACTGATATCCGGATTCGGCAAGTTCTGTGTCAAAAATAAGAAACAACGAAGAGGCCGAAACCCTGCAACCGGTGAAGACCTCCTGCTGAGGCAACGACGCGTTGTTACCTTCAAATGTTCCGGCAAATTAAGAAAAAAAATCAACGGCACAGAATAACGATCGCCGCCTTTTGTTTAGCGCTATTTTTGAAAGCTGTCGTGCTGAACCCGGAATATCAGAACAAACGCTAAACTCTAAAGAATCTAGCGGCAACCTTATATTGCCTTTTGCCTTATTCGATTAAACCATCCTATGGGAAAAAGATCCTGAAACCGAAGGTTTCAGGATCTTTTTTTTACTTATTGGATAAAATGTAGTATTATTAATTTATTAATATTAGCCTCGCCAATGAATTTCGTGAGTCAGCTCACAGCCCATTTTATAAGGCCTAAATTCTCTCGTCATATTATATCAAATTTCCGACAATTTTGGAGGGCTATAGATGCAAGCGATCATCACCGGAGTTGGGCATTTTGTGCCCGACGATAAGCTTACCAATAAAGATTTTGAAAAAATGGTAGACACCAATGACGAATGGATTACCACCCGCACAGGTATTAAAGAAAGAAGGATTCTGGATAAAAATAAAGGAACTTCTTATATGGCCTCGAAAGCGGCAGAAATGGTATTGGAGCAAACGAACATATCAGCGGATCAAATCGATTTAATTATCGTGGCCACGGTGACACCTGACATGCCTGTTCCTGCAACAGCCGCCATGGTACAAAAAGATCTGAAAGCCAAAAATTGCTGGGGTTTTGACTTAAACGGCGGATGTACGGGGTTTATATGCGCCCTGGCTGCAGGTTCACAATTTATTGAATCCGGAAGACATCACAGGGTTATGGTGATCGGAGCCGACAAAATGAGTAGCGTTTTGAATTATCAGGACCGCACAACCTGTGTGTTGTTTGGAGACGGAGCCGGAGCCGTAATGCTGGAGCCGTCAATCGCAGATGACCAGGGGGTTCGGGACTTTGTCCTTCATCTTGATGGCCTGGGTGCCGAATATTTAAATATAGCCGCAGGGGGAAGCCTGCATCCGGCCTCCAACGATACCGTAGCGCAAAAACTTCACTATGTGTATCAGGACGGAAAGACCGTCTTCAAGCATGCGGTCAACGGAATGACTGAGGTCTCAGAGCTGATTATGGAAAGAAACAAGCTGGCGGTCGATGATATTAAGTTTTTAATTCCCCATCAGGCCAATTACCGAATCATTGATGCCGTGGCCAAAAAAATAGGATTAGACCCGGATCAAGTCATTATTAATATCAACAAATATGGAAACACCACCGCGGCCACCATCCCGCTTGCCATGTCTGAAGCCCATCAAGAAAGAAAAATTCGCAAAGGAGACTGGCTTGTTATGACGGCATTTGGTGCCGGCTTTACCTGGGGCAGTTTGTTGTTGAAGTGGGCCATCGACTAACCGGTTTAGCCGATAGATCGGTTGAGCGGGTTTGCCCGTGAAAAACGAAATCCATTCACTTTTAACCGGCAAACGGGCTAACGGGCCAACCGGCATAACCAATTATAGCAAGATATCATATGCCTTAATCTTAGATAACAATGACGGGTGGCTAATTTCCAGCAGGCGAGCAGCCTGTGTTCGATTACCTTTTGTTTCGCTGAGCGCTTTGGTAATTAGTTTTTTCTCTAAAACCTTCTGGGCAATCTTCAGCGAATATCCGTTAAAAAGCTCGCCCATTTGTTCTTTATTGGACCGTTGCCCAAGTTCCGGTGGAAAATGGTCCGGCGAAAGCAATGAATCTTCTGCCAGTACTACAGCGCGCTCGATAGCATTTTCCAGTTCTCTGACATTTCCGGGCCAATTATAGGCGAGCAGACGAGCCATGGCGGCAGATGAAATTGCTTGAATGTCTTTATCAAGTCGCTTATTGAAACGCTTGATAAAATGATCACATAACAGCGGTATGTCCTCGGAGCGATCTCTGAGCGGCGGAAGTTGAATTGACAATACATTCAATCGGTAGAACAAATCTTCCCGAAATGTTCCCTTACTAACCTCATCCTCCAGATTTTTGGCCGTGGCTGCAATTACCCGGACGTCTATTTTGATGGATTTTGAGCCACCAATGGGTCTGATTTCATTTTCCTGCAGGACCCTTAAAAGTTTTACCTGCAGAGCCAGCGGTAGTTCTCCGATTTCGTCCAGAAAAATCGTACCGCCATCTGCCTCTTGAAAAAGGCCCTTTTTGTTGCGATCGGCTCCCGTAAATGCACCTTTTTGATAACCAAACAGTTCACTTTCAAGCAGATTTTCAGGTATTCCCCCGCAGTTGACCGGTACCAGGGACATGTTTGAGCGTGGGCCCTGAAAATGGATCGCTCTGGCAATCAACTCTTTGCCGGTTCCACTATCTCCTAAAATGAGAACCGTGGTTTTGTATTGGGCAGCTTTGGCGGCCAAACGAAACACAGATCGCATTGCCTTGCTTTTGGCAACCATGTTCCCAAAATCATAGCTATCTTCAATTTTTTGAATACGCTCTTTAAGCCGCAGGTTTTCCTTTTTCAAGCTCTCCCTTTCTTCAGCCTTCTTCAGCGTCAGATAGACCTCATCAGTTTTAAACGGCTTTGAAATGTAGTCATAGGCGCCCAGTTTCATTGCTTCAATAGCCGTATCGATAGTGCCATACGCCGACATCATTATCAGGGTAGTTGTCTCAAGCTTCGCACGCGCAGCTTTTAAAAAATCCATTCCATTCATATTCGGCATCTTAATGTCACACAAGATAAAATCGTAGTGTGTTCCGCTAACTAACCCTAACCCTTCGGACCCATCCGATGCGGTATCGACCATGTAGCCGGCTTTTCCAAGAACCGTCGATAACATATGACGCATGTTTTCTTCATCATCGATAACCAACAATCGTTTTTTCCGAGCTTCGGTGTCCATACGATTATTAATATCCTTTATCATCCGATTTGGCATTTTCATCATGCAACGGTAGATATATGATCATTGTCGTGCCATTGCCAATCTTACTGTTTACCGTCATTTTACCACCAAGCCCCTCCACAATCATAAAACTTACCGAAAGACCCAGACCGGTTCCCTTGCCTGGCTCTTTGGTGGTGAAAAAAGGATCAAAAATATTTCCAAGGTCTTCCGCCTGGATCCCGGGACCGTTATCGATAAACATAATTTTGAGCATTGAACGACAACCTTTAGAAGTCGTCTCAGGAGCCGGTTCAAGTTCGGTGATTATTTTTAACCGACCGCTGTCATTTTTTCCCATTGAAGAAATTGCATCCGCGGCATTGATGATAAGATTTAAAAAAACCTGCCGCAATTGGTTGGGATCGGCCTGCACCAGGTCGCATTGCGCAAAATGACGGCGTTCCAGATCAATATGGGCCATGAGCGGCTGGACGTTGAGAACATCGGTGAGTTCGTCAATCAAATCGTGCACTGAAACGATACTTCGATCTGTGTTGGATGGCCGCGAAATTTCGAGAAGTTGTCGGATAATCGTATTAATTCTTTCTATTTCCTTTTCGGTTCGGAGGATATATTCATTTCGTTCTGGTTCCGAAATATCTGCTTGCTTGATTAATTCCAAGTATCCCATGACAATGCCAATGGGATTGCCGATCTCATGTGCAATGCCAGCGGACAATCTTCCGACGGAAGCTAATTTTTCGGCTCGAATGATTTCCTGCTGCGCTTTTTTTAATTCCAAATTTGCCTTTTCAAGTGACATGACCGTCGAGCGAAGCTTTTCTTTGTCGGCCGAAATACGTCTTAACATACTGTTCAGCGCTTTGGACAATGTATTGAGCTCATTGTCCGCTTTTCGAACAGCGAAAATAAACTCAGCCTCATCTCGATAATCTTCGGCGCGTTTGGCAAGCCGAGCCAATGGTTGAAAATAGACTTTTGAAAGACGATAAAAACCGGCCAAAGTCAATATCACCGCATTGATAGAGATATATATAAAAAAAATCTTCTGGGAACGCCGTAGGCGCTTATAAATTCCGTCTAAAGGCAAAACAATGCTGGTTCCAGCCACAGCATTATCGTTTTGAAACAACGGTATAGAAATGATCACATTGCGCTTTTGCTTCCAAAAAACACCCCACATCGTGCCGCTGAAATAAATTGTTTTTTTTCCTGAACGGGTAGCTTGTCGCGTGAATTTTATAAGCTCATTTTGCGAAGTACAACGCTTTTCACCGAAATGGAGTTGCCTGTTATTATCTCCCAAGATCAAAGCACAAGAAACTCCAGCCTCATTGAGCATGTCAATGATCCTGGCTTTGGATGCTGAATGAGATCCGATATTCTTCCACAAAGAAGTACTCAGCACATAATCTTCAAGCCATGATAAAAGGATATCAGCTTTAGACACTTCAGCTTGGATAAGATGCCTTTGGGTCGTCATGACCATGACGAGATTGATTAAAACCATCGCCACAAACAGCAGGACGGCGATGTTCATGGCAATTTTTGTTTTTAAGCCGCGGAAAAACACGTCTAAGCAGGCTCCATAAAGCCGGAAACTGGTATTAAAGAATCGATAATTTTTCGATCATAATGATCAAAACCGCTTAATTTGGCGATTATAGTGCCCAAGGCCGACTTACTCCAATATAACCACATGTATATTATTGCTTGACGTCTTTTAATTTTTTGGCCTAGACCCAACTCATTTTATTATTTCTAATAATATAGAAAGCTTATCAGATAATGCCTTGAAATGCAAATCCGGACGAGTATCCTTTTTACCTCGGCATTGCAGCGATCATAAAGGTTCGCGGTTCGCGGCTCGCGCCTCTTTCCATAACTCGTAACGGGGACGATCAATTAGCTTGGGGAAAATCTGTATGTTTGTGTGAAATTGACCATCAAAATCCTCGATTTCTATAGCCTTACTTCCTTGACGGCTGAAAAAATAATTTGTATTATTGACTGTAAAGAAGCAATTAAGGAAATATTCGATGCAAACGAAATACGTTATGATAACCCTGTTGGTTATTATTTCTTTTACAGACTTCTTGCTAGCCCAGACAGCGAATTCATACGATCACACAATCTATCAGGTGCAAAAAAAGCTAAAAGATCTGGGGTATGATCCAGGGCGACCTGATGGAATTTATGGCAAGAAAACCAAATTAGCTGTAAAGCACTTTCAACGGGACAATGGCTTGCCGGTAACCGGGAAACTAGATGAGCAAACCAAAGCGAACCTAAATATAATAAAGCCATCATCCCAAATGTCACTCACCGAAGCGGTGAGAACAAATGATATCGTCAAGGTCAAGGCGCTGATTGCTACGGGCGTTGATGTCAATAGCAGGGATAAACTCGGTGAGACGCCATTACACGTAGCGGCAGTGAGGGGTTACAAGGAGATATCCACATTACTCATCGCTAAAGGCGCTGATGTCAATGCTGAAGATGAAAGCGGTTTGACACCGTTGCATGCGGCGGCTTGGATGGGGCACAAAGAGATCGTCTCATTGCTCATCGCTGAGGGCGCTGATATCAGTGCCAAAAACGAGGACGGTGTCGCAGCACTGCACACGGCGGCTTTGGCCGGTCGCAAAGATACAGTCGCTTTGCTCACTGCTAATGACGCTGATGTCAATGCCAGAAACGAGGACGGCATGACGCCATTGCATGCAGCTGCACTGGCCGGTCACAAAGAGACGGTCGTATTGCTCATTGCCAAGGGCGCCGATGTCAATGCCAAAAACGAAGATGGCTTGACGCCGCTGGATGCGGCATCTCAAAAGGGCCATCGGGCCATAGTGGAACTGCTGCGGAGACATGCAACTCAAGAATAAAAGTAGTGCACTGTCCTAATATGTAAATTTGCTAAATAAAGTGATTAAATGATAAATAAAAATTTTAGTTTTCGTACAAAAACAAAAAACCCGGAGCCATTGTCAGGTTCCGGGTTAGAAAAATTCGGCGGCGTCCTACTCTCCCACACAGTCGCCCATGCAGTACCATCGGCGCTGAAGAGCTTAACTTCCGTGTTCGGGATGGGAACGGGTGTTTCCTCTTCGCTATCACCACCGAAAAATTATTTTTTTAGACGAACACCAGGACTTACGCTTAAGCCGATCATGTGAATTATTTTGTGGCCAAGCCGCACGACCGATTAGTACCGGTAAGCTAAATGCGTTGCCGCACTTACACACCCGGCCTATCAACCTTGTGGTCTTCAAGGGGTCTTCAGTTCCACTGGTTGCCCAGCGGAAGGGATATCTAATCTTGGGGTAGGTTTCCCGCTTAGATGCTTTCAGCGGTTATCCTTTCCGAACATAGCTACCCAGCAATGCCGCTGGCGCGACAACTGGAGCACCATTGGTTCGTCCATCCCGGTCCTCTCGTACTAGGGACAGCTCCCCTCAAATATCCTGCGCCC
>Ga0209536_100001001_pt1 | contig 46770 bp, 43 predicted proteins | sample DeeMarSeWOR28_12_FD_187461 | JGI IMG/M metagenome (GOLD analysis project Ga0209536, IMG submission 187461) | Marine sediment microbial communities from White Oak River estuary, North Carolina - WOR-2-8_12 (SPAdes) (version 2) | ecosystem: Environmental > Aquatic > Marine > Intertidal zone >...
TCCGGCAACGCGCCGGAAAAGCTGCGTGGCGCAGTCGGCATCCCGGGGATAGATGTAGGGATATCGCGTATCAGGTGGACTTGCCAACAAGAGCTTTCCGTACTTTTCGGAGGGGACGGAGCATTTTGAAATAATCTCAAAATGCTCCGAGACTTGATCATTCAGTTTTGACAATTCCTTTTCACTTACCCGCATTTTCCTCGCCTTTTTTAACTTGAAGGATTAATCGCATTATAAATGGCTGAATAATCGGTTTCCGCAAGACCTTTTTCCAAACTAATTTTTATCAAATCAATGATGCCGTCTACGACCTGAGTGGAAAGTCCCAGTTTCTTTGATTCGTTTTGAATAAGACTCATATCCTTTAATAAATGCTTGGTGGGGAAATTGGGATTCGAGAAATCCCGATCTAGCATCCGTTGAAGTTTTTTATCAAAGGTCGGGGCATAAAGCGCGCTTTTGCGAAGGATCTCCATGAACGTATTCACCTCAATTTGTCTGCGCTGTACGATTCCTAAACTCAGGGAGAATGCTGCAGTCAAGGATGCGATGAGCTGATTCAGTGCTAATTTTAAAGCAGCCGCCTTCCCCACTTCACCAATGTAATGAATCTCTTCTCCAAAGCATTTAAGCAGATTTTTCCATTGTTCGAATTGGTCCGGTGTTGCTCCAACCATGACAATCAACTTGCCCTCCGTCGCCTGGGGGATGCTTCCTAAAACCGGAGATTCAAAATAATGACCTCCGCCAGCAGCTATTTTGTTCATAAACGCAACGCTTTCATCAGGCAAAATGGTTCCCATTTGGATGATAGTTCTATCCGCAAAATCTATTTCAGAATCATTTGAAAACAAAGTCTCGTTGATTGCTGCGCCATCCGCCAACACTAAAATGCTGCATTCTGCAGACTCAATCGCTCCTTTCGGGGATTGAGCAACCGTGGCGCCAGCGTTTTTCAAGGAATCGGTTTTTGAAATGGTGCGGTTATAAACAGTCAATGGATAGCCGGACTGCACGAGCCGCTTTGCCATTGGCCCACCGATCAACCCGGTTCCCAATAAAGCAATACGTTTAGCTTCAGTCATTCATGTCTCCGTTGGGTTTCGGATATTGTCAAACGCTTTTAATATTGCAGATACTGCCACTTCATCTGGTTTTCACGCTCTTCCCCACCCCTATATCCTCTCCGAGGAATGGAAAAAGTTGGGTGTCATCCTCCAAAATTCCCCTCCTGGGAGGGATCAGGGGTGGGTTGCATCCACCAATCCTGAAAATGGCTAACATGCAGTTTATAACTATGAGAACAATGATAGGTTCATTTTGCTGCAAGACTATCAGAAAATATTTACCTCAGACTATTTGTCTTCAAAAAACGATTTGAATTTTTTGGGGACGTTTGCCACTTTATTTTCCTTGTAATCAAAAAAAGAAATGGTAGTTTTTGCCAATGAAGCTTCCTTACCTGATTTCAGGCTGATCAAACGATAATTGAAGGTGCATCCATAACGCGTAAATTCGCTTACGGCGATTTCAATTCTCAAAGTGTCACCATGAAAGATTTGAGATTTGTACTGAGTGGTTGCATCAGCAAGAACAATCCCTAATCCCTCAACATCCAATTCGGTGTATCCATACTTTCGAAAAAATTGAACACGGGCCTCATGGATTATTGTCAGAATAGAATCATTACCCACATGACCCCCATAGTTCACATCACTAATTCGAACAGGAATCTCGGTGGCGAAATGAAATGTTTCCGGTAATTTGAGTTTTATTCGTGCCATCTGTGAATAACAATCATTTCCTAAAATGTCGTTTCGATCCCGCTTTAGCGGGAGAGAAATCTGTTACTTTAGTTACTATGGAATGCGGATTTCTCACCCCGATCAATCGGAGTTCGAAACGACAAAACAATTACTCATCATTAGGTTTAGGATTCAAATATTTCAAAACCAGTTGTTTGGTGCTTTCATTCACCTGAATTTTTTCTAGATCATTCAACGAAAGCCAACCCGCATCGCTCGCATCGTCACCGGCTTTTAGTTCCCCCTCCTTGAATTCTGCGAGTAAATCTATGATCACGTAATGGAATCGGACATTTCCGCGCTCGTCCAACTGAATGGTATCAAATGAATAAACAGGCTCTCCGGGAATAATCCTGATACCGGTTTCTTCAAGGATTTCCCTTTCCGCTGCCTGCTGCAATGTTTCACCAAGATGTACCTTCCCTCCGGGCAGCGCCCACAGATTCTCGGACGGCGGCTGGCTCCGTTTGACCAGTAGTACCTTTTTGTCTTTCAGCACTAATGCTCCGACTGCAACCTCAGGTCTTACTGGATACTCGCTCATTCTATTTCTTCTCAATCAAATTTTGTTTCGCCACGATTACGCCATCTTCAAAAAACCCTGACGGTGGAAATAACCCCGTTAAAAGACTTTCTTTTACCGTAGTCCCTAAAAATAGGTTTGGGAATTTGAACCTTGTCTGAGAATTGATCACACAGATCGGTGGTCTTGAACAGCAAAGAATCTCCTTTAGATTCTCTTAAGGCCTTTCCATGATGAACAACAGGGGTCTGTTATCGTTGGGGTTTGAAAACCGATATTCACCGTTGTTATCCAATATGATATAAATAAACTTCGTATCCATATACAAACCCTCCCCACTGGTAAATAGTGTGTCGGCATATCTCCACTCATCAGAATTCTCAATATGAGAATACGACCAGCGTGGAGATAATTCCAAATGGTCATTTTTGAAAGCTAATTTGCTGATAATGCTGGCGCCCCGCTCAAGCACATACACATTGTTGTCTTCAAAACAGAGTCCGGTAAAATCCGGGAAACGCTCTTCCGGCAACTTCCATTTTGTCTCATTGAGATTAAACAATTCAACTTTTGTTGATCCACCGTTTAGGTTGAGCCTGATAATCCCTCGCGGCTGACGTTCTATACTCAATATGAACTGATTCGGACCAATTGAAGCGATGCCCTCTAATCCGGCGTTATGAATTTGAAAAAACCCTTTTCCATCCCCATGGGGCTTTAATGATTCAAAAATCCAACGAACTTCACTTCCATCATGGCTCACATATAAAATTTGATTTGCGCCTTCACTGCATAGGTAAAAATTGCCGTTGGGGTCACAAGTAATACCTTCGAAATCTAAGTTTCTTATATTTTTTAAAGGAGGAGCAGTAAATTGAACATCAGAATGAAGAATAACCTTTTCTTCCAAAATTTCCATTTTGAAGATCAGGTTATTGTGATCATCAGAAATAGTGTAGAATTCACCGTTAAAAGATGTCAATCCGGACGGCTCAACGGGCTCGCTGTATTCTATTGGGAGGGCTTTGACCAGTTTTAGATTCACGATATTGGCATTGTTCTTCCCGCAGCTGATCACAAGGCTCAACAGAATGGCTATTGTCAAATATCTTGTTTTCATATCAACTACACTATCATGAACATTTAAAGGATGACCTGTATTAATAACATCATGCAAAATCCTATCATAAAAAACCAGGCAATTCTTACCGGCGTTTCATTTTCCAGCGCTTCCGGGATCAATTCCAAAAGGATCAGGAAAATCATCGCACCGGCAGCGAATCCCATCAAAATCGTCATGATCGGGTTAAAAAACCACGACGCCAGACTCGCGGGCACAGCCGCGAGCGGTTGAGGCACGCTGGTCAGGAAAGCCGCCCAAAAACATTTGTTGACGCTTGCCCCGGCTGCCCGGAGAGGAATGGCAACAGCCAGGCCTTCGGGTATGTTATGAATCCCGATTGCCAGCGCAATATAGGAACCCAGGTTTTGGGAGTATATCTGTTCGGAAGCATAACCGACCCCGACGGCAACACCCTCCGGTATGCTATGAATAGACATCACCAAAAAAATGAGTATCTCGCCGCGACCTCCCCAGCGTTTCCATGAATCCTGCTCAAGTCTTGCGGGAGACAAATAAGCATTAGCCGTCCACAAGAATGCCGCGCCCATGAGAATTCCAGACAAAACCGGAACAACTTTTGCCAGCGTTAAACTCCATTCCGAAATGGTCAGGCCGGGAAGAATCAGGTTGTAAACAGAGGCGGCAAACATGAGCCCGCCCGCCAAGCCGTACCCAAGTCCTCTCTGGCGTTCCACATCAATCTTACGGAATAGCAGCGGCAGTGCTCCCAATCCACAAGCAAAGCTGGCTAAGATTCCCGCCACCAGAGACTTCAAGATGATTTCTGCAGGCATATCGTTACTGTTATTAATAAAACATGCAAATGTAGTTTATTCAAACAAAAAAAGTAAGCGGTTTTCAATTATTTGGAAATATTAATTCGATGACATTGCGCGATTGGGAATTCCCACAGACAACAATTGACCGGTTACCGGGTGAGGGATTCGTTGTATTCTGCTAACGTCGATTTGTTCCCAGACGGAACGAGCATCCCGATGAACCGCTAAAATAATAATGCCCCCGGACAATTCCACTGCGTCCTCAGAAAGTGTTCGGGCAAAAATGCCGTCTTTGGGAAGAATCATGCCAACATTTTCATTGCCAAGCCCGAAAACAAGCTGGGCTGCCAAACCGTAATCATCGGAAATGATCCATTGGAGCGGTTTCCCGCTTCCGAATTGCTCCCATATCATTTCTATTTGCCCAACAAAGCCATCCATGCTCTGAAATTCCAAAGCATGCTCTGTCCATGAACGGGAAGCGGATACATTAGCTTCTCGTGCTCCACCCTTCAGCGCAAATATGGATCTTAGTGCCGGCAAGGAATCTTCAATTTGTGAAACCCATCTTGGGTTTAATTTCATTACATTTTGAAAAATACCCAGTCCCATTGATAACACAATTGCCGGAATCAAAATATATTTTTTGATAGGAATAGGTTGAGTCGGCCATAAAATTACTAATGCGGGCAAAATCCAATTGTACTTCACCTGTGAATTAAGAACAATTGCGGCTCCAAAAATAATGAATGTGCATGCGGCAATGACCAGAACAGCCATATTTTCCAGTTTCAAATGATGCGGTAAGTTTTTTGTTCTTAATCTCTGCTTTAACCCTACCGCCGCGAAAAACAACAAAATCGGTCCCCCGCCAACTACTACCAAAGCGAGTTGAAATGCTAAAATCTCCCACATCGGGAGCAAAGAATTCAATTTCCCAAATTCAAGCATGGCAAAAATCATTTCTTTCCTGATGCTCAAAATCACCGGAAGGAGAAAGATGACGGGTATCAGTCCGTACAGGAATTTCCTGCGAATGATGAGATTTTTTGCAGCGAAAATGATAAACCAGCCTGCGGGAATCAGTAAGATACCGGTGGGTTTTGCTAACACGGCAATTCCGCTGAATAATGCGGCGGGGAGAAGTTGTTCCCGAATAACAGCCAGCAAAAAAAATAACAACACGGCGACTAAAAAATTATCGGGATTCAGAAATACGCCGAAATTACTTTGCCAGGGCGAAAAAGCAAAAAGCAGCAGGGCCATGCAACGAAACGAATAATTGACGCCTCGAAGCTGAAGGAGTATATCCAACAAAAATATAACCAAAATTCCCAATAAGAGAGCAGGGAGCCGCATGGCAAAAAGATCAGAAACGGGAAGCCATCCAAATAAGCGGACAACAAGCTGCATTAGAAAAGAATAAGCCGGTTCAAAATGGTGCGACCAATAAAAATATGCCGCTTCATCGCGGCCGGGATTGGGAAGAAATAGTAATGGGACGCGAATCGTAAGTGCGGCAGTCGAAATCCACAGCCATGGCGAGCGAATTGTTAATTGATTGACGTGGCTGCGGATTCTATTTAAATCAAAAATCGCTGACCGGTGAGCTACCAATATAAAATCCTGAATTCCTGGTTGTGAATGGGATGGAGTTATGATAGATTAGAAGATTGATGGTTTCCACCGTGCTGAAACGAATCGATTTAATGACAGAGTCAAATTGAAGTACCAGCAGGAAACAACCTACTATTAACTTGCAGCTCAGTAACCGTAAGTGATCCATATTGTATTTAAGTTAAAGCAGGAACTCATTTGGATCAAGCAGGTTTGGATGAACTCTTGCTATGCTTCGGGTTACTATTTTCACGTTTTAAGACGTCTTTTTTTTTGTTATAATTAGGATTACATTCTTTTAAATCAGATCATGGGGAATTTTATGAAACCGTATGATAATGCCCTTGAGACTATCGGGCACACGCCTATGGTAGAGCTTAAAAAAATCCAGCGGCTGACCAAAGCAACCATATTGGCAAAACTGGAATTTTTGAATCCCGGCGGAAGCGTAAAAGACCGCATGGCGCTTTATATGATAGAAGATGCTGAGAAACGCGGATTGCTCAAGCCCGGAGGAACAATTGTTGAAAATTCCTCCGGTAACACTGGCACGGCGCTGGCCATGATTGCTGCAGTGAAAGGGTACAAATGCATCATCACCATGCCGGATAAGATGAGCGACGAGAAGAAAAATCTGATGAAAGCATTTGGTGCGGATGTGATCGTTACCCCAACGGATGTGCCCGCCGACTCACCGGAAAGTTATTACAGCGTCGCCCGACGAATTGCCAAAGAGACTCCCAATTCTTACTATCCCGATCAATACAATAATCCCAAAAATATCGATGCGCACTTTGAAACGACCGCGCCGGAAATCTGGGAGCAGACGAAGGGGAATATTGATATTTTGATCTGCGGAATTGGCACTGGCGGCACTTTAAGCGGGGTTGGACAATTTTTGAAAAAACAAAATCCTGAAATAAAGGTCATCGCAGCAGATCCGATAGGATCCGTCTTCTACGATTATTTCAAAACCGGTAAACTTCCTGCGCCTCATGTATACAAAGTAGAGGGGATCGGAGAGGACTATTTGGTAAAAGCAGTGGACTTCAGCATCATTGACGATATGATCCAGGTCAACGATAAAGACTCCTTCCTTATGACTCGCCGTTTGACACGGGAAGAAGGAATTTTTGCCGGCGGTTCGAGCGGCAGCGCAGTGTGGGCGGCGTTCCAGGTTGCCAAAGAACTGCATCAACCTAAAAACATAGTCGTTATCTTGCCGGACTCCGGCACACGGTATTTGAGCAAAATATTTAATGATGATTGGATGAAAGAACATGGTTTCTTGGAATAGAAGGTAAAAAGTAAAAAGGCAAAAGTGAAAATTGAAAAGGAGTTTGAGGTTTGAAGTTTTTGCCTTTTGGCTCAGCGCCTTAGTGTCTTTGCGGTAAATATTTTAAAAAGGAGAACATCTATGAGATTCGAAACCCGCGCGATACATATCGGGGAAGAACCAAACCTCAAAGAAGGGGGAACCGGGGATGTTTCCATGCCCATCCATATTGCTTCAACGTACGCCAGAGCAAAGGTCGACATTCCCACCGCCGGTTATGAGTATTCCCGAACCAGCAACCCTACCCGGGATGCACTAGAGAAACGATTGGCTGCTCTGGAATTTGCCAAGCACGGCGTTGCCTTTGCCTCCGGGTTGGGGGCAGAAACAACTATTTTTCTTTCCCTGCTGAAATCGGGAGATCATATCGTTGCATTTGATGATCTTTACGGCGGAACGCGGAGGTTATTCACCCGCGTATTTCAGGAGAATTTCAAAATTGAGATCAGCTATGTTGATGCACGACAGCCGGAGTTAGTGGAAAAAGCGATCAAAGAAAATACCAAAATGGTCTGGCTGGAAACGCCCACCAATCCGCTGCTAAAACTCTGCGATATCAAGACGATTTCAGAAATTGCCCATAGGCGAAATCTGATCGTGGTCGTGGATAATACCTTTATGAGTCCTTATTTTCAGCAACCGCTGGCATTGGGCGCCGACATCGTCATGCACAGCGCCACCAAATATCTGAATGGGCACAGCGATTCCGTGGGCGGCGCAGTAATGCTATCCGATGATAGCATGTACGAAAAGTTGAAATTCACCCAAAATGCCGCCGGCGCGATTCTTTCTCCATTTGACAGTTTTTTAATTTTACGCGGCATCAAAACCCTCGCAGTGCGAATGGAGGCACACCAAAAGAACGCCACGAAAATAGCTCAATATTTAGAATCCCATTCCCGAGTAAACAAAGTAATTTATCCGGGTTTGGAAAGTCACCCGCAATGTGGGCTTGCGAAAAAACAAATGAGTGGTTTTGGAGGAATGCTTTCCTTTGAATTGGACGACGACATTAATGATGCTAAAACGCTTGTTGAGAATCTTAAATATTTCGCACTGGCCGAGTCTTTAGGAGGCGTCGAGTCCTTGATCGAATTACCGGCAATCATGACCCACGCTTCAGTGCCCAAAGAGGAGCGAGTAAAGATTGGATTGGCGGACGCCTTGATTCGAATTTCTGTTGGAATTGAAAACGCGGACGACTTGCTGGAAGACCTGGAAAGCGCCTTCAAAAAAATCCAATGATCCTGCGATGAACCCCAATCCGGTTTTCAATTTAACGAGTCAGCCAAAGCCGGTTCCAGATTCGGGTATTTAAATTGATAGCCCACTTCCAGTAACTTTTTGGGAAAAATTTTCTGGCTGGCGAGAACCGTCTCTTTTGCCATGTCCCCCAGCGCCAATTTCAATGCAACTGCCGGAACTCTCACCCACATCGGCTTATGAAGGACTTTTCCAAAGAGACGGCAAAATTCCTTCATCTTAACCGGCTCAGGAGAGGCAAGATTTACGATTCCCTTAATTTGTGAACCCTCCATCAAGAAGCGGATAATTCTGATTTGATCTTCGAGGTGAATCCAGGAGAACCATTGCTTACCGCTCCCCGGGTATCCACCCCCGTAAAGCTTAAATGGAAGTTGAAGTAGCGATATGATAACACTTCCCTTACCGAGGATGACGCCGGAGCGAATGATCAGCCGGGGAACGCCCTGAGCCTCTACTGCTTCGGTAGAAGTTTCCCAAGCCTGAACAAGGTCGGCAAGAAATCCCTCGCCTTTTCCAGAATGTTCATCGAGAATTTCGTCTTTTCTCGACCCGTAATAGCCGATTGCCGACGCCTGGATTAACATTTTGGGTTTGCGTTTTGCCCGCATAACCGCTTGAGCCATCGCCCTCCCTGCGTAAACACGGCTGTCCCACATTTCCTTTTTATAGGAAGAAGTCCAGTATCTCGAAGACAAATTGGCGCCGGCCAAATTGATGATGGCGTCTGCGTTTTCTGCCGCCCTTGCCCAGCCGCTGGAAGTTGTTCCGTCCCATTCGATGACGGTGGCTTTATCCCCCAAAACCGATTGAGCTTTTTTTTGACTTCGCGAAAGAGCGATCACTTCCCAACCGGAGTCCAACAAATTACTGCTTAACGCCTTCCCAACAAAACCCGTCGCTCCGGTGATGATGACTCTCACGATTTTAACCTAAAGTTTGATGCTTAGAGTTTCAAGTTTGTCGCCCCAGCGACTCGCCTGTGGCGAGAGGTTCCGAGTTTGAAGTTTACAACATTGCCAATATCAAACATCAAACTCGAAACAGATTTTGAGCCTTGCTTCGCACATCCAATCGAGAGAATTATTTGAACAATAACTTTAAGTAGGTTAATGGAGAAAGTAGTTCCGATTGTGATACTGTCCCTTTGATCATATCTTCTATCCACCTTAGAACATCGCGATTCTCTGCTGCCCGGTCCACTACCAAATTAATCAGAGGTCGAAATAATGCGATCCGTTGGAGTCTGGTGTACATTTTTAGCTCCGGACCTATGGCTTTCCATAAGCGCTTGGGATATTCCGACAAGCTCTTTGCGCCGTGGTCACCACTCTCACATGCTTCCGTCATTACCTGAGCGGCAATATACCCGGAACACATCGCGTTGCCAATTCCCTCGCCGGTAAACGGATCGATCAACCCTGCGGCATCCCCCAATAACATGAAGCCGTCCCCGTGAATTTTGCGACGCTTACTTCCGGCAGGTAAATTCCACCCTTGAATGTCCCCGATCATTTCCGCATTTTCAAACCGCTTCTTGAAGAAAGGACTTTCCGTTGCAGCAACATGCGCATACCGTAACCGAATACCTTTCTTCTTCAAGGATTTGTAAATCATGCCCAGACCTACATTAGCCAAACCATCATCTGCCGGAAATATCCAGAAATAACCTGGCAATGTATCTTCAACGTAGTGAATTTCAATCGAATCATCTAAATCCGTTACGCCTTTGTAGTAGGCACGGGTCGCAACCAACCAGTGGCGGGGATCGCGGTCATATAAATTCATTTTCCTGGCAACGATAGAACTATAACCATCCGCCCCCGCGATGATCTTGCCCGTAAGTTGGGCGGTTTCACCGTTACCGATATCACATTTTACACCAAATACTCTGCCGTTTTTAGTTAACAAATCCTTTACAAAATAACCTTCCTTTACATCCAATTTCTTCTTCGCCTCTTGAAACAGAATATTATCAAAAATCATTCGTCGGCATACGAAGCCATACAAATCCTCCTTAGTGCCATGACCATTGCTAAAATTGACCTTAATGGAGCGGTGATTAGGCGAGGAGAAAATGAAATTGTGAATGATTGCATTCGGGGATTTTTTCAACTCATCGAGTAAGCCAAGCTCCCGGAGGTATTCAACACTTTTTCCGGAAATGGCGTCGCCGCAAATTTTGTCACGGGGAAAATGTTTCTTATCCAACAACAAGACTTTTAATCCGGCACGCTGTGCATAGAGAGCCGCGGTACTGCCCGCCGGCCCTCCGCCGATAATAATCGCATCATAATCGTATTTCATTGGCTCACTTTGTCTTCAATTGGATGATGCTAAAACTGCGTTAATTTAAATGACAGCGACACCAATTGCAATACGGATAACAATTCTCGCCCAAATCTCATTATCAGGAGAGTATAAAATCTAATAAATTTTGCGATTGGTCCTTTCCGGAAATGAACCTGAAAATTTTACCGGTAAATTGCTCCTTGCAATTTCAACCATTTGCAGGGGAAAGACTTCCATATCACAAGGACCGAGAAAAGGCAAGCTCTTAACAACGACATTGAGAGAATCGTTTATTATTTGGATCCGCTCGATAGCATCAACCTTATTCGAACAGCCTGAATATCCGGCGCCCCAATGCATAGCGATCACCATTTTTTTCTCGAAATCGACGGCGGGCGGAGGCGTTTTTTGGCCGCTGCCGGAAAAGAGGTTCCAATATTTTATCCACCACTCATTCCATTCCGCCTCGTTCGTAATTATAGCGGTTCCCTTTAGCGGAACGTCGAAACTTCCGGCTGCCTCAACATCTGCAAACTCTATTTGCTGACTGAGTCGCTGCTTTGTCTTCGTACGTAACGATTGACAGGCAATTAAGAGAAGCCCCGCAAATGCTATAACCGTAATTGCCTTAATCGCGAATTTTATCAAAATCACTTACTTCACAAATTCAATTGTGAGGGGGTATTTAAAAAACTGCCCATCATAGGCTTTTATGGAGGCGATTATAACCGCGACGATCTGAAAAATGCCAAGCCCGATTAAAAGGGGAATGCCAATGATAACAAAAATCAGGATAACAGAGACTAAAACATAAATGGTCAAGCTTATTTCGAAGTTTAATGAAGACTTGCCCTGTTTATTGACATAATCGGACTGATCTTTCTTAATCACCCACATAATAAGGGGTCCGATGATGTTGCCGAATGGTATTACATATCCTGCAAAAGCAGTTAAATGACAGAGCATTCCCCATAATTTATCATCCTCTGTTATTTGACTTCCGGTTGATGCTACGGATTCTTCAGTCATCGTTTACCCCTCTCTTCTTTATGGTTAGTACTAATTAATTACTCTTTGGCATAAGTGCCCCGGCAACCACCTGGGCAATATCCTGCGTTTCCAGCTGACCTTCTCGTCCGGTCTCGTTAATGCCGTCGTTGACCATCACTGCACAAAACGGGCAAGCAGTCGAAACCATATCCGGTTTCAGTGACGCGGCTTCATCTACACGATCATGATTTACCTTGGGCTTATTTTCATCCAGCCACATTCTGCCCCCTCCGGCGCCGCAGCAGAAGCCGTTTTCCCGGGAGCGTTTCATCTCAACAAGCTTGACGCCGGGAATCGCTTTCAACGATTCCCGGGGCGCATCGTAAATTTTGTTATGGCGTCCCAGGTAACAGGAATCGTGATAGGTGATGTTCTTGTTTACCGCACCGTCAAATTTCAATTTGCCATTCCGCACCAGCTCAGCTATCAGCTCGGTATGATGGATCACCTCGTAATTCCCGCCCATTTGAGGATATTCATTGGCGATGGTATTGAAGCAGTGGGGGCAAATCGTAATCAGCTTTTTAAATTTTGCATTGTTCAGTGTCTCAACATTCTGTTCCGCCAAAATCTGGTAAAGATACTCGTTTCCGGTTCGGCGGGCAGGATCGCCGGTACAGGTTTCCTGCTTGCCCAGAATGGCATACTTGACTCCGGCGGTGTTCAGAATCTTTATCATCGCTACGATTACTTTTTGGCTCTGGGAATCGTATGCTCCGGCACAGCCAATCCAGAATAGGTAATCCACTTCTCCATCCATATCCCGTATTTTGGGAACAGTCAAACCGTCTGCCCATTTTTCACGGTCTTCCGCAGAAACGCCCCATGGATTGCCATTGTTTTCAAGATTTTTGAAGGTAGCGGTGAGTTCGGTGGGAAAGCGGCTTTCTTCCAGCACCATGTGACGGCGCATTTCAACAAAACGGTCAATGAAATCGATGAACAGCGGGCAGGCCTCTTCGCAAGCCTTGCAGGTAGTGCAGGACCAGGTTGTCTCATCTTTAATCACATCTCCAACCAGAGCCGGTCCGTCGTAAGTTTGATCACCGCCATTATTCAGCATCTTCACGATAAAGGGTGTTTTTTCATAGAGATGCTCGCGCATGTTTTCATTCACTTTTTTAGGGGAGAGCGGCTTGTCTGTGGCGTTCGCCGGACAGGCATCCTGGCACCTGCCGCACTCGGTGCAGGTGTAAACATCCAGAATGTCCTTCCAGTCAAAATGCTCCAGTTGGGAAGCGCCAAAATTTTCCACTTCTTCCAATTCCATTTTGGGAAGTCTGCTAGGTTCAAGGTTGCGGAAGTAGACATTAAAAATGGCGGTTACAACATGGAAGTGTTTTGAAACGGGCAAATACGCGAGGAAAAACAGCAGGGAAACCATGTGAACCCACCATGTAATATGATGCAAAAAGGTTAGACTTTCAGCAGACATATTCCAGGTCGCCATCCAGCCGCTCACAATATTTGCCATAAACGAAGGTGCTTCATGTGTCGGTGTTTCGGCAGCTTTGGCAGCGCCGTTCATTAGAAAATCGGTGATCATCAAAATACCGATCAAACTGAGGATCAGAGCGGCATCCCAGGATAAAGTGACTCGTTTTGATAATCTAAAGGTGCGGCGGGTACCGGCAAATAGAATCATCGCCAGAACCAACACCTCAAAGACATCTCGCAGGAGAATGTAGGGCGCGCCAAAGATTTGGTCGGGGCCGAATAGGGGGACATGAAAGCCGGGAAAATAAGCCCGGCCAATCAAATGGATGGAATTAATGCTTACCGCAACAAATCCCCAGAAGATGAGGGCGTGCATGATGCCCGGCCCGATGTGTTTCGGGCGAAACATGCGCCGCTGCCCGAATACAAATTTGAGAACGCCTATCAAGCGCTCCCAATGCCGGTCAAAGCGATTGATGTATTTTGACGCTCGCAGCACCTTGATTCGGATATTCATTAAACAAACAAATGCTGTGATGGATGTGATTAAAATAAGTGTGAAAATTATTTTGCCGGTTAATGTGGCGGTGGCGGACATGTTCATCCTCCGGAATTGAAATTCAAATTCGTACCAAAACGACTATGAATATAAAGATAAGTGACGGGACATTTTGTTGAAACCGTTTTTGCAAAAAATTCAGCATTAGTTATTTGGAGAATTAAGATATCAGATAATTTTTGGACGAGAGCCCAAGTTTCTTTTTCAGTCTTGCAAAAAGACCATCCTGAGGTTGCAGATCCGGAACCTTTACCTTCTCAATTCTTTCAGAGTTTAATATTTTCCGGGCATTTTTTTCAACCAACTCACTGATATAATCTGCATCCAGATGGGGTTGCAGGGATTCAACGGCCTCTTTTAATCTAAAGGTCCGGTTTTTCACAGTGTGGGCATCCGAACTGATAAAATGCACCAATTTGTTTTCCAGCATCCACATACTCAGTTTCTGAACCTCTTTCCCAAATCTGCCCAAAACGCTTCCGGCATTCATCTGGTAAATTGCGCCGTATTTCAAATAATCCAGAGCGTGTTGCGGATTTTGCACCACCGCCGGATACCGCTCCGGATGGGCAATGATGGGGATGATGCCATTCATGGAGAGTTTATAGAGCGTTTCTTCAACACCGGTGGGCATGATAAATAAGGAAAATTCCATCAGAACATACAATCCCTTCCCCGCCAGCGAAGCGACTTTCTTTTCTTTAATGGTCTGATCCATAAAAAGATGGTAAAACAATTCAGAGCCGGAATGAATATTCACCAGTATATTCTTCGTCGCCGTCTCCTCCTGCAGGATCTTCAATTTATCAAAATAATCTGATTCGACTTCGCGGGGAATGATCTCGCTAAAATGGGAAGTGGCGAATACGTCTGTGATTCCCTGGTCGGCGGCAATGCGCAGCATCTCCAGCGATTCCTCGATGGTTTTGGGCCCGTCGTCAAATTTGTAGATAACATGGTTGTGGATATCGATCATCAGAATCATTCTTGCATAACGTTGAAGTAAATCTATTAGCCATCAATGCTAAATCAAATCCCCCTTAATCCCCCTTTATCAAAGGGGGAAATTGGGGGATTCCAGAATCATTTGAAGATAATTGGCTTTAGACTTATCTCAAACGAAAGTTAATTTATCATCACTGCCCATTCTGCCGGGGCAGGTGAATATTCTTCAACCAATGATAAAGCAGCTTGACACCGAAGCCGGTGGCGCCTTTAGGCCGGTAAGACCGCTCCGCCATTCCCCAGGCGGTTCCGGCAATATCGATGTGCGCCCAGCGGGTATTTCCTATGAATTGCTTTAGGAATGCCGCCGCAGTGATAGCGCCAGCGCCGGACTCCTTAGATGTATTTCTCAGGTCGGCGATATTGCTTTTCATTAGATCGGTATGTTCTTCCCATATGGGCAATGGCCAAACCCTTTCGCCGCTGATATTCCCGGACTGCTGCAGTTCGTCAATCAAAAATTTATCATTGCTGACCAGTCCTGCATCTGTATGACCCAGCGCCACGACAATCGCTCCGGTCAGGGTAGCCAGATCAACCAGAATATCCGGTTCATAATTTTTAACAACGTACGAAATCGCATCGGCTAATATGAGGCGTCCCTCGGCATCGGTATTAATAATTTCGATGGTCTTGCCGCCGTAGCTCTTTACAATATCGCCGGGACGGATAGCTGTACCCGACGGCAGGTTTTCCACTAAAGGAATAGCGCCAATAAGATTGACCGGAAGTTGCGCCTCGCTGACCGCTTTCATGCTTGCCAACACCGCGGCGGCGCCGCACATATCGTATTTCATCTCTTCCATGTGCTTTGACGGTTTTAGCGAAATACCGCCGCTGTCAAAGGTAACGCCCTTTCCAATAAGAGCAATTTCCTCGTGATTCTGGTTATGGTTGTATTTTATGATTGCCAGGTAAGGTTTATTGAATGCGCCGGCCGAAACAGCCAACAGGGCATGCAGACCCAGTTTTTCTAACTGGACTTTGTGGAGTATTTCTACTTCCCAATTATACTTCTTCTGAAGTCTTTGAATCTCCTCCACGAATTTCGTGGGGGTCAGGATATTCCCAGGCAAATCTGCCAATTTTCGGGCAAAATTGACGCTATCGCCAACTTTTAGACCCTCCTCCAAAAAAGCGTTCATATTCGCCGGTGCATTCAAATATACAATTCTCAGCTCTTTCAAAGAGGGAGAACTGTTCGTTTCGTCGTTTGTTTTGAATTCCTTAAACTCATGGCTTGCCATCATTACCGATGCAGCAACTTCGGTGAAAAAGACTTCGTTCGCCTTGGGTAGCGGTAAATTGCTGTCCCAGTAGACACTGCATTCCTCAACTTGATATTTGCTAGAAATTTTTGCGGATTGTCCAAAGAATTTTCTTGCCCGCTCCATGTCCCATTTGTCAATTTTTCCTGCTCCTAAAAGAACCAGCATGGGAAGATTCGCGTTGCTGGTAAATACGGCGCGATGGTCCTCCTCTTTGGCGCTGAAATGACTGGACTCCTTTATTTGAGAAATAGAAGGTACGATATCCGGCTCCAAGAATTTCAACGTCTCCGGTAACAGTTCCTGATCCTCAAAAACAGGTACAACCAGCAAGGGCGTCTTTAATTTCGAAATCTCATCATCATAAACAAGAATCTTGAGCATACAATAACCTCATTAAATAAAACAAGAAGCCCATACTCAAAAAATGCATGGGCTTATTTTTTGGGAAGGTAATATAAAGAACGATACCGCAAATCCTCAAGAAAAATAAAAAGGTTTCTAAATTGGCCTCATCACCTTTTTGCCACGAAGTCACTAAGACACTAAGAAATAAGCAATGTTGGAATATTTGAATAATAGAATATTAGGTTCGGGGATTTTGGATTATCATCTTCCATCACTCCATTATTCCTCCACAAGGTTGTAGTCTATAACGTCTACGTGTCTTTGAGACTTGGTGGCAATTAATTATTAAGTCGGTTAGTCTCTTTTCGGATTGGTGGGTCTAAGGTCAATCTCACTCATCATTGCCCGGCGGTCTACCACCAAAGCGGAATAGGCGGCGTGCGCCACATCCTCCGGCTGCAGCATGGTTTCGCGGCGAGGGGCACTGGCTGAGCGCAAATTTAGATTTGTAGCAACGGAGCCGGGAAAAATCGTGACCACGCGAATATTATCTTCTCTTACTTCCAACATTAATGAGGCGGCAAAACCGCGCAGCGCCCATTTAGTGGCGGCATAAACGATTCCATTTTTTACCGGATTTTTCCCCGCCAGCGAAGCAATATTAATGATGGCGCCATTTTCCTGTTTCTTGATATGAGGCAAGGCTCTTTGAGTTAGGAGAATAATCGCACGCAGATTCACATCCAGCATTTCCTGAATTTCATCTTTACCAAGCTCGGGAAATGGCTTCATGTACATAATGCCGGCATTATTGACCAGAACATCGATTTGGCCCCATTCATCAATCGTCCGCTCCACGATCGATTCGATCTGTTGTGCATTTCTTAAATCAGCTTGAATCTGCAGAGCGGGCTGATCGCTATCATCCTTGATGAAATCGGCGGTTTCCTGCAAAGCAGATTTATCCCTGCCGACCAACGCTACAACCATTCCTTCTTTGGCAAATTTTTGTGCGATTGCTCTTCCAATTCCGCGGCTGGCGCCGGTGATGATTGCGACTGGTTGGTTAAGCATGATTTTCCTTTCTTTCTAAATATGCCTCGAACCAAAAAACTTACTATCCTTTTAATGTTTGGGGACCTGATAATTGTTAAACAGGCTCAATTTCCCAGCTATGATCAATCCAAAATCCAGCAATTTCGACCTGAGAATACAAATTCTGCAAATATTTTATAGCTTTCCTTATTTGTTGTTTTTGTATTTCATCTGCAACAGGATTTCCGGCACAATCATGATGTCCGGATATCACAATCAGAGTTGATTTGTGCTCCTGTAATGAAATCCCCACTCTGAAATGAATTGAATCAATGATATACCTGTTTTTGTCTTCCGCCAGAATTTTGCAGGGACCTGCGTCTGTTATCGCATCAACATATTTGACGTTATACTTTGCTGTCAGATATTTCCGAATCGGTTCCTGAATGCGTCCGTCCATACAATGGATTGATGTGCAGTAACTCATTATTGTTTCCAGCGTCTGTGGACGGATGATATTACTTCAAATTCTCCGGATTCAATCCCTGCAATTCCGGTGTCACAAACTTGCCATCTTTGCGAATGACCTTTCCGTCAAAAGAAATAGTACCGCCGCCCTTTTCCGGCGTTTGGATCAGCACCATATCCCAATGCACTGCGGAGCGGTTGCCGTTGTCTGCTTCGTCATAGGCGCCGCCGGGCGTGAAGTGAAACGAGCCGGTGATTTTCTCGTCAAACAGAATATCCAGCATGGGCTTGGTGATAAAGGGATTTAAACCAAAGGAGAATTCCCCCACGTAACGGGCGCCTTCATCGGTGTCCAAAATTTTATTTATTTGTTCAGGCTTGTCGGCACTGGCAGCCACAACCTTGCCATCCTTAAACGTTAGCTGAACATCCGAAAAAGAAACTCCTTGGTAAACGGTTGAGGTGTTAAATGAAATTTTGCCGTTGACGGAATTCTTGACCGGCGCCGTGAACACTTCGCCATCGGGAATATTGTGCCCTCCGGAACATGGAACCACGGGAATTCCTTTTATGGAAAATGTCAAATCGGTGCCCGGACCCTCGATATGCACCTTATCGGTTTTTTCCATTAGCCTTTTCAAAGGCTCCATCGCTTTTGCCATTTTCGCATAATCCATAGTGCAGACGTCGAAAAAGAAATCGGTAAATGCTTCGGTGCTCATTCCGGCTTGCTGCGCAAAAGCAGGATTGGGGAACCGCAAAATGGTCCATTTGGTATGTTTCACCCGCTGCTCTATATGCACCTTCTTCCAAATATATTCCTGGTATAACTTCATTTTGTCTGCCGGCACGTCGGACAATTCGTTGATATTCATTCCACCCCTGACGCCTACATATGCATCCATTTTCTTCATCAACGCCAGTTCGTTTTCACTAATCAATTGCAATTGTTCTTTTGAAGCATTCAATAACAATTCACGCAACAATTGATTATCCTTGATCCAGAGGCAGGGATTTGCCCCGGCTTCAAATGCGGTTTGAATCAAAGCTTTAACAAACGGATTGGGAATTTCGATGGCTTCTATCAACACATTTTCGCCGCGTTTCAAATTTGTGGAATAGTTGATCAGAACTTCGGCGAGTTTTTTATATCTTGTGTCCATTTCATGTATCCTCAACTTAGGTTAATAATTTGGATTATAACCACAAAGGCACAAAGACACAAAAGAATTGTTAACTTTTGGAGTTGAATTATTACGGTAATAAATATACGAGTATGGATTCGAGGTTCTTGAATTTTAGATTATGGCTATTTTCAACACTGCCCCTGCAGGAGTGTCCTCCTATCAGGGACTCCTGCACACGTTCTTCCAACCGTTGTAATCCTCTTTGAGAGACTCCCAACGGAGCAGGGGAAAAAATCAACTGAGTAATAGAATATTTGGATAATGGAGTGAGGATCAAGCGTTTTGAATCTGGAACTAATAGTTCTCTATTCATCATGTTGAACTGTGTAACCGGCGTCTTTGATAACCAAAAAGATGTTGCTTCTCTCCGCCTGACCAACCACCTCTATCTGCTTCGTTTTCAGATCAATATTCACATTATTAACTCCTGCTACTCCACGAATAGCAGTATCCAACGTTCGCTTGCAATGCTCACAGCTCATATCGGGAACAGTAATCAGCATTCCCTCACCGCTTACTTTCTGCGCAGACTTTTTCATAAATGTCCTCAAAATTAAGATGCTCAAAAATATAGCTGATGAAATGTGGATCCAATCAGGAAGCATCTGCATTCCGCCGGAAATTAAGCGGACATCCTGCCCGGACATGCTCCAAATCAAATCAATCAATAAACCGAAAATCAGACTCCCAGCTACAATGGATGCCAAATAGGTGATCAACGATTTCCTCCCCATTTCCCCGGCAACAAAGGAAAGCGTTGCGGTATTGGTTGCCGGACCAGCAAACAAAAAAACCAATCCAGCGCCGGGTGTCATACCTTTTAATATAAGCGGCGCCACCATCGGAATGGAACCGGTGGCGCAAACATACATCGGAATCCCAATTAATAACATCAACGGATAAGCCAAAAAGGGATTGCCCAAATACTTGTGGATAAACTCTGCAGGTACGAAATAGCTGATTACTCCGCCGATTACAATCCCCAAAACGATCCACGTACCGATATCTTCGATTAATTCAAAAAAAGCGTATCGGAACATGTGGACAATTTTTTCCCGCCAGGAATGTGTATGGGGCGTCTTATCAGGACAAATGGGGCATTCGAACGTCCGCACTTGTTGAACAGGCGCTGACTTGGTGGAATTATTCGCGATAATGCCCGCCATCAAACCGCTAAAGAGCGCAGCGACTGGACGCACAACCGCAAAGAGGATTCCTAAAAGTGAATAAGTGGCAAGAATTGAATCGACTCCCGTCGTAGGTGTCGAAACCAGAAACGATTGCAACGGCCCTTTATTGGCGCCCTGCTTTTTTAAATGGGCCGCAACCGGGATCACGCCGCAGGAACATAGCGGCAGGGGTATTCCCAAAAGCGCCGCTTTTACAACAGACTTTGTGTCCCCTTTTGCCAAATGTTTTGAAACTTTATTTTTGGGCAGAAGCAAATGCAGCACCCCTGCAACGAAAAACCCGAAGAGAAGATACGGCGCCATCTCAAGCAGTAAATGCCACGTTTCCCCAATCAATCCTAATAGAATTTTCTCCATAATTTTAGCTAAAGATATTTGAAGTTTGATAGGAAATCAATGCAGTTTGATGTTTGGAGTTTCGGGTTTGAGGTTAATAGCTATTATAGACTTCAAACTTTGAATATCAAACTCCAGACACCTTCGCCTTCTTCCCTTCTTCTGTGTAAAGTCCAATGCTCATCCATTAGTTCCAAGACGAAAAATCAAATCAATTGCCTTGCAGCGTTTAACAATTTTTCATAATCGGGTTCATTGCCGATTTCCCTGACCAGTTCCGTGTAGCGCACCATTCCCTCTTTATCTACCACAAAAACCGCCCGTGCCAGGATGCGAAGATCCTCAACCAAAACACCGTATTTCCGCCCGAAATCTGCATCGCGGTGGTCGGATAACACATTGACTTGGACATTATCCACCGCGCCGCACCACCGTCGCTGCGCATAAGGTAAATCCATACTGATGGTTAAAATGGCAATGTCATCGCCCAGGTTTGCGGCCTCATCATTAAATCGTTTTGTTTCCCTGTCACAAACGGATGTATCCAAAGATGGCACCGAAGCAATCACACGAACTTTTCCCTGATAATCGGAAAATTTCCTAGCGGAGAAATCCTGCGCAATAACCGTGAAGTCCGGCGCTTTATCCCCTTCTCTCACGGGAACGCCGGCTAATTGATAAGATCTGTCCTTTATAATAAAATTTCTCTCTGCCATAAAACCTCTTATCTTTTTGTATAACCCGTTGTTGAACAATGTCAGTTTTATGTCGGTAAAACTAAATTCAAAACGCTTCTTAGTCAAGCCGGATTTTAACGCTTGACAAGTCACCAGCGTAAAACTATTTTTAATCAATTCAAATCAAGCTTAATCCAAAATTGAAGGAGGCTGTATTATGGCACATCAACTGCCGGATTTACCCTATGGTTTCGATGCTTTGGAACCTCATATCGATGCGCGAACCATGGAAATCCATCACGGCAAACACCATGCAGGATATGTCAGTAAATTCAATGCCGCTATTCAGGGGAATTCCGAATTGGAGAATATGAGCGTTGAGGGTTTACTGAAAACATTGCCAAAAATTCCCGATAACATTCGCACCGCGGTACGGAATAATGGCGGCGGGCACTATAATCATTCCATTTTCTGGACTATCATGGGACCCGATAGGGGTGGAGAACCGACGGGGGAGCTTGCTAGCGCTATTGCCGACACATTCGGAAGCTTTCAAAAGTTTAAGGAAGACTTTTCCACTGCTGCTGCCAATCGCTTTGGAAGCGGATGGGCATGGTTGGTTCTGGACAGGAGCGGCAAGTTGTCGGTTATGTCTACTCCAAATCAGGATAACCCAATTTCCCAGGAAATGAAACCGGTAATGGGACTCGATGTTTGGGAGCACGCTTATTATTTGAAATACCAAAATAAACGACCCGATTATATCGAGGCATGGTGGAATGTGGTTAATTGGGATGCTGTCGCCGAGCGGTATGCCCGTTTAAAATAATGATGGTAGCGCTTCCTAATTAGTTCTAAAAATATCTTCTGATTATGCTTGCCTCTTTTGCGGACTGTCTAAAAAGTCACTCGCATTATTAAACAGTCATGTTGAGCCTGTCGAAACATGCTAAATTTGGCATCGATTATCCTTCGACAAGCTCAGGATGACAATTTTTAGACTTTTGACAACCTAAAAGAGGGGGATTTTTATTTTTCAACCTCTTCAACCTGACTTTCACTCTCTTCCTGACGCCGGAATCTCATATAATTTTCCAGAGTGAGACCGGACGCGGAAACCAATCTTATTTCGTCAAATGCGCTTCCCTGTTTTGCGCTTAAAAGCCTGAGCCTTATCAAATCCAAAATGGCCATGAAGGTAACAATCAAGGTAATCTTATTCTTAAGATGTTTGTGCAGATCGCTAAACAAAATATGCTTCTTTCCTTCTTTACCGGGCTGCAGAGCAAATTGATTAATCAAAAATTTAACCTGATCCTCAATCGTAATTTTGAGCACTTTGACCTGATGAACGGTAATTTTGGGCATATTATCGAGCGCCCGCTTAAAGGCAGTCAACAAATCAAACAAGGTTGCATCAATCTCAAATTCCTCTTCCTCTTCAGGACGGTCAAATGTTTTTTTGACTTGATCCGTATTCCGGGGAAACAATTTCCTCTGATCCTCCTGAAATTCCTGCAAATTCTCAGCTGCGTCTTTGTATCGTTTATATTCAAGAAGCTGCATCACCAGTTCTCGGCGCGGATCTTCCAATTCTTCTTCTGATATGTCTTCAGGATGAGGTAAAAGCATTCTTGCTTTAATGAGCATAAGTGTTGCAACCATCTCGATGAATTCGCCGGCAATCTCAAGGTCAAGCAATTGGATCAACTCAAGGTATTCAAGGTACTGGCGGGTTATTTGTGCAATAGGAATGTCATAGATATCAAGCTCGTGCTTTCGAATGAGATACAAAAGTAAATCGAAGGGGCCTTCGAAAATCGGTAATTTGATTTTGTACATGATATTTGTCGAATGAAATGCTTGATTAATGAAATTTCAAAACACCGCTGGCTGCACGAACTCTTGCCATAACCTTGCCGGCGCGGTTTCTCGCCCTCTCGGCTCCGATTTTTAGCACCTCTTTTACATAATCCAGATTATTTGCCAACTCTTCGCGCCGTTTTCTTTGATCCTCGAAATAGGCTTGAATTTTTCCGAGCAATTCTTTTTTAGCATGACCATATCCATAGCCTCCTGCTTTGTATTTTTCCCGCATGGCTTCATTTTCCTCCGGAGTAGCGAATAATTTGTACAGCAGATAAATAGTGGATTTGTCAGGATCTTTCGGCTCCTCTAATGGAGTAGAATCCGTTACGATTCCCATGACGAGCGATTTCAATTCTCTATAATCCATGAAAATATCAATCGTATTGCCGTAGCTCTTGCTCATCTTTTGCCCGTCGATGCCCGGGACGGATTCAACTTCGGGCAGTATGTATTCCTCAGGTAACTTTAAAACTTCTCCGTATGTATTATTGAATTTATCAGCCATGTCCCGGGTCATTTCGATATGCTGTTTTTGGTCTTTACCGACGGGCACAACATCGGAATCATAAATTAAAATGTCGGCGGCCATCAGAACCGGATATGCAAAAAGCCCATGATTGGGAGAAATCCCTTTGGCAACCTTATCTTTATAAGAATGAGCGCGTTCCAGCAAACCCATCGGGGTGATGGTTGATAAAATCCAGGCTAATTCAGTCACTTCAGGTACATCCGACTGGATAAAAAGCGCTGATTTTTGAGGATCGAGTCCTAAAGCCAGGTAGTCAACAGCCATCATCAGGGTGTTTTCTTCCAAAACTCCCTTATCCTGGATGGTGGTTAAGGCATGATAGTTTGCGATAAAATAATAACAATCATTTTTTTCCTGAAGCATAATGTGCTGTCGAATCGCGCCAAAATAATTTCCGATATGAAGTTTTCCTGAGGACTGCAGGCCGCTCAGAACCACTCGATTTTTTATCTCTTGCAATATTTCACCAAATTCGATTAATCCATAAAGAGGTAGGGTCGCCACCGTTCGTCTTTAACGCCCAGGTAGTGCTGGATATAGAAGAAATAACTTGGTTTTTTGGGCTTCTTGATCAATTTCAAATCTGCCTGTTCGGGAGTTTGATTTCCTTTTTTGTTGTTGCAGGGCAAGCAGGCAACCACCAGGTTTTCCCATGTATTGCCTCCACCATAGTTTTTGGGTATGACATGATCGATCGTCAGGTGGTGTGCTCTGCGCCCACAATATTGGCAGGTATACTGATCCCTAATCAATAAATTCTTTCGATTTAAAATGATTCTTTTCTTGGGTGCTTTCACGAAAAAGATCAAACGCATTACACTCGGCATGCGAATTCTGGTATTGACGGAATGCACCCACCCGCTGTCTTCTTCAAGAATTTCTGCCTTGCCTAAATAAAGCAAAATAATGGCTTTTTTACCATTGCAAACAGTCAGCGGCTCGTAATTCTGATTTAAAAGCAATACACTTCGATTAAGCATTTCCACATTCCCAAATGGCTAAAATATAAATCGATGGCAAAAGAAATGTCAAGGAGTAATGTAGGTAAACGCCTTAACATTATTATATTACAAACATAAAATCAGCATGCAAATTTATATTTACCCTTGCAATAAAGTTCAAATGTATTACTTTTACTGCTCATTTAGTCACGAAGTTTACTTATACTAATTTTAAGGAGAGAAATAATGAAGTGGACAACAACGTCAACAATCGCGTTCGTGGTTTATTTGCTCTTGATCCTTGGATGCGGAAAAAGCGATAACCAAACAGAAGGAAGGACCGAAATGGCAGAATCAACCCAATCTTCTCAAGATGGACCGGCGCAGGTGAATGATGCGCATTATCAGACAACAGAGTCCGGACTGAAATATGCTATTTTGAAAAAATCTGATGGAGAGAAACCCAAGAGTGGACAAACAGTCGCCGTACATTACTCAGGTTGGCTCCCTGACGGAAAAAATTTCGATACTTCTTATAAACGCAATAAGCCATTCGAGTTTGTGTTAGGAGCGAGGCAGGTAATTCCGGGTTGGGATGAAGGAATCGCCTTGCTGCATAAGGGTGAAAAAGCGCAGTTGGTTTTACCCCCAGAATTGGGCTATGGACAGAGAGGTGTTCCGGGCGTGATTCCTGAAAATGCCACTTTGATTTTTGATGTTGAGTTGGTTGATATCAAGTAATACAAAATTCGTAATTTAAATGAAGGCCCTTTATTTATTTGCAGATAAAGGGCTTTTCATTTTCCTCAATCAGTATCTTTATTTCTGCAAACAAACATGTGCAAAAACCTTTGCGTCATTCACCATATTTGAAATAACAGCATACTCATTGGGTTGATGGCACACATCGTCAATAGTTGACCAGACAGCAACGGGCAATTTCTTTTGCCTGAAGAAGGCCGCCACTGTACCGCCTCCAATTCCCATTGGTTTTGCATCCACATGGTACACTTCTTTGATGGCTTTTTTCAATCTTTCCACAATTTCCGAATCAACCGGAGTCGCCGGGGGCGCCTGTAATAATTGAGGAGTTTCCATTTCAATTTTCACGTTGAAATCTTTTTCCACCCCGTCACAAATCTTGCGAACTTCCTTAAGCAGATCATCCACTTCATAAACGGGAAGCAAACGGCAATCAAGACAAAACACGTCCTCGCCGGGAATGGTGTTAATATTAGGCACATTGGCAGTTTTCTTTGTCGGTTCAAAAGTACTGTACGAAATATCAAAAACATCATCACGCGTATTAAATATCTCATGCAGCCACTCCAACCTCACAACCAAGTTAGAGGCCGCGCGAAAAGCATTGATCCCTTTGGTGGGCAAACTGGCATGGGTTTGTTTTCCTTTAGTGGTGAATTGAATCCATACAATTGATTTTTCGGCAATCTCAATCATTGCGCCATCCGGTTCACCCGCATCGGGCACAATTATCAAATCATGGCCTTTAATCAGCATGGGATGATTCTCCATTAAATAATCCAACCCTTTTCCTGATCCTGTTTCCTCGTCGGCGACCAAAATTAATCCCAGATCGTATTCCGGTTGAATATCTTCGTTCAAAAACGCAATTGCGGTGAAAACCGAACTGGTTAAACTCTGTTGATTGTCCTCTGTACCTCTGCCATAGATTTTTCCATCCGCCACCACCACTTTCCAGGGATTGGTATCCCATTTTTTCATATCGCCTTCCGGTACAACGTCCATGTGAGACATCAGCCAAATTGTCTTCTCGTTGGATTTTCCTTTTACCCGGGCAATCAAATTGGGGCGCTTTCCGTTTTTTGCATCTTTATCAGGCGCGTCAATTTGCTGAATATCGGCAAAACCGTTTTCCTTCAAAAAATCTTTGATATACATCGCCTTATCCCACTCGCCTTCGCCGCCGCTAATGGGACTCAACGCCTTTATGGATGTGATTTTTCTCTGGAAATCGATCATTTGACCTTCCAAATCTTCGATTCTTTTCATTATTTTTTGCAGCTCATTCTGGAGCATCATTGTTCTCCTTGATGGTTTAAAATTCTATTTGATCGCACAATCGTTTGATTCATCAACTAATTTCATTACATTCCAATGTGAGAGTCTCATCGGAAAATTATTGAATTCATTTTTCATAAAATAATTTAATCCAAGATATCCAATTTGACAGGATTAAAATAATATTGTGCTCAATCCGGGTTCCGCTTCCATGTACGCAAGGATCTTTATCACCATCCAGATGATTACCGGAGCACGATATCGAATGTACGAATGTGACCGAAATCACTGAAAAAACAATCCGCTCTTCTTTATCTTGTAATGCAAGAATAAAACAAGTCATTCCAATGGAACTTAAGCAACTAATTGATCTATTTGAAAAGAATTTCCTGGAATACGCCAGGCTGATTCGCAAAATTGGAGAAAATAATTCCAGGGAATCCTCCATTCAATCATTATCAAAATTAAAAATCCACATCAGGGAGTTAGCCAATCTTGAAGAGGAAATCGTTGAGCTGCGCTTAAAAAAAATTCTTAAGGAGGAACATCCGTACCTTCCCACAATTGACGTTCAAACCATACAGAATAATTCATCCTACCAAAACCAGCCGTTTCTTGAGATTTGCAATCATTTTCTGAAACAAAAGAAGGAAGTTCTCAAAATGCTCTATTCCTTGCCGGCTGAAAACTGGAATAGAACCGGAGTCCATGAGAGAGAGGGGCACATTGCCTTTAAGGAGTTTATTAGACGGATGACCGAAAAGGACAAACAAATTCTGGGTGACTTTAAATCATCACTTGAAAGTCATTGAGGGCGGTTGAAGGTTCGCAAAGTATGGATTCTCACCTATTTTAATCGTCTTAGGAGTTACGATCCCCCCAGATACGATTAACTTCATTGCCTCTTCAACGGATGTCTTAGTAAACATGGCTTCCTCAGGCGGAACAAGAATCAGAAAACCAGAGGTTGGGTTCACGGATGTAACAACCAGTACGCTTAACAAGATTTTGTCTTCGGATTCGTTATAAATCTCTCCGTTCAAAAAGCCTACCGAATAAATCCCTTTCCTCGGATACTCCACCAAAAGCACTTTTTTAAAACTGCTTTTTTCTGGACCGCTGATAGTCATTAAGATCTGTTTTACGGATGAATAAACCGTCTTTGCGATGGGAATTCGGGCTAAGATTTTCTCGCCGCGTTCGATAGCTTTCTTGGCGAAAAAGTTTTTGGTAATCATACCTACAAAATAAATGAGCAGCAGACCAATAATAATTCCCAAGCCGGGTATATTAATGTCCAAATACTTTTGCACAACAGGTAAAATGAGGTCGTCAAATAAATTAAAAATCGCGCGGAGAACAATAATGGTTATAAAAAGCGGTATGGTCAGAACAAGCCCGGAAAGCAAATTGTTCTTAAAATTAGTTTTGATTTTGTGCCAAAGCATAAGAATGATAAGGTTTAGAATTCAACTGTTGTTATTATCGACAAGTGCATTCAATATTACACTATTTGTCTCTGCTTTCAAGGTAAGGCTTCAATCGTCGCTCGACAATTCTGAACAAAAATATAAATAAGACTGATATTGTTGTTCCCACAACAAATCCAGCCATGACGTCCAAAGGATAATGGACACCAACATAGATTCGTGAGAATCCAATAAGCAGAATTATGATGACCCAAAGAGCCGCATATTTACTATAATAATAAATGAATGGTATAAAAGCGGCAGAAATATTTGTTGCATGAGAAGAAGGAAAACTGTAACCGCTTCCACAGGGAATCAATAAGCGAACATTGTCCAAAGCCTTGCATGGCCGTAGCCGGTCGAAGCTATGTTTCAAGAACGAGCTGGAAGTTTGGTCCGCCAATATTAAAATGGGAATGATAAGGAATGCCACAATTCTGCCTCGTTTCCCCCCTTTCCAAATCAGGAGGATCCAGGTGATGCCGATGGGAATAAACCAATTCCTCTTGTTGGTAATCAAAGGCATCAAAAAATCAAAGACGGGATTTGCTAAACCATTATTTATGAAGAAGAATATTTGGCGATCCAATGAGAGAAGAAATTCAAAAATTTCGTTCATTTAGAACTTGTTTTTGCTTTACTTTTTGGGTGGTAAGAGTAGACCACTTCCAGAGCACTTAATATTTGACGGCGATTAAATGGTTTCCTGACAAAATCCAATGCTCCCAGCTTCAGCGCCTCAGTAATCGATTCCTCTACGTCAAACCCGGATGTCAGAAGGACTTTAACATTTGGATCAATCTTTTGAAGAGCTCGAAGCACGGTCAGTCCATCTGAGTCGGGGAGATTAAAATCCAAGATCACAGCTTCAATAAGCTTCTTGTCACCCCGGAATAAATCAATTCCTTCCTTAGCTGTTTCGGCTAAAATAACCTTGTAGGAAGCTGAATCCAGTACCTTTTGGATGATTTGTCGCAGGTTTTCTTCATCTTCAATGACTAAAACATAGCGATCCTTGACTCCCAGATTGTCTCCCACATCAATGTCAATCATGGTAACGCCATAAGGTATTTCTTGCATCTTGGGAGATGTAATTTCCCTCAATTTTCGCAACAGGTTTGCAATTCTTAGGGAGGATTTCGTTAACAATTCTAAGTAATTGTCGAGTCGCTCATTTTTCAGATCAAGTTTTTCGATCTCCATCTTGATCATGTCAATCGCAGAAATAATGACCGTCAGCGGTTGATTAATTTCATGGTTGGCGGTTGCGATGGTTGCACTGTATGTTAAATTTTTTTGTGCATCCTTTAATTTTCTCTCCAATTCAATTCTTTCAAGCGCTTTCTTGACCCTAAATCCCAACTCGTCAACATTGATCGGTTTTAAAAGATAATCCGATGCCCCTAAACGCACTGATTCTATCGCTGTTTCGATGGATGCATGGCCAGTCAATAGAATCAAAGACAGCTCTGGGTCTTTCTTTTTTATTTCCTCCATTAATTCGAGACCTCCGATACCTTCCATGATAAGATCGGTTATGACGAGGTCAAATTTTTCTTGTTGCATTAATTCAAGGGCTTTTTCACCGCTTTCGCAGACGCTTACCACATAGGAATCGTGTTCCAACGATTTTTTTAACAGAAGTCGGCTTGCAAAATCGTCATCCACTGCTAAAATCTTATATCGATCCATGAAAGATGCTCCATCTGAAATGGCACAAAATATTATTTTTTAAACCGCAAAGCAACTGTAATTGTATTGATTGAAACGAATGGCAGAGTGATTTTTAATGAGCAGTTTTTAGACTTCCATGGGAAATAGACTATCTAACTTAATAATTCGAAACAAGGATAGTAAGTTCCTGTTGATTCCCTTGATTCGGATTTCCCTTCCGGTTGACTTAGCCCTTTTATAAAAAATCAGAAATTTGCCTATAGCCGAACTGGAAATAAACGGGACTGAAGAAAGATTAAACACCGCTTCATTAAAATCCAACATGAGCAATTTGTTAAATTCGGTTTCCAAGTTATGAGAGTTCACCCAGTCGACGGGACCAATAATTTGAACGTCAACTCTTCCGTTGTTTCTAGAAACATTGAATTCCATTTTCAAATCCCTTTGAATTTAATAAAACTCGCAGATGTTACGACAATAATTGTACCAACAAGCGGATCGCGCTCAAATCCTTTATTCACGCAGTATCTTTGTTGGATTTTAGATCCCCACTGTTTGATTTTTCATCTATTGTAATCAAAATATCGACACCTGAGATATTAAGATTAACGTGAATTTGCAATTATTCTATGATAGTCAGAATGGGGAGTGCGGATTAAATCCAATGGGTAGCAATAAGATAAAGATGGGCTGGAAATATCTTATTTTCTAATTTCTTTGCTAAATAAGATGCCTCGGTGAAATTGAAGCATTTTCTGCTCTGAAAAATCGATATGTGTTTGCAGCCTATCATCCGGATAATGGAAGGGCGCAAAAATGACCAGAAGTAAGTTCTTTGTACTTACGTTTATGGAGGTTCGAAGTGAATCCGATGAGGGATTGCCAAATGCACCTTTCTTGTCAGCAAGGGTATAGCGTCCCTCCACGTGAATCATCTCCTTTCCAATACCCTGATATTCCTCGCCTTTTTGGCCTCTTCTCAGTACAATAAATTCATTTATTTTAGTAAGATCGTATAACCCAATGGGAAGCAAAAACTTTAGAGAGCATAAATTTCCTACATCCACAATCGAATTTACGCGGTAAAGGAGCTTGCCCTTAATTGCTCTTCGTAACAATGCCTCGGATGAGGGTCTGGTTTTTGTTGGCTCGATGCCGATCTTGCGATACAGATCTCTGGCCGACTGTAATACTTCCAACGCCTGCGATGGTTCAGAATATTCTTGCTGATATGATTTACCTAACTGTTCGATTTCCTCCCAGAGTCGATCATTCTTGCTTTGGCAGTCTAAACCGTCAAAAAATAAAGCACCGATTTTGATTGTGCCTTGCAGAGATTTTTCAATTTCGATTGGAATCATTTGACCTGGTGAAGTATTAACTTCAGCTAATTTTAGCGAGATTGGTCTGTCCGGTTCCGAGAGCTCATGCTCCATCAACAAATTTGGATTAATCCATTTAACCAGATCATGGTCCTTTAACCTCAATTCGCCGCCCTCGTAACTACACAAGTAAGCAATTAATAAAATCGATTTATTATAAAGAGACTGATTTACTATTTGAAAGGGATTCAGGACAATTATGTCAATTCCTAATTCCTCTTTGATCTCCCGTTTCAAACATTCCTCCGGGGTTTCAGAAAACCTCAATTTCCCTCCGGGGAATTCCCATTTACCGCCATTGCTTAGATCTGACTTCCTTTTTGCAATCAAAAACTCGCCGTTTTCATTTTTGATCAAGGCTGCCAATACGGGAATAAATGGAATATCTTGCTTCATTTAAGATATGGGTAATTGCGGGATTAATTAATCACAATTGTTTTCCAACTTCGCGAATGAGCTTTTGTTTTAGCTCCTTAAAATCGCCTTCAAATTTGCAGCCGGCCGCATGCTCATGACCGCCGCCGCCGAGAGTTTTTGCCACCTTATTTACATTAACCAGACCTCTCGAACGGAAACTCACCTTAAAGAAATTCGGTTTCGTTTCCCTGATAAACAACCCGACTTCAGAGCCCTTAATTGCCACACTATAGTTGGCAAGCTCCTCGATCTCACTGTGGTTATTATTCTGCATGACGCTCAAAGGAAGGAAGATGATGCACAGCTTTCCGTCCAGATGCGATTCCATTTCTGCCAATCCCTTCCCAATAATACGCAACGATTCAAATGAGCTGCTAAAAAATATACGATTGGCAACATCATGCGGTTTGACGCCAAATTGAAGTAAACGAGCCGCTATTTCAAAATCCCGCTGACGGGTGTTTGAAAACGAAAACCGGCCCGTGTCGTACATGATTCCACAGAAAATTATATTCGCAAGGTCAAAATCAAACTGCACCTTGCCTCGAGAAAATATTTCATATATCAACTGGCAAGTGGAACTGGCTGTAGTATCCACCAAATTAATCTGGCTCAAGTACTCTTCTTCAGGATGATGATCAACCTTGATACATTTCTCAGGCGCTGGTAATAGTTTTGATGGACTCCCAATCCGGGATTTACTCGGCACATCCAGAATAATTGCAGCATCGTACGCTGTGCCAGACTGTTTTGAGAGACTGTCCTGATCCTTCGGAAGGGAAATGATTTTGTCCCATCCCCATAGATATTGATATTTTGTGTCCTTATCCTGGTCATGAATGATTACGTCATACTTCTTTCCCAATTTCGCCAAAAAATACGCTGCCGCAAGCAAGGAAGCGTAGGCGTCGCCGTCGGCATTTTGGTGAGTAGTCACCAAATAATTGTCATTTGCGGAGACAAATTGCAATATGTTCGAAATGATTTCTTCCATATTCCTATCGTATTTTGATGATTATTTAAAAAAGCGCAAAGTTTGGCCGGACTGATAAGCCAATGCTAGTATTTTCCAAATATCAAAACTAAGGCATCAAAAAGGGAAAATCCAATTGAAAAAAAGGAAATACAAAGTAATAGCAGCAGCCGAAACAAGATTTAGAGCAAAGCCGACGGAAACCATGTTTTTTAGAGAGACATACCTTGTACCAAAAACAATGGCATTAGGAGGGGTAGCCACCGGAAGCATAAATGCGCAGGAGGCAGCGATGGTTGCCGGTAGCATCAGAACCAACGGCGGCACATTGGTATGTGATGTAAATGTCGCCAGCACGGGCAAGAATGTGGTGGCTACTGCCGTATTGGAGGTTATCTCTGTCAAGAAAGTAATGGACAAACATATAATTAATAATAAAAGCGGCAAGGGCAAGTGGCTGATAAATTTTAGACTCTGGGCCAGATAATCTGCCAAACCCGTTTTCTGAATTCCCTCCGCAAGGGCGAAGCCGCCGCCAAAGAGTAGTAATATATCCCATGGAATTTTTGCAAAATCACTTAATGCCAAAAGACGACTTCTCTCCTTCTCGCCGCCTTTTTCGCCGGGGATAATGAACAGTAAAACCGCCATTGCAACGGCAACCGTACTATCCTGAATTTGATCCGCCAATCCGATCAAACTTGACCAGCCCGGTATTGTAAAATTCCCCAAGGATATGTCACGACGGAAAATCCATAATAAGGCAGTGGCGATAAATACGATGAGGACGCTCTTTTGTTGAGGACTTAGTCTTCCCATTGATTCAATTTCTTTTTTAAGAAATTCGGGATTCTTAATTTCTGGTAAGTTCTCCTTTTTCAAAAACAATTTGGTGAGATAAAAAAAAGCAATAAAAAGCAGAAGAACAGTGAGAGGAAATATTAGCATAATCCATTTTGAAAAGTAGATTTCAGGCTGAGCTGAAAAAAATTTGCGGTAAATTCCGGCAAAAACCAGGTTCGGAGGCGTTCCAATCAGAGTACCGGTACCGCCAATACTGCATCCATAGGCAATCGCCAGCATCAACACCGTTTCAAAAGATCGTGTTTGCGGTTCGATTGAGTCATCATTGTTTTTTAACTGTTTGATCACTGCAATACCTATGGGCATTAACATAATCGCAGTTGCTGTATTGGATATCCACATGGACATAAAAGCTGCGACCAGCATAAAACTCAGAATTAATCGATTGGTGTTTTTTCCCATCCAATAAATTGTGGTTAACGCAAAGCGGCGATGGAGCCCCCACTTTTGAATGGCTTCGGCAATGAAAAATCCGCCCATAAATAGGAAAATGAGGTGGTTCATATAATTGGGCGAGATATCACTGGTTTTCATAACACCCAAAAGCGGGTATAGAATGAGGGGGAGCAATGACGTAACCGCAAGAGGCACAGCCTCGGTCATCCACCAAACCGCCATTATCGCCGCAATGGCAAACAAATGCTGTGCTTCGGGATTTAGTTCGGCGTCAATTGGAAATTTTATGAAAACAAAAAATAAAAGTAACCCCAGCCAGAATCCCCAATTCAATCCCAGCTTCTTAAGTAGATTTGATATATTCATCGTGTTTTAAGTTTATATGAAGTAAAATATAGAATATCAGATAAATTGTAAATACAAATGATAAAATGGTATTGATTTGATTTAGATGGTCACTTATATTCTTTACCGCGTTTTCTAAATTCTTATTTGCGCCCGTAGTTCAATTGGATAGAACGTCTGACTACGGATCAGAAGGTTGGGGGTTCGAATCCTCCCGGGCGTACGAAAGAAAAACGATGACTTAGCCCTCAACCTTGGATGAGGGCTTTTTAGCTTTTTGCGTAAATATTGCCTAAAGAAATAGGAAATGGAGAATGGAAGATGCCTCGATCAAAGTGGATTAATTTATTGTTCCTGAAAAAATCTTATCTGAGGCAAATAACGAATTGGGAAATATTTGGATGATCCAAAATCTCCCGGTATTCGTTGGAAAGCTCTTGAACCATATCGCAATAATTGGAAGGTATTTGAGTAACTACCCAGGAACATTTACTTAAAGTTATCTATCAGGATGATGGTGAGTCTTTAAGAATTACAATTCCCGATTGGTTGTTTAAGAAGAAGTTCGCTTAAGGGGGTTTTTAAATGACAATTGACAACTATTTAATCGTTAATATCGTTTTAGCTTTGTGTGCGATAATAGCTTCACTTTTTGCTGCGCTTGCGTTTCGGCAAGCAAAGATATTTAAAAGGGAGGATAGAGCAAGTCGACGAGCCTATCTGGCACCAAGTACAGATCCCGGACATTTGAAAATAACTAAGAGATTAGGAGAGGGACCAAGGCTACTAATTTCATTAGAAAATTATGGATTGAATCCTGTAAAGAGAATTAAAGCGAAATTAATAAGTTTCAACGAGGGGGACTTAGGGGACAAAATCAATGATAAGCCCAATCCAAGATTCATAATATCTTTTAGACGTTACAATCCAGTTCCAAAAGGTTCTCGATGGGCTATAAAGCTGGATACTCAGAAATTGGCGGATATTGGAATTAAAGATATGCATATTCTCTTGTTAAAATATCTGATTCTCAACGTAAGATATTCTGATCAAATACTTGGCGAGGAATATAATGATTCATTTTTCTGGTATATAGACACGGATAGAGGATTGGTCGAAATCAGTGATTACCATGAGCAATTGAAACACCTTGCTGAAAGGGAATCCGTATGAGCTACTTTCGCAGAATTGGTAAGAATTATGTTATTCAAATTCACAGTCTTAAATGTGTCTTTTTTTGTTTTTTCTGATTTGTTTTAAAACAATGAACTGCTTATTTTTTCGGGCGTCTAGATGTTAATATAAAATAACTGATGATCAAAGATGGGAGCTGCTCCCCTTTTTATTACCTATGATTGAACACAATCACGAATATTGGATGACTCAAGCATTCCGGGAAGCAGAAAAAGCCTACGATCAGGGTGAAGTTCCCGTCGGTGCAGTGCTTGTCTTTGAAAACCGAATCATCGGCAAAGGACATAACTCAATGGAAAATTTGCAGGATCCAACAGCTCATGCAGAAATTATAGCCATTACTGCGGCGGCAAATCACCTTGGTTCCAGAAGACTGCTGGATACCGCCATGTACGTTACGGTGGAGCCCTGCGCTATGTGCGCAGGAGCAATTGTGCAGGCGCGCATTCCTCTCTTAGTTTACGGCGCCGCCGATGTCAAGGCTGGAGCATGCGGCACATTATATAATGTGGTGCAGGACGATCGCTTAAACCATAAAGTGGAACTGGTAACCGGAATTCTTGAAAATAAATGTTCTTTGATAATGTCTGATTTCTTCCGAAATCTACGGGAAACAAATTGACAAAGTGCGAGAGTGTTCGAGTGTTAATGTGTTTAGGTGTTAAAGTGTCTGGGCGCTAATTGTTTTTGAACACTTTAACACATAAACACTTGTGTACTTTTTTGGAGAGGTGCCGGAGTGGTCGAACGGGCACGACTGGAAATCGTGTGTACTCTTTGGGTACCGTGGGTTCGAATCCCACCCTCTCCGCCAAACTACCTGACCGCCATAGTCTTTGACGAAGGCGATCGTCCCGCAAATGCGGCGGGACTTCGTTTGGCAGGCCAAAACTGCCATGAGAACAAATCTTGTTTCATAGCGAGAATTAATGCCTGCCCTTCGCGATCTCGCAGAATAAAATACTAACGTTGCCGGACGGATTGAGTGATGCCGAAATGGTTTGTGTATGTTGTGCAAAGCTTATCATCGGACTTTATCTATATCGGATCGACTGATAATCTGAATAGGAGACTATCCCAGCACAATGAAGGAGCAGTACAGTCAACAAAACATTATCGTCCCCTCGAAATAATAACCTTCATTGCTGTTAAAACAGAAGCAAAGGCTCGCGAGTTGGAAAATTATTTTAAGACTGGTTCTGGAAACACTATTCTTAAGAAAAGATTTCTTTAGACGTAATTTAACGAATCCATGGTTGACGAAGCTTTGGTTCAGAGCGTAGTCAACCCACCCTCTCCGCCAAACTACCTGACCGCCATAGTCTTTAACGAAGGCGGTCGTCCCGCTAAAAACCGGCGGGACTTCGTTTGGCAGGCCAAACCTGACATGATATCCAACCTTGTTCAATAGCAATAATTGATATCTGCCTTCACAGACTTTAAGTGATCGAGTAATCTGTTCCTTCGCTCTTCAACACTTGAAACACTTTGCGGTTTACTACTTTTCACTATACAAATCCTCCCACCACTGCGGTTGGTCTTTGAGCCATTTATCAAACCAGGCCAGAATTGTATTTTCCCAGATAATCCGCTTGCTGTAGTTCAAAATCCAATGATTTTGATCATGAACCTGCACATATTCAACTTCCTTTCCAAGAAGCTTTAAAGCGGTAAACAATTGGGTGCTTTCTCCGGGGGGCACATTTGTATCGACATCCCCGTGAAGCAACAGCAGCGGCGTGTTGATTTTGTCGGCGTGAAAAAGAGCACTTTGCTCAATGTAAACATCGGGACGGTTCCAGGGAAAGCTGTTGGGTGCGGCAATAGCATTATAAAGATATCCCCAATAACCCTCGCCCCAGTAGCTAGAAATGGAGCTGATTCCGGCATGAGAAATTCCCGCGGCAAAAATATCAGTTTGAGTGAGTAAAAGCATGGTCATGAAGCCACCGTACGATGCCCCGATACAACCAACATGTGTCGGATCGACAAAAGGATGAGCTTTTAAAAACTTTTCGGTACCTTCGATTATTTCATCCGATACAATTTTGCCCCAGTCGTTGCTGTGCTTAGCCGAAAAATCCTGTCCGAAACCGACCGCGCCACTGGGAGTCATGGTATAAACTACATAACCCTGAGCCGCAAACAGATTTTTGGGGTAGCGCCCTCCGAAAGTTTTCGTAATCGGACTTACCCCGCCATAGTAATAGATAATACAAGGGTACATTTCATCCGTATCAAAATAAGGGGGATAATAAATAGTGCCCTGGATTTCCGCGCCGTCGGAGGCTTGATAATTCCACGGTTCCACTTTTCCAAAAATGATATTTTCAAAATCCTTTTTCCCCGGATCGGAAATCAACTCGTACTTAAGTGTGCTCAGATTAATCTTGTATGCCCTGGGTGGTTCTGCCGCGCTCGACCCGAAATAGACTGCGATTGGCTTTTCATCGGCAATGACAATCTCGTCAACTGATTCAATCCCGGTATCGATTTTGTCAAATTTCCCTTTGTTCAGATCATACCAGTACAGGTTTTTCTCAAGCTGATCCGTTGCGCTGAAATAAATAAGTCGTCCTTTACCGCGCCAGATCGCCTCTTCAATTGAGGGTTTAAATTGCTTTGTTATGGGTGTTACTTCTTTATTAGAAATCTCAAAAAGGTATGCTTGCGTATCGTGCTCATTGGGGATTTTACCCTCTAAGACGTTGCGCCCCACTTCACCGAACATGGATGGACCACCCAGCAAAAGCAAATTCTTTCCGTCAGGTGACCATTGAGCGTCATTGAGCCATTCTCCTTCCCACAAAGTATCACTTTTCATGGAGACCATATCCAGAACCACAATAAAATCGCGGGTATAGGGTCTATCTTCGTAATCATCAATGGTCTGACTGATTAATAATTTTTCCCCATCAGGACTGATGTCCAGCAGATTCGCAGTGAGCTTACCAGCGGTCAGCCTCTGCTTTCTTCCTTCGGGAACCGATACCCGGTATAAAAAACTCCTGTCACGAAAATACGGCCAACGGTCCCCTAGTGATTTCCACCGCTTGACTTTTTCATCTTTATCCTCAGGCTTTTCAGTAACGCTGTAAATGATAAAGCTGCCGTCGGGCGACCAACTGTAGCTGTCAAAATTTTCTGTATCTTTTAAAACAGGAAAATTTTTTCCTTCATTAATATTAATAATCCATAAGTCCGTTTTTTCATCACTTTTTTTTGTGTATGCAAAAACGCCTTTTTGCGAAGACCATTTTACATTCGATACTTTTAGGCCGCCCCGCAAAGTCTGGACTAGACTATTGCTTGAGGCCTTAAGAATTTCAATCCAACTTTCAACCTCATCCGTAGGAGGTCGGGTTTGGGAATAAGAAATCGTCATAAATTCGCCGTCAGGTGAAATTGACACGCCCTTTATCTTTGGACCATCCAGCAGCCGGTGGATATTCATTATTTGCTCCGGCGAAGTGCCTATCGATACGGGGTCGTTCCCATATTCAGCAGCGGCCCCCAACCGGACTTTTATGTTCCAGTCCGACTTGCTCTCTGGGTCGCTCAACGCTTTTATGAGAATTAAATGTTTTCCGGTTTCAAGTTTTAGTGTTTCCTTGATTTCGCTATTTGAATCATCCTTTTCCTCCGGTTTTTCGGAAGTGGATTTTGTCCTGACGACTGCCCCGTCCAGATAAATCTGAAACAAATGGCGACTGGCTGCTTTTATCTCAGCTTTTAAGAATCGATTGACGGATAAGTATGAGGCTAAGTAGACTATTCGGGGATTATCATTTTTTTCAAGTTCAATTTCCCCGCCGGCCGCATTCACTTTCTTCCATTTAAACTGCTGAGTCTTATCTAAATTGACCGTCTGCTTTTCTGATGGCCACCAATTGGATACATCTATTTCTTCGAATGCAAGCAAATCTTTTAACTTCACACTGCTATTGTCAAATACAGGTAAAGCAGTTTGAAATGGTCCAAGCCGTAACCATTCGGTGATTTCTATGAGGGTAGATTGCTCAGTTGCCTCTTGCTGTGATGCCATACCGCTTAAAAATAGAATTGCAATGATCAAAATTAAAAATATGAATGAATTCAATTTTTTCATAGTAACCCTCGTATAAGTTTGGATTCGTTGAGTGAAAAAATAATATACAGAGGTTAGTTTAAAAAGGTTTTGAAAATTTTTTTGATGGGGTTTGAATAGCTAGCAAAGGTTAACAGAAGAAAGAACAGTCAGTTTCTTACACCTGTTGGAGTCTCTCCCGGCGGGATCGTAGATCGAGTAGGACCCCAACGTTGTTTTCGCAGGAGTCTTTCTTCGAGGAGACTCCTGCGGGGATACATCAATTAAATACTCATTGCCAAATTTTAAAAGATTTGATATTATCTAGAAACTATATAATCACTTGTTATGTGCTGCTATAAGATGGAGAAAACAACAAAACTGACAAGCAAACAGACAATACTAATTGCAGGCGCGACTGGAAACATCGGAAGTGCCGCTGCGGTCGCGTTGGCAAAAGGTGGCGCCCACGTTGTGTTGCTCGGGCGTCGTCCCGACAAATTAACAGCCAAGGCAGACCTCATCCGTGGCGCCTTATCTGAAGCCCGGCTCGATTATCAGGATAGGGGCATTGATATGCTTGTAATCGATTTCTCTGATATGGAGTCTGTGAGACTTGCGGCTACAGAGGCGATAAACCGGTTCCCAATCCTAAATGGTCTGATACTGTCTGTTGGCGCCTATATCCAAAACGGACCGAATATCCTGTCCAGCGGTCATGAGGTAATGTTTGCCACGAATGTGATGGGGCCGTTTCTGTTCACCCAGCTTCTGTTAAAGAGTGTGGAGCAATCAGACGGTTTGATCCTTCATGTGATTGCACCATTCGATAAAGGAATCGACTGGGATGATCTTGAGAGTATCAAGACTCACAGAGCAATGACTGCTTTCAACAGAACTAAAACATGCAACCGGGTGATCGCCGGTGAGCTGGCTCGACGATATACAGGAAGAATCTCCTCTGTGGCATTCGATCCTACATATGTCATCGATAAAGCTGATCCCGATTTGGGCAAGAGGTGGCCATCCGGATTCATGGGTCTCTTCTGGCGGATGATGACCGTATTGTTCGCAAAGCCACCTGGGGTTGCGGGAGAGCCTATGGCTGACCTCATGCTTCAGCATCAAGATCGTAGCAAACTCAATGGCGCTTTGTTCAAACTGGATAAACGCATCGAAAAACCTGACAAAGCAATGAATGACGAGGCATTGGGAAAAAGGTTGTGGGATGAGTTAGTACTCCTTACAGGACTAAGACTTGAAGGTGCCACATAACCAGTCGCTCAAGCGAACGCGATAACGCGCCGCTTAGCAGAACGTTTGGTTTTGCAAGCTTGCAGGATGCATTGCGGTGAACTATTTCGAAAATGGCTGAATCAAAGCAATCTTTGAGGAAACTTATGAAAGCGATTGTATGCACAAAATACGGTCCACCGGATGTTCTTCAGCTCAAAGAGGTAGAAAAACCTACTCCCAAGGACAATGAAATACTGATAAGAGTCTATGCGACAACAGTAACATCAGGGGACTGCAGAATTCGAAGTTTCACACTCGCTCGCTGGTTCTGGCTCCCAGGGAGAATAATATATGGTCTTAAAAAACCAAGAAACAAAATACCAGGGAATGAGCTAGCCGGGGTAATTGAATCAGTAGGCAAAGATGTCACACTATTCAGGAAGGGTGACCAAGTTTTTGGGATTTCCTGGGGAACCAGCTTTCAGAGTGCAACTGCCGAGTACAAATGTCTCCCGGAAGACGGGATGGTGGCAATAAAACCGGCCAATATTACCTATGAGGAGGCTGCCGCCGTTCCTGTTGGGGGACTGACAGCATTGCATTTTCTGAGAAAAGGAGGTGTCCAGAGCGGGCCTTCCTACCGGACAGGCCGGCAAAAAGTCCTTATCTATGGAGCCTCTGGAAGTGTAGGCACCTTTGCAGTGCAGCTTGCGAAGTACTTTGGGGCGGAAGTTACCGGGGTATGCAGTACCACGAATTTAGAATCAGTCAAATCTCTTGGCGCCGATAAGGTCATTGATTACACCAAAGAGGATTTTACCAAGAGCGGCCAGCCCTACGATATCATTTTCGACACGGTAAACAAGACTTCGTTTTCACGTTGCAAAAGCTCGTTAAAGCAAAGAGGGGTCTATCTTACCGTTGATTGGCCTCTTCTTCAAGCACTATGGACTTCAATGGTAGGTAGCAAGAAAGTAATATTTGGAATGGCAAGCCAGAATCCTGATGATCTCATTTTCCTTAAAGAGATAAGTGAGGCGGGAAGGTTAAAATCGGTCATAGATAGACGCTATCCATTGGAACAGACTGGCGAGGCTCACAGGTATGTTGAAAAAGGGCACAAAAAGGGAAATGTAGTCATAACTGTTCATGCATAAAGAAATAATATTATAAAGAGATCAAAAGGAATAAGAATGAATTCGCTCATGAAGATCTCAAAAATCGCAGGGTTCGGATACTTAATCATATTTATATCTGGTATCTTAGCTATTTTTTTTGTTCTCGAGAGTCTTATTGTGCCGGAAGATGCAGCAACAACGGCAAATAATATTATGCAGAACGTTTGGAGATTCTAAAATGAACATTTATTCTGTTCCCATGCTAATTTCGGGTGTTCTTTGTGCCTTGCTTTCAGTTATAACCTGGTTGTTTCGCAGACGCGAGAGCATCAATAAAGTTTTCTCTTTATTTACTTTAGCTTTGGCGGTAGATGCTTTTGCTTTCTTTGCCTGGTTCCAATTTGGAAGCGTAGAAAATATCCATACCTGGATGCGGATTACTTTTACTGCAGGTTTTATCGTTCCAACAGGGTTAATATTTTTCTTCATTGCTTTCACCGGATATGACAAAAAATTGGATGCCAAAGTTCTGGGAATTAAAGTCAGGCACTTTCGGAATTCAACGCTTCTATTAATCTTCGTTGTAACGTTACTCTCTCAGTTTACCAATCTAGTACTGGATATATCGGATAAGCCTCAACATATCTATGATGTAGAATTTGGTCCCATCGGATCGTTTATGTTTCCTCTTTTCGCAATAATCTTTATCTACTTGTTTACCATGGCATTCAAGAGCTACAGAACGACTGAAAATAAACCTCAAAAACGATTCATTCTTCTACTTACCGTTGGTACACTCATGTGGCTTCTGTTTGGTTATACCGGTGCGCTCATTTTCCCTGTCGAAAGCCAGGTGTGGTCGTCGATCAGTTATTTTGGAACAGGAATGATGGCAGTATTCTACTTCGTGGCAATTGTAAACTATCAATCAGATAAAGTACACGAGCTGAATCTCAACCTCGAACGCAAGGTTGAAGAACGAACTCAGGAATTATATGAAAAAAATGAGACGTTAGAGAAAACGCTTTCAGAGCTAAAATCGGCACAATCCCAATTAGTACAATCAGAGAAAATGGCCTCGCTTGGCCAACTGGTGGCAGGATTAACCCATGAGTTCAACACGCCCATCAGTACAATCCGCAGCATGAACGATACCAAGTCAAAAGCTTTCATGAAGCTTCAAACAGCTCTGGGAAATAGCGCTCCCGATGCTGCCGGAAAAGACCGGAAAATAAGGAATGTGATGGAGGCTATTTTGAAAGCTGATCAATTAATTGACCAGGGCGCTGAACGATTAGATGAAATCATAAAAAATTTGAAAAATTTTGTCAGATTAGATGAAGCCGAGATGAAAATGGCGGATATTCATGAAGGTCTTGACAGCGTCCTAGCATTAATCAAGCATGATCTTGCAAATATCGAAGTCGTGCGCGAATACGGCGAGATACCACCTTTTGTCCACCATCCGGGAAAACTGAATCAGGTTTTTTTAAACCTGTTAATGAATGCCTGTCATGCTATTGAAGATAAGGGGAGAATAACAATCACCACCAGCCTGAAGAAGAACAGGGTTCATGTGGCAATTCGGGATACAGGCAAGGGCATTAAACAAGAAGATCTCAAATCGGTTTTTGACCCTGATTTCAAGATAAAAAGCCCGGTTGTTAGGGCCAATCTTGGGTTACCTATCAGCTACCAGATTATTCAAAAGCATCATGGCAAAATTAATGTTGAAAGTGAGCCGGGAAAAGGGTCGGTCTTTACTGTGATTCTCCCCACGGATTTCTAAAATGATTCTAACTACATAAGAATTCTTCAAATTTTATGGACTTCAAAGATAGTCAGTGAAAAGGCACTGAAGGATATAAAAAGGGAAATCTGTTCATCATCGTGGAACATAATAATTAATCAAAAGGAGTCAATTAATGTACTCAAATGGAAAGGCCGCGGGAATCGTCAATACATCACAAGATAAAGCTGCGAAAGTTGCAGGCTTCATGTTCCTATTTAGCTTAATAGTCCCCCTACTTAACTGGACTTTTGTTCTCTCCAGATTTATTGTTGCAGAAGATGTCATAGCTACAGCCAAAAACATTATGACCAATCAGCTTCAATTTCGTATTGGTATTACTATCGAACTAATCTTGTCTGCCGGTTTGATTGTATTGGCCCTGGCTCTTTATATAATACTCAAACCGGCAAACAAGAATCTTGCTTTGCTTGCACTTCTTTGGAAGTTGGTTGAGGCGACTATAGCGGCCGCTATTGTGCTCGTCTCTTTTATTGCTTTGCAGGTTTTAAATGGAGACGCATATGTAACAGTATTTACACCAGAACAGTTGCAAGTACCCGTCGGATTAATTCTCCACGCACACTTTGCTACATATTCTATTCCCATGGTATTTCTTGGCCTGGACATGATGGTATTCTCTTATTTGTTTTTCAAATCGAAGTATATCCCAAGGATATTAGCCGGCTTTGGAATGCTTTCATTTGCGCTTATTTTCATTCACGCTTTAATGTTTATTCTTGCACCCAAATACGCAATGATGCCGATAAATCAAATTATCTTTTGGGCCCCGAGCGGTTTTTTTGAAATAATAATTGGTATATGGCTTTTGTCTAAAGGTCTAAAAGGGAGATAACCACATAAAGCAAGCTTCTTGAATAATAAAGAGCACAACTGGAGGAATACTTATGAAAGCAATTGTATACACAAAATACGGACCACCGGAAGTTCTTCAACTCAAAGAGGTTGAGATACCTACTCCCAAGGACAATGAAGTATTGGTAAAAATTCATGCGGTATCCATAAATGATTGGGACTGGGGGCTTCTCCAGGGTATTCCGTTCATAAACCGCATGCTGAACGGTCTTCTAAAACCAAAGAAAAAAATACTCGGATCCGACATAGCAGGGCGGGTTGAAGCAGTTGGTAAAAACGTGGAGCAGTTTCAGCCAGGGGATGAAGTGTTCGGGGATCTAACCGGGGACTGGGGCGGTTTCGCCGAGTATGTCTGTGCCCGTGAAAATGCATTGGCTTTGAAACCGGCCAGTATGACCTTCGAGGAAGCAGCCGCAATACCTCAAGCGGCAATGCTGGCTGTACAGGGCCTTCGTGATAAAGGGCAAATTCAACCGGGACAAAAGCTTTTGATTAATGGTGCAGGCGGGGGTGTAGGTACTTTTGCAGTGCAGATCGCCAAATTGTTCGGGGCTGAACTAACTGGCGTGGACAGCACGCGGAAATTGGATATGCTGCGCTCAATAGGCTTTGACCACGTCATTGATTACACCCAAGAAGATTTCACCAAAAATGGACTTTGTTATGACCTGATTCTCGATGTTAAGACGAATCGTTCGATATTCGATTGTACCCGTGCATTATGTTCCAATGGAATATATGTTACAGTTGGGGGTTCAATGGGTCGGCTTTTCCAGGCTTTATTGCTAGGGCCGTTGATTTCGATGATCAGTAAAAAGAACATACGTATTGTTGGCCTGAAGCCAAACAAAGATTTAGCTTATATGAAAGAGCTTTTCGAAGCTGGCAAAGTCAAACCTGTGATAGATGGGCCATACAAATTAAGTGAAGTGCCTGAAGCCATGCGGTATTTTGGAGAAGGAAACCATAAGGGTAAAGTGGTCATAACTTTGGAGCATAATAACAAAACCTGACAAAGCACTACAGTTGGGCTTCATAGCTGTAAGTGAGTTTGGGAGTTAGCACCGAATTCCGAATTACATTGACTGCTGAATAAAAAGCACTATATTTGTCCTCCCATTTTTTAACCATCGAGGATTACTTGAAACAAATTAGAAACATAGCAATCATAGCACACGTGGATCACGGTAAAACAACCTTAGTTGATGAACTTTTGAAACAAAATGATGTGTTCAGAAAAAACCAGGTTGTGCAGGAAAGATTTTTAGATTCAAACGATCTTGAAAGAGAACGCGGAATTACCATATTAGCAAAGAACATCAGCATACCTTATAATGATGTAAAGATAAATTTGATCGATACTCCCGGACACGCAGACTTTGGCGGTGAAGTGGAACGCGTTTTAAAGATGGCTGACGGCGTCTTGCTTCTGGTTGATTCTTTTGAAGGACCGATGCCGCAAACCAGATTTGTTTTGGAGAAGGCGCTTCATCTGCATTTAAAACCGATCGTCATTATTAATAAAATGGACAGACCAGATAACCGTCCTGCCGAAGTGCTTGACGAAATTTATGATTTGTTTATTGATCTGAATGCAGACGATAACCAACTGGAATTCCCGGTTATCTATGCCAGCGGAAGAGACGGATGGGCGGTTAAGGAACTGGAGGACGAGCGCAAAAACCTGGTGCCTTTACTCGATACAATTGTAAAAAATATCCCGCAGCCGAAATTGCGCAAAGGCACCGTGCAGCTTCAAATTACCTCACTCGATTACAACGATTACGTGGGACGGATTGGCGTTGGCAGAGTTTTCCGCGGCATCCTTAATAAAAATAGTCCTCTAAGCATCATTAAAAGAGACGGAACCATTCACAGCATATCCATCAAGCAGCTTTTTGTTTTTGAAGGACTGGAAAGAGTGGAAGTGAATGAAGTGAGACAAGGTGATATTTGCGCCATAGTGGGCATTGAAGATATTGATATCGGCGATACGATTGCTGACAGCGAAAACCCCGAACCGCTTACCATTATCGCAATTGATGAACCAACCATGAGTATGAATTTTACCGTAAATACTTCTCCCTTTTACGGTAAGGAAGGTAAGTACGTTACCTCCCGGCACCTGCGGGACAGGTTATATAAAGAACTTGAACATAATGTTGCCCTTCGAATTGAAGAAACCACTTCTCCCGATACGTACAAAGTTTCCGGAAGAGGGATTTTGCACTTATCGGTGCTGATCGAGAATATGCGCCGGGAAGGTTATGAGCTTGCGGTGGGGCCGCCCAAAG
>Ga0209536_100001006_pt1 | contig 46651 bp, 39 predicted proteins | sample DeeMarSeWOR28_12_FD_187461 | JGI IMG/M metagenome (GOLD analysis project Ga0209536, IMG submission 187461) | Marine sediment microbial communities from White Oak River estuary, North Carolina - WOR-2-8_12 (SPAdes) (version 2) | ecosystem: Environmental > Aquatic > Marine > Intertidal zone >...
CAGGGTTCACAGCACCAAGTCCGGTGTCGTTCATCTGGCAGCCAAAGATGACAGGCACTGTCTGGATCTGATCAAAGGCCTGCTGGATTATCTTCCTCAAAATAACCGGGAAAAACCGGTTCATAAATCCTGCGCAGATCCTGTTGAAAGGGAAGTTCCCGAACTCATCGACATGGTTCCCATCAAAATGTCAAAGACGTATGATATGAAGCAGGTTATCCGTGCGATTGTGGATGAAGGTGATTTTTTTGAAATTCATGCGGCCTTTGCCATGAATATGGTTGTCGGATTTGCCCGCATGGGAGGACGGGTGGTCGGTCTGGTTGCCAACAATCCACGTTTTATGGGGGGTTGCCTGGATATCAATTCTTCCGACAAAGCCGCCCGTTTTATTCGGACCTGCGATGCGTTCAATATCCCGATCATCTCTCTTGTTGACGTTCCCGGATTCCTGCCGGGCGTCGATCAGGAACACAACGGCATCATTCGCCACGGGGCCAAAATGCTTTATGCCTGGACCGAAGCAACCGTGCCAAAGATTTCGTGTATACTCAGAAAAATGTATGGCGGTGCGATTCCCGCCATGGGGGTTCACCAGATCGGCTTTGACCAGGTCTTTGCCTGGCCTTCGGCGGAAATGCAAATGGTAGGTGCCGAGCCATCCGTGAAAATCCTGTATCGCCGGGAACTTGAGCAGGCTAAGGATCCGGCTGCCTATCTGGAGCAAAAAATTGAGGAGTATCAGGAACTTTACCTGACTCCTTATCACTCGGCTTCGCGTTCAGTTATTGATGCCGTTATTCATCCCAAAGACACCCGCAAAAGAATAATTTCGGCACTGCGTATCTTAGAAGACAAAGTTGAAACACCGAGACAATTTCGTAAACATGGAAATATCCCTTTATAAACGCGCTCAATTTTTTTAGGAGATTGATATGTACAAAGATATTGTTATCGTCAGTGCTGTGAGGACACCCTTTGGTCGCTACTGTGGCGCCTTAAAGGAATTTGATTATTTTGATCTCGGTGCGCTGCCGATGAAAGAAGTGCTTGCCAGAGTTAATATTTCTGGGGACCAGGTAGATGAAGTGTTTTGGGGAGTCGGAGACACATCCGTATGCAAAGATGTTTATACATCGGTGGCGGCACGGCAGACACTCTTGAAGGCCGGACTTCCGGCTGAAACACCATCCATCTCCTTTGACAAAGCCTGCGTGTCGGCCATGTCGGCGGTGCACTATGGGTGCCGGGCCATGGCGGCAGGTGAAATCGAATGTGCCATCTCCGGTGGAGCCACCTCTTTTAGCCAGGAGCCGCTGATTGTTCGAGGACTGCGCTGGAAGGGATTTCGCATCGGTGACGTAAAAATGGAAGACCCGCTTTTTGCTCTGGGCTACAAGGATTTTAATCCGGTCTCGGTGGACACCGACAACCTTGCCATGGAATACGATGTTTCACGGGAAGAACAGGACGAATGGGCGTTGCGGAGTCATCAGAATTACGGCGCAGCCTGGAAAGCCGGGAAATTTGAAGATGAAATGATGACACTGCAAATTCCTCAAAAAAAGGATGAGCCCATCACCCTTAGGATTGATGAGCAATTCCGTCCCCAGATCAATTTGGAGGGATTGGCCAAGCTGCCCGGTATATACGGTTGCAAAGGGATTACCGCCGGTAATGCACCGGGATTAAATGACGGTGCGACAGCAATTCTTTTTATGACACGAAAAAAAGCCGAGGCGCTGGACCTGGAAATTCTGGCTGAAATCGTTTCCATGACTTCCATTGCCCGGCCGGCCGATCGTATGGGTGAAGCGCCGGCCTATGCCGCAGTCAAAGCCCTTGACCAGGCCGGACTAGACCTGAACGATATCGGCATTCTGGAAATAAATGAGGCCTTTGCCGCCGTTCCGCTGATCAGCATGCTTAAGCTGTCCGATAACGATAAACAAAAAGCCAAGAAACTGCAGGCCAAAGCAAATGTCAACGGCAGCGCCATCGCCATCGGCCATCCGAATACGGCCAGTGGCGCTAGAATTATGATGAATCTGATGTATGAATTGAGACGCCGTGGCGGGGGGTATGCACTGGGGGCAATTTGCGGCGGCCTGGCTCAGGCAGATGCCTGTATCATTAAGGTATAGCCTGACGGGCATCATCTAGAGGAAAAGTAAAAATGGATTTAAAATACATCAAACAAACGAACGTAGACGGCGTCGGTTGGATTCAATTCAACCGGCCCGAAAAAATGAATGCCGTCAATCCCGACGTTTTAAGGGAACTGGAAACGGCCATCATCCAGTGTGAAGAAAATGAGCAGGTCCGCTCCGTTGTTCTTATCGGCAATGAGAAAGCGTTTGTTGCCGGTGCGGATATTGACCATATGGCCAAGGCAAGTATCGGAGATGCCTACCGCCTGACGGACCTGACCATGCGGGTGCAGGAACGTCTGGCCGATTTGCCCAAACCGACCATTGCGGCAATTTCAGGGTACGCCCTGGGCGCCGGCTGCGAAATTGCACTGTGCTGTGATTTTAGAATTGCCGCCGACAATGCCATTTTAGGACTGCCCGAAATTACACTGGGTATCATTCCCGGCGGGGGTGGGACCCAGCGCCTTACAAGGCTCATCAATTCGGGTGCCGCCGCCAGAATGATTCTGCTTGGCGAAACGGTCAAATCATCTGAAGCGCTGTCCATCGGGCTGGTAGACAAGGTTGTTGCCTTGAGCCAGCTTGAAGACGAAGCGAGAGGCCTGTCCTCAAAATTAGCGCGCATGCCCGCTTTGGCCATTCGGGCCGCCAAGACGGCCATGCGCAGGGGGCTGAACACTTCCCTTAAAGAAGGTCTTCAAATTGAGCAGAGTCTTTTCTGTATGCTTTTCGGTACTCGGGATCAGAAAGAAGGCATGGCCGCTTTCATTGAAAAACGAAAGCCGGTTTACAAAGGCGAATAGAGCGCTGATGTGCCGGCGCAACTTTCAACTAGTGTTATGTCCCGCAAGTAATTTACAAAACACGGTTTTATTTTAGGCGTCTTGCTGCTGGCTGCTGGCTTCTCGCTGCTGGCCGACCCGAAGACAAGCACTCATTGAAAAGAGAGCATCAGCCAGAAGCCAGAAGCCAGAGACCAGAAGCTTTTAATAAAACTCAATCAAGGGATTAGAAAATGGAAATTAAAAATGTAGCAATTATCGGTTCGGGGATTATGGGAAGCGGAGTGGCGCAGGTCAGCGCTGTGGCAGGCTACAACGTTGTCCTTCAGGATATTAATGACCAGGCCCTGGAGCGGGCGAAGTCCGGCATCAAATTCAGTCTGGAAAAATTGGCCGCTAAGGATAAAATTGCCCCGGCACAGGTCGACGCTGCTCTGGCTGGTATCAAATTTACAGCTGATTTAGGCCAGGCGGTCGAAAATGCGGATTTGGTCATCGAAGCCGTTTTTGAGAACCTTGAAATCAAGCAGGAACTTTTTAAAAAGTTGGAAACCTTATCCAGGCCGGATGCGATTCTGGCTTCCAATACGTCGGCCTTGCCGATTACCGAAATCGCCAGTGTAACCGGTCGGGGTGAGAAAATCATCGGCATCCACTTTATGAACCCGGTCCCGTTGATGAAAGGCGTGGAAATTATTCGCGGGCAGCTCACATCGGATGATACCTTTGAAACCGCCATGGCCTATCTCCGCAAAATCGGAAAGGAACCGATCGAGGCTGTAGATTATGCCGGTTTTATCGTCAGCCGGCTGCTGGATGTCCTGATGAATGAGGCTGTGAAGATGGTCCAGGAAGGCAACCGTCCCGAAGATATCGACACCGCCATGAAATTGTGCGCCGGTCATCCCATGGGACCCTGCCAGTTGCTGGACCTGGTTGGCGCCGAAATCGCCATGCATGGCATGGAGACCATGGCCAGGGATTTTGGCGGCCAGTACAAACCCCATCCCATGCTCAGGAAACGCGTGCTGGCCGGCTTGCTGGGAAAAAAGACCGGCCGCGGGTTCTACGATTACCGCAAGTAACAGGGATTTTTAAGCGGCAAGCGCATGATCCTGTATAGAATGGAGGAAGAAAATGAAAGCCCTCGATCTTTTCGATTTAAGCGGTAAGGTAGCGATGATTTCCGGCGGCGGTGATGGAATCGGCCGGGCAATGGCCAGCGGACTGGCTGAAGCCGGCTCCGATATTGTTGTCTTTTCCCGACGCCTTGAAAAATGTGAAGAAGTGGCCAATGAAATCGAGACAGGCGGGGCGCGGGCACTTGCATTGCAGTGCGATATTACCCGTGAGAATGATGTTGACCGTGTCGTTACGCAAACCATAAAAAAATTTAGCAAAATTGATATCCTGGTCAACAACTCGGGGCGAACATGGGGTGCGACGCCTGAAGAGATGCCATATGAAGCCTGGCAGAAAGTCATCGATTTAAACATTAATGGAACATTTCGCTGCACCCAAAGGGTCGGTAAAGAAATGATCAAACACAAGCGTGGAAAGATAATCAATATATCCTCCTATGCCGGATCAAGGGGTACCGACCCTTTATATCTGGATGCCATCTCCTATAACACTTCCAAAGGCGCCCTTAATACGTTTACCATGGACCTTGCCGTCAAATGGGCCAAATATAACATTAATGTGAATGCCATCGCCCCCGGCTGGTTCCCGACTAAAATGACGGAATGGACATTTAGCCATCGGGGCGAGGCGATTTTGGCACGCACGCCCATGAAAAGATTCGGCCAGCTAGATGAGCTCAAAGGCGTTGTCGTATTTTTATCCTCAAAAGCCTCGGATTATCTGACAGGGCAGATTATCGGGGTCGACGGCGGTTTGAGTGCATCATAGCCTCTATGGTCAGTGATCCTCAGATCCAATCATTCGATTATACAAGGGAGACGCATAATGACGGAGACTGTTTTAGGTGGAGAATTTTTAATCCGGGCGATTGCCTGGGATGATACCTTTATCCCCGAAGAGTTCAGCAAAGAAAATAAAGCGATTGCAAAATCAGTAAAGGAATTCATCGCCGGTGAAATCCAGAGCAGGGGCGATGACGTTGAGCATGTCAACAATGAGCTCAGCCGCGAACTCATGCTAAAAGCCGGTGAAATCGGGCTCCTGGCTGCGGATATTCCCGAAGAATACGATGGAATGGCCCTGGATAAAGTCAGCTCATTGATCATCTCCGACAGCCTGGGTCAAGGCGCCGGATCTTTTACCATTACCGAACTCAATCACACCGGCATCGGAACGCTGCCGCTGGCATTTTTCGGAACCGAAGACCAGAAAAAGAGGTATTTGCCAGGGCTTTCCTCCGGACAAATGATCGGTGCTTTTGGATTGACCGAGCCGGATGCGGGCTCGGACGCGCTTAACGCCAGAACCACTGCGGTCCTCAGTGAAGACGGGAAGCACTATATTCTCAATGGTTCCAAATGCTTTATCACCAATGCCGGTTTTGCCGATCTTATTTTTGCTTTCGCCAAAGTGGACGCAAAAGCCTTTACCGCATTTATAGTCGAATTTGATGCTGATGGCATTTCCACTGATGCCGAAGAGGTCAAAATGGGAATGAAAGGGACATCCACCCGCACGGTAAATTTCAACAATGTAAAGGTGCCGGTGGAAAATGTATTGGGAGAAGTCGGCAAAGGGCACGTGGTGGCTTTAAATGCGTTGAACATGGGGCGCTTTAAAGTCGGCGCAGTCTGTGTGGGGAATGCCCGGGGCACTTTTACCGAGGCGGTTAAATACGCCGGGCAGAGGGTCCAGTTCGGACAGCCGATTTGTGAATTCGGCTTGATCAAAGAGAAAATCGGTGAAATGGCAACCCGTGTGTTTGCCGGCGAGAGCATGATGTATCGCACGGCCGGCGTGATTGACCAAATGATAGAAAAGGAGGGAGATACATCAGCAGCAGATATTGGTCGTGTTACCGCTGCAGCGCTGTCAGAGTACCTGATTGAATGTTCCATCATGAAAATATTCGGATCCGAGGTTCAGGGCTTTGTGGCGGACGAGTCAATCCAGATCTTTGGTGGTTACGGTTACATATACGAAAATCCGGCTGAACTGGCTTACCGAAATGCCCGCATTAATCGAATCTGGGAGGGAACCAACGAGATCAACCGGATCACGATTACCAATACGCTGTTAAAACGTGCAGCCCAGGGGCGTCTGGCACTTAAAACGGACCCGGCCGCGTTGTCAAATGATTTTGAAAACCTTATGCCCGTTACCGAAAGTGACCCGGATGCGCTGGAAACTCAGAAAGATATGCTGAATATTGCCAAAATCATTACGCTTAATTTAATCAGTGAAGCAAGCACTCGATTCAATGGAGATCTAAGACCTCACCAGGAGCTCGCAGGGATTTTCAGTGATATGCTCATTGAGATCTATGCCTTTGAAAGCGCATATCTGCGGGCCGGCAAAATGAATGCTAATCAAAAGGAAAAAAATAAGGATACGGCTTTACAAATCACAAAAGTATTGTCGATAAGGCTGTTTGACACGCTGCGATCGCTCGCATCCAGAGCATTACCCGCATTGCAGGGGGGTAAACCTTATTCTGAAAAGCAATCCTCAATCGGAAGATTATTTTCACCGCCAGCGGTTGATACCATCGCAATAAACCGTCAGATTGCCGATAAATGCGTTCAGAAAAAGGGCTACCCGTTTAAAATTATTTGATGCCGGCTTTTTTAAGACCGGTGATGTGGCCAAAATCGACGAAAAAGGCTATGTCACGCTCACCGGTCGGATCAAGGAGATGATCAACCGCGGCGGGGAAAGCATCAGCGCCGTCGAGATCGAAAGGCTGATCAGCGACCATCCCGACGTTCAGCTTGTGGCGTTGGTGCCCATGCCGGACAAAGACTTAGGCGAGCGCGCCTGTGCCTATATCCAGGCGCTGCCGGGTGTGAACCTTGATTTTCAAGCGATCATCGCTTTCTTGAAATCCCGTCAGGTGTCGGTGCTGCAGCTTCCGGAGCGTATCGAATTTGTAGAAGAGATCCCCTTGACGAAGACCGGAAAAATGGACAAACAGGCACTGGTAAAGGATATAACGGATAAAGTGTCGACCGGAGCCTGAAAGCCGGATTAAACGTCGAGTTGCCAAGTGTCTACCAAAGGGTAAAGGTGTCAAATCTTGAATAGTGAATAAATCTGATCTAATTTATCACTCGACTGGCGATCTTTTTTAAGTTTTAAACTCAGGGCCCGAACACTGTAACTTATCGAAGAAGAGGTCACACCAAAAAGTTCGCCGATTTTCTCATTGGTCAGCATCCCCGTCTACCAAAGGGCATAGACAAGGATGTCTCGATCCGCTTTACCGGAAGACGATATCCGGGATGATTGCCGGAAACGCCTGATATCGCAGTTGAGTATTTTTGCTGTCTTATCGAAAAAAGAGACTGGATTGAATTCTTTGAAGATGATTGTCAACATTTATTCACTATTCAAGATTTGACACCAATTAACCAATTAATGGTGACCACAATATAGAGAGCTGTACTGTGTGTTTCTGTTGCAAATGGTTATCTTGTTTCTAGGGTTGGGCTTGAGCACTGCTGGTATTTTCTGCTGCCGATGGCCGCATGAAAAGATAGCCCGTGAACCCCAAAAACACAAGAGAGGCCCAGAACAGAAATGGGAGCGCAGTCCCAAATCTCGCGAGCCAGTTCCCGAATGGCGGTGCAAAGAAACCGGAAATCCCAATCACAGACATATTCAGCCCTATTGCCGATCCTGCAAACCGCGGGCCAATGCCTTTTTCCTCGATGATTGCCGTCATGGTGATGGCCATGAAGCCGTCACGCGAGATGCCTGCTATTAAAACCGCCACCGAGATCAAGACACCACTGGAAAATCCTAAGAGACCGGTTCCTGTGCCAATTAGTAATGCCGACGCCATCAGAACACCGCGGCGGCTTCCAACACGGTCGGAAAGCAGCGCAATGGGGATCGTAAAGAGCATGCTCACCGCGTGAAAAGATGCAAGTGTGCTGTCGGCTATTGCTGGATCCCAGCCCAAGTTCCGCAGGTGGAGTGGCAGGAAGCCCAGCATCCCGTAGACACATCCAATCACACCTGCAGTCGCTATACAGAGCATCCACACGTTGCGTAGACGCATCACGTGCCCGATGGCTTTGCGAAAGGTGATCATTTGATTGCGCTGTTGGCCTGCAACCCCTTCCTTCTCCTGTGAATACCACCACAACATACTAAACACGATCGCCACCGCACCATACACGAAAAGCACATTCCGCCAGCCGCCAAATATCGGCGAAAAGACGGTTGCCGCCAAAAGCGACCCTAAGAGATATCCCAGCGCCATCCCAACTGCAACAACGCCATTTGCCATGCCAAGTTGTTCTTTGGGAAACCAGATACCTAGCGCCTTATGGACATTCATCGGGATCGACCAATACGCAAGACCGGTAATGAGCGTGGTAAGTGTCAACATCGTGAAGCTATTGGAGAGACCCCGGGCCGCACCGGCTATCCCGATTAATAGACAGGCAGCGGCAAGTGTCCGTCTGGGTCCGAACCGGTCGCCGACTGGACCACCGATTAGACCCATTAAAATGCCCAACATAGAGCCGACACCCCAGATCCAGCCGACCTGCACCAGGCTCAAGTCTAATTCTGCGGAAATTTCATCAAACAACACCGGCAGCGACATTTGCGGAATCGCCATCACAAATGTGAATGTAAACGTTGATATTGTCAGAACTATCCATTTGTAAGATTCTGAGTGGACATGAGTTGGGTGTGCTTTCATAAGAACTGTTGGACGTTTTTTGTAGTGTTCGGATCTCGTTTTCCATAACTAATGAAATAACTGTCTGGATCGGACCAAGAGATCACTTGAAAGAAAGATCTGTTCCGTCAGCTTTTTCTGAATAAGGTCGAATTTCCCTTTGTAAGAGTGGATTCTCGGGCGCCGGACGCCAGAAGCGGTCAAGGCTTCGAATTTCAGATTCAATAGATCACCATCCATTGCGTTCCCTATATTACGAACCAAAGATCGCTTTGAATAATGATCTCATCTCCTTGGAGACAGCTCCGAGAATTTACGAAATGCCTTAAAATCCTCCTTTTCGATCAGCATGGGCAGACAATGCAACCAAATCAAAACCAATTACGCAGCCACGCCAAGGTAATTGGTCAACGCTTCTTCATTCTTCTCTAAATCGGAAGGCAAAGCGTCGTAAACCACCCTCCCTTTATTTAATATGTAGACATAATCAGCCACCGCTAAAGCCATATTCAGATTTTGTTCCACAAGAAGTATAGAAAGTCCGGTTTGGTGAAGCTGGTCTATAATAGATATGAGGTTGCTTACAACCAAAGGCGCCAGACCCTCTGAAGGCTCATCCATAAGTAGCATCTCAGGATTGGTCATCAAACCCCTGCCAATTGCAAGCATCTGCTGCTCACCACCGCTGAGCAGGTTACCTCTAAGATTGCTTCGGTGCTCCAGAACCGGGAACAGGGAATACACTTTTTCAAGTGTCCAGCCATCTCCCTTTTTGCTATGTGCTGCTGCAACCGTCAGATTCTCTTTTACAGTCAGGAAAGGGAATATGCGGCGTCCCTGCGGGATCAGGGCAATTCCAACCCGAGGAATCTGATAGGACTGAAGTCGGGTGATATCTTGCCCTCTATAAAGTATACGGCCCCGGCGGGGCGGTGTGATGCCGATGATTGAGTGAATCGTGGTTGTTTTTCCCATACCATTTCGCCCCATTAAAGCAACGACGGAACCCTCTGGTATTTTCAATGAGACCCCCTGGAGTACATGGCTTTCGCCATAATAGGTGTGAATATCATCGAGCTCCAGTATCGGTTTCATTTCTGCCTCACTCCAAGGTAGATTTCCCTGACCTTCGGATTGGCCTTGATTTCTTCGGGTGTCCCGTCGGCAATGAACTGTCCGTAATATAGCACCACCACCCGATCCGCCAACCCAAAAACCACATCCATATCGTGTGCCGCAAAAATTAGGGTCTTCTCTCTCGCCATATCCTTGATTAATTCAATAAAATCAAGCACTTCACCTAAGTCCAACCCCGCACTCGGCTCATCCAACAACAGGACCTTCGGCTCCAGGGATAGGCTGAGCGCGATTTCTATTTTCCGCTGCTCGCCGTATGATATCGTACGCGCCAGTTCATCTTTCTTTTCCCATAAACCCAGCAATTGCAATAACTTCTCAGCTTTAGCGATAATTTTTTCATAGGCAAATGCGGAACGATACATCTGGAAACGGGAGGGTCTCATCCCTTGAATGGCCAGGAGGGTATTTTGTAATAAGGTAAGACTGCCGAAAACCCGGGTTACTTGAAAGGAACGTGCGAGGCCAGCATGGACACGGTGATATCTGGCCATGCCCGTAATGTCCTGTCCAAATATATGCATCTTGCCCGCATCTGCAGGCAACTCCCCGCTTATCACGTTAAGCAAGGTGGTCTTCCCCGCCCCATTCGGCCCGATGACTGCCACATGCTCACCCTTTTGCACTCGCAGCGAGATGTCTTTCAATACATCGAGTGCGCCGAAGTTCTTTGACAACCCTTCAATTCTTAATGCTTCCATATGAAAACCTTGAACCTGCTCAACAGCCTGACCAGGTGCGGGGTTATCCCTCCGCGAAGTAACAGAACAACAAATACAAAAGCGCTACCCAGGATCAAAGGCCACCGTTCAGGGACATATATGCTGGATACAAGCTCTAAGATGGTTACGGCTGCAGCACCGACCGCAGGTCCAAAGACGTTAGCGGAGCCGCCAATGATTACCATCAGCATTGCCATGGTGGAAGTGGAAATGCCCAAATGTGCCGGAATGATGATGCCGTTGAGGTGTCCGAATAATACCCCCGCCATGCCGGCAAACATCCCCCCAATTATAAAAACGAGGTATTTATGAAGCCAGGTATTATAACCCAAATGCGCCATTCTGCCTTCATCATCGCGAATACCCTTAAGCGCTTCACCAAAAGGCGAATGCGTCAGACGATATAATAAAAAACAACTGACAATAAAAACACAAATCACCAGAATATAGAAATATGATGGGTTCATGGTCAACCCAGGCAGACCAAGATCCGGATAGGGTATGCCGACCAAACCGTTGCTGCCCCCGGTCATCGTCCGCCACTTCGTGGCAACATTCTCACAGAGCTGTCCGAGTGCCAAGGTAATGAACAGGAAGAATAACCCCTTTGCCTGCAGTGCAATAACACCAAAGACGGCAGCAACGAGCAATACCATCAAAATACTTGCAGGCAAAACCAACCAAAAGCTATGAATATCATAGCGTATGATGAGAATTCCGGCAGTGTACCCTCCCACACCAAAAAAGGCAGCATGCCCGAGGGTAAATAGTCCGCTATAGCCGTAAAGAAGATTATGGCTCATGGCAAAGACAGCATAAATCAGAATCTTGGTTATAAGATACTTAAAATAATCTGAGATAAATGGCGTCAGTGCAACGAGGGCAATACCTGTAATTACATAGGGAGCCCATTGCGCTATTTGTGAACGCCATATCGGTTTCCGAAATACCACCAGAAGTGTTCCCGCCTTTCCGTTAGCGTGTTTTCCCTAAAAGACCGGCTGGCCTGATCAACAAGATGATGATCATCGCCAGATAAATCGTAAACAGAGCAAAATCGGAAAAAAACACTTTTCCAAAGGAATCGATCAGGCCAATTACTATAGCTCCCATGAGCGCACCCTGCACATACCCAAAACCACCGATGACAATTACAGCCAGAGCCAAAAGTAAAACCTCAAAACTCATCCACGGATGGGCACCAAGGATAGGCGATCCCAAAAAGCCTGCAGCACCTACCATCATGGAGCCCAGTATGAAAACAAGGTTTGATATAAGCCTATAATTAATCCCCAGCGCGATAATCATCTCTTTATCGTGCATTCCGGCCCTGATGACAGCGCCATACCAGGTCTTTTCCTGGAAAAGGTAAAGACATAAAGCCACGGCAAGGCCTACGAAAATAAGGGCAATCCGATATACCGAAAAGAAAATGCCCCCCAAATTTATCGAACCGGCTGTAAAACCTGGGGCCGTGCCAACTTTGGCAAACGGCCCCCAGATCCAAAGCGCCAGGTTTGAGAAAATGTAAACAAGTCCGAGTGTTAACAGAACCTGCTCGGGAATTTGTTTATACAAACGCTCCAGAAACGCGCGCTGAAGCAACAAGCCCACGACCCCGATACCTATAATGGCTGCCAAGACACCCAGAAGGAAACTATTGCTGACTTTGGCTATGGTTAATCCAAAATAGGCGCCGAGCATGTAAAGAGAGCCATGCGCCAGATTGAGAATCCGCATAACACCAAAGATGAGCGAGAATCCGCTGGCGATGAGAAAAAGGATCATGCCATACGCTATTCCGTTCACGAATGTTTCGATTACTTTTTCCACTCAGACCCTTCCACCTTCCCCATGCAGCGCTTTTAGGCCTACTTGGCTATTGGCGGGAGATAGGTTACCTGCGTATATTTAACGATCGGCTCCCATACGATCTTCCCACTTTTATTTACAGCCTTCAGAATGTTCAAATCTCCGATGCCCACACCGTCTTTGCTAAAAGAAGTACGCCCCGAAGGTAGGTCAATGTTTACCTTTCGGATCGCATCATTGAGTATCTCCGGCTTCGTCTTTCCTCCCGTGGCCTTCAGCGCTTCAATAATAATAGATGTGGCTTCATAAGCAGCGATTGCAAGGTAATGGGGATCTGCGCTATTTTTCTTTATAAAGGCTTCCACAAATTTTTTGTTGAGAGGATTATCCAGAGCCAGGCACCAGCGGTGTATCGAAATAATGCCATCAGCTCGAGGCCCTACATCATTTAACATGACATCAGGAAAAGAGGCATACATCTGAATGAACGGCATACCCAACTTGGCATCGTAAAATCTAGGCAGTAGGCGCAGGGTCTCATGGGGGAGAAGCCATGAGGCCACACAGTCAGCTTTCTTCATGGCGGTTACATAGGGGGCATAATCCATCGTCCCAAAAGGGATCCGCTGCCGCTGTATAACTTTGCCACCTTTGGCCTCAAAAGCATTGATAAAACCTTCGGCAAATTCCGCACCGGCGACGAAATCCTGGTGAATAACAGAGCATGTCCTGTAACCCGCCTCCCAGGCATATAAGCCGGAATACTGCGTCACACCTCTTTGTTCACCGATGAAAGAGAATACGTTGTGACCTCCCATCTGTAAACCCTTGAGCGGAAGTGTTGCCAGAGTGAGGTGGGGAATTTTGGATGGTGTAATGTAGTTAATCGCCGCAAGCAGACAGTCAACACGCACGGGTCCGATAATTACATCTACTTTGTCCAGCTCCACGAGTTTCCTGGCCTTATCCACCGTGGTCTCTGCTTTAGATGCTGTGTCCTCCGTATGAAGGCTGAGGGTCCGATTGCCGACCTTCCATCCGACTTCATCGAGCTTTAAGCGGATGCCTTTTTCAATTTCCAGCATAAGTGGGTCGGGGCCGGTATATCCGATAAGCGCACCAATCTTAACGGGTGGAAGGTCCGATGCTGCGGCCTGGGCCGCCGCCACTGGAGAACCTCCGGCAAGAAGCATTGCAAACGTAAGTAAAACAGAGAACAAATATTTCGACCGTTTCGACCTCATAAGTCACCTCCTTTAAGTAATGGGTTGGTTAAAAGCAACTTCTGGGTGAACTCATATAAGCCTTAGCACTTAATTTCTGATTAAATCCGGTGCGATCCTCCTTTCTTTTGCAGGGATCGTGAATATGCTCAATATTTTCGCAGTAAAAAGATCAAATCTTGCGCCCGAGGTAGGCCGCCTCTCTGACAGCATCCGCAATCTTTCTTGCGTTGATGCAATCTCCGATTCTATAGAGTTCAGGGACTTTTCCTTTAATCGCTTCGTAAAGTTGCATGCGTGGCGTATAGCCGATTGCCAGGACGACGGTATCGGCTTCAAACATATGCCTATTCCACTCTTTATCAGTCGCCACAACTCCGCCATCAACGATTTCATCAATGTGCATGTCAGTAACCATCGCCACACCGGCTTGATGCAAAACAACATCTACCAGATATCTTCTGGTGGCCGCATACATATCTGAACCAATCAGGGGCAGTCTTTCAATTATCGTTACCTTGTCTGCAAGGCCTTTATCCGTTATGTAATCAGCTGTTTCTACACCAACATGACCACCTCCAGCCACTATAACGCGTTTGCCAAAAGACGTTTTCCCGCCGATAACATCCTCGGCAATAACCACATGCTCTTTATCGACTCCGGGAATAGAAGGGATATCAGGGACCGCCCCAGTAGCGATGATGACCACATCCGGTGCATATTCTCTAATGGCCTGGGGCGTGACTTCTTTGCCCAGCTCGATTCGAACATTTTGCTTTTGGCACTGCCGTTCCAGCCAATCGCCGAAGTGACTTTGAAAGATCTCTTTACATGGCGAATAGGATGCAACTCGAAGATTGCCACCCAGTCTCGTATTTTTTTCAACCAATGTGACATGATGACCGCGAAGTGCGGATACCCGGGCCACTTCCATTCCAGCCGGTCCGCCACCCACAACCAGGATGCGTTTCGGGTCTTGCGTGTTCTTTAGCCTAAAATCCCTCTCCCTGCCCCAATCAGGATTTATAGCACAGCCTACCTGCCAGCCCCTGCCCGATAGCCTCTCGTTACAATAGCCACACCGGATACAAAGGCGCACATTCTCCAGATTTCCCTGCGCAAGTTTCCGTGGCAATTCCGGGTCAGCAAGTAATGGCCTGCCGATCTGAACCACATCACACTGTCCTGCGGCGATAGCCTCCTCCCATTTTATCGGATTGTGCTCACCTCGGCTCACATCAAAGACCGGTATCGTAAGTATTCGTTTAAACTCTTCGGAAAGGTAAAGCATACCGGTCCCCTGCCTGTAAACCGCTCCACCTCTGGGATCCGAAAGAATGGTCTCGTAGCTCCCAATGCGGAGATCAATCCAGTCAACACCCTCACGTTCCAAAAGCTGAGCAAACGCTTTAGACTCTGACAGCGTAATACCATCGGGAAGAAGCTCATCCGCAAGCAGCGCGTAACCGAGAGCGAAACCATTTCCGCATGCGCGCCGGATCCCCCTTACGATCTCCAAGGGCATCGTACAACGATTTTCAAAACTGCCGCCATATCGGTCTGCTCGTTTGTTGGTATGGGGGGAAACAAATTGCTGGAGCAGGAAAGAGGTTATGCCATGCAAGAGTACACCATCGAATCCGACTTTCTGCGCCCTTATTGCTGCAGCAATGAATAAATCCCTCGCTTCTTCGGCCTCTGCCAGGCTCATGGCTCTTGGCTGGATATAATTTTTTCGGCCAAAACCATAGCAGGCAACCCCCGATGGAGAAACAGGGTCATTGCCCCACATTCCATAATGACGAAGTTGAATAACTGCCGGCACATCATTGTCATGGATGATTTCAACCAGCCGCCGCAGCCCGGGTTCAAATTTCTCATCATCAATACGAAGGGCATTATGTGCCCAGTGGCGGCCGTCGACTTCTGTCGCTTCGATGATGATTAATCCTACACCCTGTCTGGCAGAGTGTTCATACATATCAAGTAGTTGCTGTGACACCTCCCCGTTTACACCGGCAAGATTGGAATGCATCGGCGTTCGGACCAGGCGATTCGCCATTTGCAAAGGTCCCACCTGGATTGGCCTAAGTAAACTTCTAAAGGTGGTCATTCTTCCGTCTCCCATACCTAAAGATGTATCGAGCGCTATCAATTGAAATATTTCTTTTAAGGGTTTTCAATCCGGAACCAATGCACAACAGGAAGCCTGACTTTATCCCGCAGTCGCAGCAAGCTTATGCCTGGTTTTCGGTCAAGCACTATTGATTGCAAAATCCATAGGTGTTTTGACCAACTTTACGGGTGCCTTGGCGGTGACCAAAATTGTAACAGCCGGGCCCATAATTCCCACATCCTTTCGCCAGTTTGGATCATGAATATCTATATTTGTTGCCAGCACTATATTTTCTTTAATCACAGGGGAACTTAAACCATGAAATGGGCCCGCGCCCCCTCGCCCGGTCTTCAGTTTCTCTGAGGGCAGAGTAGCCCTTTTAAGTGGATACGCCATCGCCGATGAAAACGAACAGACCTTAAATATTCTTCCTCTAGATCAATATTTCCCGAAAAGGAGAATCGGTCTCCTCTTTAGGAAAAGGCAATATATCTCTCCTGCCGTGAGGGCATTCATCCGAATCCTGATATCCTTTTATCCACGTAATATCTTTTAGCTGTTTGCGGGAATATTTTTAGACATTAATTCCTGGATACGTTCAATCACGCTTTCGGGAGTTTTGAATCGATCGTCAACGAAATGGTTTTTCAGGCCCACATGTTGCATGTGAAAGAAGTCCAGCAGATTTTGCAGGTCGGTTGCGAATCCGATGAGGTCCCCAAATCCCTGCCCGAAGTTGGAATCATGGCTCCACCATAAATTTTTTCTGTCCGCGTTGCAAGGGGACTCCCTTCCGAGAAAAATAACCTTGCTGAGGTTCTGTTCCGCTTTACCAGGCTCATTTTGGAGAGGCATGTAAAGCAATTCATATCTTATCCGGGGGCATTTTTTGAAAAATCTTAATTTATATTGGTTCGGATATTTTTCTATATAACTGATTAGCGTCTGCAAATGCTCCCTCAGAAACATTTTATACTTATCTTCAAAATCCGTTCCCTTATATTTTTCCCATCCCAGGGTGTATCTTTCAAAACAGTTAGCGCATATGTAGGTACTGAGACAGTTGCCCTTATCCAGTGCTTCGGTGATCAGCTTTCGCCGATGTGTACATGCGGATTCAATCAGGTCTTTATGCAGCGGAAGCACTTTCTTACTGTTGGCATCCGGATCACCCGTAAAACTCGCATGCTGGGGCGATTTGAGAGCATGCGTGGGTTGGTCCAGGACATATTCCATGGAAGCCCCCTCCGTGACAGAGAGTGTTTTCTCTATACCCATGAGGAACCAACCAATGACGAGACTGCTGAATACCGGCACGATACCCGTCACAGTCTGATTTTCGCTTGCTGAGAGAAAAGAAGGTATATCTGATGTAGATAGTTCTCCATGACCATATTCCCTTAGCAGACCGCTTATTTCCACCAAGCTCAGATTCAGGCTTACAGCAATATTAATAAGTGTTTTTCGTTTGATCTTGATTCTACTCCCATCTGTTTCAAACCGCTCTATTTTAGAAAGATAGGTGTTTGAGATCCCACTTATCTTCGAGACCAGATTCTTGTTCATGCCGGAATTTTCTATCAGCTGATGTAAAGTGGTCATTAAAGAGATCCTCCAACTGAAAAAGCAAGTCTTTTAAAAGTATTCTATGAATGTCCCTCTTCCTCACGAAGAGCATGGAACATAGCCGGTTATTCAGATTATTTCTTATTCAACAGGCAAAGACAAAAATATGCAAATCCCGATCTTGTTTTCCCGGAGGTCGTAATCGGCTACTCAATTTAGGGTAGACCATTTTACTGCTTTATATTCATGGGTTCACCGCAGCAGCGAAGTTCTCCATCACCCTTGCGGGTCACTATGAACTCTGCACCGCATTTCTCACAATGATATCGTTTCCCGAGTTGACTCATTTCCGCTCTCTGCGTCTTTCATCAAGGATAGCCCGTTCAATTCACTCGATTTCTCACGGGGCTTCCTGAGTTGCATATTTATATAGTCGTTATGTTTAAAAGCGACTCATATTCATGGCAGGGGATAATGAGGTCCGCCAGATCTATGATGCGCCGGGTGCTCTCATATAGTTCACCTGGATGGGTGTGGGAAGCACCGATAGTGAAAGGAAAGCCCTTTTCTTTAAACTCGGCGGGTGGGTCAAAGTTCTCCTGTACGCAGCACCATCCAGTGATGACGGCGGTGCCCTGCGCTGTTTTTGCAGCAACGGACTGCCCCCCGGCGGTGTGTCCGGGAGTCAAGAGGAGTTCTATCCCATCATCAATTTTCGTGTCACCTTTGACGACCTCCCAACGCACACCTTCAAACAATTCCTGAAAATCCTTGGGCAAACGGGATTGGGTATATGGAAAAGGGTGTCGAATCTGCTCCAATTCCGCCGCTTGAATCATGGCCTTAGCCCGCGGAAATCTGCGGAGATTGGCCGTATGATCGTAGTGTGAATGGGTCACAATCACGTAATCGATATCACCGATTTCCAGTCCAAGCTTCTTCAGCCCTTCGTCCAGGGTTTGAATATGCACGGATTTAAAATTCCGGGAAATGAATCTGTCGGGCGTTACGCCGGCATCCACCAAATAGTTCTCACGCGGCCCTTGCAGATACCAGACATAGTGGCAATCCCGTATTTTTTCATCAGAGGATACCGGTAGTAGCCAGTGCAAATTTGCCCTGGGAAAATCCTCTACGGTGCACAGCGGTATCTGATGTATTTTATAATGGTCTGTTTTGGGCGACATAAGTATTCTCCCCCTTATGCATTCCCTGAAGATTCGAGGATAGAGACAGAAAATTATAGACGGCACTTCGTCCATGGCCATCTAGAAAGTGCATTGCAATCGTTTTTGCATTTTCGTGTGAAGATTTTTTAAATATAATTAAAGGGCTCGGCATGTCAAGAAAAATGTAAAAATGTTATAAACTGATGAATAATATAATAAATAAATATATAATATATAAAACAAATTATTTTTTATATAAATAAAAATATAAACTTGACAACTGAAAAGTAATTCTTTATGTTTTGAATCTCGAGTACGGACAAGATCATTTTTTTATAAAGTTATTAAGCGGTTACATTAAGACTGCTCTGGTAAAATGTTCAAGCAGTCTATGCTGATGTACGGAGGGGGGGATAAAACCGCGGTTAAAATGGGATGAAGTCGTTAATATCAGTGAGAGGGAAATCCTAAACATGATAAGGAGGCGCTAAATGGCAGTCCGGAAACTTCAAGTTCTTTTTCTAGGACAGAACAATAATGCCCCTAAAGGAAGGCTCGCTTATGGGATGGAAGTTGATAAACTCATAACGACACCCTTTTTGAGCTTTCTGATTCAAACAGATGACAAGAATATCCTTTTTGATACGGGAATGCATCCCGACAATGCGGCCTATTGCAGGTCTCAGGGAATGGAAGCAATCGTACGGGAAGAGGATTATCTTCCGGCTCGTCTGAATGAAGTTGCCGGCCTTTTAATGGAGGACATCGACCTTGTGGTCCTGTCACATGTCCACCGTGATCATACGGGATGGTTGGGTCATCTTCCAAATGCAGAGGTCATTGTCCAGAAAGAGGATTATACAGCCGCAGTTATAGAGCCGGCACCCTATTTTCAACCCATCCATCCGCTTAAAAAATATATAGAGCGCGATATCAAGTGGCGGTTGATCGATGGCGATACCATACTGATGCCGGGTCTGACGGTCCTGCTTACCCCCGGTCATACCATAGGGCACCAGGTTCTAATGGTCGACCTGCCCCAATCCGGCACGATAATCCTCGCTGGAGATGCCGTTTTGGATCTGGAATGCCTGGAAAGGGAGATTATTCCGGGGATTTACGCAAATCGCGGGGACGCCCTGCATTCTCTCAGGAAGATAAACGTGATGGCGAAGCTCAGAAATGCCAGAGTTTTTCCAAGCCATGATTGGGAATGCTATTTGAATCAGATAAAAAAGCCGCCTGAAGCATATACATAAACGGACCTAAAGGGAATCGGCTGACCCGCAATAGCGAGCGCATTCCCCGCAGCTTGCTGCGGGGTTAGCGAGCGAATTATAGATCGATTAAAATTCCTTGCGGGGAAGATTCCCTGCAGCTTGCTCAGGGTAATCTTCAATCGGTTATCCGGGAATTGAAAAGACAAAGGCGATGTGGACGCAGGAGGAGAAGCCATGACGAGAAAAGAGAAAACCGCAAAATTGATGATCTGCGAACCTGTTTACGGGGATCAACCCCGGCAGCACTGGGACTGGTTGTCGAAAATACTTCAGGCTGCGGGAACGCCGGATACCAGTGTGGACTTTGTGAACCTGAAACATGGCTACAAGGTGATGCGGACTTACACGCGGACCTACAACTCCATCAGCGTCGCTCAGATGGCGATCGAAGCCGAGAAAAAGGGCTACGACGGTTTCATTATCGGTTGTGCCAGCGATCTGGGCATGAGAGAGGCGCGATCGATGGTTGACATTCCCATAATCGGATCAACGGAAGCCACGACCCTTTTGGCCTGTACCCTCGGCAACAAATTCTCCGTCATAACAACGGACCCCACAGCCTGTGCGCGTACCGAAAACCTCATTAAAAGCTATGGCCTGGGAGATCGAATTGCCAGTGTCAGGCACGTAGAGGGGCTAACGGCGCATCAGAATTTTGCCATGATGAAAGAGGGGCAAGAACAGCAGCAGAAACTGGTTGAAATGTTTACAGAGACAATGATGAAAGCAATCCGTGACGACGGGGCAGAGGTCCTTTACGCATCCTGTCTGCCCACCTCGTCCATGCTGACGATGCACGGCGTTTATGAAGTGGACGGTGCTCCTGTCATAAGCATGTTCGCGGCCGCTTTGAAACTTGCGGAAACCATGGTTTCCTTCAAGAGAGCATACGGCACGGTTGTGTGCAAGAAAAGCATTTATCTCGGGCCCCATGAAGGCTGGGAAAATGAGTTAGAGACGAATTGACTGAAAATACGCAAAAATAAATAAGCAAAGGAGGACAACATGCCTGAATATCAAGCCAAAGGCGTCGTATGGGAGGACCTGGAAGTGGGTGATGAAATATCCACGATTCACTGGTTCGTAACGCCCGATGACATCAAGATGGCGGCGGAGTCGTTCTACGACGATAATCCGCTATACTTTGATAAGGATTTTGCCAAAGAATCGGAATGGGGCGGGATTATCGCGCCTTTCTATTTTCTGGATGCCACATTCAGATGGGTCGTTTTTCTCTCAAGGGGCGGGATGCGGCATCAAAATCACACGATTAATGCCCAGGGGATACTGGAATCCTTCCTTCCGATTCGGCCGGGGGACCGGCTGGTCGGCAAAATGTTTGTGGACGATAAATTTGTCAAAAGAGAAAAGAACTTTTTGACCTGGCGCATGGAGGTCCGCAACGAAGACGGAGAGATGGTGGCGCGTAAATTCTGGAGATCCTATTGGACGGACCGCGAAATCGAATTTCCTAAAAAGGAAACATACGAATAGGGAGGTATCTGAAAATGGAAAAAAGAAAGGAAACAAAATACGGTACCAAAATCGCCGACGAGGATAAACCAGTCCTGAGATTATCCTATGATGAAATAAATGTCGGAGATGAAATCACCCCCTTCACGCGGTATATGACCATGGATATGGCCATTAAGCACGGAAGGATTTACGGAGATTTTTATTCCGGTCATGTTGATAAGGAATCAGCCAGGAAACAGTTTGGGGTCGCAAGAACGGCCATACAGGGCGCATTTGTACACGGGGGGTTTACGCCCTTTATGGTGCGGTGGCTCAGATCTGAGAAACCCTGGATTTGTGGCGGCAAGGCCGATATAAAATTCATCATGGCGGTCAATTCAGGAATGACCTTACGTTATTGCGGCAAAGTTATCGAAAAGAAAGAAGAGGACAACAAAAAATATGTGATCTGCGAAGTATGGGCGGAAAACGAAAGAGGTGAAAAAGTGGCCGTAGGCACGACAACGGCCTGTTTTGAATAGTGCGTCTCTTTTTGAGAATGATTGGGTTTTCCAAACCCGCAACGATTGGGGCACTTCGCGCCCCTGTCTTTTACCGCCTATGGCGGTAAAATCCAAGCCACCCGCTGTGCGGGTGGTCGTTGACTCAGAACCGTGGTTAACTTCGGTTCGTCGTTTAATTAAAAACAGCGCTGGTTTGACGCTGAGTGAATGACCTGAAGGGCCGGAAAATGGCAGAAAAAGAAGACTTGGATAAGATCGCAAAAAGTCAGGAACGCTGGGAAAAAACAACACTGAAGAAATGGCTGGAAAGATTTCCGGAAAGGGAAATCTATTCAAGCATACCCACCCAGCGTTTGTATACACCAACAGACAGAAAAGACGCCAGTTACCTGGAAGACATCGGTTTCCCCGGGGAATTTCCTTTCACCAGGGGGCTCAATCCGACGGAGTATCGAAGCCGGTTATGGTATATGACGCAGGGAATGGGCTTTGGAACCCCCGAAGAAACCAACAGACTCTACAAGCTGATGTTCAGCAAGGGTTCCAACCGGTTCACCACCAAAATCGATCTTCCATGCCAGGTAGGGTATGACCCTGATAACCCTATGGCGGAAGGCGAGGTCGGCGTCATCGGCACGTCTATCCCTTCCTTGAAAGAAATGCAGACTGCCCTGGATGGGATCCCGCTCGAGAAAGCGGCCGTTTCAGGCCTCATCGGCAATACGAGCATCATATCCTGGTCAATGGTTCTGGCAGTGGCCAAGAAGCAGGGGGTCTCTTTTGAAAAACTCAGACTCAACGTCATGAGTGACTGCCTCAATGAATATATTGCCAGAGGCAACTATATCTTTGCTCCGGAAACGTCTTTACGATTATCCATAGACCTCGCAGAGTATGTTTTCAGAGCCGCACCGAAAACCAGCTTCGTTATCGGTTGCGGATATCCCATTGCCGAGGCCGGCGCCACCCTGACGCATGCGGCCGCGCTCATGCTTGCATGTGGCCTGCTCAATATTGACCGGCTGCTTGAGAGGGGTATTGCCATTGACGAGATTGCCCCCCGGGTGGGCTTCAATATCCACGTCGGTCTGGACTTTTTTCCCGAAATAGCCAAATTCCGTGCTCTGAGAAGACTGTGGGCCAGGATCATGAAGGAAAAATACGGGGCCAAACGGTCGCGTTCTCTGCACTTCAGGTTCGGGCCTGGTACGGCCGGCTCGGCCCTGACCGCACAGCAGCCGGAGAACAATATTATCAGAACCGCATTCGCGGCGATGTCGGCGGTTCTCGGCGGTGCGCACTCGCTCAACGTTTCTTCTTTTGATGAGGCCCTTGCCATCCCGACCGAAAAATCGGCCCGCATAGCATTGGCCACGCAGCAAATTCTTGCTTATGAAACCGGTGTTCCGGACGTGGTGGATCCGCTGGGCGGTTCCTATTATGTGGAAACGCTGACGGACCGGGTTGAGAAAGAGATTCTGGATTATCTCGACCAGATAGAGAATCAGGGCGGATTGATGAAGGCCATCGAAACGGGTTGGGTGCGCAATGAAATTACCCATTCCGCCTATGCCAGGCAGAAGGAAATCGACAGCGGCCAGCGAACAGTGGTTGGGGTAAACAAGTTCACTTCGGCGGAAGAGCCCGCCTATAAGATTCATCGTGCGGACCCGCAGGCCGAAAAGGAAATGGTTAGAAGGATCAAACTCCTGAAGAAGGAAAGGGATAACCTCGCGGTTCAGCACAGCCTTGAGAAACTGAAACAGGCTGCCGGTGGTGATGAGAATATAGTGCCCTATATCATCGACGCAGTGGAAAGTTACGCAACGGTGGAAGATATTTGCAATGCACTTATCAGCGTTTTCGGCAGATGGGAATCTACATTCATGACCCGGTTCTGATTGGAAGTGGCTTCAAAACCCCATCTGAGGCCCAATGGCTGTGTTGTCCCGCTAGCGCGGGATTCGCATCTGATTTTATGCAATAGGGTGCAGCACAGGCCTCCGATAAATGCTCACATACTCATGTATGCTGAGAACAACGACTTTCTCGATCGGCCTGCACCTTGCCCTTGAACCTGATCTGAGGTTTTGAAACCCCTTCTAAGGGAACCGGGAGCTGCGGTTTCAGGTTGAAGATAAAACCCGACCTGGAATTGGAAAAATCATGGCAGCGCATTTACTGCAGCACGTCTCTCTTTTCCTGCTTAATGGAGAGATCAGTGAGGACTTTTTATTATGGAGCGACAAAAGTCAATCAGAGTCCTGATGGCGAAGGCCGGACTTGACGCACACGAGCGTGGACTGCTCATCGTGTGCATGGGTTTGAGAGAGGAGGGCATGGAAGTCATTTACACCGGATTGCGGCAAACGTCTGAAGCGGTTTTGCAGGCCGCAATTGAGGAAGGTGTTGATGTGCTTGGCATCAGCTCCCTGTCTGGAGGGCACAATGCTTTCATGTCAAAGCTATGCCGGAACGCTCAGGAGAAAGGCTTTGACCTAAACGACCTTCTGATTCTTGTTGGCGGAATCATTCCCCGGGAGGATATCGCAATTCTAAAGGATATGGGCGTCAGTGCTACTTTTGGCCCCGGAACTTCTATTCAGCAAATCTCCAACTATATTAAAGAAAATATTAAATCAGGGTGTTCTTGAACCAAGGGCGGATGAGTCCCCGATGCCCGTTGCGAATACGAGGCCGCTTCAAGCTGGCAAATAGGAATATGACCCAAAAGAGGTTTTAAACATGGCGAGTCTTTTGGAATCTTTTCGAGTTTTGGATTTAACAGATCACAAAGGCTTCTTTTGCGGCAAGATCCTTGCAGACCTTGGTGCCGATGTGATCAAGGTTGAAAAGCCCGGAGGCGACCGCGATCGCTGGATCGGACCCTTCCATATGAATGCCGCAGATCCCGAGAAGAGCCTCAACTGGTTTGCCTACAATATGAATAAACGAGGCATAACTCTGGATATCGAGACAGCGGATGGCAAAGCGCTGTTTATGAAATTGGCGCAGAAAGCCGACTTCATTATTGAATCCCATTCAGCAGGCTATATGGATGACATCGCGCTGAGCTATGCTGACCTGAGCGCGGTAAACCCGAGACTGATTATGACCTCCATTACGGCTTTTGGACAGTCCGGGCCTTACAGAGATTATAAAGGAACAGATCTCGTCTGCATGGCGATGGGCGGGCTCGCCTATATAACGGGTAATGCCGATGACAGCCCGGTGAGGATCAGTTTCCCGCAATCTTATCTTCTGGCCTCAGCCGAGGCGGCCGCCGCCACAATGATCGCCCATTATCATCGAGAGCTGACCGGAACGGGTCAGCATGTTGATGTTTCGATACAGGCATCGGTGGCAGGCAAGCTGGCAAATGCGATCCCCACATGGGAGTTAAATCATACCCTTTTGAAAAGGGAAGGATCGTACATGTTTGGGCGGGGAGCGAAGCTTAAAATGCGTCTGCTATGGCGCTGCAAAGACGGCTATATTACCTTTGCTCTGATGGGCGGCAAACTGGGTGCGAAGAGCAACCAGATCGTCGCTAGGTGGATTATCGATGAAGGCGGGGCGCCTGAATTTTTCAAAAACGTCGATTGGGCATCACTGGATATGGCCAAGCAGACCCAGGAAAAGCAGGAAAAGCTTGAGGCCGTCCTGGCCCGCTTTTTTTCCAGGTATACGAAGGCGGAGCTTTATCGCAGAGCCAACCAGGACGGCGTTTTGCTGTGTCCGCAGTCTTCCTGCAAGGACATCGCCGAAAACATGCAACTTCAAGCGAGGGATTTCTGGAAAGAACTGGAACATCCGGAACTGGGAAAGACGCTTACCTATCCCGGCGCCTTCCTTAAGGAGTCCGGCGCGCCTCTGGTTTCCAGGCGCCGGGCGCCCCTTATCGGTGAGCATAATGAGGAGGTCTTCAATGGCGAACTGGGATTGTCTGGAGACGAGATCAGCATCAAGAGGCGGGCCGGAATTATTTAGTTAGCATCCCTATTTTCGAACCGGACCTGTTCGGTGTTAAAAGGCGACGGTACAAAGATAATTCAGGGAGGTATGGATGAGCGGCAAGGGCCTTGAGGGTGTCAAAGTGGTCGATTTCGGCTGGGTACTGGTCAGTCCCCTGATTGTGAAAACGCTGGCGGATTACGGGGCCACGGCCGTTTGCGTGGAGTCGATCAAGAGCCCGAGTCTTTCCAGGCTCGGTACGCCATTCAAGGACGGCAAGCCGGGCGTCGACCGTGCCGGGCATTTTGCCTATTGTGCGCCCAATAAATACAGTATCAGCCTCGACTTGCGGTCGCCGGCAGGCATGGCGATTGCCAAAAAACTGGTTGCATGGGCGGACGTGGTGTCGGAAAACCGGCGGGCGGGGGTCATGAAGGAAATGGGACTGGACTATGACGAATTGTGCAAGCTAAATCCGGGTCTCATTATGGTCTCCAGCTCTAATCAGGGCCAAACCGGCCCCTATGCCTCGCATCCCGGTCTCGGGATCCACCTCATCGGGCTGGGCGGATTTAACAATTTCGTCGGGTGGTCCGACCAGGAGGCCATCAGCTTAACGGTCGCTTACACGGACTATCTTACGCCCCCCCTCGCCGTGGCAACCGTCGCTGCGGCTCTGGATCAACGCCGCAAAACCGGAGAGGGCCGGTTTCTTGATATATCACAACTGGAAGCCGGCCTGCATTTCCTGGCAACCCCGATGCTGAATTATTTTGTCAATCGCAGCGAACCGCAAAAAATGGGCAATGCCTCCGAATACGCTGCCCCGCATGGTATTTTCAGATGCAAGGGTGAGGATCGCTGGTGTGCGATTGCCGTTTGCAGTGACACGGAATGGGCGAAATTCTGCACGACAATGGGCCATTCGACCTGGAGCGATGATCCGAAATTTTCAACCCTGGAAAAAAGGAAAGAGAACGAGCAAGAACTGAATCAAAGGATAGCCGAATGTACGCTTGAATACACTGCTGAGGAATTGATGGCCCTCATGCAGGCGGCGGGTATCGCCGCCGGAGTGGTGCAGAATGCCAAGGATCTTTACGAGGATCCTCAGCTACGACATCGCGATTTTTTCTGGGTCATGAATCATAAAGAGATGGGTGAATTTACCCATCTGGGCGAGCCGGCCGTGTTATCTGAAACGCCGGCAAGACCAAGGATGCCGGCACCCTGCCTCGGTGAGCATACGGAATATATCTGCAAAGAATTCCTGGGTATGGGCGATGAAGAATTTGTCGGCGCCATGATATCGGGGGCCTTTGGCTATTAGAAGCCTCAACTTTGCTAACGAACGTCTCATCTTTCAGGAGGTCATGATGATGCCGAAATCTTCAGACAAAAAAGTCCTCAAACCGTATCCTCTGGGTTGGAAGGCAAAAATTGGCATTTTGCTGCCCTCCCATGACACCGGATACGGCTCATACGAGTTTCGCGTACTCTGCCCCGATGGTGTGGTGACTCTGGAAACAAGGGTAATGGGTGGCAGGCTGACGATCGAACATCTGCAAAGAATGCGGGAGGACGCGCTGCATGGCGCCGAGTTGCTCGCAACGGCCGCACCCGACGTGATTTGTTACATTGCGACAGCCGCCTGCTTTGTTCTGGGAGTAGAGGGTGAAAAGCAGTTACTGAAGGCAATAGAGGAGAAAACCGGAATCCAGGCAGCCTCGGGAGGCTCCTCAGTGACCGAGGCATTCAAATTTTTGGGTGTTAAGAAGATGAGCATGTACGTGCCGACCAATGAGGAACTAACGGCCAAGTCAACCCAATACTTTGAAGACCAGGGCCTGGAAGTGTGTGCGTGTGAATCTCTCGGCCAAGAGAGCCTGCCGAACATTAACAGAATGTCTCCCTGGGAGATTTATGGCGATGTCATGAAACTTTACAGGCGTTGTCCCGAAGTGGATGGCATCTTTGTAACCGGCGGCTGTTTCAGAACCCTGGAGATGCTCGAAGTTCTTGAAAAGGACACCGGTGTTCCCATCGTGACGACGACACCGGCTAACATGTGGCGCTGTCTGCAGCTGGTTGGCGTCAAGGACCCGATATGCGGGTTTGGTCAGCTCCTCGAGAAACCCAGATAGCTGATAATTATGGAGAGAATAATGAAAAATCAATATCAAATGGCCACCTCGATCGATATCACCATTCTCAGAGATCTCCCCTATGCAACCGAGTCGGAGGCGCAGAAACTGGATATATATATGGTTTCCAAGGCAGAAAAGCCCTGTCCCGTGATCATGTGGATGCACCCGGGCGGTTTTTATGAAGGGGATAAGGATGGAAGTGCCATTATGCCGCTGGCCATCGTAAATATGATTAAACTTGTTCAGCCCATGTTGGAGAGGGGTTACGCCGCCGTAAGCGTCAACTACAGGTTGAGTCAAGAAGCCATATTTCCGGCCCTGATTTATGATGTTAAAGCAGCCGTTCGCTGGATCAGGGCCAACGCTGCGAAATACAATTTCGAAGGCAGCAAAGTTGCGGCCTGGGGCTCCTCCGCAGGGGGATATCTGGCAGCGATGTTGGCCACTACCGGGGATGAAAAAGAACTGGAAGACCTCACTTTAGGCAACCCCGATCAGTCCAGCCGGATCACCGCAGCAGTCGACTGGTATGGGCCGACCGACTTTCTCCAGATGGACCCCCAGCATAAACAACTCGGACAGGAAGCCGAGGTTCATTCTGCCGATTCTCCGGAGTCCAGGCTCATGGGGGCCGCAGTGACACAGGTCCCCGACAAATGCAAAGCTGCCAGCCCGATGACTTACATAAAGCCCGACAGTGCACCCATTTTTATCCAGCAGGGGGCACAAGATCCGGTCATTCCCTATCCTCAAAGCGTTACCTTGGCAGAACAGATGATTGCCGCCATTGGAAAAGAAAATGTGATTCTTGAATTGTTCGATGACATGGCTCACGCCGGCCCGGTATTCTTCACGCTGGAGAATATTCACAAGGTTTTGGATTTCTTGGATAAATATATGAAATGAAAACACTAGATCAAAAATCGCGAATGAAGGATAACGATGGTTTCCGGAAACTGCTCGAGCCGGGGAGCATAGGTCATTTGCCGCTCCGAAACAGGATCGTCATGGCCTCAATGGGCACCCGTCTTGCCGGAGTGTGGGGAGAAGTGAATGATGCCACCTTAGCGTGGTATGCCAAAAGGGCTCAGGGAGAGGTGGGTCTGGTCACAGTGGAAGCCACCCATGTTGCCGCCGCTTTATTCCCCGTGCGCGGGGTTATTCGCATGCTAAGGGCGGACGACGATTGTTTTTGTCCCGGATTGTTTGATTTAGCAGAAACCGTCCACCGAGCCGGAAGCAAAATCAGCATCCAGCTGTCGGTCGGTCGCGCCGCCGCCACAGGCTCCCTCTGGATGCCTGGACTGGGGGATATAGAGCAGATGGCTGGCATGGCCCCCTCTGCGGTGACTTTTCCAGACGGCACCAAACCCAGGGAGATGACGATCGAGGAAATCCGACAGACCATTGAGCTGTTTGGTACGGCGGCTGCACGCGTAAAAAGAGTTGGTTTTGATGCGATCGAACTGCATGCCCATTTTCATTCAATTCCCGGCTGTTTCCTGTCTCCCCTATTCAACAAACGCAGGGATGAATACGGCGGAAGTTTTGAAAACCGTCTCAGGTTTGTCCTTGAGATTATTGAATCCATGCGGCAAAGGGTGGGGGCAGGCTTCCCGTTAATGATCAAATACTCGATTGACGAATATCTAGCCGGAGGCCGCGATCTCGATGACGGATTGGCGATCGCCAAACGGTTTGAGCAGGCCGGGGTAGATGCGATTGTCGTATCTCAGGGCCAGGCCGGCTCGAAACATGTCCCATATGCGCCGCTTTACTGGCCCGAAGGATTCATGGTCCCGCTGGCCGAGGCGCTTAAGAAGACGATACGGATTGCGGTGATCGTCGGCGGCAGGTTGGGCGATCCCGCCCTGGCCGAAAAGGTTCTGCAAGAAGGGAAGGCCGATTTTATCAGCATGGGAAGACCCCTTATCACCGACCCTGATTTGCCGAAGAAAGTGCGCATGCGGCAGGTAAAGGAGATCCGACGATGCATCGGCGACAACTGGTGCTTCGAAATCTTCGGTAAGTCAGAGATGCGGTGCGGACTGAATCCCGTCGCCGGTCGAGAAGCTATGTACGGGGATATCAAGCCCGCAGTACGAACCAAGAAAATCGTCATCGTCGGCGCCGGACCGGCCGGTATGGAGGCGGCCCGGGTCGCCAGTCTCAGAGGCCACCAGGTATTACTTTACGAAAAGGGCAGGGCCCTGGGCTGCGGTCAACTGGCATTGGCCGCTTCCGCGCCCCACAAGCAAATCCTGAAAAGCGTCTCTGATTACTACGTGGAGACGTTTAAGGCTTTGCCTGACTTAAAGATTCACCTGGGGAAGGAAGCCAGCGTCGCCACAATTTTTGACGAAAGAGCTGACGTTGTGATCATCGCCAGCGGTGCAAAGATCTTCATTCCGGATATTCCCGGTGTTGACAGAAGTAATGTCGTGACTGCCTTTGATGTACTGGCAAAGCAAACGGATATAAAGGGTAAAAGCGTTATCGTTTGCGGCGGGAATGCCATAGGCTGTGAAACCGCCAGTTATCTGGCCAAGCGCAAAAACAGAGTGACCATCGTAGAGCAGCTTGACAGCATCGGAAAGAATATGGAACTCACCTCTTTATCGGCATTGCGAGATGAACTGGAGCAGGACCATGTCTCCATCCTTACCGGCAAGAGAGTTGAAGCCATAACAGATCGGGGCGTGGCCATATCGGATAACCAGGGAAATACATCTGTCCTTGAGATGGACATGGCTGTCATCGCCATGGGCGTTGAATCCCTTGATGTCTTGTCTGCGCAGCTGGAAGGAAAAGTGAAAGAAATCTACACCATAGGGGATGCCAGAAAGCCGGGAATGATACATGATGCCGTGACGGATGGCTTTCTTCTGGCTTATAACCTCTAGCACCCCTGTTTAATTCTTTATCGCTGGAATCATGGAGGAGCGCAATACATGGAAACCCTGAGAGAGTCTGTTATCAGAGAAATTGAATCGGATGTCGTGGTCCTTGGGTACGGATGTGCCGGGTCCGTGGCTGCCATCACGGCTCACGACAATGGCGCCAAGGTTTTAGTCTTGGAAAAAATGCCCCAAGGAGGCGGTGCCACTTTTGTTTCAAACGGAGGTATCTGGGTTCCTACATCGATGGAATTTGCAAAATACCTTTACAGTATATGCTCCGGTACGACAGAACTTGATTTGCTTGAGACATTTGTCCGAGAGGCCATGAAAATTGAAGAATACGTTGAGGAACTTGGCGGCGTGTTCGAGCGATGGGTCAGCCAGGAGATTGCCGCCTCTTTTCCGCCGCTCACGCGACCCAGCTGGCCCAAAGTTTCCCATGGCAAAAATATGATCAGAGGCCATATCAAGGCCTACGAGCCCGGCGAGCGGAAAGAGGATGCATCTTTTGCGGAAAAGGTGCGTGCCATCGGAAGGGCCTACGGGCCCGACCTGTGGAAACTGGTCAGCGATAATGTGAAGCAAAGGGGAATCGACGTCATGCTTGAAACACCTGCCAGGGAACTGGTCCAGAATGAGGCCGGTGAGGTGGTCGGCGTCGTTGCTGAAAACAAATGCGAAAAGTTACGAGTTAAGGCAAGAAAGGCCGTTATAATGACGACGGGTGGTTTCGGGGCCAATGAGGCCTTATTAAAGGCCTATTATCCCTGCCCCTTTTACTATGCCGGACTTTCCTACGCCCAGGGCGACGGCCTGATCATGGCTCAGAAAGTCGGTGCCCAGATGTGGCATATGCTCGGCATTTGCGGTCAGCTCGGCTTTAAAACGCCCGAGTATGAAGCCGCTTTTCAGATCCGTAATCCCAGTAAAAATTTTATTATTGTCGACAAGTCGGGCAAGCGGTTTGAAGATGAAACAAACGTGAAGGTCCATAATGCCTGGCGAGTCGCTTCGATTTACGATCCGGAGGCACTTCAGTATCCCAGAATACCCTCTTACCTGATTTTTGACGAGTCCACGAAAAAGAAGGCCCCGTTGTCACGGGACTGGAGACCCCAGAATGACTACTTCTGGAGTCTGGACAATTCGGCCGAGGTTGAAAAGGGCTGGATCAAAAAGGGGGAGAATCTCAGACAGCTGGCTGAACAAATATCCATGGATGGGGCCTCATTGGAGCAAACGGTTGCCGGATTCAATAAGGCCTGCCGTACCGGTACAGATCTTGAATTCGGCCGCGCGAAAGAATTTATGGGCCCTATCGACACGCCGCCATTCTATGCGCTCCCGCTGTGGCCGACCATCATAAGCACTTCAGGAGGGCCCCGCCACGACAAGGAATCCAGGGTGCTGGACAATGACAACAAGCCGATACCGAGGTTATATGCGGCCGGAGAACTGGGTTCTTTCATCGGAATGCTCTATGAAGCAGGCTCCGGCTTTGCAGAATGTCTGGTCTTCGGGAAGATAGCGGGTCAAAATGCTGCATCAGAGAAACCGTTGAATGATTGATTAATAAAAGGAGTCGTTAATGTTCAAAGTCTGCGTAGATACCGGCGGGACCTTTACCGAGGCAGTAGTCCAAGACGACACGGGCCATTTTGCTGAATATAAGACACCCACCACACCGGCCGATTTTTCCCAGGGTGTGCTGAATGCCTTAGAGGAAGCGGCACCGGCTTATGGGATAACGCTCCCACAGTTTATGGCCGATATCGACTGGATCGTGCTCGGCACAACGGTTGCCTTGAACGCGCTACTGACAAGAAAGCTTGCCAAGACGGCCCTGATCACGACCAGCGGATTTAGAGATATCGTGGAAATGCGGCGTGCGCTCAAGATCGAAACACATTCGATGTACGAAGCCAGCATCCCACCCTATGAGCCGATCGTGCCCCGCTACCTCAGGTTTGGTGTTGAGGAAGAAACCCGTTACACCGGTGAGATTATCAGGCCCGTCAATGAAGCAGAGCTGCAAGAGGTTATCAAACAAATACAAAAGCAAGGCGTTGAATCGATCGCGATCTGTTTTATCAACTCATATGCCAATGCAGAAAACGAAAAGAAAGCGGCCGAAATCTGTAAACAAAAGCTCAAGGACGTTTTTGTCACTTATTCCAGTGATATTTTACCGACCATGGGGGAATATGCGCGTGAAAGCACGTGTATTCTGAGTGCCTCCGTCGGTCCGGTTGTTTTCAAATATATGACCAGTCTGGAAAGCAAGCTCAAAGCGGCCGGTTTTAAAGGACAGCTGCTCATTATCCAGGCCAACCAGTTTGTTCAATCGGTGCCCGCCATCTTGAGGAAGCCCGTCTATTTGATCGGATCCGGTCCATCGGCTGCGTCCGCCGGTGCGGTTTTGCTGGGTAAAGAGATGCAGAAGTCTAATTTCATTACGGCCGATATGGGCGGCACCACCCTCGACGCCAGCGTGATCCAGGATGGGAAGGTTTCGCTGGCCGTGGGTAAGTGGATCGATGACGAGAGAATGGGCATTATGATACCGGATGTCAGCAGCGTCGGTGCGGGTTGCGGCAGTATCGGCTGGGTGGATTCCCTCGGCCTGATACGTTGCGGCCCCCAAAGCGCCGGGGCGGAACCAGGGCCGGCGTGTTACAACAAAGGGGGAGCAGACCCCACCATAACCGACGCAGCGCTCGTACTGGGGTATATACCCTACGATTATTTCTGCGGCGGCAAGATGCCGCTATCTATCGATTTGGCAAGGGCTGCCGTAAAGAAGATAGCCGACCGGATGCAGATGACCGTCGAGCAAGCTGCCGAAGCCATGTTCACCACGGTCAATTCCAGTATGGCGGACGAAATTACCACCGTTTCCACCCGGATGGGGTATGACGTCAGAGATTTTGCCTTGCTGGCCATCGGTGGCGGGGGGCCTCTTTGTGGCGCTTTTATGGCGGAAGCCCTTGGAATGAAGGAAGTCATTGTGCCCCGATTCGCGGCCTCCTTTTGCGCCTGGAGCATGTTTGCCCTGGATATCGGACGGGACTATGTCCGGTCTTTCATCTCCTTGCACGACAACGCAGCTCCGGATGTCATGAACGAGTTGTACCAGGATATGGTGACCGAGGCGCTTTCGGATTTCAAGGTATTGAATATACCGGAGAAAGCCGTCCGATTCAGTAAATCAGCGGATTTGCGGTATCAGGGACAATACCATGAGATCCAGATGGAATTGCCTTCCGGAGAAATAACTTCAGAATCCATCGGCCAGGCCGTCAAGGAATTCCATAAAAAGCACGAAGAGCTTTACACCTTTTTGCTCCCCTGGGTGCCGGTTGAATTTCGCAATTTACGGCTGATCGCTAAAATGGCAGTCGAGAAAAACGAGATAATGACAATCCCCTCCGGGAGCGAGTCTCCCGACGAGGCTTTGAAACGGCACCGGCAATGTTTTTTCAACGGTGAATTCGTGGATACGCCCGTCTATGACGCTGCTCAATTAAAGGCGCAGAACCGTATAAGGGGGCCCGCCATCGTAGAAGAGCCGACTACCACAATCGTCGTTCCGCGGGGATTCGATTGCCTCCTCGACGAATATCAAAATTACGTCATCAGGAGAACCTAAGATGCCACAGGTAAAGGTTGACCCGACCACGATTTCGACCATATGGCATTTCATGCAGAGAGTCTGCAAAGAAATGCGCTATACCATGGAACGGACCGCAACCACGGTACAGGCCACATCCCTTCACGATCTCGCTTATGGCATATGGGACGCCCAGGCCCAAGCGATTGCTATACCTGAAGGTTTTCCCTGCCGGCTCATATCGAGCAGCTTTCCCATCCGGGCGGTTTTAAAGAAATACCGTGGAAAGATATTCCCGGGCGATGTCTTCATGACCAACCATCCTTTTCTTGCCGGTGCCGTGCATCTGCCCGATTGGGTTTTCATCCGGCCGATTTTCCATGAAGATGAGCTGGTTTTTTTCACCTGCATGGGCACCCACGTACCCGACAACGGGGGCGCACAGCCCGGTGTTTATTTCCTGGCGATTGATTCGATTGCCGAAGGCCTCAATATCCCGCCCATCAAAATAGTTGAAAAAAGTCAAATCAAGGACGATGTTCTCGATTTAATCCTTGCCAATAATCGCATGCCTGACATCATGCGGCGGGAGGTCAGCTCGCTGATCGGCAGTACCGCCGTAGCGGAACGCAGGCTCTTGGAATTGCTCGGCCGATACGGAAAGGAGACGGTCCTTGACAGTATCCAGGAGATGATGGAACGCACCGAGCGAGCCGTCCGGGCTGAAATTTCAAAATGGCCCGACGGTGATTATTACGCTGAGGCCAAAACCGATGATGACGGCGCCAACATCGGGGTGCCGGTAACGGCCAAATGCAAACTGACGATCAAGGGTGAAGAAATAACGTTTGATTTCACCGGCAGTGATGCGCAGTGCAAAGGCTATTGCAATGCCGGTTATTCTGTGACGTTGAGCGATGCTGTCTGCACCAGCTTCCTTTTTCTGGACCCGGCGCTGAGTGCTTTTCATAATGAGGGAAGCCTGAAGCCGATAAAGGTGATTGCGCCGGAGGGTTCCTTCCTCAACTGCAAACCGGGGAGTCTGGTTGCTGCCGCCCCTTCGCTGGCAGGCGCCATGGTTTGGGAATGTGTCCTGGCCACACTGTCACAAGCCTTACCGCATCGTGCTGTTGCACCATACGGTAGAGCGATGATTCCGGTAATCGTCGGTAACGATCCCAGGAACGACCGTCTGTATGCCTATGTTACCTTCTGTCCGGATGCCGGCGCGGGTGCTGTGTATGGCTATGACGGATACCAGTGTTGTTGCACCGGAGAAACCCTCGGCGTGGTCAGCAAATCGGATGTAGAGGAAGAGATGGTCAGATTCCCCTGGCGCATCAAACGGTATGAATTTATGACGGATGCGCATGGGGCGGGCAAGTGGCGCAGCGCACCGGGTATCGCCTGGGAAGCGGAAAACGAGGGCTCAGATTGCAGATTGTCACTCGGTGCCTGTGACGGATGGTTTACGCGAGGGGAGGGGCGTCAGGGGGGAGAGACGACCCGTTTCAATAAAGCTTACTTCCGGCGCGGAGGGGAGCGAATGGAGATCACGGAACCGCATGTTATGCACACTGTGAAAACCGGCGATATGCTGATCACCAGGGCGGGGGGAGGCGCCGGTGTGGGGCGCCCGGAGGAGCGGGACCCTGAAGCGGTCAGAATGGATGTTAAGAACGAGCTTGTCTCAGTAGAGTTTGCCCGTGATGTATACAAGGTCGTCTTAAACCCGGATACGCTCGAAATCGATTTAAAGGCAACGCAAGCCCTCAGAGGCAGGTAGCCTTCAAGGATATGCACTCATTATTTTTAAACGATTTAAAACCGAAGGAGGAGGTCGAGGGATGAAAACGGAACAGGAACTCGTCGCGATGAACCCTAAAGAATTCTGGAAGATGGTTCGGCGTGGAGAGTGGGAACTTCCCACGATCCAACCCTGCGAGGATTACCTCAAGGCCGGTCTTTGTATTATTCCCAAAGAGTATGCGGTCGATTTTCTGACCTTCTGTCATCGTAACCCGCGACCCGGCCCCATCATTGACATTACGGATGTGGGCTCCCCACACCCGCATATATCCCCGGAAGCCGATCTGCGCACCGATCTTCCCAAGTATAATGTTCTCGTGGACGGCGAGTTGAAGGAGCAGGTGACCGATATAAATCGTCTCTGGCGTGATGATCTTGTTGGCTTTTTATTGGGCTGCGGGGTGCCCCTTGATACCGTATTGCGCGATCATGGTGTAGATTTTGTGCCGCATCATGCCCTGCACATCAGTAATATACCCTGTAAACCGGCAGGGCGATTTAACGGCCCGTTGAGTGTCGGGTTACGTTTATTTAAAAGCACGCAAGATATTGTTCGGGCGGTGCAGATATCATCGCGCATGCCCTTCACCCACGGTGCACCGGTCCATATCGGTGATCCCTCAGCCATCGGTATTGAGAATATCTATAAGGGTGAGATCGTGGCCGTACCCGAACCGGAAAGTCCCCCTGAGGAGCTGCTTACTCCCGTGTTCTGGGCCTGTGGATGCACGCTTGAACTGGCAGCAAAGCAAGCAAAAATTCCGCTGATGATCACGCAGACGCCTGCACATATGTTCATAACCGACCGTCTTACGCAAGAACTGATCGGATCTTGACGATTTATCCGCCTCCGGCGGATAGAATCACCGTAAACATTTCAAAAAGAACAGGGAACAGGAAGGATCGTCATGAAGTCCAAAAAAACAAAGAAAAGCTCACCAGATTTTTCGGGCGGCTATCTCGGCAAGATTATCAAAGTCGACCTCACCAGTGGCAATATCGGCATCGAATCTTTACCCGGTCCTGAAGTTCTGAAGAAATTTATCGGCTGCTGGGGATTGGGATTGCAGTACCTCTATGACATGGTGCCGCCGGGAATCCAGGCAAGCGATCCTGAAAATCCTTTGATCTTCATGACCGGTCCGCTCACCGGCCTCAATTTGCCGGGCGCCACAAACATTACGATTGCAACGAAAAATTTCAACACGGGGTTTACGGTGGGGCGTTCCCATTCGCACGGAAATTTCGGCAGGCTGGTAAAATTTGCGGGGTACGACGGTCTCATTGTAACTGGCAAGTCGGACAAACCGGTCTATCTTTGGATCGAGAATGATAAAATTAAATTGCGGGATGCCGGCCACATTTGGGGGCAAAAAGACAGTCATGACACCGAGGATGTCATCAAGGCAGAAGTCGGCAATGAAAAAGCGAGTGTGGCGGCGATCGGCCCCGCAGGAGAAAATTTATGTGCAGGCGGGATGATCTGCAATGATAAAAACCATTCTTTTTCACACTGTGGTGTTGGGTCGATCATGGGTTCAAAGCACCTCAAAGCAATTGCCGTTTTCGGCGATCGGCCGATTCCGCTGGCAGATCGTGACAAAGTAAGATTCATGAAAAAGGAATGGTTGAAACGGATGCGTGAGCCGGGGCATTTTGGCTATACGCATCTAAGAGCGAATGATCTAAAAATGGGCGACTATCGTCCGCGTGCGCTGAAATCCGGTTTTGCCGGGAAAAATCTTCTTCAAAACGAATTGAATGAATTCGGAATCGGTCTCAGTCAGCAGGAGTGGACCCGTAGACCTTGTCCCAGTTGCCCCATCGGTTGCACATGGGATGTTAGCGTAACCAGCGGCCCTTATGCCGGGTATTATTCAACAGCGGGCCCTGGCGGCGAGCCTTATGAAGGCTCCGGCGCCATATTGGGGATCACGGAAGCCGGTTCATACATCTATCTGGCGGACCAGTACGACCGCCTCGGCATCGAATGCAGTATGGCCGGTTGTACGATGGCAATGGCCATAGAGGCTTACGAGAAGGGACTGATTACAAAAGAACAAACAGACGGTCTTGAATTGAAGTGGGGTGATGTGAAGGTGGCCGAGGCCTTGTTAAACAAGATTGTCCGCCGAGAAGGGATTGGAGATACACTGGCTTTAGGTATGAAAAGGGCAGCAGAGATTATCGGCGGAGATGCTCCCAGCTTTGCCATTAATATAAAGGGATCAGCAATGAACCTGCATGATTGGAGGTCGTTTTGGGGGGTTTTGTTTTCACAGATTGTGGGAAGTGGCGCAAGCTGGACGGCGACCGGCGCTGATGATTTTTGTCCGGAGCCTGATGCAGGATATCCGCAAAAAACCGATCCTTTTGATATCAGCAGCAAGCCTCTGGAAGCCAAAATGACCGGCATCATTAAATTCATGAACGACTGCTGCGGGCTTTGCATGCTGAACACCTGGGGAACCAAGGATGTGCTGCAGCTCAGCGCGGACAGCATTAACGCAGTCACGGGATGGGATCTTGCCAGGGACGACATGTTTGAATTGGGTTATAGGGTCATGCATCTGGAGCGGGCATTCAATATCAGGCACGGGCTGACGCCGGAAGATGACTGGAATGTCACGCCCAGGTTGATTGATCCGCCGCTTGACGGTCCGGCCAAGGGTAAGTCAATGAAACCTTATCTGGTTGGAATGGTTAAGGAATATTACCGACTCATGGAATGGGACGAGAAAACCGGAAAGCCCTGGAGATCCACACTTAGAAAAGCAGACCTCGAAGACGTGATAAAAGATCTGTGGGAGTAGAGACTTTTCGGATAACGCAGAGTCCAACGCATCGATGGTGCTCAGAGAGGAGGTGATGGGACGTGTGAGCCCATCGAGCAAACAATTTTTGGTTCCGCGAGTGGCAGCGTTAAATAATCAAAAAATATCTGAATGGAGGAAAAAATGATGGCTATGCGAAATAAGTCAATCATCAAATGCGGATTCATCGTCTTAATGGCGTTATTTACAGGTGTACTATTTGCATTTCCAAGCGCTTCGCCGGCCGCCCAAACTGTCTGGCGGTTGGACTTCTACTTACCAAAGGGGGATCCTGAAACCGTAATGTTACAACAGGCCGCTGATGATATCCTTTATTTTACAGAAGGCCGGCTGAAAATAGATATTTATCCTTCCTTTTCGCTTAAGCTGAACCCGCGTACTCAGTTGAAAAATCTAAAAGACGGTCTTATGGAAGCGGCTTGCATGAATGTTGAGATGCTCGAGGGGCTGGAACCCAGTTTTGTGGTCACCGAGGCGCCCGGCGTCTGGGCCGGTAAAGCAGACCAGGTAAAGGCGGTTACGGCGATGGAACCTTTCAAACAGAAGGTTTACGCGGAGCACTGGGGAGGCCATTACGTTGCCACAAAAATGATGACCGTTCAGACCAGTGGCATTTTCAGCGCCAAAAAACCGATAAAAAGCATCGCCGACTTAAAAGGAATGAAAATGCGAATTCCGACGAGACGGATGCTGAACCCGTTTAAAGAGCTTGGGGTCGCTCCTGTAAACATGCGCTCCGGAGAAGTTTATATGGCGCTGAAAACAGGTGTGCTTGACGGCGCCGCTTCAGGCTCAAGGATCTTGATCTACCAGAAGTGGGCGGAAGTCGTTAAATATGGACTGGAAGGGCAACTTACCGGGTCAATCGCACAGGATATCGTCATCAACCAAAAGGCCTGGGATAGCGTTTCAGATGATATTAAGGAGGTTGTGACCATGGTATTCACGGCCTTGGGTGAAAAACAAAAGATTATGGCAAGTTACCCCGGCACCAGCAAAAGCTGGAGAAGGCAAGCTGAAGCCATGGGCGTAACGTTTTTCGATCTAACCCCAGGGGACCTTGAAACGCTCGAAAAGATTTTCGCTGAGCAGTGGTTGCAAGATTTGGAAAAAGCCACGCCACGAACCAAAGAAGCCTGGAGCATCGTAAAGCCGTTTACTACCGTAAAGTGATCAGATCGGTGAAATGACGTATTTCTGCGAAGGCGTATTTGTTTACAGGGTCCGGCCATGTGGCATGCGATCAAAAGGGCACTGCCCGGTTATACCTATTGCGTGAATTCTGGCCCATGGAGCTTACAGGCCATGAAGGGGAGCGGGCAAAGTGCCGCATATAACAGCTGAGATGGAGAAATTATGAAAAAAGAAAAGATGCCTTGGCCGGCCCTGCTGGCAAACCATATCGTTGCTGTTTCTATGTTCCTGGCAAATATTTGCCTCACGGGAATGCTTGTTCTCGTTTTTTCCAATGTGATGCTTAGATATATTTTTCATCGGCCGATCCATTGGGGCGACGAGGTCATGACCTATCTGATGATACTCGTCGCTTTCCTTGGCTTTGGATACAATCTAATCAATAATCGCCATATCAGAATGACGGCTTTAGTCGAAAAGCTATCAGAGAAATCAAAAAATATCGTAGGCTTGATCACAAGTGTCATTGCGCTGGTCTATTTCGTTTTTCTGATAGTTGCCGGGATAAAGTTGACCCTTGATTCATTTGAGACCGGATATTTCAGTTTGGACACCGGGTTGCCCATCGGCCCCTGGCAAACGGCGATGTGTATCGGCCTTGCAGTTCTCTTGATCGCCACCATATTGCACATCATCAATATGATTAAAATTGTCGGTGGACGGCAGCAAAAATGATCGGGCCTCGAAGCATTGAATTCTATACTTATTCTCATAGCGGACGCTTTTTATTCATAAATTCATACAGAGGATAATATATCATGGCCACGATTTGGATAGTCCTGTTAGTGACACTATTCGGTCTGCTATTCCTGGGAGAGTGGATCGGGGTAGCCCTGGGGCTCAGCGGCATTATCATCATGTACATCTGGGGGGGTGGCACACCGCTATTGGGCGGTGTGCTTTGGTCTTCGCTTAATATTTACGGACTTACGGCCATACCCGGATTCGTTTTTGTTGGTGAAGTCATTATCCACAGCGGTTTTTCCGCAAGGGCTTTTAAGGCCATTGCACCCCTGGCAAGTCGACTGCCCGGCAAACTGCTCCAAGTCAACATTGTGTTGTGCGCCCTGTTTGCCGCCGTTTTCGGATCGAGTACTGCATGCGCCGCCTCGGTCGGCAATATTGTAATTCCGGAGTTGCGCCAGAGACGGTACAAGGAAGAACTGATCCTTGGATCGATTGCCGTTGCCGGAACAATGGCCTTCGTCATCCCGCCAAGTTCCCAATTCATTCTTTACGGGTCGATCGTCAATGTGTCTATCGCTTCCTTATTCCTTGCCGGGGTTATCCCCGGGGTCCTAATGGCCCTGTTTTTCATGATCTATCTTAGCTTCAAATCTTATACTTCCCCGGAGATAGCACCTGTAGAAGAAAAAGTGCCTTTAAGAGAGTCGCTTCTTCCTTTACTGACACTTTGGCCGCTGGTCTTGATTATGTTGCTATGTGTCGGGCCTATCTATCTTGGCCTGGCGACGCCCACGGAATCCGCGGGATTGGGGGCTATTGGATCGCTTGTGGTCGGCAGCCTTTTTGGGAAGCTTAAATTAAAAACCATCTGGACATGTCTGCACGAGACAACCAGAGTGACCTCAATGCTGTACTTTATTATTATCGGCGCGATGGTGATGTCCACATCGATTTCCCAGCTGGGGCTGCCACGGCAGGTGATTGAATGGATCGGCAGCCTGGACGTCTCGCCCTATATCATTATGGGCATTATATACGTTCACTATATCATTTTGGGTTGCCTCTTCGACGGTATCTCAATGATGCTCATGACACTTCCCTTCGTTTTTCCCATCGTCGCGCTTTTAGGCTTTGACCCCATCTGGTTTGGCGTAATGATTTGTCTTTTAATTGAAATCGCCATGGTGACCCCCCCGGTGGGAATGAACTTATATGTCGTACAGGCGGTAGCCGGTCCCGGTACGACGGTGTCCACTATTTTCAGAGGGAGTGTCCCTTTTTTGCTATGCGCGGTCCTCGTGCTTATTTTGATCACTTTTTTTCCTCAAATCGTCTCATGGTTGCCGAGCATAGCTTCACGTTAGGTATTATTCGGGCATCTCATTTCGTATTCCCGATTTGGGATTTGATTCATACAAAAACGAAGAAAAGGAGGTAGATGAAATGAAACGACCAAGTTACATGAAAACACAATTTAGTTATATCCTTTTTTTGATGGCCGTAATCGGCATGTTTGTATTTGCCGGGCAACAACCGGCGGCGGCAGCAGATTCTAAGACCATAAACTGGAAAATGCACTGCGCTTTTCCGCCCAGTCACATATTTACCCAGGCTTGGACTGCTTTTGCAGAAGATGTTGATAAGCGTACCAACGGGCAGTTAGCGATAAAGGTCTATCCGCTCTCAGTCCTGGGATTTAATATGAGAAACACACTTCCCGCCCTTCGCGATAATATTGTCCCGATCGCTGAATTTGTGTCGTCCATAAGTGAGGGGCTGCTCCCTGAGCTCAAAGAGCTCAGCATCTTCTATCTTTTCGGAAGCCCGGAAAATGAAGCCAAAGCCTACGCGGCCATCCGGCCGGAAATCGAAAAAATTATTTTAGATAAATTTAAAGTTAAGGTTCTGGCGACCTGTATCGGTGCATCAACCGAAATGTTTCTGGGGAAAGAAGTCAATACATTGGATGATATGAAGGGGCTTAAGATTAGAACAATGGGTTCGGCCATGGGCCGTCAAGCCAAGATGCTGGGGTTGGTGCCAACGGCGATTAACAGCAAGGAAGTTAGCGTGGCCCTGGACCGGGGTATGGTCGATGGGATGTATACCAGCGTACAAGGCTTTAACAACGGCAAGTTTTACCAATTCTTAAAGGTCACCAATATGGTAAATCAATCTTATGTCAAAATTTTCGTAGGGGTTAACGCCTCCGCATTTGATGGCTTGCCTGAAAATATTCAAAAAGCGCTGGTCGCCTCGGGAGCCTGGCTCGAAAAAGAAGGCTTCGCTGCAATTCGTGACGGCAACGAGGAAAAGGCCAAAAAAAATCTGCTGGCTCAAGGTGTAACCTTTCACACCCCCCCGCCGGAGGTTTTATCAACTATGAAACAGGTTGGAAGAGAGCTGGCTGAAGAAAATGCGGCCAAAGCCGGTCCAGACGCGCAGCGGCGATTGTCAATGATGCTGCAGGCCGCCGGTGTGAAATAAAATTGAAACCCAGGTATTAAATTAAACTGCCTTTTCAACAAGGCCGGCATCGGGAGACAGCGATGAAGTTTATAGTCATCTGGACTCGCATCATGCAGGTGATGTTGGTGGGAATGGCCTTTCTCATCTCCATCGGGGCGCTCATGCGGTATGTTTTCAATCATCCGCTGCATTTCGTTGATGAGACCGCCGGCATTCTGCTTCTGGCAATTACCTTTTTAGGGCTGGCGTATGTGGAAAAAGGCGGTCGCCATGTCAATATCGACACGGTGTTTAATCTATTTCCCAAAAAAATAAAGTCCGTTCTGGCCAGAGTCAACTGGGTGATCGAGGTCTTATGGGCGATCGTCGTGCTGGTCTTCGTAAGCATGACCACGATAGATTACTACGACACCCAAAAGCGGTCCCTATCTACGGATTGGCTGTTATATCCCTTTGCCGCCATAATGGTATTGGGAACTGCCATGTTAATCGTGGAGTTTCTGATACAAAAACAAAGTCCCCTATCCTTTTTCAGGAAAAGAAGTCATGAGCACGATGACGACGGTAAGGAGATAAGCTCAAAATGACTGAAAGCGCAATGCTGATCCTCGTCATTGTTCTCGTTTTTTTTCTGCTGGCCATGGGTATAAAGGTGGCCTGGGCGCTCGGGATTACGGGCTTCGTCATCGCCGTTTCCCTGTTTGGCGTCGGAGGACTGCGCATCATCGGATCGATCGCCTATGACCGTGGAAGCAGTTTCGCCCTTACGTGTATGCCCCTATTTATTTTCATGGGTGAAATGATCATGCGCAGCGGGATGAATGATACCGTATTCGGCGGCATGGAACGGCTCACAAGGGGTGTCCCGGGAGGCATCCTGCAAACCACGATTGGAACCAGTGCCGTTTTTGCCGCCTCTACGGGATCTAATGTCGCCTGTACGGCAACGGTCGCCAGTGTGGCCTATCCTTCTCTGGTCGAGCGCGGTTATCCGAAAGAGTTGTCGGCAACCACGATTTCAGCCGCAGGGGCCCTGGGGATACTGATACCCCCCAGCATGCAGTTCATTATCTATGCCTCGCTGGTGGGAGAGTCCATATCGGAACTGTTTATTGCCGGCATCCTTCCCGGTGTGATGTTGACGTTTTTGTTCTGCGGCTACATCGGCATGCGCGCTCTTTTGCAGCCGCACACTTTTCCTGCCAGAGAAAAGGGGCACCTGATAAAGAACCTGTATGGCTTGATCAAAATGTGGCCGATCGCCATATTGATTTTTCTGGTTCTGTTTACAATGTATTTAGGCATTGCCACACCTACTGAAGCGGCAGCGTTCGGGGCGGTTGGTTCGCTATTGCTTCTGTTTGTGTATCAGCGAAAGGATTTTTTTAGAATACTGTATGCGGGTTCAATTGCAGCCTTGCGCACCACATCGATGATCATGTTTCTTATCATCGGCGCCTCGATCTTTACCTTTGTTCTAACCCATCTCAGGCTGACCGATATGGTGCTTGACGGTGTTTCAAGGTGGGGCGTGTCGCCCTGGGTCGTGTTCGTGCTGATCGGTGTTGTCTATATTGTTTTGGGAATGTTTCTCGATGCCGTATCAATGATGGTTTTAAGCCTGCCTATTTTATACCCCGTGGTTATGCATCTTGGGTTCAACGGTGTCTGGTTCGGCGTCATCGTGGTGATATGGCTTGAAGTTGCCTGGCTTACGCCTCCTTTTTGCATGGGATTATTTATTCTTTCCGGGATAACCAAAATCTCCATAGTGAAACTTATTCCGGAGATGATACCCTTCATCGGCATATTTTGGGTGGCTATTGTTATTATGTATCTCTTTCCCGATATTGCGCTATGGCTGGTAAGTATGATGAAGTGATGGCGCAATGTTTAAGCTGCAACCATTGAAAAGGCACAGCGTCAAATGCTTGGGAGTTTTTAGGGTCATGTCAGGTTCGATGAATAGAATAAGTCTCAAACCTTACCCGCTGGGTTGGAAAGCAAAGGTTGGTATCCTTCTGCCGTCACAGGACAACGGGTATGGCTCATATGAATTTCGGATGCTGTGCCCCGATGGTGTAGTGACGCTTGAGACACGCGTAATGGGCGGTAGGCTGACAATGCAGAACTTGAAGAGAATGCGGGAAGATGCGGTGTATGGCGCCGAGTTGTTGGCTGCGGCAGCTCCGGACGTAATTACCTATGAAGCGACAGCCGCCAGTTTCATATTGGGAGTGGAAGAGGAAAAGTCCTTAATTACTGAAATGCAGGATATTACAGGGATCAAGGCAACCACCGGCGCTACCGCGGTGACCGAGTCTTTGAGATTTTTGGGTGTAAAAAAGATGGTCATATACGCTGCGACCACGGAGGAAATTACGTTAAAGTCAGTTAACTATTTCGAAAATTACGGTTTTAATGTGCGTGGGCATGTATCTCTCGGCAAAGAAAACCTTGCTGATATTAACAGAATAACGCCATGGGAACTTTATCGTAACGTGGTTAAATTTATCAAAAGCTATCCTGATATTGATGGGATTTTTCTGAGCGGCGGCTGTTTCAGAACGTTGGAGATGCTTGCAACCTTAGAAAAGGACACCGGTTTAGCCGTGGTGGCTACGGCACCGGCTAATATGTGGCATTGTCTGAGGATGGTAGGTGTTAAGGACAAGGTGCTCGGTTTCGGTCAATTATTAGAGAAATCCAGATAAGTGCTTTTCGCTTTTTTGGCCGTCTTTAAATAAGTGTCAAATCTTGAATAGTGAATAAATCTGATTTAATTTATCTATCGACTGGCGATCTTTTTTGAGTTTTAGACTCAGGGCCCGAACACTATAGCTAATCGAAAAAGAGGTCACGCCAAAAAGTTCTCCGATTGCCAGGCGCCTGCCATAATATTTTAGTCCAATTAATTTCGATTCTGATCGAGAGGATAGTCATGAGCTTTTTTTTATCATTGGTTGTCATCCTCGATATCTTTGTCTCAAAAACCCGCCTGAGGCGAGGAATGCGAGCCGCTGCTGAAAACGCAACAACCGCCCGCCTTTTAGGGAGGACTTAAAGAGAAAATCGGAATTGCTTAAATTAAGAAAGGAGGACAGAGTTTATGGATGATCTTCTGGAGCTTATTAAAACCAGGAGAAGCATTCGGCGATACCAGGACAAGGATGTCCCGGATGAGCTTCTGGAAAAGATCATGGAGGCGGGCCGATGGGCCCCGTCGGGCGATAACGGGCAGCCCTGGCGTTTCATCGTTGTGAGGGATTTTG
>Ga0209536_100001007_pt1 | contig 46631 bp, 49 predicted proteins | sample DeeMarSeWOR28_12_FD_187461 | JGI IMG/M metagenome (GOLD analysis project Ga0209536, IMG submission 187461) | Marine sediment microbial communities from White Oak River estuary, North Carolina - WOR-2-8_12 (SPAdes) (version 2) | ecosystem: Environmental > Aquatic > Marine > Intertidal zone >...
TTCAACACGGTGCAACTTCCAGTCGCCTTCGACCCAGGCGGCGTGACCCGGAAACCGGTTTTCCGGATAGGGGGGACTGGGCAACTCGGCCGCACGCCGGCTTTCCTCGTTGGGCGGCAGGTCGCGCCCCTTTGCCTGGGCGGCCAACAGGGCGGCCAGCAAGGCCAACAGGGTGGCCAGCAAGGCCAACAGGGTGACCAGCAGGGCCAGCAAGGCGGCCAGCGCGGCCTGAACGACGGCCGCGGCGGCGGGGGCGACTGGGACTACTCGACGTGGGGAGGGCCCACGCGAGGAGATCCGCGGCCGCTCACCGAGGAAGAGATGCGCCAGTACCGGAGCGAGCTGAGGGAGCGCGGGGATCAGGTCACGGACCTGCGGAACCGTCTGCGAGAGATGGGGCAGCCCGTCGACGACCTCCAGGCGGTCGTCGAGGCCGTAGCCGGCCAGCTTCTGGGGCGAGGCGCCGATCTATGAGGTTTCGGCGCTGTATGGGCAGGGCATTGGCGAGCTTGAAGAGGGCGTCTATAGCCTTCTTATTGGAGGCCGCCCGCTCGCGGAAGCGTCCGTAATCACAAGCGCGCGCCATAAGGACTGCCTGATGAGGGCCGGCAAGGCGCTGGAAAGGGCCCTGAGAAGCCTTAAAGAGGGGGCCCAGGAAGCGCTTGTGGCAATTGACCTCAAAGAAGCTGTTGTGGCGATGGGGGAGGTTACAGGGGAAGCTGTTTCAGAGGAAGTAATTGATCGCATTTTCTCTGAATTTTGCGTGGGGAAGTAGCATTTCAAGCTTGACTCAAAGTGTTTCACGTGAAACAATTGAAAGGGCAGGGCGCCAGAATGTTTCACGTGAAACAATCCAGCTAAAAGACCTTGTGGACAAAGGATGTGGATAACTGTGGGAGCCATAATTGACGGCAAAAAGATAGCTGCGAAGATCAGGGAGGGGATAAAGAAGGAGGTTCAGGCGCTTAGGGACGAAAAAGGGCTTATTCCCAAGCTTTCTGTCGTCCTTGTTGGCGACAACCCCGCCTCAGTTTCTTATGTTAGGGGCAAGGAAAAGGCCTGCGTTGAGGCCGGCATAGAATCCGTTGTTCACCGCCTCCCCTCGACGATAAGCGAGGCGGGCCTTCTTGACCTCATTGCCGGGATTAACAATGACCCTTCGGTCCACGGCATCCTTGTTCAGCTTCCCCTTTCCAGGGGGCTTAATGAAACAAGGATCCTCAGGGAGGTTTTGCCGAGCAAAGACGTTGATGGCCTCCATCCCGTGAATATGGGAAGGCTCTTTAAGGGCGAGGACCCGCTGTTTGTGCCCTGCACCCCCCTTGGCGCAATGGAGCTTATCTTATCCACAGGGATGGACGTTGCAGGCAAGAAGGCGGTCATTGTTGGCAGAAGCAACCTGGTGGGCAAACCGCTTGCTATGTTGCTTCTGGCAAAGCATGCGACTATTACCTGGTGTCACTCCAAGACAAAAGACATTGCCGGAGAGACCTCAAGGGCGGACGTCCTCGTTGCCGCGGCCGGTAAACCGGGACTTATTAAGGCCAACATGGTCAAGCCGGGCGCCGTTGTCATAGACGTCGGCACCACAAGGACAGAAAAGGGTCTTACGGGGGACGTTGACTTTGAGTCCGTGAAGGAGGTTGCGGGGTACATCACTCCGGTGCCGGGAGGGGTGGGCCCCATGACCATAACAATGCTTCTGAAGAATGTCCTGGCTTCAGCACAGAGAATCGGGGAAAAGGCTCCGGAGGGGCCGCCTGAGGTTCAGGCCATTATCGCGTAGAAAACCACCTTATTGCATCGTTTATTGTCAGCAAAACCGCCAGGCTGAGAAGAACTGCGATTCCCACATAGTGAATCTTGTTCTCCAGATCCCTTGAAAGCGGCCTTCTTCTAATTGCCTCGATAATTATAAAAAGGATCCTTCCGCCGTCCAGGGCGGGCAGGGGCAGCAGGTTTAATATTGCCAGGTTGACCGAGAGAAAGGCCGAAAAATAAAGAAGATCAACAAGTCCTCCCTGAGCCGCCTGGCCGGATATTTGTGCTATGCCTAGCGGGCCGGCAATGTTTGCAAGAGAGGCCTGTCCTGTTATTAATATGCCAAGGAAACCAAGTATCAAACGAACCATTCCGACAACCTGACCTCCCCCCAGCCAGAGAGCATCCAGCGGGCCAACCTGTTTATAAGAGGGCTTTAGGACAAAACCTATCAGCCCCACCCCTAACTCGGCATTAAGCTCCGGAGTGGCCTTAACGGAAAAAACCTTGCTTCCTCTTTGTATTACTAAGGCAAGCTCTTTTCCAGCGCTCCTGTGGATTGTGCCTATGGTCGCCTCCATGTCCTTGACGGAGACGCCGTCCAGCTCAAGGAGCTTATCCCCCTCCATAAGGCCGACACGCTCCGCTTCTGAGCCCGGCATAATTGCCCCTATCTCATTGCTGGTTCCTGTTGGGGCGCCAAACATGCCGAAGATGAGCGAGAGGACCAGGAAGGCAAAGGCAAAGTTCATTAAAGGCCCGCCAAGAATAGTCAGGGCCCTGTCGATTAGGCCTTTATTTGCATAGCTTTCTTCCTGGGGATAAACCTCATCCTTACCTTCAGCCTCGGGGTTCATTCCGGCAACCCGGATAAACCCTCCGATCGGGATCGCGTTAAGCGAAAAAACAGTTTCCCCCTTCTTGATGGCGGCGATCCTTGGAGGAAATCCGATGCCGAATTCAAGCGGTCGAATCCCGGCCCTCAGGGCAAAAAGATAATGCCCAAGCTCATGCGGCAAAACCACTGCGGTGATGACAAGAATAAATGAGAGAAGGGTTAAAAGCATTTATTTTCCCAGAATGGCCTTTTCGATATCCTCCGCGAGCTTAAGGGCGGCAAGGGCGTCCCTTCCGGAAACAAGCGGGTCCCTTCCCTTTTTCGCGGATGTGAAGAAGTCCTTTAGCTCCAGGGTGATCTGATCCGCCGGCTCAACCGGATGATCAAGCTGTTTCGGAGCCTCAATGGTTGGCGCATTTGGATCCGGCATGAATTTCTGCCTTACTGTTTTGTTTAGAAGGTCGGCCTCAACGCTTGAATGTTCGCAGGTTACAAAAAGAGATCTTGTTTTGTTTTCGGCCACCCTGCTGGCCTCAACGTTAGCAACAATTCCATTTTTAAAGAAGATGCTCGCGTGGACCTGGTCCAGCATCTTTGTTTTTACTCTTTTGCCCTTTGCCTTGAATTCCTGCGGGGCGATGCCGGCAAGCCTTATTGCCAGGTCCAGATCGTGGATCATCATGTCGATAATAACGCTGGCATCTGTGATCCGCTGGGGCAGGGGGCTTTCCCTTTTCATGTTGATTATGAGCGGCTTATCTTTTTTGATTATTCCTTCCGCAACAGAGAAAGCCGGATTGAATCTTTCTATGTGTCCGCAGGCCAGGACGATGCCCTTCTCTTTTGCGGCAGTGACAATTTCCGAGCCCTGAGAGGCCGTTGCGGAAAGGGGTTTTTCGATAAAAACATGTTTACCCGCTGCGATCGATTTCATGGCGAGCTCGAAATGCGTCGATGTGGGGGAAGAAATGATTACAGCATCGACTTCTTCGAGCAGAGGCTCAATGCCCTGGAAGGCCTTCGTGTTGTACTTAGTTGATACGACGTCAGCTCGCTCGGGAATTTGATCGAAAACTCCTCCCAGGCGAACCCCGGGAATGGAACTCGTGATCCTGGCGTGATGGTCTCCCATAAAGCCGAGGCCGATGACGCCGGCGGTAAACTTCCTTTTTTCTTTGGTTTTTGGCTTCATAACGCTAAAAATTGAGGTAAAAGCTGTTTATTTCATGGCAGACATTCTTGATCTGGTCTTCTTCAAGCTCCGGGAAGATCGGCAGCGATAGAACCTCTTCCTGCGCTGCTTCTGACTCCGGCATGTCTCCGAACTTATACTTCAAGAAAGAATATGCCTTATGCAGGTGGAGTGACAGTGGATAATATACCATTGAACCGATGCCTTTTGAATTCAAATGATCCTTCAACATATTCCGGTTCTTCGCCCTTATCGTGTAGTAATTGAAAGCGTGTCTTCGCCCTTCTTCGACAAACGGCTTGTGGACCTCCATTATGCTTGAAAGTTCTTTCTCATAAATTGCCGCCTTTTCTTCGCGGGCCTTTATCCATTTTTCGAGATGCTTTAGTTTCGACCTGAGGATTGCCGCCTGCATTTCGTCTAGCCTGCTGTTGTATCCGATTAGATCGTAGTGATACGTAACCTTACTGCCGTGTCCCCGAAGAACCTTTGCGGTCTCCGCGACTTCCTCGCTGTTAGTGATGATCATCCCGCCGTCGCCAAAACAACCAAGGTTCTTCGTCGGGAAAAACGAGAGGCATCCGGCGTCGCCGAGGGAACAGGCCTTTTTGCCCTTGTATTCCGCGCCGCACGCCTGAGCAGCGTCCTCAACTACCTTTAGATTGTTTTCTTTCGCTAGACTGAGAATGGGATCCATATCCGCGGCCTGTCCGAACAAATGAACAGGAAGAATTGCTTTTGTTTTTCTGTTGATCTTCTTCTTAATTTTATCAGTGTTTATATTGAGCGTTTTGTGGTCGATGTCTACGAAAACGGGCTTCGCGCCGATATAGCAGATCGCTTCTATCGTCGCGACAAAAGTGAAAGGAGTTGTAATAACCTCATCGCCCTGCTTGATTCCGCAGGCCAGCAGTGCGAGGTGTATGGCGTCGGTGCCGGAGGCGACCCCCACTCCGTATTTCGCGCCGCAGAAGGCCGCGAGATCTTCTTCAAGGGCTTTTACGTTGTCGCCGAGGATGAACCTGCCGGAATTGACGACGCTTGAAACCGCGTTGTCGATCTCCGCGCGGAGCTCCGAATGCTGCTTTTTATTATCGAAGAAAGGAACGCTCAAAATCCGCTCTCCTCAAAAATCAAAAAATTGAAAGGTAATTATATCATAAAATCCGTTCTCCGACAAGGACAGAAAAACACGCAAGTTTTTGTTGAGCTAGTACGAATAATATACGTAGGGGACTAAGTTGCTAAACTAACAAAATCTTACTCTGTGATCAGAGGGGCAACATATATGGGGCTTCTAATAAACCGGAATTCGAATCAAATTCTAGCTTCGGGCGTAGCCAACGATAAAAGGCCCATCAAAGCAGACGGGCCTTCCGATGCCAACGGCAGCCAGCCTGATGCAAACTCCTTAGTCGAGAACCTGCTAAATTTTGCAAGACAAAATGGTTATAGGGTTTCCGAACAAGAAGGCATGATACAAATCTACAATACTTCAGGGGAAATTGTCGCAAACATAACCAGGTCCCCAGACAGGAAACAACTAGAAATCACCTCTTACGACAGCCTTCTCACGGGATTTCTCGACAACAATACAGGAAAGCTGATTCACCAAAGGAAGGCAGCGTGTGGGGGAGTAGAATTCAAGCTCTTCCCTAAATTGTCAAAAAGAGAGATTAGCCTTCTTATGAACCTGGGATACATCGAAAATGGCTTTGTTTCGGTCGCATACAATCTGTCAAAGAAAACGCCGTCCGAGAGAAAACAGATACTCGGGGAATTATTTAATCTTCCCGCGACTTCCCAAGAAAGCTTGGCAGTAGGCTCGGAAAGGATGTCGGAATTTGTTCCGGTAAACCCAACTGTTGCGAATCATGTTATTGTGGCCATGGAGTGGGCCTTGGCAAACGGTTATGCGGAGGATATAGGCATTACTGGATTGGACAACGTAGCTGGCGTGGCTCAAGGAGATCTTTACCATGGACACCTCTGCGTAAGGCAGGGAAGCCCCCAGGTGGCCCCGGGAGATTGCACCCAAGACTTTCTGATAATATATCATTCGAGGGAGACAGAAAATGGCCAAGGCGAAAACGCATATATGCGGAACTTTTATCAAGACAGCTCGGAGGGGACGGGGCCAATATCCACTTCAGCTCCTGGAATGCTTAGAGGCATTAGCTCAAGAGAAATGGGATTGACCGAAGTTGCTCAAATTTATGTTGTCGTTTGCCCGGAAGGCAAATACACCTTAACCATGCCGGACGGAAACGAAATCAGAGTGAATATTTACTTCATTCCCACATCGCCCGAAGAACCATCAAACTAGAAAAAAACGAGCTTTTGTCGTCGAGATGCGATATAATACACAGTAGTTAAGCGAATCAAGGGGGGAATGCAAAATGTCAGGAGAGGTGCAACCATCCGGATCAATCAGGCCAGAGGGAGCAGGGGGAACTGGCAATGTTCCTGCCCCTTTCCGTCCGATTTGTGATCCAAAGAATCGGATAAGAGTAGATGGCAATAAGATTATATTATGCCTACCCAGCGGGACAAACGCCAACCAAGCATCAGCAGCAGCAGCGACAATTAGCAGCAAACTTCAGCCAAAACTGGCACCGGGGATTACTGTAAAATACCACCTCACGGTGAACGAAGATACAGGGCAGGCCGAAATAATATTCTTTTTTCATAACACCAAGAACGAGGACGTTCCGCCCAAACTAAGAAATCGAGGCGATGCCAGGAGCATGATTCAATCAATCGCGACCAATGAACTAGGAACAATCTCCTACACAAATGGAGTTTGCTCAATAACTATTCCTGAGGGCGGGAATGCATATGGGGCAGTTAAAAGAGCACAAGGATTAACGGAAAATTCTTTCAATTACAGCTATGATATAAAACCAGACCCCAATAATAAAAACAGGTGGATAATTAGAGCTACCCTCCCACAAACGGGCAACGCGGAAGGAATACACTAAATCCTAAACGACCCCGAAGCGACCACCTTCGTCTCGTTGATGTCTATTTCGTCTTCAGTTAAACCTGTCTTTGTTATCCCTGATTTCACCTGGGCCGAAATGCCGAACTCAAAACCTTCTGTTTGATATCCGGTGCCCAGCGCCAGCGTGGTCACGCATGGAACAGAATAGTAATAAAAGTTTAACGCGTTCATTGTTTCAGCCTCCTGCGCCGTCGCAGAAACCCTCAGATCGTTGTGGGGAGAAACTGCCGCCCCGGCCCAGATCGGGATGCTTCCCCCCGCGAACGGAACGAGGTATTCGATCCCAACACTAGGGACAACCACCGTGTCAGCTTCAAGGGTCGATCTTGCAGATTTATCTTTGTTCGCAATCGGATCAAATATCTCACGGTATTCCTCAAAAGAGAAACCTCCGACCATATCCGCCTGCACGCTTACCGTCAGCCTGGGAATCGGCCTGTAAGCCACGCCAAGGCGTGCCGTCGTCGGGTTCTTTGTCCTGCCGACCAGCGGGAAAGGAAGGATTAAGGCGTATTCTCCGCCACCGGAAAGAACAAGATCCCCAGGAATTGTCAGCGATAGACCAACATCCAGCGCTTTGCTTGCTGAAAAAATTGCGCCGAAGCTTCCGCCAAAGCCCTCCCCTTTTTCTTTAACAAGAGAATCCTCGGTCGGAGCATTAAGGCTGGTTTCTCTCACGAGGTAGTGGATACCCGCTCCGACGGAAATATTGCTGGACATGTCAAGCGCGTAATAAACACCGGAAACATACTGCTGTGAATTAATGAATACTTCATTAACGCCCCCAGTGTAGTTATAGGCGAAACCATCCTTGCCGGACCCAACAAGCAGGACGCCCGGGCCAACGGGCATTGCGTAGCCGGCACCCTCCAGCATGTTTGCCTCATAGAAAGGTTGATTGCTGTTAGTGGCATATGGGTGGTTCTTCCATGAACCTTCCCCGAGACCGAGAGCGATCCCGACAGAAGTTCCCTTTATCCTGGCGATGCCTGCGGGGTTGTAGTAGGGAGCCGAAAGGTCATCAACCGTCGCAACAACTGCCCCGGCCATGCCAAAAGACTTTGCTGTGTGCATTGCCATTGCCGGAGCGGACAAAATCAGAAAAAGAAACAGCATAACGTAAACGCCGGGCCTTTTTTCCATAAACGACAGCCTCTTTTCGTGATTAGATGGAGGTATCATAATTAATGTGGGGACATAAGTCAACATTCTTCGGTTTATTCCTGGCAAATTCAGAGGAATTTGATACAATGGTTTCGTTAATATCCGACAAGGAGGGCGATTATGAGAAAGATTCTTTTGCTCTGTATGGCTTCCGTTGTTTTGTTTTCCTGTGCCGGGCTTGCGGACGCGGCCGATGTCGTCAAGGGAGAATCTATAGTCAGGGTCGGAGAAGACATTCACGTTCCCGTCGGCGTTACGGCAAAAAGCGTAGTCGCAATTCGCGGGAACATTTACGTAAGAGGCTCCGTTGAGGAAGATGTTGTTGCCGTTGTCGGGGATATTCGTCTTTATCCGACCGCGAGCGTCGGTGAAGACGCCGTCACGATAGGCGGCAGCATCATTAAGGACGAGGGCGCCCGGATAGGCGGAGACCTTATTGATATTTCTGTTGGGAGGCGGATGAGAGGAATGTTGAGAAACGTTCTTCCTTACGCCGGAGCTCTTCCTGTTGCTGGCTTTGTGATCTTCAGGCTGATGCTTCTTGCCGGTTTTCTCGGGCTCGCCGCTCTCATCATCTCATTTGTTGCCAAGTACATTGGGGTAATCGGAGCGAGGATTGAAAAAAACTGGTGGAAGGCGCTTCTCTGGGGGCTCCTTGGATCGATTTTGATAGCCCCGGTTATTGTTTTCCTTGCCATCTCGGTTATCGGCATTCCCCTCATACTGGTTGTTGTTATCCTTGTTTCCGCGGCGATGGTCATGGGCTATGTCGCAGTGGCACAGATAATCGGAAGAAAACTTGTTAAAGCCGCGAAGAAGAAAAAACTGACAGCGATGATGGAGGTTCTTCTAGGCATCGCCGTGCTATTTATGATCGACCTTATTCCCCTTATCGGGGCTCTGGTTAGAGCGGCTGTTCTCCTGATCGGCTTCGGCGGAGCATTGACCACAAAGCTGGGGTTTGAAAAAGCCAGGAAGTAAAACCGCAAAACTGCCAAAAGCAGGCCGATTTTCGGGGAGCGATCTTATTTGACTCCGCCAAAATATGGGCGTACCATATACCCCAGAAAAACTGCAATTTTGCCTCGTGAATGACGATAAATAGGCGGTTAGCATTGGCCGCCTAGAGGAGGTAAAGGCAGTGATAGACCAAAACACTATTAGCTCAAAAACAAAGGAAGCCCCAACATGGGTTTCCGGGCAGCAGCCTGCGGTAAGCGCCGGCTCTGTGATAGTAGAAAAGGAAGAGCCCACAAGGTGGGAAATCGACCGCATTAAGTACCAGGAAGGAAGAAGCCAGCTAAGGCACCTGAACTACGCCTTCTATCTTACATTATCTTTCTTTGTTGCGATCACGGGGTGGTTTTTGACATTTGGAGCCAATAGACCTTATTTGGCACTTACGATCGGCAGCTTGTTCCTATTCCTCAGCCTTGTGCAGGCAAAAAACACCAGACTTTATGAAGACAATCTCAAGCTGGTAAAAAAGCTGGAGAGAGCGTATAAGTCGAAGACCAGGTATAAATCAACTGGCATCGCCGGGGCGGGGAACTTTATTTCATTCATTATTCTCAGTGCCTTGACATCCTATTTCCTGCTTTATCCGTACAGCTACAGGTTGAGTTATCACAGCATCGGCGTAGCAATGAGGTTTCTGGTGCTTTCATTGCCGATTTTCATTGTTTCGTACTACATTCTTGGCGATGGAAAATTTGGGAAGGCTTTTTTCAGCAAGTTCAAACTCACAAAATGGCTGGTAACCGCTCTTAACAGGAAGACCAGAATCGTCCAAGCGTGGTGCTATGCAGTTATTTTTTCGATGCTTGGAATTTACTGGTACATTACCTGGTTCTGATATCTGCAAGGTCGCAGACAATTATGCAATAATCGGGTCTTCTTTTTTTCTGTCCTTATCCTTTGCCTTGATATCTATTTTGAAAAAGGCCGCTATTTGCTTCGCGACTTCACTTCTCTTTGCCCTGCCCTCATTAAAGGTCTTTTCCAGTCGAAACTTAATTTTTTTGAGTAGCCTTTGAAGGCCGCCGGGCTCTTTTTCTGAGTAGACAGCATATTCTAGTTCTTCCATGGAAAACTCTTTCAAAGAAAGATCTTCGGAGCGGTCTAAAGCGAGATCAACGGGCCTGCTTGAAACATCAACCCTGGAAACCTTTATTCCGTTGCCTGTGAAGCCGCTTACGCTGGCAAAGTCTCCCGTGCTAGATCCGTAGCTGCCGCCGCAGCCGCAGCTTGAGCAGGAAGTTTCCTGTGGGCCACACGAAGGGCCAGAGCATGCTGGGCCGGAATCCCGGTTCGAGCCGAAACGGTTGGCCACCCTGTATCCGCCGCTCGTTTTTTGTCCTTTATCCGACTGGGCCGTGACGATGTCGGCTGTCCCGTTGCCGCCCCTTTCCCGCGCAGGCGCGGCGTTATTCCATGCCAGAGACGTGTTGTTGTCAGGAGCAAACGACTTGCCACTTTTGTAATGAACGCCCTGGCCGTCGGCCGCGACCGCAAGCAGGGGCGTTGGATCGGTCTTTTTGCCGTTGAAGTAGACATCAAGGTGCAGATGGGGAGCGTAATCGCCCCCGGTTGCGCCGCCTTTCCCGATGGCCTGTCCTCCCTTTACTTCCTGGTCTTTTGAGTAATTAAGTTCTGATAAATGCGCGTAGAATGTCTTGTAGCCGTTGCCATGATCTATTGTCATGCAGTAACCGTAACCGCCTTTCCATCCTGCCTGCACGACTGTTCCGTCCGCCATCGCATAAATATTTCCATGGCCGGATCTGATGTCGTATCCCGTGTGCTGACCGTAGCCGCGTGGTGTTCCGGGCACATCGGTGATAACGGGGTGGTCGGTTGGCCAATAAATTTTTTGAGTCGCCGCCTGTTGGTCATCCAGCGCAAGGTTCTGGACGGACGAGGAAGATATCGAGGCTTCCGCAGACACCATCCTGGTTCTTTCTATTGCGTTGTTGATCCTGTTTTCGGAAAGGATCCTGTTCTCTGCGGACTGATAATTTGGGACGGATCGTCTGTTGTTGTTTGACGGCGCCCCGCCGGAATTATTCGGCTTGGTAGGTTTGGACGGAGGATTGGGGTTGGGAGTCGGATTCTCCGGTAAATTTGCACCGATAGAAGCTGACGCGGAGCCGGAAATAGCGGCACCGGCTGAAACCGATGCGGATCCGGTAACACTTGTCATAAAAAAACCCCCTGCTTTCTAGACTCTGCAGGTGGTCCTTTTAAAAGACTCTCAATATTTACCCTTCTATTATTATTATCGGGTTTTCGAGCAAAAAACTTGCATGCATCCGACGGGGAGACCGCGTTTAACCTTGAAAAATCTATGGCCTCTGATATAATCCAGGCACAATGTTTGCAGCAACCGTAGCGACCCTGGGAGCCTCCGGAATGCCTTCTGACGTGATCCTCACCGTCAATATCACGCAGGGGGGATTAAGCATTCTCGGAATAGCTGCAGTATTTTTTCTGCTTTTCATCCTCTTTATCAGAATAATGAGGCGCGCCTCAAAAAAGCATAAGGTCGCTGCAAGCGCGAAAAAGAAACAGCATAAGAAAGAAGACATGCACCTTCACATGAAAGAGCTTAAAGAGGCGATGATCGCGGAGATGAGAGGGACGTCAAAACAGAACTGGATAATGATAGCGCTGACAATTGTCTTTATAACCGTGTCGATCTTCAACAGGCAAGCGCTTATCTTCTTTACGAATCTTTTCAGCTCTTTGGCTGGGAAATAAAATCGATAATTCCCCGCGCCACCCTTGAGACGACCCCGGGCTCTCCCAGAAGAGCGGCCACCTGATTCAAGCCATGTTTCATGTTGTCGCTCTTTACCCTGTCGCTCAATATCGAGACGGCCTCGCTCGCAAGATTCTCCGCCGTCGCCTCAGAAAGAACATATTCCGGGATGATACGCTCATTCGCCATGATATTCGGCATCGAATAGAAGGATATCTTTTTGTCGATCTTAAATATGTACTTGCCGATAAAATAGGACAGGGGAGCGAGCTTATAGGTCATGATTATCGGGGCGCCGACGACAGCGGCCTCCAGGAGGAGCGTGCCGGCGGAAGCGAGCGAAACATCGCTTGCGGCGAGCGTCTCATACGTGCCGCCCTCCACAATTGAAAGGTTCATGTTGCGTTTCTCTACAAGTTCTTCCACGCGTTTTCTGAATTTCGGCGAAGAGAGGCCGATAACAGGATTTACCTTGCCTAACTTGTTTTCAATCATCTTGATCGCGTCAAGCATCATCGGAAGAAGTTTTTCAACTTCCTGCTGCCTTGATCCAGGGAAAATTCCCACAAAAGGAGCATCCTTCGCGACGGATGAGGCGGACCTGAGCTCCTCTTTTGAATGTGACGGCCTGGCAATGTCAACAACCGGATGCCCAAAATAGATTACATTCCCGCCAGCATTTTTGTAGATATCATGTTCCTTCTGGAACGCGGCAATGAGAAGATCGATTGTTTCGACGACCTTTTTTACCCCTTTTTCTGTTCCCCACAGCCATTCCTGCGGGGCAATGTAGTAGATGGTTTTTATGCCGAGCTTTTTCGCTTTTTTTGCCAGAGGCATGTGAAACCCCTGGGCGTCGATTACCACGAGAGCGTCCGGTTTTTCCTTTTTGAGGAGCCTCACGAGCGTTCGCAGGGCCTTAAAATAGGTTGGGAGGTGTTTGAGGGGCTCCACGAATCCGACTGTGCTTTTGTCGGTGATGTCTAGCTTAACATTGACTCCGGCTGCAGCCATACGCTCGCCGCCCATGCCAAAGAGAACAATGTCCTTATCCAGCTTTTTTAATTCTTCGGCTAGAACCGCGCCGTGCACGTCCGCGGAAACTTCGGCGGCGGAGAGCATCAATTTAAACGGCATTTCTACCACGCTACTATCGGTTAAAGTCCTATCTCGGGGATGTCAGGCAGTATGGCCTCCTCTAGCGAAACGTCTTCCCCGACCTTTCTGCCGATACCCCTGCCCGAGCTTTCTTCGAGGAACCGCACTAGATGGTGGATCTCTTCAACATTCTTGAGCTTTTTCTTTATCTCTTCTATCGCTTGCGAGAGCTTCATCTTGGACTGGAAGAGATACTTGAAAGCCTTTTTAACTTCTGACTGCGCTTCATTGCTTATCCCCCGTCTGTCCATGCCGACGGAGTTAAGACCCCTCACCTCGGCGGGCTCACCATCGACGAGCATGAACGGAGGAACGTCTTTCGTAACTTTTGAGTGGGCTCCGACCATTGCCAGCCTCCCTATCCTTACATGCTGATGAATGCCAGCCATGCCGCCAATTATGCACTGGTCTTCCAGCGTTGAGTAGCCGCCTATTCCCACCATTGCCGCGATTATCGTCTGGTTGCCGATCTTGCAATTGTGGGGAACGTGGGCGTGAACCATAATGAAGTTATCATTGCCGATCCGCGTTTCTTCTCCCTCCCCGGTTGGCAGGTGAATCGTTACAAATTCCCTTATGGTGTTCCTGTCGCCGATGACTATTCCGCACTTTTCTCCCTTGTACTTCAGGTCCTGCGGAGGAGCGCCGATCGTGACGCAGTCGTAGATCTTGTTGTCTTTACCTATCTTTGCCCATCTGTGAATTACAACGTGCGAACCGAGTGTTGTGCCCTCATCAATCTCAACCTCGGGGCCGATCGTGCAGTATGGACCTATCTCAACATTCTTGGAGATCTTCGCTGAGGGATGGACGACCGCCGTTGTGTGAATGTTTCCTTGTTTTCCGCCCCTGTCTACGAGCGAGAACATGAGTTCCCCCTCCGTTACAATCTCGCCGTTAACTGTTGCTACCGCCCTTACCTTTCCTACGGGGCCCTTTACCCAGAGAGTGTCTGCCTCAATCCTGAGCTGATCCCCCGGGAAGACCGGCTTTCGAAAACGGGCCTTATCAATTCCCGCGAAAAATGGGATTTTCCCCTGGCTTTCCGGAGACCGAAGCGCCATGATGGCTCCCGCCTGTGCCATGGCCTCAATGATAAGAACCCCCGGCATAACAGGCATTCCCGGAAAATGTCCCTGGAAAAAAGGCTCATTGATGGTCACGTTCTTTATTGTTACTATTCTCTTTTTGTCATCGATCTCCTCGACCTTATCCAGGAGAAGAAACGGATACCTGTGCGGCAGGGTGTTTAGTATCCCCTGAATGTCAATTTTGTTTGTTTCGTCGTTTACCATGATTTCCTCCTCTTAAGATGCCTTACACTCCTTGAGCAGTAGAGCAGCAAGCTTCGTGTTCAGCCCGTGGTTCGATTTCTCGGCGATAATATGGGCCTTTATCGGCCTGCCGATGAGCCCCAGATCACCCACGATATCAAGAATCTTATGCCTGACCTCCTCATGCTGCATCCGTGGCTCGTTGATGTAACCTGAGGCGCCAACAACCAGAACATTCTTTAGCGAGGCTCCAAGGGAGAGGCCCTTTTTCCTCAGCATCTTGACGTTCTTGTGAAAGCCGAAGGTCCTCGCCGGAGCTATTTCAGACTCAAAAGAGCTTTCATTGATTTCCAATGACAGCTCCTGTTTTCCGACCGGTGTACCTGGGAAGTCTATCATAAAACTAACCTTAAATCTATCCGATGGTTTTGCGGCAATCGAGCCTATTCCTGCCTTAACAAGCAGCTCTCTGTCGATCTCGAGGTGCCGGATTTCTTCATTAAGCTCCCTGACGCCAGCTTCCTTGAGGGCGCTGAAGAATTCGTGACTGCTTCCGTCGGTTGCGGGCGGCTCCGCGCCGCAGATCTCGATATTTATGTCGCTTATGCCAAAGGCGTGGATCGCAGCCATAACATGTTCTATTACCCTTACGGCTACTCCATTGCTGCAGAGAGATGTTCCCCTGGTAGTGTCGCAGACATTATCGGGGGACGCGACCACCCTGGGGCTTCCTGGCAGATCCGTTCTTATGAAAACAATGCCGCACTTCTCAGTGCTGGGAATGAATTTGATCCTCGCGTAGGCCCCGGAGTGAAGCGCTATCCCGGAAAGAGCCGCTTCTCTGACGATGCTTTTTCTTTTCATAGACGTTAGATGATAACAGAAGAGAGGCTTTCGTTCAAGTTTCTTCCAGCAGGACAAATCTCGTCGGATAATATGACCCGGGCTGTGGCATCATCTTGATCGATATCTTTCTTGCCCCCCCGCGCGGGATTTTTACGCTGGTAATTTTTTCTGACTTATTCTTGCTTGGATCCAGAAGGCCGGTCTCGAGGATTTCACCGTCGATGTCGAATATGCCACGCACGGGCCCTCCGGCCGAGACATAGTAGATCGCGGCTTTTTTGTCCCGGTCGGAATCGTTTGTAACTTTGATTTTTATCCTGTGGATTATTGCATAGTTCCCGAGGTGAAGGTCAAATCCGTCTCTCTTTGATATGAACGTGGGCCCCTCCCCAATTCGGATATCAAGAGGGATCGGTCCCAAGGCAAAATTCTCGTTGATGTCCACATACGCCTGCTCAATGCTTCCGGAAAGGCGGCCGTCCTCCCTGAAGTTCTTGGTTGACCCGTGAAGCGGGATGTCCCGCCCTTTTTTTGTCGCGGTGATTCTGATGACCGCGCCCCTTCCGGAAACCTGCCTTATACGGACGATACCGGTCGAAACCTCGTCCATCTTGAGAGGCTGGCACGCGAGAACGGCAAAAGAGCCCGGCTGGATCTTTTTCACGCGCCCGGCTTCAGTTGATTCCTGCTCCATGAACCTTTTTGTTGCCATGTGCCCCGCGTATATGCCGTCCTGAGTGGGGCCGCCGAGACCCTTTGTTGAAAATATGTCAATCGGATAAGTGTTCGGATTATGTACGGAGACACAGATCATAAGATTGTCTCGGGAATTGCATCGGTGATAATAGAGAAGACGGACCGACTCTTTTACCCCCAGCTCTTCAGAGAACAGGGTTCCCTCACCGTCAATTTGCTCCGGGTCGTTGCTTATTAGAAGCCTGGAATCATCCTGGCTTTCAAGCCCGATGTTCTTGGCTACAACACTGACGGGTGTTGTTTTGTTTACGGTGGCGGAAACAAGCCTGCTCTCGCCGGGCCCCAGCTTTTCCGGAATGCCCGAGGTTGTCGGGGCAAAAGACACTGAAATATCCGCCTCATCAGTAATCGACTCTCTTATGGTCTCGGCAATAAAACCCTTAAGGGCTTCGTGCCCTACCGGGTTGCCGGAAACAGAAAGGTTGAGAATGCCCGTATCGGCAGAAGCTCCCGCGGATAGCGTTGCCGCAAAAAGCGAAAGAAGTATGATTGCATAAGGTTTCATAAGGGGAATCTAGAACGGATTTGTCCAGGCGAAACCGATCAAGATACTCTTTGGATCCTTGAATTCCTTGGGATCCGCTTCGTCATACGTGAGGTTGAGGCCCAGGATGTTCACCACAAAGGTCGAAGACAAATAGTATCTTAGTCCGGCGTCGAATTGAAAGATAGTTTCTCCCGCGAGCGTGTCGACCATAATGAGAAATCTCTCCCAAAACGGGATTTCGATCCCTGCCATTCCCAGCGGCCTGAACTTTTCGCCCGGGAAGTCCCCCATGAAGCCGAAGTGCAGCTTTGGCCCGTCGCCGAAATACCTTGTTGCGACCATATAAACGTCGGTCTGAGTGTACGAAGAAAGGTTCTCAACGCCGATCGCCAGCAGCAGGGGGTTGTCGTGGTTTCCGGCCGTAAGGCTGTATTTCATGTTTATGAATACGCCTTCTCTTGGAGTTCCCTCTCCGTTTGTTGTTCCGCCTACAATGCCGAGCTCCAGCCCCTGGAACGTTCCGACGTTCATTTTATAGTACACGACCGGATCATCAGTGATGGTGTTCTTGCCGACATCAACACCGAGGTTGAAATTCCTGTAGGGGAGAACGTCGGCCGACGGCATTCTGATAATTCCGGTAGCGCCGTTAACTCCAGGAGCGGGGAAGAGGTCTTCGCCAAGCGCCGCCGCAGCGGAAAGCGCCATCATGAAAACGACAAACAAGCAGATCGAATAGAGTTTTCTATTCATGATTTGCATTTAGTATAGCACTCAGCGTAAATCTTCTCAACCTTCTTTGCGTAGGCGCGCGAGGAAAAGTTCTCTTCGGCATGCGCCGCGGCCTCGAGGGACATCTTTTTCCTGGTCTCTTCATTCCGGATAAGATGAAGGACCTTCTTTGAGAATTCACTGATGTCATGGTCGCAGAGGTATCCGTGCTTACCGTCGATGACGGCGTCCGTTACGCCCGCCGCGTCTACCGCGACAACGGGGAGCCCCGATGCGAAAGCTTCGGCAATAACCAAGCCCTGTGTCTCTGTTCTGGAGGAGAAAACAAAGATATCGGAGGCGGAGTAGTAGTCAAAAACCCCAGGATATTTTACTTGTCCGACAAAAGTTACACTCCTGGATACCCCGAGCCTTTTTGCCAGCGCCCTCAACTCTTTTTCCATCGGGCCTCTTGCCACAAGCATTAGGTGTGCCCTGGGATCTTCTCCGTGCACGATCTTGAAGGACTCAAAGAGAAAGGGAAGGTTTTTTTCCTTTGTAAGGCGGCCGACATATAACAATATTATTGCCGAATGCGGGATATTGTGCTGTTTTCTAACGTGCTCCCCCACAAATTCCTTTGCGTGTTCAAAGTTGATGCCGGTCGGGATCACCCGGACTTCTGATTTTATGCCTTCCTCTAAAAGGAAGTCCTTCACAGGCTTGCTGGGAGCGATGACGCAATCGCTCGAGTTGCAGAAATTTCTCAAGTGAGTTGATATTAACCGTTTCGCGAGAGGTCTCGGAAGCAAAGGAACATAATGGAGATACTGATCAAATAGAGTGTGAAACGTGTAAACAAAAGGGATTTTCATTTTTCTTGCAAGCCTTCTTCCGAGAAGCCCTAGTTGAAAGGGGGAGTGAGAATGTATTACTTCGATTCCGAGTTTGGGAATCTCTTTCATGATCTTTCTGGAAAAGGGAAGGGCCAGCCTGAATCCGGGATAGAATGTTGGAGATGACGGAAAACGGAAAACATCCCGGTCGGAATCCTTGTGCCCCTTGTAGTGCGGGGCGAATATGTAAGCCTTGTGTCCGAGCTTGCGAAGCTCCCTGGCAAGGATGTCGACTGAAACCGTGACCCCGCTTATGTAGGGCTTGTAGGATTCCGTGAAGAAGGCGATCTTCATTTTATGAATTTCTTGACGAGTCCGGGCAGACGTCTTATGAGCGCCTGCGCTTCCATTTCCTTCTTGTGTTCCTGGGCTGGGAATCCGGAGATGACCGAGTTCGGCGGGAAATTCTTTGTGACACCGGCCTTTGACATTACAACCGAGCCTTCTCCGACGCTCACCTTGTTGCTGAAGCCCGCTTTTCCTCCGGCGAACACTCTGCTGCCGAGAATGACTCCTCCGGAAAATCCGGTCTGTGCGGCTATGGCGCAGTCTTCCCCAAGGATGCAGTTATGGGCGATGTGAACCAGATTATCAAGCTTAGTTCCTCTTTTGATTATCGTGTCCGACATTGTACCGCGCGAAACGCAGGTGTTCGCGTAGATCTCGACATCATCTTCAATTATGACTCCGCCAATCTGAGGCACCTTTACATGTTTTCCTTCCTCATCCTGGGCAAAGCCGAAGCCGTCAACGCCAATCACGGCGCATGAATGGATTATTACCCTGTCTCCGACTTTAATTCCGTTGTAGATAACGGCATTTGGATGAATAACACAGTCTTCTCCTAGGGTTGTTTCCGCCCCAACGTATACTCCGGGATAAATTACTGATCCCTTTCCGATCTTGACGTTGTCCCCAAGAATTACGTTCGCCATCACAGTCGCTTCCTCGCTTACCTCAACCCCTTTTCCTGATATTACGCTCTTATGAACGCCTTTTGGGAAAGAGGTTTTCTCGCTGAAGGCTTCAAGTATCCTGGCAAGAGCCAATCTCGGGTTCTTTACCAGAATGCTGGGCTTCTTTGGTTTCGACTTAAGAGGCGCAACGATGGCTGCAGCTTGAGACTTTTCAGCTATTGCCAAGGCCTTGGGTTCAAGAACGAAAGTAAGGTCTCCTTCTTTTGCGGAGTCTACAGGAGAAACATTGGAAACAGACGTGTCAGGGTTTCCGAGGATTTCTCCCTCAACCAGCTTTGCGAGGTCTTTCAGCTTTTTGTGCATCAGTGGATTACTTGTTCAGTTCATTGATTACCATTTCGCTCAGGTCAACTCCGCCGGTAATGATAACCTGTTTATCAACGACGATGTCGATCCCGAGTTTCTTGGCTACCTTCTCAACTGCGGAAATAATGTCCTGCTGAAGTTTTCTGGTGAGCTGTTCGTTGAAAGTAACAAGTTCTTTTCGCATGGGCTCGAGCTCTTTCTCAAGTTCCTCTCTCAACTTCTCGATATCTTCCTTGCTCTTATTGTCCTTTTCAGCCTTTTCCAGCTTTTCCTGGGCGTCCTCGAACTTCTTTTCAAAGTCTTCCTTTTTTTCCTTCAAAACTTCCTCGGCTTTTTCGGTTTCCTTGTATTCCTTGAACACCCTTGTCACGTCGATGTAGCCAAGGTTCTGACCGAATGCGACGGAGGCTATCGAAAGGACAAAAGCGAAGACGACTGCTCCTGCGGCAATTCTTTTCATCAGTTTCATTGAAAAACTCCCTTCCTTTCAAGCGAATAACCTGAGCATTATAGACTTGTTGGGGCAAAAAAGCAAGGGAGGGGATTTAATAGCGACCCCCATTCGGGAGGGCACACTACCTTCTGTTCTGTCCCTCCTCCACCCAGAGTGGTATAATTTAGCCAGTTGATCTAAAGGAGGAAGGTATGAAGAAGATAGGTTTGATGCTTGTGATATTGCTAATTGCTACGTCTGCTTTTGGGATGGGAACTGCTCCTAAGAAAGAAGAGCCAGAAAAGGCGTCAAACTGGCGGGAATATTCAACAACTCCAGGATATATTCATACAACTGAAGATTGGCAATCGTTTGAATCTGTTAGAAATGAAAAGGATTATTCTTTCTCAATAGAATATCCTAAAGATTGGAAATTACATGGTTCAGTTTTTGACGATCCTCAGGGCAATAAAATTGCGGAGTTTTTACCTCCCAGCGGAATAGTTTTATTAAGCAGCGAGCAAAACACTTATAAATGGGGAAGTAAAGAACATATTGATGTTTTATCAAAAGGGTATGGGGGCCTGAGCGAAATAATTACAGTTGAAGCTTTTTCGATAGGCAACGTTCATGGCTTAAGACAGGTCAGCGAGACGGTTGCTTTTGGGCAAGGAAAACCTATCACATGGCACCCGATAACTTATTACATTCCTGATAACGAGAAAGTTTTCTCGATGACTTTTTATGAAAGAGAATTAAACTCTGACAAAAGAGAAACATTTGATAAGATAATCTCAACCTTTAAATTTAAGTAGAATCTTTCATACTATTGGGTGGGCTATAACCCCCTTTATGGAGGCTATTCCAAGCATTTAACCGCTTCCCTCAAATTCTGTATCTAAAGCCATGTGAGGCATATCTGATGAACAGTTTGCTGTTAAGCCCTCCGGCTTCTTCTCATTGATTCAAGATGAATAAGCAGGACGCCAATGTCGGCAGGGGAGACTCCAGCTATACGGGAGGCCTGGCCTACTGAAACGGGGCGGATCGAGTCTAATTTCTTGCGGGCTTCATTGCACAACCCTGATAACTGCAGATAATCAATATGCTGGGGGATCTTTTTGTTCTCAAGCTTCTTGAACCGCTCAACCTGTTCGATTTGTCTTTTAATGTACCCTTTATATTTTTCTGCAATCTCGACATGTTCAACAATTTCAATATGAGCGGAAGGCTTTTCCGTCTCGGGATTTTCAATCAGTTCCTTTATAAGCTTTTTCTTCTTTTTGAAAGCGGCATATCTTTCTTTTTGGATAAGTCCGACCTTGTGACCTTTCTCAGTCAGCCTGATATCCGCGTTGTCCTGCCTGAGAAGAAGGCGATACTCCGATCTTGACGTGAGCATCCTGTAAGGCTCATCAATTTCTTTTGTGATCAGATCGTCTATCAAAGTACCAATGTAACATTCATCCCTCCCGAGAATTAGAGGAGCCTTACCCTTAACTTTCATTGCGGCATTAATCCCGGCAACAACTCCCTGAGCCGCCGCTTCCTCATACCCCGAAGTCCCGTTGATCTGCCCTGCCAGGAAAAGCCCTGGAATCGTCCTAGTCTCAAGCGAATGAGTTATCTGCGCCGGATAGACAAAATCATATTCGATAGCATACCCCGGACGCATCACTTCGACATTTTCCAGCCCCGGCATTGAATGGAGAAGATTTAGTTGAACATCTTCCGGAAGCGAAGTGTTTAATCCTGACGGATACATTTCCTTGGTATCCCTCCCCGTCGGTTCAATAAATATCTGATGATGCTTCTTCTCGGGGAAGCGGACTACCTTATCTTCGATTGATGGGCAGTATCTCGGTCCGATCCCCTGAATTACTCCGCGGAAAAGAGGCGAGCGATCAAGATTCGCCTTGATGATTTCATGCGTTGATTCGTTCGTCCTCGTCAGATAGCATGGAACCTGTTTAAGCTTAACCTGCGGATTTTCCGGGACATCCATCCCGTAATTTTTGTATTCCCAGATAAAAGAGAACATCTTTGGCGGCTCGTCTCCCGGCTGGATCGTCATCTTTGAAAAATCAATAGTCTGCCGGTCCAATCGAGGAGTTGTCCCGGTCTTCAATCGGCCGATTTTCAGTCCAAGCGACGCGAGCGAGTCCGAAAGCTTGTCAGCTGCCAGCTCCCCCCCGCGCCCCGCAGGCATGTTTTTCAATCCCGTATGAATTAGTCCTTTTAAAAAAGTTCCGGTTGTTACGACAAGGGCTTTTCCGCGGTAAACAACATCGAGATGCGTTTTGACTCCTTCAATCTCTCCGCTTTTTGAAACAATAATATCATCAACAATCGCCTGCTTGAGATCGAGGTTTTCCTGTTCTTCAAGAACGCGTTTCATTGTCCTGTGATAGTCCGCTCTGTCCGATTGAGCTCTAAGCGCCTGGACGGCCGGACCTTTCGCAGTGTTGAGCATTTTCATCTGAAGGAATGTCAGGTCGGTCGATATTCCGATCTGTCCGCCCAGGGCGTCAACTTCGCGGATGAGCTGCGACTTTGCGGGACCTCCCATCGCGGGGTTGCATGACATGAATGCAATAGTGTCGAGATAAATTGTGAGAAGAAGAGTTTTGCATCCAAGCCGTGCCGACGCAAGCGCGGCCTCGCAGCCCGCATGACCGGCTCCGACAACAATAACATCATATTCTCTTTTATGTTCTATGAGTGAGGACATTGCAGTCGATGATTTTACCACACTTTGGCGGATCTATGAAAGGCTGAGGTCGGGCATTTGCGGGACAAGATCAACCGCAATTTCCTCTCCGAAACCAAAGCTATAGATGTCTCCCATTAAGGGGTTGTCCTTGTTTAACAAGTGCTCTGAAATCGGCCTGGCATTAAGTCCCGCTTCGTATGTCAAAAGCGCCTGAGCATAAATGCTTTCTTCGGCAGTTGCTCCCTCAATTATCTCCAGCACGCCGAGCTTTGAGAAAAGCTGCGCAGGCTCGCGTCCCCCGCTCATGATAACTACCGCCCCGAATTTTTCCGGCTCATACTCTGAAAACATGAAGGCCCCGAAATGGAAGGCGATCGTACCCAGCCCATCGCTTTTGAAGGTGTGCCCCATATATTCTATGAGCAACGTGTTTCCGATATGCAGCGTCCAATCGTTTCCCGGGGTTTGGATCGTCCCCCGGGGATCAACCTGCATGGAAATGTGCGAGCCCCTGAAAACAAAAGGGTCACCATGCGTCAGGCCCCTCATGAATGCCGGGTCGAGATCGGTGTTCCTTGGCCTGCTGTGCGAGAGCCTGTTCGCGTGGTTTGTAGCCAGAGTTGATATTCTTGTAGATTTTGCCGGCGATAGCGTAATCATGACATTATTACTTCGAAAGATTTTATCGACGATTTCAGGGTTTATGAGAAATTGATTATGTGTGAAATTTAATCTGATTTAGTTCGATAATATTCTCGGAGGATCCAAACTATTATGGGTGTATTAGCAAGAGCAAGAACATCTTTAACAAAGGCGCGAACGAACTTAACTATTAACAAAGCAAGTCTTGCTGTGGCAAAGGCGGGCTCGCGCAATCTTCGCTTCAATAGTCTTGCTGATTCTGTTGGCGGTTTTATGAAAATAGTTATGCCGTCTTATGAATTTGGGGCAGTCAGGAAGCTGGCAAGGAAATATTCGGTCGATATCACGGGGGCAAGGGAAAGAAAGCTGGCTTTTCTCCTGCTTCGATCAGAACTAATTGCGGAATTTAACAAAGCATTCGGGTGGAAGTCCGAGGCGCTAGAAGAATATGTTCATGACGTAGACAGGTACAGGGAATATCCCGAATATCTTGAAGGGGTTGAGAAGAACAAATTCTCTCCCCTTGATCTTTCCGGAGTAAACCTCGCCGGATTAAATCTGGCCGGAGTAAAACTTGCGGGGGCCAATCTTTCCAGGGCAAATCTTGAAGGAACAAACTTCGTGGGGGCGGATTTAAGAGAAGCCAAATTTGTCGGGGCCAGTCTTAAAGGGGCAATTCTTGCGGATGCATGCCTTACTTCGGCAGTTCATTTCAGCAGATTTTTTTGGGAAGACCAGCGAGGAGAATACCGTCCCGGAGCAAGCTTTGCGAACGCAAACTTGTCTGGAGCAAACCTTGAGTCAGCAAACGGAAACAAGGCAATATTTGCTGGTACAAATCTAGTAAAGGCAACCTTGTCTTATACATCACTGCGCAACGCGGATTTCACCGGAGCGGATTTAACCGACGCAATTTTGACCGAAGGAATTTTCCGCAGTGCCGATGTTTCAGGGGCAAGAGGGATTCCTCAAACAAGTTAAGATAACAGTTAGTTTGCCGTATGCAGCCATTGCTGTTTTACGACGGCATTCGAAAAGCTTGCGTTCAAGATCTCTCTTACTTTCGGGAATTCCTGGCCGAAAGAAAAATGATGGACTTTCCCCTGACGTTCATGTTCTATCAGGCACTCCGAAACCGGCTTTGCACCCAGCCACTCCTCATAAGTTATTAACGCTGCGGCGTAGAAAGTCTCATCCAGAGTATGTTTCTTGACTTTTTTCAGCGCTCCTATGTTTTTAAAAAGAGGCACTGCGAGTTCTGCGCCCATCAGCATTGCGTGGGCAGAAAACACTTCCGGCTCATGCTCCGCGAAAAGAAAGTGGCCGATAAAAGGCGCCGATATCCCTTCTTCGTTGGGCAACATGCTTTTCCCGTACTGGCAAAGCGCAGCAATATAGGAATTAAAAGTCACCGACCTGCCTCTTCTGTTTGTGAACGTCATGGTGTTCATGAAGGGGGAAGGAAGGAGCTCTATTGTGGCCGCATCCCGAATGACCCTCACCCTGTTGGTTGGCTGAAACAAGCCCGTCAGATCCAGACTGATTCTCGTCTGCTTCGGCCTGCGCACTCCGAGCTGAGACCTCATCAAATTTGCCGCCGACGAAACCCTGTTTGATGCATTAATTTTCAAAACTTATTTCTCCTTCCTACAAAAGGTATATCGTCAACAAAGAAGCAATATTTCACTTGATTTCTCTTGCACTTGCTAATATTTAACCCGAGCTCTACAATATAACCCTCATGATAGTAATTATCGGCGGAGGAATAATCGGGGCTGCTATAGCATATTACCTTTCGCAGGCCGGGATTAAAGACATAACGCTCATCGAAAAGGAAAAAGTCCTCGGAATGGGCGTTACGCAGTACTGCTCCGGCGGAGTAAGACATCAATTCACAACCCCAATTAACGTTCAATTTTCTGTCGAAGCGTTCAAAGAACTTGTCAAATTCGATATCGACTACAAGAAGTACGGATACCTCATACTCGATATGAAAAACGATTCCATGCCACGAGTTAAAATGCAGAACTCTCTTGGAGTTAAAAGTGAATATTTGAAGCCGGGAGAGATCAAATCAAAATTCCCGTACATTAATATAGAAGGCGTCAAAAGCGGGTCGTTCTACGGAGAAGACGGGATAGCTGATCCCGGGAAACTTATGGCCATATATGAAAAAAAATCAACAGAGCGAAAAGTGAAGATGTGCAGGGGGGTAGAGGTGAAGAGGATAATAGGAGAAGAGCGGAAAGAAGGGGTAAGGGTGAAGGGGGTGGAGACAAACGAAGGGGAGATAAAGGCGGACACCGTAATTCTTGCTGCCGGGGTTGGGTCTCCGCGGCTTGCTAAAACTATCGGCGTCGATATTCCGATCGCCCATATCAGGAAATATGTTCTCGTCACAGACGGATTTGATTTTGACTTTCCACTCACGATGGAGATCCCGACCGGGTGGTATATAAAAAAAGAAGGCGAGGACTGCCTGATGGGAATGTCGGGAAAAGACGAAAAAAAGGATTTCGAGAAACAGCAGGAATCGGTTGAAGAAACGATCGAAGCGTCATTATCAAGATTCCCGGAGACAGAGAAGTGCAATCAGAAAAAGATCCTCTCCAGCATGAGCGACGAAACGCCGGACAAGCACGCGATAATCGATAATTCAATTCCTGGACTGATTATTGCTACCGGTTTTTCTGGGCACGGCTTCATGCATTCTCCCGCGGTCGGGAAAATTGTGACGAGCCTTGTTAAAGGAGAAAAGCCTGTTCTTGATGTTGGCGGATTAAGGCTTAAAAGAGAGGCGATTAAGGAAACAATCGCCATTTAGAGCGTTGTTTGACTGCCTCATTTTTCGGTGATATAATCCCATAAACTTTCATCCCAAAGGAGGCCCCGCTTTGACAAAAGTCAAGTATAAGAGAGTCCTTCTCAAGCTTTCCGGAGAGGTTTTTGGCGGCAAACAAAAGTACGGCCTTGATCCGGACGTTCTAAAGGTAATAGCAAAAGAAATCAAAGAGCTCAAAAAACACAAAATAGACATCGCAATAGTTGCCGGGGGAGGAAATATTTTCCGCGGCCTTTCGGGAATGGCTTCCGGCATGGACCGCGCGACCGGCGATTATATGGGAATGCTGGCAACCGTCATCAACGCGCTCGCGCTTCAGGACGCGCTTGAAAACGAAGGGGTTCCATCAAGAGTGCAGACGGCCATTGAGATGAAATCCGTCGCGGAACCGTTTATTCGCAGAAGAGCCATGAGGCACATGGAAAAGGGAAGAGTTGTTATACTCGCAGCGGGGACCGGAAATCCGTATTTCTCAACAGATACGGCGGCGTCACTTCGCGCCGCCGAACTTGATTCCGACGTGATACTCAAGGCCACGAAGGTCGGCGGCATCTACGACAAGGATCCTGCCCGCTATTCCGGCGCCAAAAGATTCAAGAATCTCAGCTATCTCGACATTTTAAACAAGAAATTGAAGGTAATGGATTCGACCGCTGTTTCGCTGTGCATGGACAACAATATTCCCATTGTTGTTTTTGACCTTACAAAGCACGGCAATATCACGCGCGCGGTCATGGGGCAGAGCGTCGGCACAACCGTTGGCGACTAGTCAACATAAGGAGATGATGAGTCGATGGAAGATGTAATAAAACAGGCGGAGTCTAAATTCAAGAAAGCGATCGAAGCGCTAAAAAAGAATTTTGCGGCGGTAAGGACAGGAAGGGCGTCTCCCTCGTTGCTTGACCATGTAATGATTGATTATTACGGGTCAAAAGTGCCCCTCAAGCAGCTGGCCGGGATATCCGTACCGGAGCCCAGAACAATTGCTATTACACCGTACGATAAGAACAGCATCAAAGACATCGAGAAGGGGATTATGACTTCGGATCTCGGACTTCCCCCAAAAACCGAAGCTGGAATCATCAGGCTCAGCCTTCCTCAGCCGACGGAGGAAAGAAGGAAAGAACTTGTCAAAACCATAAAAAAAGAAGCTGAAGACGGGAAGGTCGCGATAAGAAATATTCGGAGAGAAGCAATTGAGTCCTTGAAGGGCGACAAGAAAAAGGGGACGATCTCCGAGGATCAGGAGCGAATGAAGGAAGAAGCGGTTGAAAAACTTGTTAAGAAATACACCGAAGAGATCGACAACCTCTTCTCGCACAAGGAAAAGGAAGTGATGGAGGTCTAGTGCCCGCGCTGAAACTTGACCCCTCTAAGATTCCGGAGCATGTTGCGATCATAATGGACGGAAACGGCCGGTGGGCAACGCAAAAGGGACTCCCCAGGACGGCTGGCCACAAAGAGGGGGTTGAGGCCCTCCTGAGAACGGTCAAGGCGTGTGGTGATGTTGGGGTCAGGATGTTAACTGTTTATGCCTTCTCCACCGAGAACTGGGAAAGGCCTAGAGACGAGGTTGACTTTCTGATCTCGTTTTTTGCAAGTACCATTGATCGTGTGACGAAAGACCTTGTTGAGAATGAGATTCGCCTTCGTTTTTTTGGCAGGCTTGATGCATTTCCTGAGGAAGTTCGGGGCAAGATGCGCGAGGCAATGGACAGGACAAAGGACAACGCCAAATTTGGCCTGAACGTTATGGTGAATTACGGCGGAAGGGCCGAGATTGTTGACGCTGTTTCGAAGATTGTACAGCAGTCGGAGAAGGGCCAGATAAAATCCGGAGAGATTTCCGAAAAGGTTATTGAAAATAATCTATATACGGCGGGTCTGCCGGACCCTGAACTTCTCATTAGAACTGCTTATGAAAGGCGCATCTCGAACTTCTTGCTCTGGCAGTTAGCCTACACGGAATTGTATTTTACGAAGACGCTCTGGCCGGATTTTGACAAAACGAAGCTTGTTGATGCCATAGCTGATTTTCAAAAGCGGAACAGAAAGTTCGGAAGGATTTGAGCTGAGATGAAAGAAAGGCTTCTGACAATACTTGTTTCCGTGCCGGTGATATTCGGATGCACATACTTCGGCAGCATTCCTTTCATGCTTCTCGTGCTTGCTCTGGCTCTGTTCTCGATAAACGAGTTTTATAACCTGATGAGGCGAAAGAACTACGATCCTCAGTTCATTATTGGCAATTTCTTCACGGCCTTCTTCATAATATTTGCTTACTGGGCGTTAAAACGTCATTGGGAGCCGGCTCATTCGGCAATTTTGACATGCGCGGCCGTACTAACGTTCAGCTCGGGAATATTCCACAAAAAAATCCAGGATGCCATACCGAACATAGCTGTAACGCTGATGGGGATCTTCTATATAGGCTGGTTGTTCAGCTATCTCCTGTTCATTAGAGCGCTAACTGATCACGGAGCGTATATTTTCTTTCTGATGCTTACTATCTGGGCGAATGACATAACGGCTTATCTGGTTGGATCAAAGTTCGGAAGAACAAAACTGATCCCGCACATAAGCCCGAAAAAATCCGTAGTTGGAGCGGTTGCTGGTTTTGTGGTATGCGTGGGAGCGTCCGTTCTCTTTAGCCAATTCATGGTGGAAATAAACCTTCTGGACGCGCTGTTTCTGGGGATTACCGTTGGCATAGTTGCGCAGATATCTGACCTGGTTGAGTCGCTGATAAAGAGGGATGCCGGCGTAAAGGATTCCTCCGGCATCGTTCCCGGTCATGGCGGGGTGCTCGACAGGATGGACAGCTTTATCTTGACGGCGCCGATAATGTACTATTATATTGTCTGGGTCATCTTGAGGTGAAAACTCAGTGAAGTTAAAGCATCTGGAACTCAAAGATATTATCAGGACGGCACTTGTGGAGGACATCGGCTCCGGGGACGTTACTTCGAAAGCTATTGTTCCTAAGGGAGCCAGGGCAAAGGCAAAAATCGCGTCAAAGGGTTTTGGGATTATCGCGGGAATGGATGTAGTAAAGCTTGCCTTTGAGATGGTTGATAAAAAAGTTAAGGTCAAGGTTAAGGTTAAGGATGGCGCGAGGGCCTATCCCGGGAGGACCCTTGCGACGATTGCCGGCCCCGCGCAATCCATTCTGGCTGCGGAGCGAACGGCGCTCAATTTCCTTCAGAGGATGTCCGGGATAGCGACAACCACCAGGGCTTTTGTGAAGAAAACGCGGTTTTACAAGGCAAAGATAATGGCCACCAGAAAGACCGCTCCGGGATTAAGGGGCCTGGACAAGTACGCTGTTGTGATCGGCGGCGGTCTTCCCCACAGGATGGGTCTCTACGATGCCGTTCTTATCAAGGAAAACCATATTGCTGTAGCCCGCGGCATGAAGAAAACTATTTCTCTTGCCCGCAGGAATGCGCCGCCAATGATGGGGATTGAGGTTGAGGTAAAAACGCTTCAGGAGGTGAGGGAGGCGATAGAAGAGGGGGCCAACACGATCTTGCTCGACAATATGAACATCCTTGTTCTTCGACGTGCCGTAAGGCTGGTAAAAAAGCATAATGACAGGCTTGGAGTGCCGCAGGCAAACATAAAAACAGAAGCTTCGGGAGGAATTACCTTAAGAAACGTTGCCAGGATAGCCAGGGCTGGGGTGGATTTTATTTCTGTAGGGGCTCTTACTCATTCTCCGAGAGCGGTTGACGTCAGCCTGGTAATTACCCGTTAGACGAGATGGCCTTCCTCGGCCAGCTTTTCCAGCAGAGTCTGAGAAAGCGCGGAAACGTGATCCGAATTAACGAATCCAAGATTTAGATAGAAATCTATCGGGACTTTTTCCTCCGCCCTGAACTGCAGCTTGTCTATCGTATGCACTGTGGCATCACAGAGCTTGAAGCTGTCGTCCATGACTTTATTGATCGATTTGAGAAATGCTTCTTTTGTGTTGCCGCCATTTTCGGAGTTTTTGGAAGCATGACGAAGCACGTCCTGATACAGGCGGCTTAATGCGGAAGAATGCTTATTGATAGTTACTTCTACCATTTTAATATCCCTTTGGATTTACCATTTATATTATCGTTAATTTAAGGCCAAAACTTGCAATATTTTTTTAAATTTTTCAAACTATTTTTTAGGTGCTATAATCTCTCCGGGGATTAAATTATGGGCTTTTCTTTAGGAATTGTTGGCCTTCCGAACGTCGGGAAATCGACGATTTTCAACGCCCTCTCAAAAGCGGGCGCGGAGGTGTCCAACTACCCTTTCTGCACAAAGAGCAAGAATGAGGGCGTTGTGCCGGTCCCTGATCCCAGGCTTGAGCGTGTCAGAGAGCTTATGAAATCCCCTAAAGCGTTCCCGACAACAATCGAATTTGTCGACATTGCCGGATTGGTAAAAGGCGCATCAAAAGGCGAGGGCCTTGGCAATCAATTCCTTTCCTACATTAGAGAAGTTGACGCGATCGCCCATGTTGTCCGTTGTTTCCCCGACCCCAACGTCGCTCATGTGGACGGTTCTGTTGATCCGAAGAGGGACATTGACACTATTGAGACCGAGCTTGCCCTCGCGGATCTCGGGACGATTTCGAAGAGACTGCAATCGCTTGAGAGCCAGATAAAGGCAAGGGACAAAAATGCGCTAAAAGAAAAAGAGTTTCTTCAGAAGATAGAGCCCCACCTCAATTCGGGGAAACCGGTTCGAGCGCTTGTTCTGTCTGATCAAGAAAAAGCACTGATAAAAGGACTTAATTTATTAACCGCGAAGCCGATCCTTTATGTTGCGAATGTTGATGAGTCCCAGGCGGCAAAACCCGATGGGTTTGACATTGCGATATGCGGGAAGCTCGAATCTGAACTTTCTGAACTTTCCGAAGCCGAGGCGACAGAACTCAAGAAAGAGCTTGGCATAAAGGAGTCGGGCCTGGAAAGAATGATAAGGGCTGGTTATGAACTGCTCGACCTAATAACCTTTTTCACGTCCAATGAGAAAGAAACAAGGGCTTGGACAGTGGGAAAAGGCACGCTTGCTCCCCAAGCTGCCGGCAAGATCCACTCTGACATGGCTAAAGGATTCATTTCCGCTGAGATAATACATTATAGTGATCTTGAAAAGTCCGGCTCGCATTCAAAAGCCAAGGAAATGGGCATTGCGAGGACTGAGGGGAAAAACTACGAAATCAAAGACGGAGACATCGCTTATTTCAGGTTTAATGTGTAGGATTAGTGGCTGCTTTTTCCGATAAAATCAGCGGTCTTTATTAAAAGATCCTTGCCGCGATTGGCGAAATGAGACTTTCTGATTGTCTCCTTTGCCCTTTCGACCAGACTGGCAATCTTTTTCATCGAGTAATCAAGCGATCCGGTCTGAACGACGATTTTTTTCACTTTAACCACATCACCCTTACTGATATTTTTCTCCCCCAGGCATTTAATTATCGTTTTCTTTTGACTTTTATTTGCCCTCTGAAGGGCCTTGACAATAAGGAGGGTTTTCTTGCCCAGTTTAAGGTCAGAATCATTCGGTTTCCCGGTTTTCTTGGGATCCCCGAACAGGCCAAGTATGTCATCGTTGATCTGGAATGCTTTTCCCAGAGGCCTTGAGTAACTCATTAAGATTTTAATATCCCTTTTCCCGCCTCCAGCCAGGAGGGCCCCCGCCTCAAGCGGCATTTCAATGGTGTACTTGCCCGTTTTCAGCTCCTGAATAATATCGATGTCCCTTTCGGTCACTCGCATAGCCTTGGCGCCGGCAAGGATGTCTATCAGCTGGCCGTATACTGCCGATTCAAGCGATTTGTTTATCTTTGAGACGGCTTTCTGTTTTTGAGCATCTGAAAACTCAGATTCAAGCATGAGCCTGTAGAAATCAAGAAAGCAGATGTTGCCGATCCATATTGCCAGCGACTTACCCAATTCCTCTGCCTCTTTGATGGAGAGCTTTCCCCTGTACTTCTTTTCGATCTTTTTATGGATGGTGGGCCCGCCCCTCCTCACGTCAGACCTGTCGACAATATCGTCGTGAATCAGCAGAAAAGAGTGCAGCAGCTCAAGACTCAATGAAGCGCGAAGTATCTGGCTGTTGTCTTTTCCTCCCGCGCATACGTATCCGCAGTACATCAGGAAAGGTCGTATGCGCTTGCCGCCCCTGAGCACAAAGGCCTTGATTATGCCGTTGGTCATGCGGGCTAGGGGAAGATCGCGACCAAAGTTCTTCTGTTTTTTGGAAAACAGACGAGCAAGGTCCCTGTTGGTCTTGCGCGCGTATTGTTCAAGTTCTGTGAAGTTCTGGTTTTTCATCGGGTGTTCATACTATCATATTACTAATATATTGCCAACATTACTCCCCTGTGCTATACTAACTTTTTGTTGCTTGCACGCTAAGGAGGTCATATTGTGAAGTCATACGAGGCAATATTTGTATTTGAGCCGGGAACCGCGGACGAAAAGATCAATTCTACAATCGGCAAAATCGAGAACAAAATTAAGTCTGCCGGCGGATCGGTTGGCAAGGTGGATAAATGGGGCACCAGAAGGTTGGCCATTTCTCCCAAAAGGAACAAGACAATCAAAGAAGGGTTCTTTACTATTGTCTATTTCAACGGCGAGGGATCAGCTCCAAATGAAGTAAGAAATGTTCTTAAGGTCACCGAAGGCGTGGTTCGCTATGTTATTAACATCTCCAAGGGAATTCCCTCTCAGGAAGAAGCGAAGGCTCCTGAAGAGGAGAAAGTGGAGATATCTCCATCCATGCTTGGCGAATCTCAGGGGTAGTTCATGGCAAATCTCAACCGCATAATTCTTGTTGGAAAGCTTGTCGCTGATCCCGATACAAAGTCAACCGTGGAAGGGATCCCTGTTACGAGATTCAAGCTTGCCGTCAACAGGTTTCAGCGCGAGGGCGCTCCGCAGGCCACTGACTTTATCGACGTTGTTACGTGGAGAAGGCTTGCCGAGGTCGCCGGTCAATATCTTCGAAAGGGCAATCCGGTCCTGATAGAGGGAAGGATCCAGGTTAGATCGTTCGAGGACCAGACGGGGCAGAGAAAATGGGCGACGGAGGTAATCGCGAGAAATATGCAGATGCTCGGCGGACCTGCCGGGAAACCGGCGGAGAAAGAAGCTGAGCCCGCGTTTGAGGCGGATTCATCCGGCGGAAGCTTTATGGATGAAGCCTCAGATACGGACGACGATCTGCCGTTCTAGAAAAAGGGGATTATGTATAACAAAGCTTTTTTGATAGGTAATCTTGCAAGGGACCCCGAGCTTAGGTACACACCCAGCGGCGTTCCGGTCTGCAGATTGGTCCTTGCGGTCAACCGGCCCAAGGCGAAGTCCAGTCAGGACAGCGACGGGAAGGGAGATGTTGACTTTATTCCTGTTGTTGCCTGGAGGCGTCTCGCCGAAATATGCGGCGAATACCTGAAAAAAGGAAGGCCTGTGGCTATTGAAGGAAGACTTCAGGTGCGCAGCTTTGAAAAAGGCGGAGTCAAGCGCACTATTGCCGAGGTCTTGGCAGACGGCATGCAGATGCTCGGAAAAAAACCGGCGGACGCGCCGTCTTCGCCTGTTGAGCCCCCCGGAGAAGCCGGCGTTCAAGAGGGCGAAAACGAAGTTCCTTTTTAGAATCGGAAAATTTTGAAATCGGAGGGATAAGAGTTGGCAGAACATCAGAGGCAGGATAAGAAATTTGCGCCGAGGAGAAGAAGGAGAAGGATCTGCGTTTTCTGCGCAAAGAAAAGGACAGCGGATTATAAGGACGTTGACTTCATAAGAAGGTTCATTACCGACAGGGGTAAGGTTGCGCCGAGGCGCTCCAGCGGCTGCTGCGCCAAGCACCAGCGAATGATCGCCAGAGAGGTAAAAAAAGCCAGGCAGATCGGCTTTGTGCCCTACATTCTGGATTAGAATCGAGGAACTGCGATGAAAGTAATTTTAACGGAAACTGTTTCAAAACTGGGGAAGGAAGGCGACGTAAAGAAAGTTTCTGACGGCTATGCCAGGAATTTTCTGCTTCCGAGAAAGATAGCCGTTCCCGCCACGGAAGGGAATTTGGCTAGATGGGAGAAGAAAAGGAAAGAAATTGAGGCCAGGCTCGCGCAAGAGAAAGCGGAAAAGGAAGATCTCGCGGGCAGGCTGAACAGCTTAAGCCTTGCGTTCAAGGTTGATGCGGGTGAGACAGGAAAGCTGTTCGGCTCGATTACTTCGGCGGACATCGTCAGGGAAATTAAGGCGTCTTCTGGTATTGACGTTGACAAGAAAGACGTCGATCTTCCTGAAAATATCAAATCCGTTGGAGCACACGAAGTCTCCATCCGGCTTCATCCGGAAGTTACTGCAAAGGTCAAGGTTGAGATCGAGGCCAAGAAAATCGTCTGAACACGTGGAATGAACGACCCCAAACGTAAACTCAAATTCCTGCCAAACAAGCCTGGGGTTTACGTTTTCCGCGGAGAAAAGAACAAGATATTATACGTCGGCAAGGCAAAGTCTCTCAAGAAAAGAGTTTCCTCCTATTTCACTAAGACCCACGATTCCCCGAAAACCCGGGCGCTTGTTGAGAACATCCGCGACATCGAATATATTGTGACCTCATCGGAGCTCGAAGCGATAATGCTTGAGAGCAATCTCATTAAAAAGGAGAGACCGCGTTACAATATAATACTGCGCGATGACAAGCAGTATCCTTACCTTAAGATAACGGTTGGCGAAGAATGGCCAAGGCTCCTTCTTACAAGAAAGATCGAGAAGGATGGGGCAAAATACTTTGGCCCTTACAGCGGCAGCGTCGTCCGTGAAACCCTTCGCCAGATCAAGCGGCTCTTTCCGCTGCGCTGGTGCAGGGAAACCCCGATGAAGAAGCGAAAACAGCCATGCATGTATTTCCATATCAAGAGGTGTCTGGGTCCATGTATCGGAGCGGTTGACAACAAAACATATGATGAGATGGCGAAAGAGGTTATAGGTCTTCTGGAAGGCAGGTTGTCAAAGGTTATTGAGGGGGCCGATCGCGAAATGCGCGCGGCGTCGGATGCACAGGAATATGAGAAAGCAAGGGTGCTTCGTGACAGGATAAGGTCCATGGAGAAGATCGCCAAGGGGCAGGCTGTAATATCCACGGACGTGACCGACAGGGATGTTCTTGGCCTGGCGAGAAGGGGCAATCACGCCTGCGTATTGTTCTTCCAGATTAGGGAAGGCAAGCTTGTGGGAAGGGAGATATTTTATCCGCATGAAACCTCGGGGTTTTCGGACGAGGATCTCATAGCATCATCGATGAAGCAGTACTACGCGGATGCCGCCTACATTCCGGCGTCGGTTTTATTGGGACACGAAATCAGCGAAAGGAACGTGATTGAAAAATTCATTTCCGGAATCAGAGGAGCGAAGTTTAAAGTTACCAAACCGAGAAGCGGAAACAAGCGAAAGCTTGTCGAAATGGCGGAGAGAAACGCCGAGGAACTTCTGAGCAGAAGAGTCCTTTCGGACAGGGAAAAGGAGTCCGCGGCATTAATCGGGCTGAAGAACAGGCTTAGATTGGCCCGCCCGCCAATAAGAATCGAAGCATTTGACGTTTCAAACATCCAGGGAACGGATATTGTTGGCTCAATGGTCGTTTTTGTGGCCGGCCATGCTTACAAGAGAGACTATAGGAGATTTATCCTTAGGACCGTTGCCGGGCAGGATGATGTTGCCGCTATCTATGAGATTGTCAGCCGCCGGTACAGCAAAACGCTTAAGGGCGAACTTGAGCTACCGGATCTTGTTCTTATTGATGGGGGAAGGGGGCAGGTCAATGCCGCACGGCGGGCTCTGGATGAATCCGGATTTTCCGATATTCCCGTTGTCGGTCTGGCCAAAAGGCTGGAAGAAGTTCACATTTACGGCCGCAAAAGCGCCTTAAAATTGTCCGCGACCAGCCCAATGCTGCAGTTGCTCCAGAGGATACGGGACGAAGCCCATAGATTCGCCGTAACCTTCCACAGATTGAAGAGAAGCAAGAGAATGACGACTTAACCCCCTTTAATTGAAAAGATGCACTCGTTGTGATATCATTTTTTATCTATATAGCTTGGATAAATGAGCCTTTGGTAATAAAATGAACAAAGGATTTACTATAAGGGCAGTAGGGGTCCTTTTTCTTGCTTTTTTGTTGCTTTTTTCCGTTGGGACCGATTCCCGGGCCTCGAGGGTGGAAGAGCTAAGGGAAATGGAAAAAGAGCTTCAAAGCGAGAAAGCTAAGCTCAGGGAAGTGAAGAAGAAGGAGTCAAAGGCGCTTAATTCGCTTTATGTTGTTAACAAGAAGCTGAAAAAGGCGAAATCAGATCTATCAGGTATTAACTCTGATATTTCGGCGACCAGAAGAAAGATAGCCGCCCTGGAAGGCGAGATAGGCGACATTGAGCGTGAGATCAAGGCCAGGGGGAGGCTTTTATCCCAGAGGATTGGAGAAGCCTACAAAAGCGGCGGCACTCTCAACGTACTGGAGCTTTTGTTCGCCTCCAGATCCATAGCGGACTTTGTAAATCGGGAATATTATTTTGAAAAGATAATATCAAGGGACGCTTCTCTCATTGCTGAGATAAAGGAGAAGATTGTGGCAGCGGAGGCGTCCAGGCGGGAACTTGACAGGACATTGGGCCGCATGCACGATCTCGAAAGGAGCCTTTCGAGAAAAAAGGTTGATATTGAGCATCAGGCAAAGACTAAAAAGCGGATTTACAGCAACCTTAAGGATAGGAGAGCGGAATACGAACGCCGGGTAGCTGAGCTTGAGAAAGGCTCCAAGGAGCTTGAGGCCCTAATAAACAGGTCTGTTTCCAAATCTAGGGAAAGCGGCGGACAGCCCGGAGCGACGGGTCGCATGATATGGCCTTCCCGCGGCCGTCTGGTTTCAAGATTTGGATACAGAAGGCACCCGTTGTGGGGGGGGACGCATTTACATACCGGGATAGACATTGGTGCTCCGTACGGGGAGCCGATAAGGGCGGCGGACGGCGGCGAGGTCATATTCAGCGGATGGTGGGACGGTTACGGCAAGGCCGTTGTAATTGACCATGGAAGTAATCTTTCCACCGTATATGGTCACATGTCCAGGATTTACGTCCAATCCGGACAGCGGCTGGGGAAGAGTCAGATAATCGGACTTATTGGAAGCACGGGATTCTCTACGGGTCCGCATCTGCACTTTGAGGTCAGAAGAAACGGAAGACCCGTTAATCCTTTGCCATACCTTTAAGTAACATTGGAAGGAGAAAATAAATGATCCTGAAAAAAAGAAAAGTTGCCGGCATAGCAATCTTACTTGTCGTTGCGGTTCTGGCGCTTCTGTTTACGGCCAGATTTGCCAAGGTTGTCGCGTTTGAGGACCTTGAGCAGAAGCTAGAACTGTATCTTCGGGCTCTGGAGATAGTCAAGAATGAGTACATAGAAAAAGATGTTGATAACACGGACCTTGTGTATGGATCCATCAGGGGAATGCTGGAAGCGCTCGATGATCCCTACACGAGATTCATGGAGCCAAAGGCCTTTCACGAGATGAACATCAGGATGAGCGGCTCATACAGCGGTGTCGGCATATATATCGGAATAAAGGAAAAACAGCTTGTTGTAATTTCTCCGATTGAGGGCACGCCTGCTGAGCAGGCTGGCCTTAAGGCGAAGGATAAGATAGTGACGATCGACGGCAAGAACACCAAGAATATGGCTCTGGACGAGGCCGTTAGCATGATAAGGGGACAATCCGGCACGGAGGTTATACTTGGCATACTCAGGGAAATCTGGGAAGAGCCCCGCGACTTCAAGATAGTGAGGAAACAAATAACTATAAAGAGCGTAAAAAGCAAAAGCATTTCGGACGACATTTATTACATCAGGCTAAATACTTTTGAGAACCAGAATGCCGCGATTGAATTCGCAAAGGCCGTCGAGAAGGCGAAGAACGGCGGCGCGGACGGCTTAATTCTTGACCTGAGGAATAATGGAGGTGGCCTGCTGAGGATCGCCGTTGACATCGCAAGCATGTTCATAAGGGAGGGCGTAATTGTGTATACGGTTGACCGCGAGGGCAGAAGGGAAACCATCAGCTCATCCGGGGACGTAATATGGGACAAGCCGACCGTTATACTTATAAACGAAGCTTCGGCGTCTGCTTCCGAGATTCTTGCCGGAGCGCTTCGGGACAACGGCGTCGCGACACTCGTTGGAACGCACACGTTCGGGAAGGCCTATGTGCAGAATGTGAGAAAGCTCGATGATGGCTCGGCAATACTTCTTACCGTGGCAAAATATTACACTCCAGCGGGCCACGACATAACGGAGAAGGGTATAATCCCGGATGTGCTTGTGGAACTTCCGGAAGTTACGACCGGAGAAGCTGAGGAATCAGTTTTCGACAAAGAGGAAAATGAAGACAAAGATGACCTCCAGCTTAATAGGGCAAAGGAAGTCCTGGAGAAAAAAATCTTGGACAAGTTTAAACTCAAGGCGATTTTTGAGCGTCCGTTTTGATTACGCCAGAGCTTAGGGCCAAAACCGCTAAATTCATAAAGGCTTTCAGGGCGGGGTTTTTCAGGCTCGTTCGCAGATTGGAATTTTGGCGTGTTTTGCACAGGTCATGGAGGGTTCTTTTCAGGCTGCGCGTTGGCAGGCGCAGGGTCAGGCTTGTGTTGCTTGTGGCGTGCGTGGCCACCGGCTTTGTAATAATCTGGTTTGTTCACTCCTTTGTCGCGTTTGAAGAAGAACAGGCGATTGTTAAGCGGGTGCCGGTGTGGGAGGAAAAGCCGGCTCCGACAAAAGAGGTTGTTGAAAAAAAGAAAATTCCTGCCAGGCCGGTAAAACCGGTTGCACCTGTATTGCCTAAGAAGAGGGCAAGGATAGCCATAATCCTTGATGACGCTGGCGGGAATTATGTCAATTACGCGGATGTTTATTCGATTAAGGGCAAGTTTTCGATAAGCATCCTGCCCGGGCTTCCGTACTCAGCAAGGGTAATGAGAGAAGCTGAGGCGCATGGGAAGGAAGCGATGCTTCACCTCCCGATGGAACCCTTTGATTCATCATATAACAGGAATAACGGGATGATGGTCCTTACATCCATGACGAGCGAAGAGATCGGCAGGGTAGTAATGAACTGTTTGAATTACGTTCCGGATGTCAGGGGAATAAATAATCACATGGGGTCAAGGGCGACTTCTGACAGGAGGGTCATGGAGTTGGTTCTTTCGGAGATCGAGGGGAAAAACTTGTTCTTTGTGGACAGCAGGACTTCACCGACTTCGGTGGCTTTTGATGTTGCCAGAGCCAAGGGGGTTGCTTCCGCGAAGAACGACATCTTTTTGGATGCGGTGGAGGGAGAGCGCGCGATCGAAGAGAAATTCGCCCTGCTGGTTCAGATCGCTAGGGGCAGGGGATATGCCATAGCGATCGGCCATATTACCAGACCGGCGACGATCTCGGTGCTCAAGAGGCTAATGCCAAAATATGAAGAGGAAGGCATAGAATTTGTCGGAGCCTCTTCGCTGGTGAACTGAACATGCTTGACGATTCAAAAAAGATAAGATCTGTCGACAAACAGGATATGCTGGGGAAAGTCTTTAGCTTTCCCGACATGCTGAAAGCAGCAATTTCTATTGCTGCCGGCGTAAACATCAATTTCAGCGGGAAGATTGACAGCGTGGTGATCTCGGGAATGGGCGGTTCTGCGATATGCGGCGATGTCGCCAAGGGCGTCCTTGAAAAATCCCTTGAGGTTCCTATTCTGATCAATAGAAACTATTCTTTACCCGCCTTTATAAAAGGCAATGTTCTTTTCTTCTCGATCAGTTATTCCGGAAATACCGAGGAGACGCTTGCGGCCCTTGAGGAAGCGGAATCTAGGGGCTTGAAAATAGTTGCGATCTCGTCAGGCGGAAGACTTTCTGATGTTGCCAAGCGGAAGGGCTATCCGCTCATTTCTCTCCCTGCCGGCATTCAACCCCGGGCTGCGCTTCCCTATCTTCTCTGTTCCGTTCTTATGGTTTTTCAAAAGGCGGGATTATATCCTGCGGCCTCGGACGAGCTTAAAAAAGCAATCGATCTTCTTTATAAACTGCGCGACGAATATGTTAAGAAGTCTGCGCAGAACCCCGTGAAGAAGCTTGCCAAGAAATTATTCGGTGGTATGCCCATCCTGATAGCTTCCGAGGGCCTGACCAGGGCGGCTGGCCTGAGGTGGATGAACCAGATCAACGAGAACAGCAAGATGATGGCGCACCTGACTGTTGTGCCGGAGATGGGGCATAACGAAATTGTCGGTTTTGCGGAGCTTAAAAAGGCAAAGAAGGAGTTCTCTGCGGTCTTCCTGCGCCAGAAGGGCGGGCCGGAAGGAATAAACAAGCGGATGAAGATAGCCAAATCTCTCCTGAGTGATGCGGTTTCCGGCGTCAATGAGGTTTGGGCCGAAGGGAGCGGCGACCTGGAGAAGATTTTGTCTCTGATACTCTTCGGCGATTTCCTGAGCGTCTACCTTGCCCTCCTCGGGGGGGTTGATCCCACGCCCGTTGAGATAATCGAGAAGCAGAAAAGGGAGCTCGCAAAATGAAGGCGATAATCATCGCGGGCGGATTCGGGACTAGACTTCGGCCTCTCACGTACAAAACGCCAAAGGCGATGGTGCCCGTGGTGAATGTTCCTTTTGTGCTTCATCAGGTTGCCCTTCTCAAGAAGTACGGCATAAAAGAAATAATCCTAAACCTCCACTATCTTTCCGAGAACATCAAAAAGGTTTTTGAGGACGAAGTGCGCCACGGCATTAAGATTTATTATTCCCTTGAGGAATCCCCGCTTGGAACGGCTGGCGCCGTGAAAAATGCCGAGCAGTTTTTTGACTCCGACCCCATGCTCGTTATCAACGGAGACATATTGACTGATATGGACTTAAAGAAACTCCTGGACTTTCACAAAAAGAAAAAGGCCAGGGCCACCATCACACTTACTCGCGTTGAGGATCCCACGACTTACGGGCTGGTTCTCACCAAGGATGACGGCAAAATTGAACAGTTTATTGAGAAGCCCAGCTGGGAAAGGGTCACAACAAACACAATTAATGCGGGGATTTATGTAATTGACCCAAAGGTTTTTGATGACGTGCCTTCCGGCAAAGGATACTCTTTTGAAAGGGAGCTCTTTCCGGGTCTCCTTGAAAAAGGCGAACTCGTGTACAGCTATGAGTCTCCTTCTTACTGGATAGACATTGGCGATCCCGTCAAGTATGTTCAGGCTCACAGGGCCGTCCTTGGAGGGGAAGTTTCGGTCGAGATCCCCGGAAAGGAAATCGAAGAGAGGGTGTGGGTCGGGGAAAACACGAATATTGATGGGAGCAGCAAAATATTCGGCCCAGCGGTAATCGGAGAGAACTGCACGATCGGCAAAGAGAGCAAGATAGATGTTTTTTCCGTCATCGGCAATAACGTTGCGATCGATGAAGGTTCTGTTGTTTCAAATTCCATAATCTGGGATGGCGTCTCAGTCGGAAAGGACGTAAGTCTTAAGAATTGCGTCATCGGTTACGGTTGCAGGATAGAAGATGGGGCTGAGGTGGCCGGCGGTGTGGTTCTTGCGGACGGGACCGTGGTTGAAAAAGGCTCCAAGATCGGGATTGCTTTGTAAAGGCGGTGGTTTTGATGTTGAAAATAGTTACAAAGGAAGCAATTGAAGCTGAGATCTCAAGAATGTTAAAGAGGCATTCTTCTGAAAGGATGGTTGTCGGAGACAAAGTCCGTGGCATTGTTGAGGACGTGATGGGACAGGGAGACAAGGCGGTTGTTAAGTACACAAAAAAGTTCGACGGCATCGCACTTAAACCGAAAGACTTTCTTGTTACTCCCAAGGAGATAGACGAGGCCTACAAGGCTGTTAACAATAAATTCATTCTTGCCATCAAGGCGGCCATCAGGAACATTCGGGCGTATCACGAAAAACAGAAGATCGACCAGTGGTTCGAGACGCTTCCTGAAGACGTTGTAATGGGTTTGCGCTCCCTGCCGATAGAGAGAGTGGGGATTTACGTTCCCGGCGGGACTGCTCCTTATCCTTCATCGGTGCTGATGAATGCTATTCCCGCGAAGATCGCCAGAGTGGGCGAAATTGTCATGGTCACCCCGGCGGGGAAGCTCCGGCGCAAGACCGGAGTCAACCCGTACGTTCTTGTAGCCGCGGCTGAGGCCGGAATATCAAGCATCTATAAGATTGGCGGTGCTCAGGCGATTGCCGCGCTGGCTTTTGGGACGGAAACAATTCCTAAGGTCGACAAGATCGTAGGGCCCGGTAATGTTTACGTGACAATGGCCAAGAAGATGGTCTACGGATTTGTTGGCGTTGATAAGCTTGCGGGGCCAAGTGACGTTGTGATAATCGCGGATGAGAAGTCCGAACCAGAATATCTTGCCGCAGACCTTTTGGCTCAAGCAGAGCATGATCCGGATTCTTCGGCTATACTTGTCACCACATCGGCAAAGATAGCGCTTGCGACACTGGAGGAACTTAAAAGGCAGATAAAGAAATGCGCCAGAAAAGACATCATCAATAAGGCTTTTAAGAACAACAGCGCGATTTTTGTTGTTGACGGCATAAAGGGAGCGGTTGACGCGACCAACAGGATTGCTCCGGAGCACCTTGAGATACTTGCCGCCTCTCCACAGAAGATACTTGAGCAGATTAGAAACGCTGGCGCGGTCTTTCTTGGGCCGCACTCTCCGGCCGTGGTTGGCGATTACATTGCCGGTCCGAACCACGTTCTTCCGACGGGCGGCTCAGCGCGCTTCTCTTCGCCCCTTGGCGTTTATGACTTTGTTAGAAAGCAGAGCATCGTCGGATATACTAAGGCGGCGCTTAAAGACGTGAGGGCGGATATTAAGGTCCTTGCGAGCGTTGAAGGGCTGGATGCCCACGCGAGAGCGGTTGATGTCAGATTCGAGTAAGGAGCTCCTTCGGATTGTCGATCAGTGCGGTTCGCGCTTCTGTATCGGTAAGACCGGCCAATTTTGCGATGCTGTAGGCCTGCCTCTGTGTTAAGTAATCTTCCGGCTCATGCGCGTCAGTATTGACAAGGAGTTTGGCTCCAACCTTTCTGGCGACTTTTGCCACGTGGACGTTTCCCTTCTTATGTCCTCTGCGTGATGTCAGCTCAAGAAAAATGCTGTTCTTTGCGGCAAGCGCCGCGTCTTCTTCCGCGATGTATCCTGGGTGAGCGATTATGTCAACAAGACCTTTTAACCCTGCGGCTGTGCGGTTAGTTCCCGGGATCACAGGCTCAACCGGAGATTCGCCGTGCGCGACAACAATCTTTGCTCCTTTTTTTCTGGCATATTCCGCGAGCTTCGGCATTGTTTCAAGCGGAACGTGGGTCATTTCCACACCTGGGATTAATTGGACTTTAAAGAAATTACCCTGCTCTTCGATGACTTTCTTCAGGGAATCCAGGACATAATCAACATTTGAGAAATCAACGTGGTCGGTAATGGCTATTGCAGCGGTTCCTTTTACTTCCACTCTTCTGATTACTTCCGAAGGCACAAGACAACCGTCTGACAGCACAGAATGCGTGTGGAAATCGTATCTTGGCCCAAGATCCTTTTTGCTCATCAATAATTATTTACCTGAAAACAGACCCATTATAACCGGATAGAACTTTGCTATCACCGGCCCAAAGACCAGCGAAACAACCGACACAAGCTTGATAAGTATATTCATTGACGGTCCCGATGTGTCTTTGAACGGATCACCGACAGTGTCGCCGACAACAGCGGCTTTGTGAGTGTCAGAACCCTTGCCGCCGAGATTGCCGTGCTCGATGAATTTCTTGGCATTATCCCACGCTCCTCCGGCGTTTGCCATTGTTATTGCGAGCAGAACTCCTGCAACAAGGGCCCCGGCAAGCAATCCTCCGAGCGCCTCAGGGCCGAGGAAAAGACCGATGATGATTGGAATGGCAACAGCAGAAACTCCCGGAAGGACCATCTCTTTAAGTGCCGCGCCGGTAGAAATTTCAACGCACTTCTTAATGTCCGGCTTGCCCCTTCCCTCAAGAAGGCCAAGCTCCCTGAACTGACGCCTGACTTCTTCAACCATCGAGAAGGCGGCTCTTCCAACAGCCTGCATTGTGAGCGCGGCAAAAAGGAATGGAAGTAGGCCGCCGATCAAAATTCCGACTACGACCTCAGCCTTCATCACGTTTATCGATACGAGACCAACAGTCTTTGAATAAGCCGTAAACAGTGCCAGAGCCGTGAGCGCGGCAGAACCTATTGCAAATCCCTTGCCGATAGCGGCCGTTGTATTGCCGAGCGAGTCGAACCTGTCTGTCATTTGCCTTACCTCGGGCGGAGCGCCGGCCATAGTGACGATTCCTCCCGCGTTGTCGGCGATCGGGCCATATGCGTCGACCGACATAATGATGCCGATTGTTCCGAGCATTCCGACGGCGGATATCGCGATCCCGTAGAGGCCGGCGAACTTATAGGATATTAATATCGCGGCGCATATTACGAGGATCGGGCCGGCCGCGGATTTCATTCCGAGAGCAATTCCCTGAATAATGTCTGTCGCTGGACCGGTCTTACAGGCTTCGGCAAGTTTTTCAACTGCTTTACCGGAGGTGTAAAATTCCGTGATGAGGCCGATTATCACTCCTGCTGCAATCCCGGAAAGTATCGCCCAGAAAACAGAGATATCACCGAAGAGTGTTTTAACGAGAATAAATGCTCCGATAATGTAGATAAGTCCGCTGACGTATGTCGCGTTGCGAAGCGCTATCTGAGGATCGATCTTATTGAATATGTCCACGAAGAAAGTACCGACTATAGAAGCCAGTGTGCCTCCGGAAACAAGCATGAGAGGCAGAATTATCCATTTGAACGGGGAAGCCATCAGGGCCCCTATCGCGATAGTTGCGACAACGGAACCGACGTATGATTCAAAAAGGTCAGCACCCATTCCCGCCACGTCTCCAACGTTGTCTCCAACGTTGTCAGCAATGACAGCGGGGTTTCTGGGGTCATCTTCGGGGATACCGGCCTCAACCTTTCCGACGAGGTCGGCCCCAACGTCAGCGGATTTTGTATAAATTCCTCCGCCGACCCTTGCGAAGAGGGCTATTGAAGAAGCGCCCATTGCGAAACCGCTCATAACACCGGCTTTTACAGCAGCGTCAGGGAACAAAAGAAAAATGATGCCTATCCCGAGAACTCCCAGGCTTGCCACTGACATCCCCATAACGGCTCCGCCCGAAAAGGCAAGAGAAAGCGCCCTCCCCTGATTTCCCTCAACGGCTGCCTGTGCCATGCGGACATTGGCCTTTGTGGCGGCCTTCATTCCAAAGAAGCCCGCGAGCATTGAGCATATGCCGCCGAATAAATATGCCGTGGCGGTGAACTTATCAATGGCAAAAAGCAGGACAAAGAATATTACAGCCATGAAGATGGCAATTGAAATATATTCTTTTTGCAGAAAAGCCATAGCTCCCTCGTGAATTGCTTCGGATATTGATGTCATTGTTTCGGAGCCTGGATGGGAACTCATCACCTTCTTAAAAAGATAATATCCGAATGCGAGGCCCCCGATGCCGACGATTGGAGCGATAGCCGGTAACAATACAGTCATTTTATTTCCCCTTTCTTAGCAGGCAAACATGCGAATTATATATTCATGCAATTTTGGTGTCAATTTGTTTCTTGACGGTGGCGGCCGCCTTTTCGACGTCAACACGCTCCCCGCCCTCAAGCCATATGACATTTTTGAATCTTCTGAACCACGTCATCTGCCGCCTCGCAAAATTGCGGGTTTTCTGTTTGATGAGGTCGGTCGTTTCCTTGAGGGGCATGCCGTTTTCCAGATGATCGATCATCTCCTTGTACCCTAAAGCCTGCATTGATGTCAGCTTTTTATTGTATCCCGCGGAGAGCAATCCTTTGACTTCCTTAACAAGGCCGGCTTTCATCATTGTATCAACCCTAAAGTTGATTCTTTCGTATAGCTTTTCCCTTTCCATGTTTAGGCCGACCATTATTACATTATATTTATCTCTGATAGGGGTGCGCTTCTGGAGGTTTGAGATCGGTTTTCCGGTGGCCTCGTAGACCTCGAGGGCCCTTATAATGCGCTTTTTGTCGTTCTCTGATATCTTTTCCGCGGCTTCTGGATCGATTTTTTTTAATTTCTTCCATAGCACCCCGGATTCCTCTTTTTCGAGAAGGTTTCTTAAGCCCGGGTTTGGCGCTGTGATAGGGAGAGAAAAACCCTCGAGGAGCGCGTTAAGGTACAGCCCGGTCCCTCCCACGATGATCGGAAGCTTCCCCTTTTTATGGGTGTTGCCGATCTTTTCATTGGCGAGCTTGATGAAATCCGAAACCGTCCAGGGCTCGTCCGGATCCTTAATGCTTATGAGGTGATGCGGAGCCTCCTTTAGTTGTTTCCTCGAAGGCTTTGCGGTTCCAATGTCCATTTTTCTGTAAACCTGCATGGAATCGGCCGAGATTATCTCTCCGTTAAATTTTTTAGCAAGAGAAACTGCGAGGTCGGATTTACCTGTCGCTGTAGGTCCGAGGATTATTACAATAGGTTTAATCTCTGCTGCTCCTCAAGATTATAAGTCTCAGCAGATTCATTACTGCCATGGCTGTCGCGGCGACGTATGTGAGCGCAGCGGCGCCGAGGACCTTTTTTGCCTGGCCGAGCTCGTCCGATGTTAGGTATCCTCCGGACGCAAGTATTTTTATGGCCCTCTGGCTGGCGTTATACTCAACCGGAAGGGTTACCAGAGTAAAAACTACGGCGAGAGAGAAGGCGACGATCCCAATATCCATTAGAATGG
>Ga0209536_100001008_pt1 | contig 46620 bp, 39 predicted proteins | sample DeeMarSeWOR28_12_FD_187461 | JGI IMG/M metagenome (GOLD analysis project Ga0209536, IMG submission 187461) | Marine sediment microbial communities from White Oak River estuary, North Carolina - WOR-2-8_12 (SPAdes) (version 2) | ecosystem: Environmental > Aquatic > Marine > Intertidal zone >...
TGCCGACGATCTCGCCGACGTCTTCGAGCCACACTTCTCGACCACGACGAGTGGGACCGGTCTTGGCCTCGCCATTTGCCGTCGTCTCGTTGAGTCCTGGGGCGGCACCATCGCCATCGAGAGTGAGCCGGGACGCGGCACCACGGTGACGATGGTTTTGCCGGCACCGGCCGGGGTCGGTGAATGACACCAGGCCACACACGCGCTCGCGCGGCTCGAGGCGCACCGAAGGAGAGTTCATGACATCTCTCATTCCCGCCGCGCGGGACGCCTTTGCCCGGGCCTTCCCCGACAGAACGGACGAACCGGCTATCGCCCTCGCGCCCGGTCGGGTGAATCTGATCGGCGAGCACACCGACTACAACGACGGATTCGTCCTCCCGATGGCGATCGATCGGCATGTGGCGGTCGCCTTCGCCCCGGCCGCGCCGGGGCGGATCCGGGCTCACGCCGACACCTTCGGCGAGACGCGGACGATCGACCTGCCCGTCCCCCAGCCGGTCGGCGGCGGACACTGGAGCGACTATGTGGCCGGTGTCGCGGCGATGTATGAGCGCGACGGCCACCAGATGCCCGGCACCGATCTCGCACTCGTTTCAAACCTCCCGGTCAGCGCAGGACTCTCCTCGTCCGCGGCGGTAGAGCTCGCAACCGCAAGGGCACTGGCGGCCGTCGGGGACTTGGCGTGGAATCCGACGACGGCGGCTGCTCTCTGCCGAAGGGCGGAGAACGAGTTCGTGGGAGTGCCCTGTGGGATCATGGACCAGCTCGTCATTGCGGCGGCCCACGAGGGCTCGGCACTGCTGATCGACTGCCGGAGCCTCGGGATGCGAGCGGTGCCGATGCCCGAGGCGGTGTGCGCAGTGGTCCTGGAGACGGGCGTCGAGCGCCGACTCGCGGTCAGCGGATATGCCGATCGGCGTCGGGCGTGCGAGACGGCCGTGCAGGTCCTTCGTCAGCACGACCCCGCTGTCAGGGCGCTGCGCGACGTGGACGGGAGGCTGCTCGAACTGGTGCGCGACGAACTGGATCCCGTCACCCTGCGGCGCGCCCAGCACGTCGTGGCCGAGTCGCCCCGAGCGGTCGATTTCGCCGCCGCCCTGGAGGCCGGTGAATTGGATCGGTGCCGGCGACTCCTGGACGACTCCCACTGGAGCCTGCGCGATCTGTACGAGGTGTCGTGTCCTGAGCTTGACGTGATCACGGCACTCGCACGCTCGCATGAGGCGTGTCTGGGCGCCCGGCTGACGGGTGCCGGCTTCGGTGGCAGTGCGCTTGCCCTCGTCCACGCAGAGGGTGTCGAGGAGTTCACCGCCGACGTGGGACCTGCGTATGCGGCGGCCACCGGCCGGCAGCCGGCGCTCCATGTCTGTCGAGCGGTGGCCGGAGTCGCGCTCGTCTGACCGGTCCCGGCAAGCCGCAGATTAGACTTTCCCAATGACTGGAACACCCGCCGGGTCGCGGTGGTTACATGCCGTGGAACCGGGCATGACCATCGATTTACCGAGCGAGGTGACGCATGCTGATCAGGCGCCCCGATGACATACCGGCCCGCGAGATCACGCGCGAGGAGGACTACTGGAACCGGAGGCGGTTCATGGGGGCAGCCGGCTCGCTGGCGGCGGGTGCCGTCCTCGGGCTGGCGGTGCCGGGACGCCTGCTGGCCCGCTCCCCGGGCCTGCGCCGGCCGGGCCAGGAGGAGGAGTTGACGCCGCTCGAGGATGTCATCACGTACAACAACTTCTACGAGTTCGGCACCGGCAAGGACGATCCTGCCCGGCACGCCCACCAACTCAGGACGCGGCCGTGGGCCCTCGAGGTGGACGGGGAAGTGCATGCACCGCAGACCTTTGGCATCGAGGACCTGTGGCGCCGGTTTCCTCCCGAGGAGCGGGTGTATCGCCTCCGCTGCGTCGAGGCGTGGTCGATGGTCATTCCGTGGTTCGGCTTCTCGCTGAAAGATCTGCTGGACGTCGTACAGCCGACGTCGCACGCACGGTTCGTCGAGTTCACCACGCTCGTCGACCCGGAGCAGATGCCGGGGCAGCGGCGCGATATCCTGCCGTGGCCCTACGTCGAGGGCCTTCGGCTCGACGAGGCGCTGCATCCGCTCACGATCCTCGCGCTCGGGCTCTACGGGAAGGCACTGCCGAACCAGAACGGAGCGCCCGTCCGGCTGGTGGTGCCGTGGAAGTACGGCTTCAAGAGCGGCAAGTCGCTCGTGCGGATCCGCGTGACCCGCGAGCAGCCACGGACGACCTGGAACGTGGTTGCCCCCCGGGAGTACGGGTTCTACGCGAATGTGAATCCCGAGGTGGATCATCCGCGGTGGAGCCAGGCGCGCGAGCGGCGCATCGGTGAGCTGAGGCGGCGGCCCACCCTGATGTTCAATGGCTACGCCGACCAGGTCGCCTCGCTCTACGCCGACATGGACCTGCGACGGTACTACTGACGCGACATGACACAGGGGCAAGTGGTCCGTCGGCTCGTCAAGCCGGCCGTGTTCGTCGGGGCGTTGGGGCCGCTCGTCGTGCTGCTGCTCGACACGGCGGCGGGCGACCTCGGAGCCAACCCGGTGGAAACCGTCACCCACCGGACGGGGTTCACGGCACTCACCCTGCTCATGATCACCCTCGCCGTGACGCCGCTCAGGCGAATGTCCGGCATCGGTGCGCTCGCGACCCTGCGCCGACCGATCGGGCTGTTCGCATTCTTCTATGCGACCCTGCACTTCCTGACGTACGCCGTGGACCAGACCTATTTGTCAGGTCTCGGCGTCTCCCCGGCGGCCATCGTGGAGGACGTGGTCGAGCGCCCGTACATCACGGTCGGGCTCACGGCGTTCGTGCTCCTCATCCCGCTCGCGGTGACCTCCACGAAGCGGTGGATCAAGCGTCTTGGAGCGAAGCGCTGGCAGCGCGTGCACCGGCTGGTGTACGTCGCGGCGATACTCGGGGTGCTGCATTTTCTTTGGCTGGTCAAGGCCGATCTGTTCCAGCCGCTCGTGTTCGCCGCAGTGCTTGCGGTGTTGCTGGGTGCGCGGGTGCTCTCGAAACCGCGGGAGCGGCGAACCTCACCGCCCCAGCCTCGAGGATTCACCTCGGCCTAGGTGCCACAGTGTCACCGTCCTGCGGTTCGAGGTAGACCCGGGGGGCGAAGTCGGGATGGGCCGTCGCATGACCGGACCGCCGGTCGCTCAGAAAACTGCACTGTCGGGTTCCTACTTGCGCCACCTGGCGCAGAGCGGCGGGTGGTCTTCGGTCACCCATTAGTTTGTAGGGGCACAGTGAGATGCGGAACGGCCTTTTTCGGGAGTGCAGGATGGAGCAGATCATTGGCAGGAAGGTGGCAATTGTGGCGCTGGGCGCGGTCGCCGTGGCCCTCTCCGCCTGCGGCGAGCGGACTGCTGGGCCCGGCGAAGTCCCCGCCCCGATCAACGCCGAAGACCTCGACCAGCGAATCCGCGTGCTCGCGGCCGACTCGATGGAGGGACGCGCGCCCGCGTCCGACGGCGAGGAACGAACGGTCGCCTACCTCGAGCGTGAGTTCCGCCGCATCGGACTCGAGCCGGTCAACGGCGACCGCTTCACCCAGGAGGTGCCACTCGTCTCGCTCACGACCGATCCTGCGGCGGCCAGGTTCACCGTGCGCGGCGACGGGGGGACGTCCCGGTTCACCTACGGCCCCGAGTACATGGCGTGGACCACGCGTGTGGTGGAGTCGGTGGACGTCGATCACTCCGAGATGATCTTCGTGGGCTACGGCATCGTGGCGCCGGAGTACGACTGGAACGACTACGAAGGCGTCGACGTCGCAGGGAAGACGGTCGTCATGCTGGTCAACGATCCGGGCTTCGCCACCCAGGACCCCGATCTCTTCACCGGCGAGGCGATGACCTATTACGGCCGGTGGACCTACAAGTACGAAGAGGCGGCACGCCAGGGTGCGGCCGCGGCGATCATCGTGCACGAGACCGACCCGGCCTCGTACCCCTGGGCCGTGGTGCGCAACAGTTGGACCGGTGAGCAGTTCGACCTGGTTCGCTCCGACAGCAATATGTCTCGCGTTGCCGTCGAAGGATGGGTGACGCTCGAGACGGCCCGCGTCTTGTTCGAGCGGGCCCGGCTCGACTTCGAGACGGTGAAGCAGGAAGCCGCGACCCGCGAATTCCGGCCGCGACCGATGCGGCTCCAGGCGTCGTTCGCGCTGCGGAATACGATCCGTCATTCCACGTCGCGGAACGTCGCCGGTACGCTGCGCGGCAGCGAGAGGCCGGACGAGTATGTGATCGTGATGGCCCACTGGGACCACCTCGGTGTCGATCCCTCGCTCGAGGGAGATGCGATCTACAACGGGGCGCAGGACAACGCGACCGGCACCGCCGGGCTGCTGGTGCTCGCAGAGGCCTTCGCCTCGGCCGAGCGGGCGCCCGAGCGCTCGCTCGTCTTCCTCGCCGTGACCGCCGAAGAGCAGGGGCTGCTGGGATCTGCGCACTACGTCGAGAATCCGCTCGTTCCGCTGGACCGAACCGTCGCGGCCATCAACATGGACGTCATGAACGTGTACGGTCCGATGCGTGACATCACCGTCATCGGGCTTGGCCAATCCGAGCTGGACGAGTACCTCGCCGCCGCCGCCGAGGGCCAGGATCGCCGCATCCGGCCCGATCCCAACCCCGCGGCCGGCTCGTACTACCGGTCCGATCACTTCAACTTCGCGAAAGTCGGCGTCCCCGCCCTCTATCCGGACGTCGGCGTCGATCACGTGGAGCGAGGCGAGGCGTGGACTCGGGAGCAGATGGACCGCTACGAGGCAGAGCGATACCACAAGCCGTCGGACGAGTACGAGCCCGAATGGGACTTACGAGGCGCGGTGCAGGACCTGGCGCTGATCTATCGCGTCGCGCTCCGCCTGACCAGCGAAGACACGTGGCCGACCTGGAATGACGGGAGCGAGTTCAAGGCGACGCGGGATTCGATGATGACGGCCCGCCGGTAGGCGACGACTGGGCTGGAGACAGCCGGCCGCGGTCGTCTCCCCGCGGGCTCAGCCGTCGGGGGGCGGATCGAGCACGGCAATGTACGGGAGCGCCCGGTAGTCCTCGGCGTAGTCGAGCCCATAGCCGACGATCCACACGTCGGGCACGTCGAAGCCGACATAGTCCACCGCGACATCCACCTCATGTCGGTCCTTCTTGCGGACCAGGGCGCACGTCTTCATGGATGCCGGCTCGCGCGTAGCGAGCAGCTCGTGCAAGTAGTGCAGCGTCAGCCCGGTGTCGACGATGTCCTCGACGATCAAGACGTGTCTGCCCTCAATGCTCTGCCTGAGGTCCATGATCACGCGGACCGCACCGCTGTGGGTGGTCGTCATGCCGTAGCTCGACAACGCCATGAACTCGATCTCGCGACGCACCGTGAGGTGCCGCGCCAGATCGGCCAGAAAGACGAAGGCGCCCTTCAGCACCCCGACCAGCGTGAGTGACTTCCCCTCGTAGTCGCGCGAGATCTCGGCGGCCAGCTCCCGGACGCGCCGCTGGATGTCGGATTCGGAGATCAGCGTGCGGAGTTCGCTCATGGCTCACTGCTCAGGTGGACGGTGTGGACGACCCGGCCGTTGCCCGTGGGCATGGCGATGCCGAGCGTGGTAAACGAGCTATCCCGGCCGGCGATCCGGGCGCCCTCGACGTGGAGCACGAGCGGCGTGCGTAGCCGCACGGTGTACGTCCGGTCGGGCTCACCTTCCACGGTGAGGCGCCACGCGCCGTTCAGCGTGCCGTCCCGCGCGAACTCGAGAATGCGCAGTCCCGCAGACGTCTGTCCGGGAACCAGCGTCGTCACCGGCGGTACCACTGCGACCCCGCCCGACCAGGTGGCGGCGAACGTCGTGACGGTGTCCGCCAGCTCCTCCGTCCGGGTGAGCCGCACCTCCCGTGGGGAGTCGATCAGACGCCCGGCGCCCGCATCCTCCGTCGGGCCGGCGGACTGTCCGATCGCCTGGGCGCCGGGCGGCAGTGTCTCAACCAGCTCGAGCACGACGGGCGGGCCACGCCTGCGGACAGTGACGGTGCGGGCCGTATCGGCCTGCGTGATCTCGACGTCAAGGACGGTGGCGCCGACTTGGAGATTGCGGATCACCGTCCGGTCCCAGTGCGGTGGGAGCTGGGGGGCCAGGCGGGCGCGGCCGCGCGGCGCGTCCGGCTCCCAGCCGACCAGCCCCATGACGACCGGCGACAGCAGCATCGAGGTCGCAAAGAACTGCTGGGGGACCGCCGTGTCGAGCGGGCGATAGAAGCGGCCCGAGAGCAGCTCCGGATGGCGACCCCTCGCCCAATCAAAGGTCAACTGCGCCAGCGCATCGATGAGGCCGAAACCGGACCACGGACGGCGGTATCGGTATTGGCCCCAGCTCACGAACCCGGTCACGAACGGCCACACCGCGCCGTTGTTGTAGTGCATCGGATCGTACAGTGAGCTGCCGGTGGACAGGATGCGCGCACCCCAATCGGCCGTAATCGAATCGGTGGCGAGCTTGGTGAGCGTCCGGTCGGCGCGTGTCGAGTCGAGGAGCCCAAACGCCGCGGCTGTCGCCGGCCAGACGGTGAGGTTGTCGTTCGTCGCGCCGGAGGTGAGGATGCCGAAGGCGTGGTGGCCGTCGGGTTCCCTCCAATAGCTGGCGTTCAGGGTTGCGGAAGCGCGCTCGCGGAGGGCAGCGGTCTCCCGGGCGAGATCCGCCTGCCCTCGAGCGCGGGCCATCTGCGTCATGGCTTCCAGCGCCTCGAGCCACACCGCGGCGAGGTAGATGTCCTGATGGATTCCCTCACCGAGCGCTCCCACCTCGATGGCACCGAGATTGCCTGGCCCGTTCTCGATAACGCCGTCGCCGTCGGTCTCCCGTGTCAGGCACCAGCGATAGGCGCGCTCGGCCGCCGGCCAGAGCTCCTCCAGCAGAGGGGTATCGCCGGACGCGCGCCAGTAACGCCACAGCGCCACCAGCCAGTACGGGGTCGTGTCGGCGTGGTAATACGCATACGGAAACTCGGTGAACCATGGGATCGACGCCGCAGCCTGGGAGATCTCGTGCGGGATCTTGCCGTCGTCGCGCTGATACCGTGCCAGGAAGCGTAACCCCTGCGCGACCTGATCCCACAGCCCGGCGGCGTCCATCGCGAACGAGTTGATCGCAGCGTCGCCCCCGAAATACCAGCCGAAGCCGGGCCGCTCGCCGGCGCCCGAAGGCCCCCAGCCGGCGACCAGCCCGCATCCGAGCTCCGGGTTGCAGGTGAGGGCTTCGTCCAGGTTCACCTTCGCCCACTCGAGTGCCACGTCGAGTTCGTCGTCGGGCGTGTCGAGCGAGGTGGTCTCGTTCAGGAGGGCGCTGACATGTGCCTGCCTCTCGCGGTACAGGGCCTCCGCATTGGTGAGCAACCGGCGGTAGCGGCTGACCACCGTGTCGCGAGGCGCGACGCCGCCGGCAATCGCTATTGGGACGAACTCGGTACGAGCTCGGGCGGTGTCGACCCGGATCACGAATGTCGTGGGGGCGTCGGGCAGCGCGTGCGCCGGATGCTCGGACGCGGCGGTTGCCCACGGCGATCCAATGAGCGCGCTGCGGCGCCTGGTGCTTTCGGACAGGACGAAGGCCCGCTCAGCGGCATCCCAGAACACGTACTGACCGCCAAAGCCCCCCGGCCATGCGTCCTGGAGCACCATCCGGAAGCTCGTCACGATCTCGAGCGGTCGGAGCGTCTCTACATCGAGCAGCACCAGCAGCCCCCGCTCGTCGAGCGGCGAGAGGATGTGCTGCCGTACCGTGAAGGTCGCGTGGCTGTAGGTGATGGTGGTCAGCTCGGGCCGGACCGTCACCGTCCTCGCGACGTCGGCGCCCCGGACTGGCTCCAGGTAGTCGGGAATGACGAATGACAGTCCAAAGTCCGCGGCGAGCTTCATCGGGTGCACCCACAGCTCCGCCTGCCCGGTCTCGGTGCCGAGCCATGCGGCGGCCCTGCCGACCACGCCAAGGTATTGGTGCGGCCGGACATCGCCGTGGAGGGCGATGGGTGAGGGGTCGATCTCGAACTTCGGGACCGCGGTTGCCGGCCCCTGCGCTGTCGCGGTCGTTGTGGCGAGGAGCAACAGCAGGGTGCCGCCCGCGCCGCCCCCCGGACTCGCCGTCACGACCGGTAGTTGCCGAACGTGAGCTCGATGCCGTAGTCCTGGCCGCGCAGGAATGCGATCACCTCCTGCAGCATATCGCGAGACGGGCTCGTGACGCGCAGCTCGTCGCCCTGAATGGCGATCTGTGCCTTCTTGAAGCCCTGAGCCTTCACTTCCTTCACGATGCGGCGGGCAACCTCCTCCGGAATACCCTGCTGCAAAGTGATCGTGCGACGCACGCGACTTCCGGCGGCGGGCTCGCTCGCGCTCTCATGCAGGTTCTTCACGGGCACCTGACGGCGGACCATCTTGCCCCGCAGGACGTCGGAGAGTGCCTTCATGCGGAACTCGTCGTCGGCCTCGAGACGGATCGTGGCCGCCTTGCGGTCGAAGTCGATTTCGCACGCGCTGCCCCGGAAGTCGTAGCGCTGCGCCACTTCCTTCAGCGCCTGGTTGACGGCGTTGTCGACCTCCTGCAGGTCGGCGCCCGTCGAGATATCGAACGATGCGTTGGGAGACATGTGGGGAATCTATCGCGCCGGCGCCTGATGGTCGACGCCGCTCACGTCACCACGATCCACGCCCGGAAGCGATCGTCGCGGGTAACCGCCGCCGTGCGGCCGTGGGCCCGGGCCAGCGTGGCGATCGCCTCCGGGGTGAGGAACCGGCTGCGCATGAGGGCGAGCTTCTCGGCGAGGGCCACCAGCTTCACGACGAGGCGCGTGTAGTCTGGCTCCTCGATGACGAGCCGCCCGCCGGGCGCCAGGACACGCAGCAGGTCGGCGATCGCGTCCTCCTGGTCGCAGAAGTGGTGCAGCGCATCGACCACGATGATGCGGGAGAAACTTGCGTCGAGGAAGGGGAGGCGCTCGACGTGCGCGCGAATCGGCGTGATCCCATCCTTCTTCGACGCCTGCTCCAGCATACCCAGCGACAGGTCGCTCACAAGGACGTCGTCCACGAGCGGTCGGAGGGCGCTGCTCACGCGCCCAGTCCCTCCGCCGGCATCGAGCAGCCGCCCGGACGCGGGCAGCCTGAGCAGGGCTATCAGGTCGGCAGGATCGGGCGGGGGAATCACCCGCTCGTAGATCCGCGCGAGGAGATCGAAATGATCGGGCACGCTCAGCGCCGCCGCATCGCGCGTTCGGTGGCGCCAGGCGACCACCCTGTGCGACCGACGGTCATGGCCGTATCGATCATTGGTGTGCGGGGGAGTACAAGCCTGATCGGTGCGCTGCCTCCGGTAATCGGCACGCGATGGTCGTGTCGTGCACGCGATACCGTCTCCACTTCATGCGTGGCGCGTTCACGACAGGGCGTGGAGGCCAAGTGCTCCGGCCTCCACGCGACTCAACGCTCACTCGTGGTCAGCGCTGCCATTCGGGCAGACGGTGTAAGGTCGGAACCAGTGCGCCGGTCGCCTCGATACGCTGCTCGAGTGCGGGCAGATCACGCTCGACTAGCTGCTCGAGCGCGGCATAGACCGCGGCAAACTCGTCCGCCACGATGTCGAACTGCTGGCGATGCGTGGTGGTCGGCTCCATCGTCGTCGACCAGTGTCCCATGACCGTCCGTAGCCGATCGCTGAGACCGGGCATGCCCGGCTCGCTGCGCCGCGGTCTGGTCGGGTCGCCGTCGAGCTGCTCTCGCAGATCCATGATCCTGAGTTCGAGTGTGCGGACCTCGCTCCGCAGCGCCGGATCCGCCCCCGGCCACACCTCGACCAGGGTCTTCAGTGCCGCGAGCCGCTCCGCCGCCGCCTCGGCTGCGTCGCTCGTGCCGACGATCACCCGTTGCAGCTCGCCAGTCTCCCGTTGGAAGGCCAGCACGGCCTGCCGCGTCTCGGAGTCGAGATCGGACATGCCGAGCTGTTCGACCGCGAAGGGGGTTGGACCGACCAGTTCGGTCATCTCGCCGTCGACCCACTGCTCGAGGCTCACCATATAGCTCCCGGGCAGGGCCAGCGGTCCGTAGCCCGCTCGCTCCACGCTCCGCGCCGTGTAGCCGGGATACCGGAAGTCCCACGTTGCCCGGTGAATGCCCGAGGAGGTCGAGCCCTCGATGCGCCGTACGATGGATCCGTCCTCCGCGCGGACCGTGAGCGTCACTGCCGGCTTCTCCTCGCGGTCCTCGGCTTTCAGTGCCTCCCACGGCGGGTAGCGCACGTCCTCGCCCTCTTTGGCACGCTCACGCTCCTCCTCTCGGCGCTGTGCCCGCCGCGTCCTGAGCGATTCAGGGAGGTAGTACGTAAAGGTCGCGCCATACGGCGGGTTGGGCGCCGTGTAGAAGCTCGCGCCTTGGAATGCCTTCTCGCCGCCGGCGAGCGGAGCCGACTGCACGTACCACAGGGCGGGCTTGACGGGGAAGATTCGCGGACCCTGCTGCTGCATGTCGTCGGACACGTATCTGAGGGGGCCGTAGTCGTCGAGGATGTAGAATCCGCGTCCGAACGTCGCTACCACGAGATCGCTCTCGCGGCGCTGGATCTCCAGTTCACGCACGGCGATCGTGGGGATGCCCGACTTGAGCTGCATCCACTTCTGGCCGCCGTCGATGGTGGCGAACACGCCGAACTCGGTCCCGACGAACAACAGATCGGCACGTTCGTGGTCCTGGACGATGGTGTATGCCGATCCGCGCTCGGGGAGGTCGCCGGCGATCGAGGTCCAGGAGCGGCCGCGGTCGGTGCTGCGGTAGACATAGGGCGCGAAGTCGCCCCGCTTGTGATTGTTGAAGACGGCGTACACCGTATTGGCGTCGTGCACGGATGCCTCGAGATCGTTCACGTACGTCATCTCCGGGACGTCACCCACCCGGTCGATGCGGCGCCACGTGCCACCCCCGTCCTCGGTGACCTGCACCAGACCGTCATCGGTGCCGACGTACAGCAGGTCCTCCACCACCGGAGACTCGCTGAGCGCCACAATCGTCCCGAAGAAGGACGTCGAGTTGTTCTTGGCGATCGCATCGACGCTCCAAATGCGGCCCATGACCGGCAGTTCGTTGCGGTCCATGTTGCGCGTGAGATCGCCGCTCACGGCCCGCCACGTGTTGCCACGGTCCTCGCTGCGGAACAGTACCTGCGCCGCGTAGTAGATCCTCGTGTGCGAGTGGGGGCTGATCAGGAGCGCAGAATCCCAGTTCCAGCGGAGCGGGGGACCTTCGCGGCTCTCCCGCGGTTTGACGTCGATCCGCTGCCCCGTGCGGCGATCGTACCGTACGAGGCCCCCGTACTGCCACTGTGAGTAGACCGTGTTGGGGTCCTCCGGGTCGACGGCCGGATCGAACCCGTCTCCGAAGACCGTCACGGTCCAGTCGCTGTTGCGGATGCCGTGCACGTTGGTGGTGCGGGACGGACCGCCCTGTGTGGCGTTGTCCTGCGTGCCACCGTAGACGTTGTAGAACGGCGTGTCGTTGTCTACGGCAACCTTGTAGAACTGCGTGATCGGTAGGTTGGGGAAGAAGCGGTACGACGCTCCGCGGTCCCACGTCTCGTACAGCCCACCATCTGAGCCGATCATCAGGTGGTCCGCGTCGTCGGGATCGATCACCAGCGCGTGATTGTCGACGTGCTTCCACTCCTCGCCGAGTCGGGAGAAGCTCTTGCCGCCGTCATCGGACACCATCATGTACGTGTCGAGCGAGTAAATGCGGTCGAACGTGTGGGGGTCCGCGTAGATCTCCTGGTAGTACTGCGGGCTCCCACTGACGTATCCACCCTGCTTTGCCCAGTTTTCCCCGCCGTTTTCGGACCGGTAGAAGCCCTCGTTTTCGGGCATCGCTTCGACGATGGCATACAGCACGTCGGGGTTCTGCGGAGAGATGGCGAGACCGATCCGGCCCTTGTCGCCGCCGGGAAGACCCTTGTTGATCTTCCGCCAGTTCGCGCCGGCGTCGGTGGACTTGTAGATGCCCGATTCCGGACCACCGTTGATCAGCGTCCAGACGTGGCGGCGTCGCTGGTACGCGGCTGCATACAGCACGTCTGGATTGCGCGGATCGAACAGCACGTCCGTGACACCGGTATGCTCGGAGATGTCGAGGACCCTGTCCCAGGTTCTGCCGCCGTCGGTGGTCTTGTACAGCCCGCGGTCACCGCCGGCGGCCCACAGCGGTCCTTGGGCGGCCACGTACACCACCTTCGAGTCGCGCGGATCGATCAGAATGCGCGCGATGTGCTCCGACTGCTCGAGACCAACCTTGCCGAAGCTCCGTCCGCCATCCACGGACTTGTACAGGCCGTCGCCGTACCCGACGCTGCGCTGGCTGTTGTTCTCGCCCGTGCCGACCCAGACGGTCAGGTGGTCGTTCGGGTCGATCGCGATCGTCCCGATGGAGTACGAGCCGTAGCTGTCGAAGACCGGCTTCCATGTCGTACCTGCGTTCTCGGTCTTCCATACCCCGCCGGACGCGACGGCGACGTACCAGACAGACCGGTCGACCGGATCTACCACGACTTCAGAGATCCGCCCGGACATGAAGGCGGGCCCGATACTGCGGAACCGGAGGCCGGAGAGGAGGCTGGAGCCGAGGCTCGCCGAGTCCTCGGCAGTCTCGGACTCCTGCGCCTGTGTGATGGACGCCGGTGCGCAGACCAGGGTCAGCAGCGCGAGCAACGCCAAAGACCGTCTCATCTTCCCCTCCCCAAGGTGATTCCCTGTGAGTTCCGTGTGGAGAACGTACCCCGGGAGTTCACAGCGCGGAACACCTCACCCGCTCCGGCTACACCGACGCGTGAGGGGCAATCCCGAGATACCGGAGATCGGGCGGTCCATCCGAAGAAAAGCGCCGTGCACGACGGGCCGACCATGGGGCAGCTCGATCTGGACTCCAGGCGAGTTGTCGCGGCTGGGCCCGAGGTGTCACGCCAGGCGCGAGCAGCGCGCCGGCGCGACCATGAACAGAAGCAGTCGGGTGCCGCTCAGGACGCGTAGAGGTCGATGATGCGCTCGAGGGCGCGCCGACACACTGCGCAGAACCGGACCATGTTGCGGGAGAACATGATGCAGTCGATCTCCGGCCGATACAGCCCGCGCGGCTCGTACGAGGCCCCCTCGAATGCGCCGACGCTGCCAGAATGCTCCATGGACGAGAGCATCTCCCGCTCGATCGCTCGTTGCTCGCGGAACAGCGCGTCGAACGCCTCCTCGGGCGCCTGCTCCTCGATGAGTCGCGCCCGACGCACCTGGATCTCCCGTGCGTGCGCTTCGAACCGCTCCTTGTCCCACGGCGTCGGCAGGGGTGTGCCGGAGGTGACCATGTCCCCCCACTTGAGTTGCGCTGGATCCTTCAGGGCCGTGATGTTCGGCTCCCACGGCTCCGCGTGCTCGACCGCGGCCGTCTCGTACGCTACGGGCGACGTGTAGTACTCGTCACCCAGGGCGGCGAAGTGATGTCCGAATTCGTGAATGAACAAATAGTCCGCGAACTCCGACCCGACGGCGGCCGTCGCCTGCAGATTGTAGATGCCACCGCCGCCGTACTGCTTCTCGTTCACGAGAATGACGGCGAATTCGTACGGCGCTGCGGACAGCACGTCGCGGAAGGTGCGGTTGTCGAAAGTGAGGACGTACCGTTCGCTGTCGAAGATGCTGTACCGCGTGGCCACGGGATTGCGGCGGTACTTGCCGCCATGCGGCCTGGAGATCCCGCTCTCGGCGGCAGGCAAGTCAATGGCGCGGACATTGAAATCCTCGCGACGGCTTCGGAACGGCTCGTACTCGAACAGGCGCCCGACCAAGCGCTCGACGTCATCGTGGAACTTCGGCAGCTCGTCGGCGGTGTACCCCTCGCCGAGCACGACGAGATCGACTTTCTGCCGAGGGGGGCCGTGCTCGAAGACGGTCCAGACGTCGCCGAGTGGAGCCAGGTCGGCAGGGTTGACTTGCCGGTCGGCCGGATCGACCTCCCACTCCACAAACGGCTCGAACGCGTTTGCAGCACTGCGCTTCTCGAGGACGATGCGCACGGGCGCCTTGGGCCAGGGAAACCGGAGGGACTCGTGGAACGTGCGGTGCGCCTCCCGCGCTTCTGCGGTGGTCTCCCACTCACCATAGATCGATGCGAAGCCGCGGGAGTACAGCAGGCGGCCGTCGGCGGCGTCATGGATCAGGAACCGGTACGGGCCGAGGTTCGTCTCGTCCACGAGCTGCATGACAGAGCCCGCCCAGGGGCCGTCCGACACGATGCGATCGAGGCTCACGATCTCCGTGCCCATGCCACCGGTGTGGAAGTAGTCCACGCGCATGGTCTTGTCGACGAACGATCGTTCAAACTCGGTCTGCGCCTCGATCCGGACCGCGAGCGTCAGACCCACCGCCATCCACAGCATCGTCTTCAGTCCCTCGCGCATCACGTCCCTCCTCTCCGGGGTTCGTCCGGTCGGGTCTCGCTGGTGCCTCGTGCGTGCGACGGTGGTCCGTGTCTCATGCTCCGGAATGTGCCACCACCACGGCGAACGTATCGTGCGCCCACACGCTGCGTGCATCGACATAGCCGCAGCGCTCGAGCGTCGCCACCATCAGCGCCCCCGTCATGGGGTGGTCGTCGTCAGCCTCTTTACGGAAGTTCTCTTCCACCAGCGTCGGATCGCAACCGGCCGCGAGCGCAAACCGCCGCCGATACGTCACGGCCTCGCGTTGGGCTGCCGCATCAGGCAGCCGGACGAGATCGGCCCAGACGAGGGTGCCGCCCGGCACGAGCCACGCCGTCACGTCCGCAAACAACCTGTCGCGATCGCGAGGTGTCAGGTTGTGCAGGACCAGACTGGACAGGACGGCGTCCACCCGCGTCACCGGACGGTACTGCGTGACGTCGGTCTGCACGATCTCTGCCCGGTCGCCGAACGGCTCGAGTACGGCACGTGCTGCGGCCACCATCGCAGGGCTCGCGTCGAGTGCGGTCACGCGTGCCTGCGGCAGTTGTACGAGGAGCGCGGCGTCGAGCGTGCCCGGGCCGGCCCCGATGTCGATCACCGAGTGGGGCCGGGACTCCGCGACGAGCGCCAGAACATGATCGACCAACTCGTCGTAGCGTGGGACGAGCTGGCGGATCTTCTCGTCGTATCGCTCGCTCAGAGTGGCGTAGTATCGGTCCGCGGAGCCATGCATGGTTGCCTGTTCTTCGGCGCTCACGCGCCACATCGGGCGAGCACCGCGCAGTCTTTTCGATCTACCGCGCGATCGAGACGGCGCTTGTACTCGCGGAGCCGTGCCGCCGGCATGACCGGGACCGTTCGGCCGCGGACGGTCATCAGTGCGGCGTCAGCGAAATCGATCGCCGCACCGTGCCACATGCCGGTGCGGGCGTCGCAGTACGTCGCATCGGCGCCGCCGATCTCCACGCGGACGCCACCGGCCTCGAGCGCGAGAAACGTGAGGTTCCGGTGCTCGTCACGATGCCGGTGGGGTGGCCGGATCAGTCGGTCGGCGCATGCTGCCGCGACACGCGGCAGGTCTTCGGCGGGCACGTAGAGGTCGACGTCGTGGACCGGCCGCTCGACGCCGTAGCGTGCAGCCGCCGCCCCTCCCACCAGTTGGTGCGGAACGCCCACGTGCTCGAGCGTTGTCACCACGTCGAGCGAGGCGTCGATCCAGGCCTTGCGGACCTCAGGCACTGTCCTGTGCAGGAGGAGCCTGATACAGGGCTGCCACGGCACCGGCCGGGTCGCGGATCACGGCGAACCGTCCCATCTCGCCAAGCCCGCGCGCGGCCAGCACGTCGCCGCCGGCACCGACACACGCCGCGAGAGCCGCGTCGAGATCCGCAACAGTGATGTAGATCAGCCACTGCGGCGGAAGATCGGCGTTCGCCCCGCGTGCATGGCACACGCCCGCCGCCGGCTCTCCCGTTGAGTCGAGCATGTTGAAGTCGGCGTAGTCGCCCATGTCGACGGACGCGGGCGTCCAGCCAGTCACCTTCGCATAGAAGTCACCGATCAGCTCGGCATGCTCGACGGTGAGGTCAGTCCAGGCGACCCGCCCGATCCTGGGCATCCGGTCGTTTGCTATGCGGCCGCTCCTTTCACGATTGAGCGACGTTCGCAGCGCGAGCGATCGCCGCGCCGATGCCGGAGTTGGCACCGGTGACGAGCACGCGACGTTCCTCGAGGCCGGGGTCGATCACCTGCATCCCCTTCGCGTGGGTGTGGCATCCGGTCCTGAGACAACTTCGGCGCAGGCCCGCCGAGCCACAAGTGGCGCGTGCGGGGTCCGTGCGGTCGCACGGGCTGTTAGATTCCTCCCCCGCCATGACGATGCCCGTTGCCACCGCACTCGATCTCAGCCGCCCGTTCTCGAGCCGCTACGGCGCGCCGATCATCCGGAGGGTGGACCCCCGGATCTTCCGGCTGACGTACTTCACCCGCTGTCTGGCGTGCGACTTCTGCCACGACCAGTGCTGCGAGCACGGGGTGGATGTCGACTTCCTGCACCTCGACGCCATTCTCCGTCATGCGGACGGCCTCGAGGCGTACAGCGGGATCCCGCGGAAGCGTTGGTTCGTGCAGACCCGTGAGGCCGACGAGGAGCTGCCTGGGGGTGGCGGCACCCGGACCCGTGTGCGAAACGGTGCGTGTGTGTTCCTCAAGCGGAACGGACGCGGCTGTTGGATTCACGCCTATTGTCTCGACCATGGGATCGACTACCACGAGCTCAAGTCACTGGTCGATTGTCTGTTCCCCATCACGTTCGCCGACGGGTTGCTGTGTCCGGCCGACGAGGCCGCCGACGGCTCCCTGGTCTGCACCGGCGTGGGGCCGAGTCTGTACCGGGGGCTCCGGGAAGAGCTGGGCTACTACTTCGGTCCTCACCTCGTCGCAGAACTGGATCGGCTCGAGGAGGCGGACGCACAGGACGGGGCGACCGTCGGGTAGAGACTCGCGACCGGGATCGAATGCCCGCCCAGTCGGCCGCTCTCGACGGCCGCGGACTCCGTCGGTGTGCCCGGTCTGTCCTCGACGCGTCCGAGCGTCGGTTGCAGCCCCGGAGGGTGAGGGACGGCGCTGTTGGGCTCGGGGCGTGCGCACCATGCGGCACCGCGGCGACGGTGCTGCAGCGTGACCGCGCCGCGGTCACCGCTCCGCCGGTCTCAGGCGTGACCGGGAACGCAAGGCGTGTCCGCCGAGGGTACGAGATCCAGATAGCGATGCCCCTCGACCTCCGCGATCAAGCCCCGTTCGAAAGCGATCGGATGTCGGAATGCCGGACCGTCGAACACGAACGTATGGTACTCGCCTCGCTCGCCGCAGGGATCCACGTGGTCGAGCACGCTGAGTTGGGTGACGAGGTCGGCGTCGAACTCGCACCCGAGGAAGGCGGACGCTCCCTCCTGCACGCTGACGCTCACGACGAGGGCCCGGTACCCACGCTCGACCACCTCCCAGGCGACCTCGACTGACGGTGCACCCCAGAGGGGCTCGACGTGCTCGAGTCCTGCGGCGCGGACGCGTCGCTCGTACCACTGCCGCACGTCTGCGAGCTGCACGTTGCCGAACACCACCGTGTCGATAGCGCGCTTGCGCAGCCGGACCATCGTATCGTTGAAGACCGGCTCGTAGGCGTCGGGAGGTGTGGGCACCGCGAGCAGCTCGAGCCCGAGTGCCGCGGCTTGATCGGCGATCAGCTCCTTCCGCACGTTGTGGAAGCGCACCCTGCGGGATGCCCCGTCGTACAGCGATACCAGGAGCCGGACGTCGAGACCGCTCCGGCGCGCACGCTCCAGCGCGAGCGTTGCATCCTTGCCGCCGCTGGTCATGAGTGCGCATGACATGGCAGAGAAGCTACGAGCCCGCGCGGGACCTCGTTAGAGGCAGTACTCGAACGCCTCCCTTGACTCTCCCCCTCTGCCCGTGAGTGTTTCTCCGACCGTGAACGATCGTTCGGAGCAACAGCGAAAGGTCGACCCTTCGGCCGTCTGGCGCGAGGCGCGTGACATCGTGTGGGCGCGCCGCTCCCGACTTGCGTTCGGTGGGGCGTTGATGATCGTCAATCGGCTCGCCGGGTTGGTGATGCCGGGCTCGTCGAAGTGGCTGATCGACGAGGTGATCACCAATCAGCGCACCGACCTGCTGGCCCCGATCGCCGCAGCGGTCGGGGTCGCTGCCGTCGTGCAAGGCGGGACGTCCTTCGCCCTCTCACAAGTGCTCGGCGTGATGGCGCAGCGCGCCATCACCGACATGCGCCGCTCGGTGATGGAGCACGTGAGCCGGCTGCCGGTGAGCTACTTCGACTCGACCAAGACCGGGGTGCTGATCTCGCGCATCATGCAGGACGCCGAAGGAATCCGGAATCTGGTAGGTACCGGATTGGTGCGGTTGGTCGGTGGGTTCGTGAGCGCCGGCATCGGTCTCGCGATCTTGTTCTGGCTGAACTGGTCGCTCACGCTCATCATCCTCGTCATCCTCGGCGTGTTCGCAGCGGCGATGACCATCGCTTTCAAGCGGCTGCGACCGATCTTCCGGGAGCGCTCCAAGATCAACGCCGAGGTGACCGGCCGGCTCGCCGAGTCGCTCGGCGGCATCCGTGTGGTCAAGGCATACGTCGCCGAGCGGCACGAGGCGCACACGTTCGCCCGTGGCGTGCATCGCCTGTTCCGCAATATCGCCAGCACCATCACCGGCATCTCGGCCATCACGTCGATCACGACCGTCATCGTCGGGGCGGTCGGCGTCACGATGGTGCTGGTCGGGGGACGGGCGATCCTCGCCGGTGCCATGACGCTCGGTGACTTCGTCATGTACGTGTTCTTCGTCGGCCTCGTCGCCATGCCGCTCATCGATATCTCGCAGATCGGCACGCAGATCAGCGAGGCGTTTGCGGGCCTCGACCGGATTCGAGAGATCCGCCGACTGGCAACGGAATGGAAGGAGGACGCGCAGCGCGAGCCGCTCGGCACGATCGACGGTGAGGTCGCCTTCGAGGATGTGTGGTTCGAATACGTCGAGGGCGTTCCGGTGCTGCGCGGAGTCTCGTTCACTGCGCCGCCGGGCTCCACCACGGCCCTCGTCGGCTCGAGCGGATCGGGGAAGAGCACGCTGATCTCGCTCGTCATGGCATTCAACCGGCCACTGTCGGGCACGGTGCGGGTGGACGGTCGAGACCTCTCCACCGTGCAGCTGCGCGACTACCGCAGCGAGCTCGGTGTGGTGTTGCAGGAGAACTTCTTGTTCGACGGGACGATCGCCGACAACATCGCCTTCTCCAAACCGCACGCCTCACGCGACGAGATCGCGGCGGTGGCCCGGATCGCGCATGCGCACGAGTTCGTCGAGGAGTTCGAGCAGGGGTACGACACCATCGTCGGCGAGCGCGGTGTCAAGCTCTCGGGCGGGCAGCGGCAGCGTATTGCGATCGCGCGGGCGATCCTGGCCGACCCGAGGCTCCTGATCCTGGACGAGGCGACGTCCAGCCTGGACAGCGAGAGCGAGGCCAAGATCCAGGACGGTCTGCGCCATCTCCGGCACGGTCGCACCACCTTCGTCATTGCCCACCGACTCTCGACCATCCGGAGTGCCGATCAGATCCTCGTGCTCGAGGCGGGGGAGATCGTCGAGCGGGGCACGCACCAGCAGCTGCTGGCGCGGCGGGGACGCTATCGCGAGCTGTACGACAAGCAGTACAAGCTCGAGCACGACCGATTCGTGAATCCGGGCGAGGACGCCACGCCCGAAGACGAGGCGGTCGTGCTTGAGCGCCGGGACGCGGGCGGGATACCCCGAAACTTGTAGGGCGGCGCCGCCCCGACCGGGACCGGGACGCGCCGAGCGTTCTCCAGCGAGCTATCTTGCACGTGATGATCGATCAGGGGCACACCCACCTTTTTTTGGTGCGGATCGCCTCGGAATTGGCGACCAAGGCACGCGGGACCCGCAGACGGTTCCAGCAGCGGCTGGGCCGCAATCTCCGAGATGCGCTGGCGTCGGCCGGGCTCGACGGACGGGTGGAGGTGAAGTGGAGCCACCTGCTCGTGGAGGCGCCGGCACCCGATGCCGCCCAGCATCTCGCCTCCGTCTTCGGTGTGAGCAGCGTTTCGCGCATCGAGGCGCGCCTGCCGCTGGATCTGGACGAGATCGTCCGGACCGGTGAGGTGCTCTGGGCCGGCCGGGTAGCTGGGGGGTCTTTTGCCGTCCGGGCGCGCACGACGGGCGCGTGCCCGTTCTCGTCGCGCGACGTGAAGATCCGGCTCGGGGCGGCCCTCAATCGTCACGCGACGGTCGATCTCGACGATCCCGACCTCGCGGTCACGGTGGACGTCCGTGACGGCGAGGCGCTGCTGTACAGCGAGAAGATCCCGGGAGTCGGCGGGCTGCCGATGGGCGTCGAGGGCCGGGCGGTGTGCCTCATCTCGGGCGGGTTCGACTCGGCGGTGGCCGCGTGGCTCCTGCTCAAGCGGGGTGTAGCCCTCGACTACGTGTTCTGCAACTTGAGCGGAGAGGCGTACGAGCGCGCCGTCGTGTCCGTCGCAAAGGTGCTGGCGGATGCCTGGAGTTGTGGGGACCGGCCGAAAATGCACGTGGTCGACTTCGGGGAGCCGGTTGCGGAGCTGAAGCGGACGGTCCAGCCGAAGTACTGGCAGGTGGTGCTCAAGCGGCTGATGTATCGGGCGGCAGAGCAGGTCGCGGCGGAGATCGGGGCGCACGCGATCGTGACGGGCGAATCCGTGGGACAGGTGTCCTCGCAGACACTCGCAAACCTCCGCGCGATCGACGGAGCGGCTACGCTGCCCGTGCTGCGCCCGCTGGTCGGGCTCGACAAGCAGGAGATCATCAGACGCGCGGAGCGCATCGGGACCGCCGTTCTCTCGCAGCACATCCGGGAGTACTGCGCGATCCTGCCCGACCGTCCGGTCACCCACGCGAGGCCCGAAGCCGCGGCGGACGAGGAGTCCCGCATCGATCTGTCCGCTCTCGAACGGTCGGTCGTGGATCGCAAGGTGATTGACCTGCGAGCACTCCAGGCCGTGGATCTCGTGCAGCCGTACATCTTCGCCACGACGGTGCCGGAGACGGCCGCGGTGTTCGACTGCCGCGACGAGTCTCACTACCGGGAATGGCACTATCCCGGTGCCGTCCGTCGAGACGTCGACGACCTCGCCGCGCACTTCCGCCAGTTGGACAAGGCCCGCGCCTACGTGCTCTACTGCCCGTTCGGTGTCCAGTCGGCCTACCTCGCCGAGGTCATGCAGCGAGAGGGGTACGAAGCCTACTCGTTCAAGGGAGGCACCCGCGCACTGATGGCATACGCCAGGGAGCGGGCGAGGTCGGGATAGACGGCGAGCCCGACCGCGTGTCGAGCCGCAACCCGGGGCGCACCCGGTGCCGTCGGAGTGCGAACCGCCGGACCCCTGCCCGATGCGAGGTGCGCATCGCTACGGGGGGGCGATGTGGCGGGCCGATCAGGCGCCAAAACGGTGGCTTGGTCCTTCCCCTGGTCTCCCATTCTCCCGTGTCGCGCTCTGCTTCCCAGGAAGAAAGACGTGGAAGATGCTGCCGCCGCCACGCCGGCTCTCAACGTCCACCGTACCGCCGTGGGCCTCGACGAGCTGGCGGACGATGGCGAGTCCGAGCCCGACGCCGTCACTCCGCTCTCCGTTCCGCACGCGGTAGTACTTCCCAAAGACGAACGGCAGTTCGTCCTCGGGAATCCCGACCCCGGAGTCGATCACGGCGACGTGGAGTGCCGATGGGCGCTCCCGCTCTCCCCACACCTTGACGGAAACCGCGCCACCCTGGGGCGTGAACTTGAAGGCGTTGGAGAGCAGATTCCCGAGGATCTCGTTGTGTAGGCACTGGGGATCGACCTCCACGAATGCCGGCGCGTTATGGTCGACCGTCACGGTGAAGGCGATGCCCTTACGCCGGGCTTGGGGCTCGAAGGCGCTGCGCACCCATCCGAAGGTGGGGACGACGGGCACGGGCTCGAGCTGGATGGGAAACGACCCGGCTTCGAGACGACCGACCTCGAGCATCCGGTCGACCCGCTCGGTCAGCAGGCGCACGTGCTCGCGAATCATCCCCAATTGCGTGTGTTGTGGCCGATCGAGTTTCTCACCGGCCTCCTCTTCGATCAACTCGGCACAACCGCCAATCGTATTCAGTGGCGCCTTGATGTCGTGGCTCATCATGTTGAGGAACTCGCCCCGGATGCGCTCGAGCTCCGCGAGCTGCTCGCTCATCGCTCGGAACGAGCGGCTCAGCTCGCCAATCTCGTCTTTGCGCTGGTAGGGCAGATCCGCTGGGGCCACGAACACGCCGCGCGCCACCGCCCCCATGCTGGTTCGGAGGCGACTGACCGGACGGGTGAGCGCGACGGTGGTCCAGACCGCCACCGCGCCGCCGAGCAGAACCGCCACCAGGGTTGCGATGAGCGCGGTGCGACTGGCACTGTCGCTGATTCGTTGAGCCTCGGCGGCGGCGTGCGTACTCGACCGGCTGATGTCATTGGCGATGGGGTCGAGGGTCGCGCGTGCCTCCGTCAGAACGGGCCGCACGGTGGTGCGAACGAATTCCGTGGCGGCCGTCGTACGACGTGCCTCGACGAGGCCCTCGAGACGGACGGTGAGTGCCGCGAGGGAATCCAGCCACCTGACCGGTCGACTGCTTTCCGTTCCGCTCCCGGCAACGGCCAGGCGGCGGGCGCCGTCGCGTCCGTGCTCGAGCGCGTCGCGCATGCCCGCACGGAACAGCGGGTCGGGTGCGATGACATAGCTGCGGACCTGCCGGTCATACTCGATCAGTCCGGTCCGCAGGTCGCCCAGTGCGGCAAGCGCTTCCGACTGCGTCGTGCGAAGCATCACCGCGATCTCCCTGAGCTCAGCGAGACGGTGCACGCCATACGCCAGCGGCGCGCCGAGCAGCAAGGTGACCGCGCCGAAGGCCAGCAGCAGACGGGTGCGGATGGGCATGGGCGGGGCTCAGTCGGGCTCGAGCGTCCGGCGGATGCGCTCCAGCTCCTGTTCCAAGGCGCGCAGCCGCAGAGCCATCGCGGAAGTCGTGAGAGCCGGGAGCGGAGCGAGCGGGGCGTCGTCGAGGAGCTCGGGCCCGGGGTTCGCGCCGTAGTCGAGCGCCAGGACGAACAGCGTCCGCGCAATCCCGGCTCCCCAGTCGTCGTCACCGGTCGGCCGGTAACCGGCTGCCAGACTGGCGGCGAGGTCAGGATCGCGATCGGGATTCCGGGGATCGAGCGCCACGGCGGCGCCCAGGAGTCGCGCCCGCCGTTCCAGATCACCCCCCGGCGCTGCATCGACGAGAATCCTGAGATGGCGCAAGGCAGCCGCCGGCTGATGGCGGGCCAGAGCTTCGCTGGCCATCGTGAGATAGTCCGCAGGATTCGGCTCCGCACGGATCACGCCCCCTGCGCATCCGAACGAGGCCAGGATGGCCGCGACGCAGATGGCGCGGCTCATCGCGCGGGTCTCCGCGACTCGGGGGGGAGCACGAGTATCCCCTCCTCCAGCTGCCCGCTGCGGGCGAGATCGAGGAACCCGGCTGCGACGGCCGGATCGAGGTGCGAACCTGCCAGCTGCTCGATCTCGCCGACCGCGGAATCACGCGCCCACGCACGTTTGTACGGCCGGTCGTGCGTGAGCGCATCGAACACGTCGGCGACCGCGACCAGGCGTCCGGGCAGTGGAATGGCCTCTCCGCGCAGCCCCGCCGGGTAGCCCGACCCGTCCCACCACTCATGATGGGTGAGCGCGATGTCGCGTCCCACCTGAAGGAGCGGGACCCGGCTCCCCGAGAGGATCTCTGCGCCGATCACGGTGTGCCGCTGCATGAGCTTCGTCTCCTCGAGATCGAGCGGGCCGTCCTTCAGCAGGATCCGGTCGGGAATCCCGATCTTGCCGATGTCGTGCAGGGGGGCGGCGCGGCGGATCAGTTCTACCTCGTCGGGCTCGATCCCGAGGCACTCCGCCACGAGTGCTGCGATGCGCGAGACACGCTGCGTATGCAGACCGGTGTCGTCGTCACGGAACTCCGCGGCCCGGGCAAGTCGTTCGAGGATCTCCAGGCGTGCCTCGTCCAGTTCCTCCGTGCGCGCCGTCAGCTCGGCCGTCCGCTCGCGCACTCGCGATTCAAGCAGTCGGTTGTGTTCGCGGAGCGAGCGATGCAGGAACCGCGTGTGCAGCAGGTTGTGAATGCGCAGGCGCGCTTCCACCGGACTGAAGGGCTTCGTGAGGAAGTCACTGGCGCCGCCCGAGAGGGCTCGTCGCCGCGTCTGTGAGCTGCCGTCGGAGGTGAGCACCAGTACGGGAACGTAGTCGCCGTCGGGGACCTCCATCCGTAACCGTTCCAGTACTTCGTGCCCGTCGAGATGCGGCATCTTGATGTCGAGCAGCACGAGGTCGGGCCGCCGCTCGCGAAACAAGGGCAGTGCCTCCCGCGCGTCCGTCGTGCTGATCAGCTGCCCGTACCCTTCCGGCCCGAGGATCTGCTCGAGCATGCGGACATTCATCGCCTCGTCGTCGACGATGAGGATGCGAGCGTCCTGGAGTGACTGGTCCTGTTCAGCCACGGCCCCTCCGCATGGAGGTCGGGTCAGAGAAACACACTTGGGACGACGTGTCCCACCGCGCATCAAGCGTGCCCCGAGTGCCCGGTGCTGTGACGGATATCACAGGCCGTGGCAGCATGGGAATGGCGGGGCGGCGGCCGAACACCTTACCTGCGCCAAATCAGAACCACCGGGCCAGCTGGGCGGCGATTCGAAACTCGGTGGTGATTGGAGATGTTGCCAGTCGGCATTCGGCAGTCGAGTCATGCAGTACAATAATCGATCCGCCGAGCCACCTCCCCGTCTCACTGCTTCCCCGTCGGACATCATGCTCCCGCAGCCTCTGGTCTCCCTATGACCATCGACGTATGATGCCCCGAACCGCCGAGGCGCTCACGCCGTCGAAAGGACACCCGTGATGACCGGCTCCCCGAACGGAGCGAGGCTCAAGCCACCGCCACCGACCGCGTTCCGCTGGTCGGTACTCGTGATCATCTCCTTGGCGATGTTCGGCAACTACTACGTATACGATTCGATCGCGCCCATCGCCGACATTCTCAAGGCGGACCTCGGCTTCTCCGATGAGAACATCGGGCAGCTGTATTCGGTGTACAGCATCGCGGCGGTCATCATCCTCCTGATCGGTGGGGTGATCATCGACCGGTTTGGCACGGCGGCCGCTACGATCCTTTTCGGTGCGGTGTGCACCGTGGCCGGCATCGTCACCGCCGTGTCGCCGGAGCTGACGACGATGCTGATCGCCCGCGTCCTGCTGGGCATCGGCTCCGAGCCGCTCATCGTGGCGGTCACGACGGCGCTCGCCAAGTGGTTCAAGGGGAAGGAGCTGAGCTTCGCATTCGGTCTCAACCTGACCATTGCGCGACTGGGTTCTGTCGCAGCCGACAACTCACCCACCTGGGCAGGCTTTGCGTACACCGGGTGGCAGGGACCGCTCTGGGTGGCGGCGCTGCTCGGCCTGCTGTGTTTGATCTCGCCCCTCGGCTACGGCGCGCTCGAAGGCGTGGCAAAGCGCCGCTATCATCTCGGGGAAGCGGGCGAACGCGACCGGCTCGTGTTCGGCGATCTGTTTCGGTTCGGCAAGTCCTTCTGGCTCGTCGTGGCACTATGCGTCACGTTCTACTCGGCGATTTTCCCGTTCCGCAGCTTTGCGATCAAGTTCTTCATCGAGGGCCACGGCATGTCACGCGAAGCTGCGGGGGCGGTGAACAGCATCCTGCCGCTCTCGGCAATGATCGCGACGCCGCTGTTCGGTCTCCTCGTGGACAAGGTTGGCAACCGCGCACTGTTCATGGCGGTGGGCTCGTTCCTGATCATGCCGGTCTACGTGATGATGGCGTATCAGCTCACGCCGCTCGGCGTGCCGGTGGCTATGATGGGGATCGCGTTCTCGCTCATTCCTGCAGTGATGTGGCCGGCCGTGGCGTACCTCGTGGACGAGCGCCGGCTGGGAACCGCGTACGCGGTGATGACGCTCGTCCAGCAGATCGGTGTCGCGGCGATGAACTGGATCATCGGCCGGACCAACGACGCGTTTGGGGCGAGCGCGGCGAACCCGCTCGGCTACGCGCCCGGCATGTGGATCTTCTCGATCCTCGGGTTCCTCGGGCTGCTGTTCGCGATCCTGCTGCGGCGGGCGGAGACCGGGCCGAGCGCGCACGGGCTGGAGACGATCAAGGCCGGGAAGGGGTAGCGGGGCAGCGGCGCCGGCCGCAACCGATCGATCCTGGTCAGGGGAATTCCGGTGCTAGCTCCGGCAGATCGTGCACCCGCCACAGGCCGAGTGCCTTGTCGGCGAACGCGCCGCCGTGCTCGGTGCACTCTTCCGAGAGCAGCTCCAACGGCGCAGGGAAGGAGAGGGGGGGGGCTTGGAGGTTGAGGGGCCGCCAGTCGCCGGTCACGATATCACGGAACGTGGGCTCCCCCGTGAAGGTCGTCGTGAGCACGTAGGCGATGTCGCTCCGGCGGATGTTGGCGATCGCCTTGGCGATGTCGCGGTACGACAGGTGCACCAGACAGTCTCGGCACAACAGCAGGTCCGCGGGCGGGAGTGGGGATCGGGTCAGGTCGAGTACCAGAAACTGCCACCGATCCGTGCCGTGTCGCCGAGCGGCTTCGCGGACGACGTCGGGGACGATATCCCCTCCCAGGTACCGCACGCCGGGCAGTTCCACCCCCGCCATCCAGTCCGCGATGCCGCACGGGACGTCGAGTAGCGCGCCGACTGCATAGCGCTTGCAGAGTGCAGGAAGGGCGGCGGCGATCGCGCGCGTCTGCGCGCGGCTCGATCCGGTGCCGGACGGCGTTTCGGTACTGCGCCACAGGTTGTGCCGATAAGCGTAGCGAAACGCCGTCAGTGCATCAGACGGTCCATCCGTCTCGGCCTGCCTGGCGAAATGGTCCGGATCGAAGGCGACCAGCTTCCGCCGGTCGGTCATCGGACTGGCTCGACCCGCGTGCGTGCGGTCGGTGCCTCGAGTATGGGAGATCTGAGTGCCACGCCCTAACCTGCCGTTGTCCGGTCGAATCCGCCAGGAGACGCCGGTCGTGGACCTGCGGCATGCCGGCGCCACCGCTGCATCCCATCGAGCGTCATCGTTGTGCCACGCCTGCAACGTCGATGGCGGCTGACGGTTTCCCGGTCGGAGGCAGGAGGAGAGATAGGGGCGAAGCTGAAAACGGGGCTGAGCTGTGCCCACCGCCCGTTCGCCATCTGTCCGTCTGCCGCCGTGCGGGATGCATCGGGTGATCTGGGCGGGAATTCGCCTATCACATAAGGGCCGGCACGCCCTACGCTTCTCCCATGCTTGCCCGTATCCGGTCCGCTGCGGTGCTCGGGATCGATGCCTACTTGGTCGACGTCGAGACCGACATTGCCACGGGGCTGCCATCGTTCACGACCGTCGGTCTGCCGCAAGGAGCAGTCAAGGAGGGCAGGGAACGCGTCGGCGCTGCGCTGGTGAATTCCGGATTCGAGCTGCCGCTCCGGCGCATCACGGTCAACCTCGCCCCGGCCGACATCCGCAAGGAAGGATCGGCGTTCGATCTGCCGATCGCCCTCGGCATCCTCACAGCGACCGGGCAGTTGAATGGACGGACGCCGGATAGCGGCGTCGTCGATGAGTCCGCCGTCAACGACCAGCAGCCCAACCGCCCGGCCGTCGTTCTGCCCGCCCGCCCGTCTGACGGTCAGCCCGCCGTCCCGCCGTCCCCTCGGCGGGGTGCGATCTCTGACTACCTGATCATCGGCGAGTTGGGGCTCGAGGGTGACGTGCGTCCCGTGCGGGGCGCGTTGCCCATCGCCCTGGCAGCCAGGCGAGCCGGGCTGGCAGGGGTCATCGTTCCCGTGCAGAACCTCGCTGAGGCCGGTGTGGTAAAGGACATCGCCGTGCTCGGCGCGGCGACACTGCGCGATGTCACCGAGTTCTTCTCGGCGCTCGGATCTCTGACGCCCCCGCCTGCCAGCCGGCGGCGCCGTGACGCGCGCGGCGGGACTTCGGATCTCGATCTCGCGGAGGTACGGGGTCAGGAGCAGGCCAAACGGGCGCTCGAGATCGCAGCGGCCGGATCGCACAACATCCTCATGATCGGCCCGCCGGGATCGGGCAAGACGATGCTCGCGCGTCGGATTCCGGGGATTCTCCCGGAGCTGACGGTCGACGAGGCGCTCGAAACCACCAAGATCCACAGTGTAGCCGGTCTGCTCCCGCCGGGGAGCGCACTCGTGACCGTCCGGCCGTTCCGTGCGCCGCATCATACGATCAGCGATGCCGGGATGATCGGAGGTGGCTCATATCCGCGCCCTGGCGAGGTGAGCCTCGCGCACTGCGGTGTGCTGTTTCTCGACGAGCTCCCCGAGTTCCGCAAGAACGTGCTCGAAGTACTGCGCCAGCCGCTCGAGGACGGATCCGTTACCATCGCACGGGCAGTGACGTCACTGTGTTATCCCGCCCGCTTCATGCTCGCCGCGGCGATGAACCCCTGCCCGTGTGGCTGGTTCGGGAGCCGTGCCCGGGCCTGCACCTGCGGAACCGCGGGTGTCGAGCGGTATGTGAGCCGGCTCTCCGGCCCGCTGCTCGACCGCATCGATCTGCACGTGCACGTGCCGGCCGTGCCGTACAAGGAGTTGTCGGTGGAGCGGAGCGGCGAGCCGAGCGCCACCGTGCGCGAGCGCGTCAACCGCGCGCGCGAGATGCAGCTCGCACGGTTCGTCGGACGCGATGGCCTTTACGCGAACGCCCACATGCGGCCTGACGATCTCCGTCGGCACTGCCGCGTCACCGGCCGGGCCGACGCTCTGCTCAAGACCGCAATCGTCCGGCTCCGCCTCTCGGCACGCGCATACCACCGCGTGCTGAAGATCGCGCGTACCATCGCGGATCTGGATACCAGTGCCCGTATCCTCCCATCGCATGTCGGCGAGGCGGTGCAGTACCGCAGTCTCGATCGGCCGCTTGCATGATACGGGGTGGTGTTGGGGCTGGAGGGCGCGGTGTTCGGATCGAAGCCAGCATAGACGGAGGTGGGGACAACCTGATGTCCGAGCGGCGGACACGGCGCGCGCCTCCGCGATCCTACGAGGGGATGATCACACCTTTTTCTTGGTGCCAGCGAGCGTAGCAACTTGGACGCGCGCCCGCGCATCGGGAACCGTGGTCCCGACTCGTGGAGCCACGGCTCAATTGGATTGGGGAATGCGGCCGTCTCGGCTCAGTCCGGCACGTGCTCCCGCACGCTCGCGCAAATCCTGCCGGCCATCAGGCGTACGTCCTCGACGTCGTCGGTTTCGGGGTCGAATCGCTCCTCGCACACGACCTCCCAGACCCCGACGGGCGACCCCTGCCGGCGGCTGCAACATTCCACCACGAATCGCTTGTGTGTCGCATCCCACTTGAGGCAGACGGCGCGATCTTCGGTGGTGAGCAGTAGGTACTTCGCTCCGGTCCCCATGCTGTGGTGATGCTCAGTGGTCGCCTCGAACCCGCAATCAGAGAGGGACTCTCGGATCGCGTCGACGAGGGTACGGTAGGCTTCGGTCACGGTGTCCATGGGGATGTCCTCGCCTGAGCGCCACTCGAAAACTGGACGGCTGCCCCGCCCTGGGCAACTACGCGAGCCAGCGATCGCGGCCTGCAGCGACGAATTCGTCGTCGGTGAGGTGGGGATAGGCTGCGAGTATCCGGTCGATCTCGTCCGCCTGGCCGGGGGACAGGCCCTCGCCCGGATCGAGGCACCACGTGCCCTCGAGCAGTCCCTGGCGCCGCAGGATCTCGTGGATGCCTGCCAGGCAGCCTCGGAATCCGTGCGCCGCATCGAAGATCGCGCCGTTCGCGTCGGTCAACTCCGCCGCTACCGTGAGCAGGTGGAGGGGGATGGACTGCCGCCCGGTCACGATGCGGCGGCATGCAGTGTGAAGCTGAACCGCGCGACGTGTCCACACCGCCCATTGTCCGAGCAGGCCGCCGACGATGTGCACCGGATCGCCGCCGGCGACGCGCAGGGGTGTGAGGAGGTCGAGGACGATCTGGTCGTCGTTGCCGGTGTACAGCGCAACGTCACCGGCCCGCCCTGCAGCGACCACGGCGCGTACGACGTCGAGCGTGCGGTAGCGATCGAACGGTGCGATCTTCACGGCGACGAGGGACTCGATCTCCATGAGACGCCGCCAGAATTCGTAGGGTAGGTCCCGACCGCCAACGGCAGGTTGGAGATAGAACCCCATGACCGGTAGCACGTCCGCGACAGCTCCGACGTGCGTCACCAACTCGTCCTGAGTGCGCTCATCTGTCCCGCCGAGCCCGACGAGCGCGACGTCGTATCCGAGGTCGCGTGCCCGCGTTGCTTCCCTGACCGCCTGCGCTGTACGCCCGATGACGCCTGCCACCCGCATGATCGCTCTGTGGGCAGCCGCCTCGTGCTCGGCGGCGGTCTCCGACGCGAGCGCGAGGACGGGGTCGAGCAGCCCCATCGCCGGATCGTGAATCGCGAATTGGGTGGTGTGGACACCGACGGCGATCCCGCCAGCACCGGCCTCGAGGTAGTAGCGGGTCAGGGCGCGCTGGCGCCGCTCGTCGAGCCGGCGCTCGACGGTGAGCGCGAGCGGGTGTGCGGGGATCACGAGTCCCTCGCGCAGCCGCGCCAGGACGGCGGATGCCATCAAAATCGGCCCTCCCGTTCCTCGAAGTGCGTGGGTCTGTCGAGTGACGCGCCGCCGCGCCGCACCCAGTCGGCCGTCCAGGCGATGAGGGTCTCGACTTCGACCGTCGGTCCGCCGAAGAGCTCGTGAGCCCGCGACGCATTGCTCAGGAGCGCGGTGGGTGCCTCTGAGCCGGCGAAGACCGGCTCGACTCCGAGCCGTGCGGCAAGCGCCTTCGTGAGGGATCGCACGCTGAGTGTTTCGGATCCCGTGACGTTCACCACGAGCGGTGGCACGGCCGAATGTGCCAGCAGACGGAGAGCGATGGCGTTCGCGTCGCGCTGCCAGATCAGGTTCACGCTCCCCATGGTGAGGTCGATCGGCTCACGGCGCACGAGGTGATCCGCGAGATCGCGCAGGACCCCATAGCGAAGCTCGACTGCGTAGTTGAGCCGCATGATCACGCACGGCGTGCGGTGTCGGCCGGTCACGTAGGTCACGATCCGCTCTCGGGCGAGGGCGGAGTGCGCGTACTCGCCGACCGGCCCGACCGGATGGTCTTCGCCGCATCCGGGGCCCTGTGCGTCGGTCAGCGGGTACACGTTCCCGGTCGAGAACACCACGATCCTGGCAGTGGCGAAGCGGCGCACCACGAGGCCCGGCAGCAGAGCGTTCAGTGCCCACGTCGCGGCGGGATCGGCATCCGTGCCGAACTTCTGGCCTGCCATCATGATGATGTTGGATGCGTCAGGGAGCGCAGCCAGACGGGCGGAGTCGAGCAAGTCACTTGGGATTGTCTCGACTCCTGCCCGCTCGAGCGCGTCGGTCACGCCCGGCGTGCCGAAGCGGGACACGGCAATCACACGACGGTCGATACCCGCAGCCTCGCTGGCGCGGCGCGCCAGGCGCGCGAGACTCGGACCCATCTTCCCGCCCGCGCCGAGCACGAGGATGTCACCCGCGAGCGCAGCAAGCGCGGCCACGTCGGCGCCGGTGGGCGTCGACAGGCGCTCGTCGAGGGTGGCGTCGTCCGGCGGTGGGTCGACTGCTGTCGACACGCTCACCGCGCGGACGTGTTCGCGCCCCCCGCGAAGGCATCCATGTGCTCGAGGGTCTCTGCCACCGTTGCCTGCAATTCGGCGACGCCCGGCGTGGCCGCAGTGATGCTGCCATCAAGCAGCCCGAACAACACGCTCTGGCAAACCTGGGCAGCGCGCCGTACGCGGAATCGGTTCAGGTGCGCTTCCTGGCTGTCCGGCCCTGACGCCTCGATGATGGCGTGGACCACGGTGCGTGTGCTGTCGAGGGTCGCCTTGAAGTCCTCCAGCGCAGCGAGCGGTACTTCCGACTGATCGAGGCGGGACTCGATCTGGGCAAGCGCGCGGTCGAGGAAGCCGATGGTGCGCTCGAGCTCGCTCATCGCAAGTGCCTCGTCGCCATGGCATGCAGCTCGCGCATGGAGCCCCGGAGGAGCTCGAAACCGCCAAGGTCGGGACGGATCGTTCCCGTGTGGAGGTGGTCGAGCACCACGCGGCAAATCTCGTTGGCACGGCTCACCCGAATCTCCGCCTGGTAGCGCCGGAGATCGTCGGCGTGTGCGTCCTGCAGGATTCCCCAAATGCTGCCGCGCAATCCGTCGATGGCGGAGCTGAGGTCCTGGGTGGCAGGTCCGGATGCACCGTCCTGCTCGAGTTGCGTCGCCGAGGCGCGCAGCGCGGCGCGCAGCTCGCGAACTCCGTCTCGCAGCCCCTCGTGCATCACACGTCCTTCCGCCAAAAGGTCGCCGCACGTTTCCGATGCCGCAGGTTAAGCTGCGCAGCGAGAGGCTCCGTGGCAAGCCGCGTTCCCACTTCGGCTTGCCGGTCCTCACGGGTGAGCATGTATAATTGTCGCATGCCGCAGCCACCACAGCTCGCGTCACTGCTCGCCACCATGCCGTCGCTCCTGGTCGGTTTCTCGGGCGGCGTGGACTCGGCGCTCCTGGCCGTGGTCGCGCGCCGAACGCTGGGTCGGGGTCGGACGCTCGCGGCGATCGGGGTGAGTCCGTCACTGGCGGCTGGCCAACTCGAGCGCGCGCTTGCGATCGCCCGCGAGTTCGATCTCAACGTCGAGCAGGTGGAGACCGCGGAGTTCGCCAATCCTGCCTACGTGGCCAATCCGGTGGATCGGTGCTACCACTGCAAGGCGGAGCTGTGGCGGGCGCTCACCGAGCTTGCGGTGAGACGTGCCGTGGCCGTCGTGGCCGACGGCACGAACCTCGACGACAGGGGTGATCATCGCCCCGGTCTGCGGGCGGCCACCGAGTTTGCCATTCGATCCCCCCTGGCCGAGGCTGGCTACACGAAGGCGGCGATCCGCGTCGAGGCTCGCGCGCTGGGCATCCCGATCTGGAATGCACCGGCGGCGCCGTGCCTGTCGAGCCGGGTGCTGTACGGGCTCAGTGTCACACCGGAGCGCGTGCGGCAAGTGGAGGAGGGCGAGTCGTTCCTGCGTTCGCTTGGGATCGATGGTGATCTCCGCGTGCGGCATCGGGGCCCCGAAGCACGCATCGAGGCCGACCCGAAGGTGTTCGAGCGAATCAGACGGCAGCGCGATCGGATCGGCGAGCGACTGCTCCAGCTCGGGTTCGACCGCGTGACACTGGACCTGCGTGGCTACCGCCGCGGCAGCCTGCTCGATGTGGGCGACGCGCCGGTCGAACTGATCGCCGAGGCCGGCTGAGTCCCGTGCGGCTGTTCGTCGCCGTCACTCTGCCGGAGGGACTCAGGCGCGCGCTCTGGGCCGCGAGTGAGCCTCTGCGCGCGGCGGGGTACCCGGTGCGCTGGGTGCCGCACGACGGGGTGCACCTCACGCTCAAATTCCTCGGTGAGGTCGCGGCGTCCCGTGAGGCGGAACTCGTGACCGCCCTCCAATCGGCCGTCGAAGGGGCGAAGCCCTTCTCCGTGACGCTTGGGGGCGTGGGCGCCTTCCCGTCGGTTGCGCGGCCGCGGGTGTTGTGGATCGGGTGCGAAGCCGCGCCGCCGCTCGAGCTGCTGCAGGACCGGGTCGAGCGGGCGTTCGCGGAGAGTGGGTTCCCGGTCGAGGGACGCCCCTTCCATCCGCACCTGACGTTGGGACGCACACGACGGGGAGCCCACCCGCGTGATTTCGTGGGACTCGAGCAGGCTGCGGCGGATCTGAACGTCCAGGGCGAGCTGCTCGTCTCCTCGGTCGATCTCATGGAGAGCGTGCTCCATCCCAGCGGAGCGCGCTACACCCGGCGGCACGTCGCCGAGCTGGTCGGGTAACAGGGGGGCGAGGATGGCGCGAGGTTGCATCAGGACGTTCTTCACCACGCTCGGCTGCCTGACCTTCTTGCTGATTGCCGCGCTCGCCGTGTGGACGTTCCGTGGTGAGCTCGGTAACGCCTATCGTTCGGTGACCGGCCGGGAGCCACCCGAACCGCTGGTGCCGGACAGTGTGATCGGGCTGCCGTCGGCTGATGCGCTGCGCAGTGCCGAGCGTAAGGAGCGCCAGCTCGCGACGGGCGATGCCGGCTACGTCCGCCTCACCGCCGAGGAGGTGGCTGCACTCGTGCACGACCGTCTCGATCCGGACGCGCGGGAGGCGCTGGATTCGGTGCGCGTGATCCTGTATCCGGACCTGGTGGTGCTGGACGGCCAGGTGCGGCTCGACGTGTTCGGCCGCGAGCTGCTCGGACCCCTTGGTGGGGTCTTTGGAAGTTCCGAGCCGCTCCGCGTGGCTGGCCCGCTGGAGGTGCGTGGGCCGGGATTGCTCGGATGGCGGGTCACGCAGTTCGCGATACTGCGCTTCCCGTTTCCGGGCTCTGCGATCCCGGCGTTGGTCAATCGGCTCACCGGTCGGACCGACGGAGCCTTTCCCATCGCCGTGCCTGAGCCGGTGGCTGAGGTGCGGGTGCGGCCCGATGGCGTAACCCTCTACCGACGAGTGGAGTGATGGCGCGACGCGTATTGGTGGTCGACGATGAAAAAGGCGTGCGCGATGCGATGCGCCAGATCCTCGAATTCGAGGGCATCGAGGTCGAGACGGCGGAGTCGGGCGACCGCGCCCTCGCCGTCTATCCGGAGTTTCATCCGCATCTCGTCTTCCTCGACGTCAAGATGGCGGGGATGGACGGGCTCGAGACCCTTGCGATGCTGCGGGAGACGGATCCGCAGGCTCAGGTGGTGATGATTTCCGGACACGGCACGATCCAGACGGCGGTCGAGGCAACCCAACTGGGCGCATACGACTTCCTCGAGAAACCACTCGACACCGACCGGATCCTGCTGACCCTCAGGCATGCATTGGAGCGAGTGGAGCTCGAATCGGAGAACGTGCGGCTGCGTGCGACGGTGAGCGATCGCTACGCACTCGTGGGCGACAGCGCACCGATGCAGGAGTTGCGCTCCGTGATCGAGCGGGTCGCGCCCACGGGCGCACGCGTGCTCATCACCGGCGAGAACGGGAGCGGCAAGGAGCTCGTCGCCCGGGCGATTCATCGCCACTCCTCACGGGTCGATCAACCCTTCGTCGAGGTGAACTGTGCGGCGATCCCCGGAGAGCTGATCGAGAGCGAGCTGTTCGGGCACATGAAGGGCTCCTTCACTGGGGCCTTCGCCGACCGCCCCGGCAAGTTCGAGCAGGCCGATGGCGGCACCCTGTTTCTCGACGAGGTCGGTGATATGAGTGCCGCCGCACAGGCCAAGGTGCTGCGTGCGCTGGAGGAAGGAGTGGTCACCCGCATCGGGGCCACCAAAGCCATTTCGGTCACCGTGCGGGTGATCGCCGCCACCAACAAGAACCTCGCCGAGGAGATTGCGGGAGGCCGGTTCCGCGAGGACCTGTACTATCGCTTGAATGTCGTCCCGATCGCCGTGCCGCCGTTGCGGAGTCGGCGCGAGGACATTCCGCAGTTGGTCGAGAAGTTCGTGGGCGACCTGGTGCGTGACAGCGGGGTCAAGCCCAAGCCGTTCGATGAAGCGGCGCTGGCCGCGCTGGCAAAGCGAGAGTGGCCGGGCAACGTGCGCGAATTGCGGAACGCCGTCGAGCGATTGCTCATTCTGTCACACGGCAGCAGTGTCGTGGCCGCCGATGTGGATCGCATCTCCGGTCTGGCCGGCGATTCGTCGGTGGGAAACCTCATTCACTGTGGCACGTTCGAGGAGTTCAAGCAGCAGGCCGAGCGGGCCTTTCTCGAGGCCAAGCTCGAGCAGACGGGCTGGAACGTCAGCGAGACGGCCCGCAAGCTCAGCATGCCGCGATCCAATCTCTACAAGAAGATCGAGAAGTACGGCCTCGCACGGGACTGACACGCCGGCAACGTTCGGTACCATACCACACGCACTTCGGTGTGCAGTACTAGTCGGGCACGCGTACGGTGTGACCATGACGTCACGCCATTCGGTCGCAGTCCTGCTCAGTGTCGGCGGCGCGGCGCTCGATGCACAGGCGCTCGGCGACCTGCCTGGCGCACGAGTCGTGCGCGCGGAGTTCGCCACGGGCACACGGGCTGCGTGTGTCGCCGCCACGGTGCAGCACGAGTGCGATGTACACGAGTTGCAGCGGAGGCTCAGACCGTGGGCCGCCGGACGGGGCTGGTCGGTCACAGTTGCGCCACTCTCGGGGCCTGGCTAACGTAACATCGTGACGCTGCCGCGACGGGACTTCATCCGTGACGACGTCGAACCTCTATCGACCCGCGCGTTCCGTTGCCATGCTCGGCGGTCGTCCTGGATCATGACATGGTTCGGCTCAGCGGCAGGGTGCTGCCCGTGAGTCGGTAATCAGGAAGACCGCCGGACGCGGAGGGCACCGGGCGTAATGCGATTGCCTGCGAAGCGAACATCCGTCGATGAAGGATCGCTCGACCAATACCTGCGTGAGATCAGTCAGTACCCGCTGATCACCCGGGAGGAGGAGGTCGAGCTGGCGACACGGATCAAAGGGGGATGCGAGGAATCACTCGACAAACTCGTGCGGAGCAACTTGCGGTTCGTGGTGTCGGTCGCCAAGAAGTACCAGAATCAAGGTGTCAGCCTCAGCGACCTCATCAACGAGGGCAATCTCGGACTGATCCGCGCGGCGCATAAGTTCGACGAGACCAAGGGCATCAAGTTCATCTCCTACGCCGTCTGGTGGATCCGCCAGGCGATCCTCCAGGCACTGGCCGAGCAGTCACGCATCGTGCGGGTGCCGCTCAATCGGGCGGGCACCCTGCATCGCATTGGGAAGCGGTCGTCTGCACTGCAGCAGGAGCTCGGGCGTGAGCCGACCGTCGAGGAGATCGCCGACGGGCTGGACATCTCGGAGGAGGAAGTCGCCAAGACCCTGTCCATCTCCCAGAGCCATCTCTCCCTCGATGCGCCCCTCACTCCCGGCGAGGACAACAAGCTGATCGACTACCTGCCGGATACACAAAACGCCTCACCGGACCAGGAGACGTTCGAGCGGGCTCTCACGGACTCCGTCGAGGAAGTGCTGAGCACGCTCAAGGACCGGGAGGCGAAGATCCTCCGCTTGTACTTCGGCCTCGACGGGCAGGAACCCATGACGCTCGAGGAGATCGGGAGCATGATGGGCATCACGCGCGAGCGGGTGCGGCAGATCAAGGAGAAGGCCCTTGCTCGGCTCAGGCATGTGAGCCGCGCACGGGCGCTGGAGAGCTTCCTGTCGTGAACTGACCTGGAGTCGTCCAAGGGCAAGGGGGAGGGGGAGGGGTCCGGATGTGCCCTTCCCCTTTCCCTCTTCCCCGTTCCCTTTTCCCGGTTCCCTCACCCGCCTATCCTTCGCACCTATGAAACTCGGCGTCATCTCCCTCGGCTGTGACAAGGCGACAGTCGATTCCGAGCGTCTCGTCGGCAACCTGGTCGGTCACGGCGCGCACGTCGTGCCGGACCTCGAACAGGCTGACGTGATTCTCGTGAACACGTGTGGCTTCATCGATGCAGCCAAGGAAGAATCGATCGACGCGTTGCTCGGCGCGGCTACGCTGAAGGGAGACGGCCGGGTCAAGGCCGTCGTCGCTGTGGGGTGCCTGGTGCAGCGCTACCAGGAGGACCTTCGCCGCGACATGCCCGAGGTCGATCTCCTGCTCGGCTTCCACGAGCTGCATCACCTCGTGCCCGAGCTCGCCGCACGTGGCCTCATCACGGACCCCGTCGCCGAGCACCCCGGTGTGCGCCAGTATCTCGGTGACACGCCGCACGTCCGCTATCTCAAGATCTCCGAGGGCTGTGATCACACCTGTGCCTTCTGCGCCATCCCGCTCATGCGGGGTCGCCATCGCTCCGAGCCGCTGGAGCGGCTCGTGCGGGAGGCGCAGCAACTCGAAGCGGCGGGAGCACGCGAGATCAACCTTGTCGCGCAGGACCTCGGGCATTACGGACGGGACCTCGGACGCACGGGACCCGGACTGTCCAATCTCCTCGAGGCGCTGCTGCGTGAGACATCGGTGCCGTGGTTCCGCCTGCTGTACGTGTACTCCGCAGGGCTCGGCGACCGGCTCGTCCGGCTCATGGCATCCGAGCCGCGCATCGTGCCGTACATCGACATCCCGATCCAGCACGCCGCCGACGCCGTGCTCGAGCGGATGCGGAGGCCGGAGCGGCGTGAGACGATCCGGGCGACGGTGGGACGCCTGCGGGACGCGGTGCCGGACATGGCCATCCGGACGACGGCCATCGTGGGCTTCCCCGGGGAGACGGACGAGGATTTCCAGGTCCTGTGCGATTTCGCGACCGAGATGCAGTTCGAGCGACTCGGCGTGTTCACCTACTCGGAGCAGGAGGGAACGCGCGCGACGGCACTGCCCGATGACGTGCCGGAGGACGTCAAGCGTGCGCGCCAGGACGAGCTGTTGGAGCTGCAACGTGCGATTTCGCACGACCGGCTCGGACGCTTCCTCGATCGAGACGTGGAGGTACTCGTCGACCGCCTGGCCGAGCCCGACGAGGACGGCGTGACGCACGTCGGGCGCGTCGTGTGGCAAGCCGATGATGTCGATGGCGTCACCTATGTCCGGCGCGGTGGCTGGGCGACGCCAGGCACGCTGCTCCGTGCACGACTCGTGGACAATCTCGACTACGACTTCACGGCCGACGCGCTTCCGTGACGGTGCGGTCAGCTGCGATCGTCGGCCGTGGCGTGTTGCTGGGTGGGGTCGCCCTGCTGTCCGTATCGTGTCGCCCGCAGCCGACACCGGAGCCGGAGCCCGGTGGCGCGGAGCCCGATGTGCGCATCGGGCTCCACGTCGACGTCACCGACGTCCACATCACGGGCGACGGCTCCATCGCGGGGTCGGAACGGGAGCACGTCGTCATCCGCGTCGGTGGAGGCGAGCCGCTCACCGTGCGACAGGATGGGTACGGGATCGTGGTGAGTGGCGGATCTGCCAGCGGTCGCTACGAGCGCCTGACGTTCGTATCGCTCGACCCGGGACGGCATGTCCGCGTCGAGGGCCGGCCATACCGTGGGATCGTGGAGGTGTTCAGTTCGGGCTCAGGACTCGTGGTCGTGAACGTGCTGCCGCTCGAGGCGTATCTGGGCGGAGTGGTGAATGCCGAGATGGGCCGTCGCGCGCCCGACGAAGAGGCCGCGCTCGAGGCGCAGGCCATCGTCTCCCGGACGTACGCGCTCCGCAACCTCGGAAAGTTCGCGTCTCGGGGGTTCGACCTCCGGGCCAGCGTGGCGGACCAGGCATACCTTGGCGTCGAGTCGGAAACCGAGCCCGGTCTGGTAGCGGTCCGGACGACGGGTGGGCGCGTGCTGACGTATGGCGGCGAGCTGATCGCGCCGTTCTACCACTCGACGTGCGGCGGCTGGACTGCGGCACCTGAGGAAGCGTTTCGCACCGTCCGGTCGCGTAGCTACCTCAGGCCGGTGTCGGATCGGCATGGCGACGGCTGGTACTGCGACCGCTCCCCGCGATTCGGGTGGACCGTCGAGTGGGACGGGCCGGCGCTGCTCCGTATATTACGCAACACCGTGCCTGCGTCACTCGGCATCGATCCGGCGATGGTCGACGCGGTCCGCGACGTGCGGGTCCGGCGACGAGGCCCCTCGAAGCGCGTGGCCGAACTGCGGGTGACGGTCGGCGCGGGTGACATCCCGGTGTCCGGACCGGATGTGCGTCACGTGTTGCAGACACCCGAGGGTCGCGTGCTGGGAAGCACGGCCGTCGAGCTGGAGGTAGCTCGGCGCGACGGCGTCGTCGCTGCGCTGGTCGCGCGTGGGCACGGTTGGGGGCACGGCGTCGGTATGTGTCAGTGGGGTGCCGTGGGCCGGGCCAGAGCCGGTCAGGATGCACGGAAGATCCTCGAGACCTACTTCCCGGGGGCACGCGTTGCGCGCTGGTATTAGACTCGCCGTCCTGCTGCTGCTCGCCGCCGCACCGCTCAGAGCGCAGGCGTTCCTCGAGCAGTTCAGCTATGAGGGGCTCCGGTTCTCCGGAATCGCATTCGAGTTCGGCGGCATCCTGTCCAACAGCGTCACGACTGAGCCCATCGGCGGTATCCGGGTCGACTTGGGTGTGATCGCCCCGCGGATGCGAGTGGTGCTCGGTGGGTCGTACTTCAAGGGCGATTTCAAGGAGGAGCGCATCGCTCAGTTCGAGCAGCGCCTGGAAGACGTGCTGGTGGACTGTGTCTGTGACTCGATCTCGGTGGGTGCCATCACGCAGTCGAATCTCGAGTTGTACCTGGCGTTGCAGTATCTCGTTCCTGCGCTGGGGCGTGTGCAACCGTACGCCGGGATCGGTTTCAGCGCGCACATTCGCGACGGCGACGGCGACGTTATCGACGAGACGTTCGTGGAGGATGCACTGGACACGGTCGCTGCGGGTGTCGACGGCTCGATCGGTGTGGACGTAGCGATTACGGCACGCATCGCGATCCTCGCTGAGGTGCGCGGTGTGCTGACGAGCGAGCTGCAGTCCGCATCGGCCCGCGGTGGTCTGATGATCCGCTTTCCGTGAGAGGAGGACGCGGCGTGAGTGACACGGTACGCGTGGGGGTGATCGGGGCAGGCGCCATCGCCCAGGTGGCGCATCTCCCGGTACTGAAGCGACGCGAGGACGTCGAGATCGTGGGCCTGTGCGACTCGGACGTTGCAAAAGCGCAGGCACTCGCGGGACGGTTCCGGGTCGCCGACGTCTATGACGACATCGAGGACCTCTTGCGGTACTGCCGACCCGACGCGGTCGTCATCTGCACGCCGAACCACCTCCACGAAGTGCACGCGATCAGCGCAATCCGGGCAGGGGTGCCCGTGCTCTGCGAGCGGCCGCTCGCGCTGAGTCCGGCAGGTGTGGAACGCGTCATGCGCCAGGTCGATCGGGCCAACCTGCCGGTCATGGTCGGCATGAATCACCGCTTCCGTGAGGACGTGCAGGCCGTCCGTACCTTCCTCCTTGGCGGCGAGCTCGGCGAGCTCCGGAGCGTGCGGGCGTATTGGCACATCTTCCGTCCGGCGGGTGCCCCCGCGGGCTGGCGCGTGCGCCCTGCGGAGTCGGGTGGCGGGGCGATGCTCGATCTCGGTCTGCCCCTGGTGGATCTTGCCCTCTGGCTGGCGCAGTGTCCCTCGTCCCGGCGGGTGTCCGCCGTGTTCGGGGGGACCCATGAGCGGGGAGCGGTGGAGGATCTCGGGGCCGCGTTCATGCAGTGCGCGGAGGGGCACTCCGTGTTCATCGACGTGTCGTGGCGCCACATGGGAGAGCAGGAGCGTTTCACGCTCGAGGTGGTGGGGACCGCGGGTTCCGCGTCCATCGCGCCACTCTCGGTGTTCAAGGAACTCCACGGGGCAGCCGTGGACGTGACGCCGCCACTCGAGCAGGCAGGCGACCCCTTCAGCTCGTCCTACCGCGCCGAGTGGGATCACTTCGTCCGAGTCGTGCGAGGCACCAAGCCGGCGCCGCTCTTGGACGAGCAACTGCAGCTGCAGCGGACGATGGAGGCCATCCAACGATCGGCCGCGGAGGGCCGCGAGATCGCGTTGTGAGGTCGCTCGCGCTCCCGCGCGGTGACTGGCCGCTGATCCTGGCGGGTGCGCTGTTGTGGACCTTGGCGTACCCGCCGTTCCATTTGCTCGTGCCGTCGTTTCTCTGTCTCGTACCCGCCGTATGGCTCCTGCTCGTGGGGCAGCGCGATGACCGACCGCTGCGACGCCACCTGGTGCAGGGCTGGTGGTTCGGTGTGGTGGGCAACGGGCTGCTCCTGTACTGGGCGATCGGCACCCTATGGCGCCTGACCACATTTGCCATCCTCGGCTGGGTGGCGATGGTCGTGCTGATGGCACTCTTCACCACCGTCGTTTTTGGCGTGTCGGGCTGGCTTGCGCAGCGCTCTGGGCAGAGCCTGGTGGTGGTGTTCCCGGTGCTGTGGACCGCTGCCGAGTGGATGATGGCGCACGCTGGTGACCTGCGCTTTCCATGGCTCGGGCTCGGGACGTCGCTCACGGGATTTCCGACGATCGTGCAGATCGCGGATGTCATCGGGGCGCGCGGTGTCACCCTGATCCTCGCCGCCGCAAACGTCGCGCTCGCCATGGCCTGGTGCCGGCGCAGGGACCGGATGGCGGCGGCTCGGTACGTCGGAGCGGTCGTGCTCGGGGTGCTCCTGGCGTGGTCGTACGGGACGGTGCGAGAACATTCGCTCGTGCTCGAACCCGTCGCTGAGGTGGCCGTGCTGCAGCCGAATGCGACCTGGGATGACAAGCGGGACGTCGCCATGCAGGATCGTATCGTCGTGCGCACGCGCAATCTGGCGGCGCGCGCCATGAGCGAAGCCGAACCCGACCTGGTCGTATGGCCGGAAACGGCTGTGCCCGGGTACCTGCGTCGCCACCGGCAATGGCGGGAGTCGATCGCGGGGCTGGCACGCTCGACCCGCACGCCGCAGTTGGTGGGGAGTCGCGACGGTGATGGTGCCTCACGTGCCTCCTTCAATGCAGCCTTCCTGTTCGACTCGCTGGGGCGGCATGACGCAGACCCCGTCTACCGCAAGCGACGGCTCGTGCCGATCACGGAGCGCGTGCCATTCGTGCCACGGGAGGTGCTTGGAGCGTTCGATCACCGTGGCTTCAGTGCGGGGGACGACGCGCCGCTGTACGAGATTGGAGGCGCGCGCTTCGGTGTCCTCATTTGCTACGAGGCGATCTTCGAGGACCTGGCGCGAGCGTATCGCCGCCAGGGAGCGGAGTTCATCGTGAACATCACGAACGACGCCTGGTTTGGGCGCACCTCGGCACCGCATCAGCACATGGCGCACCTCGTCATGCGCGCAATCGAGAACCGGATGAGCGTCGCGCGTGCTGCGAACAGCGGCGTGTCCGGTTTCGTCGATCCGCTGGGACGGAGTCATTCATGGACCGAGCTGTTTGAGACGGCGGTGGTTCACGGGGAAGTGTCTGCCGTGTCGGATGTGTCGTTCTACGCCCGCACCGGCGACTGGGTTGGCACGTCGGCGGTCGGGTTCAGTGTGCTGCTCGTAGGCTATGCAATGTGGAGGCGATCGTGAGCGTGTGGGGGGTGGACGTGGGTGGCACCTTCACCGACGTGGTCGGTGTGGGCGACGATGGGCGGATCGCCGTTGGGAAGGTGCGCTCGTCGCGCAACGAGCTCGCTCCCGACGCGTGGCGCCATGTGCACATGGCTGCTGATGCGCCCTCGCCGTCCCTGACGCACGGCACGACTGTCGCCACCAATGCTCTGCTCGAGCGTAGCGGCGGACGCACCGTGCTGCTGACCACCGCGGGGTTCGAGGACCTGCTGTGGCTCAGGAGGCAGGATCGGGCCGACTTGTACGACCTGGCCCGGCAACATCCGCCGCCTCTGGTGGAGCGGTGCGACGTGATCGGCGTGCAGGAGCGTATCGGGGCGACGGGAACCGTCGTGCCGCTGACGCGAGCGGAGATCGAGCGGGTGGTTGCCGAGGTCGCCCGCCGCCAGCCCGGCGCGGTGGCGGTGAGCTTGCTGTTCAGCTTCCGCGATTCGGGGCATGAGGCGCGCCTCGCCTCCGCCCTGCGGCAGGCGTTTCGCAACGTGCCGGTGGCTGCGAGCCATGAGGTCCTTCCGGTGTTCCGCGAGTACGAGCGCACGAGCACGGTCACCGCGGAGGCATATCTCCGTCCCCTCGTCAGCGGCTATCTGAAGCGGATGGGCCGAGCGGCGGTGACCCACGGAATAGCCGATCTCAGGATCATGGCCTCGAGCGGGGGTACGCTGAGCCTGGTGCAGGCCGTCGAGCGCGCGGCATCGCTCGCGCTCTCGGGACCGGCCGGCGGCGTCGAAGGAGCGCGGCTCGTTGGAGCGTCGCTCCGTGAGCGTGACCTGCTCACGCTCGACATGGGCGGCACGAGTGCCGATGCCAGTGTCGTGCTCGATGGGCAGCCGCTTTGGCAGACCGACGGGGCGGTCGGTGGCATCCCGCTGGCGCTGCCCCACGTGCTGATCGAGACGGTCGGGGCTGGTGGCGGCAGCGTGGCATGGGCGGACAGAGGCGGTGCACTCCGTGTGGGACCGCGGAGCGCGGGGGCGTCACCAGGGCCCGCATGCTACGGGTTAGGGGGTACCGAGCCCACCGTGACAGACGCTGCGCTGGTGCTCGGCTGGCTCGACCCCGCTCAGCCGCTCGCCGACGAGCTGCGCCTCGAGCGGCAGCGCGCAGAGGATGCGATCGGCCGCCTCGCACGCACGCTCGCTCTTTCTCCTGGCCGTTGCGCGGAAGGGATCGTCGAAGTGGCGACGGCGACCATGGTGCGGGCGCTCCGACGCGTCAGCGTCGAGCGCGGTATCGACCCGCGGCAGCTGGTGCTCGTGCCCTTCGGGGGCGCGGGACCGCTGTTCACGTGCCGCCTCGCCGAGCAGCTGGGTATGCGGCGAGCGATCGTGCCGCCGCACGCCGGCGTGCTCTCCGCACTTGGGCTGGCGGCGGCGCCAGCGCGTATCGAGCTGGCCGCCTCGCTGCATTGCCCGGCTGCGACGCTGCAGGCCACGCATCTCGCGCACGCGTACCGCGACATGGAGCAGGAGGCAGCGCACGCCCTCCCCGGTGCGGCGCTGCGACGCCTCGCCGACTGCCGCTACCCCGGTCAGGGCTACGAGCTGACTGTGGGCGCGGAGGGCGACGGGGGTGACGTCGCACGCCGGTTCCACGAGCGCCACCGCCAGCGGTTCGGACACGCGGACCCGCGGCGCTCCGTCGAAGTCGTCAACGTGCGGCTGGTCGCGGAGCGGCCCGGGCGGTCACTGAGCCTTGTGGCCACCGAGCGGAGCAGCCCCGCGTCTCGGCCGCGGCCGTATCTGCCCGACCTGCGGGCCGATGACGTGCTTCACGGGCCGTGCATGATTGACGCGCCGGACTGCACCATCCGGCTCGAACCGGGCTGGATGGCGACGGTGCAGCCCAGTGGTGCGCTCATGGTGGAGCGGACGTGAGCCTCGACGCGATCGGTCTCGAGGTGATGGCGCACGCCTTCGCGGGAATCGCCGAGGAAATGGGTGCCGTGCTGGTGGCGAGTGCCCTCTCACCGAACGTGCGGGAGCGGCGTGACTCGTCGGCGGCGTTGTTCGACGCCGATGGCCGCATGGTTGCGCAGGCTGCACATATTCCGGTGCACCTCGGCGCCATGCCGGAGGCGGTCGCGGCGGTTCGCGCGCTTTCCCCCGATCCCGGTGACACGTTCCTGCTCAACGATCCATTCACCGGCGGTACGCACCTTCCCGATCTCACCATGGTGCACGCGATTGCGCTGGATGAGTCCACAGCGGCCTATGCGGTGGTGAGAGCGCATCATTCCGACGTCGGTGGCTCGCGGCCCGGCAGCATGCCGCCCCACTCGCGCGAAGTGTTCGAGGAGGGGATCGTGATCCCGCCGGTTCGGTGGGCCCGGCGCGGCGAGGTCGATCCGGATCTGCGGCGATTGCTTCTCGCAAACGTGCGAACGCCCGACATGCGTCGGGGCGATCTCGCAGCGCAGCTGGCCGCGTGTGAGATCGGGGCCGAGCGGTATCGCGAACTGGCCGCCCGGCGAGGTGCCGGGGTGCTCGCCGCGGCGTCTCGCGACCTGCTCGCGTATGCCGAGCGGCGAACCCGAGCCGCCCTCGCGGCACGTGTCCGTCGGGGGCGGTACGAGGCCGCGGACGTCCTGGAGAGCGACGGCGCGGGGGAGCAACCACAGCTGCTTCGCGTCGTGGTTGAGGTGAACGAGGGCACGCTGTCGGTTGACTTCCGCGGCACTGCCGCTGCGGCGGCCGGCAACGTGAACTGCCCGTTGGCGGTGACCCGGTCCGCCGCGCTCTTCGTGCTGCGCTGTCTGGTGGGCGAGGACGTGCCGACCAACGCGGGCATGCACCGCGCGCTGATCCTTCATGCCCCGGAAGGCTCGATCGTGAACGCTCCATGGCCGCGTGCCGTCGCCGCCGGGAATGTCGAGACATCGCAGCGAATCGTCGACGTGCTCTTCAAGGCGCTGTCCGACGCCGCGGACGTACCGGCCCAGGGGCAGGGGACCATGAACAACGTCGTGCTGGGTGGAGCGGGCTGGACGTACTACGAGACGGTGGGTGGCGGTCAAGGTGCATCGCAACGTGGGCCGGGGCCGTCGGGCGTGCATGTCGGCATGTCCAATACCCGGAACACACCCATCGAGGTCTTTGAGCTCGAGCATCCGCTACGCATCGTCACGTACGCGCTGCGTGGACGGAGCGGAGGAGCAGGGACCTACGCTGGTGGCGACGGCGTGGTGCGCGCGTTCGAGGCGCTGGAGCCGGTGGAGGTATCACTCATCAGTGAGCGGCGCGAGGTTGCACCGGCGGGGGCCCAGG